>Ga0316231_1001192_pt1 | contig 30169 bp, 36 predicted proteins | sample TBH18027metaG_FD_206002 | JGI IMG/M metagenome (GOLD analysis project Ga0316231, IMG submission 206002) | Freshwater microbial communities from Trout Bog Lake, Wisconsin, USA - TBH18027 | ecosystem: Environmental > Aquatic > Freshwater > Lake > Hypolimnion/Profundal zone | place: USA: Wisconsin... | reverse complement strand
CTGAAGATGCGGGAACGATCTTCATGATGTACTTTTCTGAATAATCTTTTTCCCGGCGCTGACAGTCAAATACAAGCGCTTCAGACGCCTGTACCCCTAATGAGCAAACAAGCAATGCAAATGCAAGGTAGGATTTTTTCAACATACTCAAAATATTCAATAGGACTTCAATAAAGCCAACCCACTTCAACCTACCTCTTAGGCGAACTTTTTTAACAGCCTGCCGCTGTGGCTGTTGGGACGCTAACTCCACTCGTTCCGGGAAGATTTGACCAGGCCGCATCACCAGAGCTGATTGGAAGCATGTATGCCCAATGCGTTAATCCAGAAGAACCATTACCCGTAGACATTTGCATCAAAAATACTGGCTGCCCGCTAGAGGTAGTTAGCTGGCCAGATCCAACCGTTAGTGATGATCCATAAAAGCCTATAGATACCGAGTTGTTCGCAGTTACCGAGCCTACGATCGTAGAAGGTGTCCAGCTAGCGCCATTATTTGTACTGGCAAAAGAGCATCCCAATAGAAAACCGCCATTAGTGGAGGTGAAATGCCAAATGGTTTGATCATTCACAGCAGCGGTCTTAGGGCTCATAGCCGAATTAAATGAATACGCCAAAAGATAATCCGTTGGAACATACCAGTAGGTATTCACAAAAGCTGATAAGTCCTTTGTAGCCAAGGTAGACGGCGTAGATTGAGCTTGCGCGCTATCCCCTCCCCCGCATCCAGATAGGCACGTAGCCATCAAAGCAATTGAAAGCGTGGAAAGCAGGAATTTTTTCATAGGATGTCTTCTATTAATCACACCATCCTGAGCGGATGGATATATAAATCTGGTGCCCGAGGCCGGAATCGAACCGGCACGACTTTTTTGAGTCGGCAGATTTTAAATCTGCTGTGTCTACCGATTTCACCACTCGGGCCCGCACTAACAGTAACTGCCGTGCTTTCAAGACAAGCAAAATTTTAGCACGCAAGCGCAAATTGGCCTCAGAAGTGCTCAAGATACGAGCCTACACCTGAAGTTGGTTGATTTTTTAGCAAAACCACTAAACTATTCCTCATGAAGTTTCCCCTCCAATCCACCAAGATACCGTCTGTCATACGCCTTGGACTATGGATTGTGGGTGCGGGTTTGTTCATTCTGGCTATCGTGGCACTGGTTTATCTGTTTTCGGCTCACACCACGCTTTCTGGCAAACGCACTATCAAAAGTCTGGGAGATAACGTTGTTATTAGTTTTGATGAGAGCGACATTCCCCATATCAAGGCCAATAGCCCAACGGATGCCCTTTTTGCCTTAGGGTATTTGCATGCCAGCGAACGCTCTTGGCAAATGGAAATCAACCGACGCATTGCCAGTGGACGTCTTTCTGAAATCTTAGGAAGCGACACCGTTCCAATAGATCGCTTTATTCGCACCCTCGGTATCAAGCATGCCGCCGAACAACAGTTTGATCGCTACCCCATTGCCGCTAAACGCTTATTACAAGCCTATGCCGATGGCGTGAATGCTGGCAATACTCAGTTGGGCTGGGCTTTACCAGTGGAATATTTTCTAACGGGCTCTAAACCAGGGCACTGGTCCCCGACTGATAGCGTAGCGTGGATGCTGATGATGGCCTATGACTTAGGCGGAAACTGGCAAAAAGAATTGCAACGTCTTGAGTTGTCGCAATTTCTCAATACCAAAGAAGTCTGGGATGTAGTTGAACCCTATACCCCCGATGAGTTCGTAAGCAATATGGATTTTGCAAAGATGTATCGGGATATGAATGTCTTTAATCCCACGCCATCCATTCGCGGCACCAAATCCCAAAAACTTCCCTCAACAGAGTTAGCAATAAATGATCTTGGTGGAAGCAAAGACGGACTTGGATCTAATAATTGGGCAATTAGCGGCAAACATACTGCAAGCGGAAAACCCCTTCTGGCAAATGACCCCCATCTCGGTCTCTCCACCCCAGCAGCTTGGTATTTTGCCCATCTTGATGCTCCTGGCCTAAATGTCATTGGAGGCACTCTTCCAGGGATCCCAGCGGTGGTTCTCGGTCATACCCAGAAATACGCTTGGAGCTACACAAACACCGGCCCGGATGTGCAAGATTTATATATAGAGCAATTGGACCCCAAGAACCCAGGAATGTACCGTGGACCTGATGGTCCACTCCCCTTCAAGGTTCGCCAAGAAATCATTGATATCAAGGGTGCTCCACCGCTACAGTTTTTAGTAAAAGAAACACGCCACGGCCCAGTGATCTCGGATTCTTATGCACGCGCTAAAAGAGCTATTGATACGGATAAGTTCGCCTTGGCATTCCATTGGACTGCGTTTGATTTAAAAAACCAATCTGTTGCAGCTTTACTGGAAATGAATCAGTCTGCCGATCTTGATAGTTTTAAACAGTCTCTTCGCAAAAACTACGCCCCGATGCAAAACGTTGTGATGGCTGATACAGAGGGAAATATTTCCTATCAAGCTGCGGGCGTTGCGCCTCAAAGAACTCTGCATCAGGGCCTCTATGGCGTCGCCCCTGCACCGGGCTGGGAAAAGCAGTATGACTGGACTGGATATGTTCCTTACGACCATTTGCCCACTAGCAATAATCCAGAGCAAGGCTGGATTGCTACCGCCAATCAAAAAATTATTGCTGAAAATGATCCCAATCCTTTAACAGCCGATTGGGAGGTGCCAACGCGTTATGACCGCATAGTGGATCTGATTAAGTCCAAACCAACGCATGATTTAGATTCGATGAAAACCATGCAAGCTGACACTCTTTCTTTAGGGGCAACGCCACTGCTTGAGCTTTTCCTCTCTAGCAAACCCACGCATCCACTAGGGCCACAAGCGCTTGAGCTAATTAAAGGCTTCGATGGAAATATGAAAGGCGACAGTACGGCCGCTTTAATCTTTAATGCCTGGGCTGATCAACTCACTCAAAATACATTCTCACGCCTGAGTTATTTATTTACCGAAAATTATGGTTCCCGCAACTTTAGGGTGCCATTAATTCGTTTATTAAAGAACCCAGATAGTCCATGGTGCGACAACCCGGCAACTACAGCAGTTGAGAATTGCGCACAATCCTCTAATGACGCCTTTAATAAAGCGCTAGACCAACTCAGTACCCAATTTGGAAGTAATCCTAAAAACTGGGTTTGGCAAAATGCCCATGTGGCGGTTTCTGAACATAGGCCATTTAGCAAGGTCCCTGTATTGGGGAGTGTTTTTAATCTCACCCAACCCGTTCCAGGCGACAGCTTCACTATCAACGTAGGCCGTTTAGAGCTATTGCGCGCTCCCAATCCTTTTGAGACTAAGCAGGCCGCTAGCCTGCGCACTATTTATGACTTGTCTGATCTTGAAAAATCACTATTCATATACCAGGCGGGCCAATCTGGGTGGGTCCAAAGCAAGCTTTATCGCAATATGGGGCCGTTATGGGCTAAAAATGAATATCTGCCCCTCCAAATGAAGCCAGAAAATATCACCCGCCAACTAAACCTGAACTTTAAGTAATCACCCTTAAGGCAGTTTAGAATGGGGTTTGAATACCCTAAAATGGTTTAGTTACTTTTGATACCTTTAGTCACCTTCACTTACTTTATTTAATAGCGCCATGAAAAAATTCACTACCTTAGCCCTTCTTACTGCCTCCCTGATTGCTCTGCCTGTAAGTAATTGTTTAGCCGCTTGGCAAGAGCTTGGTGCAAATGAGCGTATGTCTGTTTATGTAGATGTGGACACACTCAAAGCCGATGGAGATAAGGCGCAGATTTTGTCGATGCTAGATTTTAAAAAACCAGGGCAAAACCCAAAAACCAAAGAGACGGTAAATTCGATCGTTGGCATTAATGAGTACAACTGTAGCAACGTGACTTACCGCCCCATCGAATATAAAAAATTTTCCGGAAACAAAGGTGGCGGTAAAGTGGTTTCAGATAATAAAACGCCCGATAGTCAATATGAAGCTGTAGTGAACGACTCTTGGACAGCAGGCGTATTTAATGTGGCTTGCCGTAAAAAATAAGCTCTTAAGCTTAGGAAGCAAACCAAGTCCTCTGGCTTGGTTTTTTCTTTTGGGCACCCTGTTTTTATTAGATGGGTGCGCCGCTCCCTTCTTTGTGGCACTTGGAAGTAGTACTACCGCTGCCGCAAGCTCTGTGGGTACCGCAGCAACTGCCGCTGTTGTTGCAAACCCCTCGACCGCTGCCAGTCTTGCCTCAACCGTGACTACTGGCAAATCCCCTCTTGAACATGCAGCCTCGGCTGCTACCAAAAAAGATTGCAATTTCTTCAATGCTCTGGGATTCAAGCCAATTTGCGTGGATATTCCCGTCCCTAACGTTCGGGACCTCAGTACACCCTATTTCGGACCGGCAGATGCCATTGAGAAAGACCCCACACAAGATGTAGAACAAAGCCCTAAATAGGTCACAGACAGGACCCAGATAGAGCACAGATAGCGCAGAGAACGCGCATCTGTCGCCAGCAGTCTAAAATCGGCCTATTAGAGTATTTATATCCAGAAATTTGAAATATTGAAGCCATGACCCCAGAAAATTACTACCTCACCCTGACCTGCCCCAATAAGCCAGGAATTGTGGCCGCCGTCTCTACATACATCTTTCAAGCAGGTGGCGATATTGAGGAAGCGCAGCAATTTGATGACAAGGCCTCTAAACGCTTTTTTATGCGCGTGAGCTTTAGCTGCCCAGGAGATGCCAAGACATTAAAAGCAGGTTTTGAGGAGATTGCCAAACAGTACGAGTTAACTTGGCAATTACGCGCAGTAAAAGATTTGAAGCGCGTGTTAATCATGGCTTCCAAACTTGATCACTGCTTAGTGGATCTACTGTATCGCTGGCGCATTGGTGAACTGCCCATGATCATTTGCGGCATCGTATCGAACCACCCTCGCGAGGTGTATTCGACCATTGACTTTGCTGATATTCCCTTTTATCACCTGCCGATCACGCCTGAAACCAAATCCGCTCAAGAAACTAAACTCCTTGAAATTATCGATGAGTCTAAAGTCGATATGGTAGTTTTAGCCAGATATATGCAAATCCTATCCGATGATCTTTCAACAAAATTGTCTGGTCGTTGCATCAACGTTCACCATTCTTTCTTGCCAAGTTTTAAAGGCGCGAAACCTTATCATCAGGCACATGCACGCGGTATTAAGCTGATTGGAGCAACCGCCCATTTTGTGACGAGTGATTTGGATGAAGGTCCTATCATTGAGCAAGATGTCACCCGCGTGACCCATGGCGATGCCCCTGAAGATTTAGTTCGCAAAGGTCGAGATTTAGAGCGTACGGTTCTGTCTCGAGCTCTACGCTGCTATTTGCAGGATCGCGTTTTAATTAACGGCGCAACTGCCGTTGTTTTTTCAGACTAATCACACAAGACGAGGCTAAACCCATGATCTCTGGTCTCGTTCAGATTTTGCTTTTTCAAAGCTTGGGAGAGCTCGTTTCAAAGTTCGCTTTGCCTACGCTGCCTGGCCCCGTTATCGGGCTCGTGCTCTTGGTCATTTGGCTAGTTCTGCGCAAGGGAATCAATACAGAACTGGCAATGGTGGCTGATGGCTTTAGTCGCTATTTAGGCCTACTTTTTGTACCGGCTGCTGTAGGTGTTGTGCTGTTTCTCCCGCAACTTAAAGCCAATGCGGTGGCGATAGTCAGCGCCTTAATAGGAAGCGTCATCCTCACTATTGGCGTAAGCGCATTTGTGGTGAGATTGATGAATGATGTTCTCAGCAGCAAGGCTAGCGATGAGTGAAAAACATTCCATTGTAGAAATCTGGGTTTACCTTTCGGGTAGCCCACTCTTTGCGCTATTCCTCACTCTGGCTGCCTATCAAACTGGGCTGTGGATTTATAAAATCTCCAAACAAAATCCCTTGGCAAACCCCGTCGCTATTGCCATTCTGTTGGTAGCCTGCATCATTCAGTTTATTGAAATGCCCTACTCCACCTATTTTGAGGGCGCTCAATTTATTCACTTTTTGTTAGGCTCCGCCACTGTATCTTTAGCGATTCCTATTTATCGTGGCTTAGCAAGCCTCAAGGGCCGCTCACTTCCCCTGCTGATTTCATTAATCGCTGGCAGTCTGGTTTCCATCTTTAGCGCAGTCAATATCGCCCGCTTGTTTGGGGCTGATGCCAGCATCACTGGAGCAATGTACCCAAAATCCGTGACAGCACCTATCGCTATGGGTATTGCTGAACGTATTGGCGTTTCGCCCACGCTGACAGCTATTTTTGCAGTGAGCACCGGAATTTTGGGTGCTATTTTGGCCCCCTTCATCTTTAATGCTCTTGGCATGAAGGCTTGGTGGCAAAGGGGCTTTGCCATTGGCATTGGCGCGCATGGTATTGGCACCTCACGTGCTTTTAGCATTCATCCTGAGGCCGGCACTTACGCCAGCTTAGCGATGGGAATGAATGGGGTCATTAGCGCAGTAGCTATCCCCATCATCTATCACCTCTTTAATTGATTTCTCTAAAAATCAATTATCAAGCTACCTAGGCAGTAGTGCTTGGTAAGCAGTTCAGATAAAAACGCTTTACCTCTTGATCGCAACTGACATCCTTGGGCTCAATAGGACGCTCTAAAGTGATCCCCTCAATTGAAGTACAACGGCTTAGGGCTACGTAGACCTGCCCAGAAGCAAATGCCCCTGAAGAAAGATCAACCTTCACCTTCTCTAAAGTTTTTCCCTGACTTTTGTGAATCGTTACCGCCCAAGCAAGCATTAACGGAATTTGTACAAACGTTCCAATAATTTGCGGGGAGATTTTTCCAGTCATCATGTCATGATCGTAACGATAAGACTCCCACTGATGCCCCTTTACTTCAACCGTATTGGCATAAGGGCCATTTTGAACCATGACTTTAACGGTGTCAGGCAGCAGTTCACGAACTACTCCAATCGTTCCATTGACCCAGCGCTTTGGAAAGCCACTATCAGTTGCCGTGAACATCACCCGAGCACCTATCTTTAAAGCAAGATTATTGGGTGAGGGCAAATTGCGTTCATCTACATTGAACTTGCCAGTCGTCTTACCCACATAGACCTTGGCATCAGTAGTGATTGCACGTAATCCCGCGTAATTAATCTGATCAGCCCTTGCATTGGTCGTGGTCAGGGTGATCGTTTGCTCATCTGACGCTTGATCTTTCTGAAAGCACTGGGCATTGAGAATTTCTAAAGCTTCATCAATATCTTGATTGATGCGAATGCGATTTAAAAGTCCCGCAAAATGAACATCCTTTTGTCGGAAGATTTTTGACAGCTCCACCATGGTCACGTCTTTACGATGCAAAGCCATGGCGCAAAAGAAGTAAGGGCCTTCATAACCCCGCCCCGCCAACACTTCCATATCGGCATTTGAAACCACTGGTGGCAACTGAAATAAGTCCCCCACGAACATCACCTGAATACCGCCAAAGGGTTGACCTTTATGGGGGCCATTCGCTCTTAAGAACAAGTCCATCGCATCGACCACATCCGTACGAACCATCGAAACTTCATCGATGATGAGTAGGCGGATATCTTTATATAGACGTTTGTCTTTTAATGGCTTGATATCTTCCTCGGGAAAGATCAAGCGGGGAGGCAGCCTAAAGAAGGAATGAATAGTCACCCCTTTTACTTGTAGTGCCGCCACACCAGTGGGCGCTACCACCACGACGTTTCCAGGGATATTCTCCCTAAGATAGCCGATCAGCGTGGTTTTACCCGTACCAGCCTTACCACTAACAAAAATATAAGGGTCATGACGCTCGATAGCGTCTATGACTGCCTGGTAATCAGGAGTGATTTCAATTTCGGAGGATTCAATTACCGCGGGTGTTGTCATCCCCCTATTGTTTCATGGCGCAAGAACTTTAGTGAAGAGTATTCTCAGCCTCTTTCCAGCCACCACCTAAGGCAACGTATAGAGCGACTGTATCTTGGTATCTTTGGGCCAAAGCCTGTAAATAGGCAATGCTGGCCTGGTGATATTGAACGTCGGCCACCAAAACACTTAAGTAATCGACCAATCCAGCGTTATAGCTGATTTGCTGCAATTTCAGGGCATCGGCGGCATAACGTCTGGCATCTGATTGCCCTTGCAAAGCTTGAGCGTCATGTTCAAGAGCCGTTAAACAATCGGCCACTTGTGAAAATGCCGTTAAGACGATTTGTCGATAGCTCGCCTGGGTTTGCTGATAAACATCTATAGCGGCTTGCTTTGCGTAAAACAGGCTACCGCCAGCAAAAATAGGGATATCGATACTGGGTCCAATCGTCCAGAATTTTTGACTAGGTCCCGATAAGCTGGCAAAGGCGTTATTTGCCACGCCATAGCCTGCATTTAAAGAAATACTGGGATACATGTTCGCGGTTGCCACCCCCACATCAGCGCTTGCTACATGCATCTGCGCTTCAGCAGCGAGAATATCTGGCCTTGCCCTCACTAGCTCTGATGGAAGACTGACTGGAATACCTGATGGCAAAACCAGGCTTTCTAAGGTGATATCGGAAAGCGAAACGTGAGAGGGATCCACCCCTTCTAATACTGCCAATAAATGCTCTGCCTGGCTTACGCGTTGACGTAATGGAGCGATCGAAGCTTCATTACTGGCAATTAATGCTTGAATACTTAATACCGTTGCATACGCGGCCGTACCGCCGGTTACCTGAGCTTGCGCGACTTTTAACTGATCTTTTTCCAGAACAATCAATTCTTCTGTGGACCGTATTTGCTCAAGATAAGCGGCTCGCGCAATACTGGTGTTAACAACATTGGCCGACAAGATTAAATAGGCGGCATCGGTCGAGTATTTTTGAAAATCCACCTGCGCACGCAAAGCTTCAACCTGTCGTCTTGCGCCACCAAACACATCTAAGATATAACTGACATTTGCACTGGCGGTCGATAAATTAAATATAGACCCAGAATTAGGTAACCCCGATTGCATGGGTGCCAGAGAAGTGCGCGAGGCACCTAAACTTGCTGATATTTGCGGAAAGAAAACGCCATACCCCGCCCTCAATAAATCCTGGCTTTGTCGTAGATTTGCTTCTGCCACCTTTAAAGATTCATTTTGCTTAAGTGCCTCATCTACGATCGCATTAAGGGAGTCCGCCTGAAACATTTCCCACCAGCGAGAATCGTTGATTGACCCCGTAAGAAAACTTTGGGATTTACCATCTGCCGTCAGCGCATCTTTGGGCAAACCACCCTTTGAATACGCGGCATCCTGAGGTGCCGATGGCGAGATGAAATCTGGACCAACAGCGCATGCGGCAAGCGCACTACTCACCAAGAAACCCAGAAGGATATGCTTTTTACTTCGCACCACGTTTACCTATATACACATCCACCAATTGACCTGGATAGATCGTCATATCCTTTGGCTGATCAAAACTAAAGATCACAGGAAGAACACGGACATCCACCCTCTCAGTTCTTTGATTGGACAATTCGATTTTTGGTGAAACATTGGGCTGAAAGCGAACGATCTTTAAAGGTATTTTTAAAGTCGATCCCCGAAGGAACATATAGGCATCAATATCTCCAGCAGCGGGCAATCTTTGCAGAAGTACCTCATCAACATAACAACGAACCGCCATAGCCTGACCAACTGCACCCATCACTAAAATAGGGGTATTCTGCTGGGTATAGGTGTCATAGACACCTTGCGCAGAAATATAACTTCCGACAGCAGTATTGATGGAGATAATTTTTCCAGCGGCCAGTGCGTTGATGCGGTACTTTGCTAGCAGGCTGGCAGCAGTTTCATATTGCATCTGGCTCACCTCTAAATTGGCCTTAGCAAGACCAACAGCATCCTTAGCGCTATCTAGAGCATCTTTACTCACCGCCCTTGGATCAATATCGGCAGCAGCCTTTTGCTTTTGATAAGCATCTTCTGCTGTTTTTAACGATGCGCGTGCCGCGCCAATCTGTGACTTCGCTTGCTGTGTAGTCGCTTTTTGTACTGAGTCTTCAATTGTTAGCAGGGGCGCATTAGCGGCAACTTCTTGACCCTCTTTTATAAAGATCTGGTTTACAGTACCAGCGACCTCGGGATAGATGTTGACATTAGAACCGCTTGCTTGAAGGGTTTCAATAATACCCTCAGCATAGATACCATTTTCATAAGGATTGGATGCTGGCGTAAAAGCTGGGGGTAAAGGATTTTGTTTTCTGCCCCAGTAATAGGCTGTGCTAACTGCGAGTAACACCCCAAAAATAGCCATGCCTATGATGAGTCTATTTTTCATGAGCTACTCTTTCTATTCCAATCACTTTTCCATCTTCCATTCTCATTATCGCATCAGCATATTCAAATATGCGACTATCGTGAGTCACAATAATGATGCAGCGATTGGGGTTTAATACTTCTGCTTTAACGAACTCGAGAATCTTTCTGCCAGTATCCCCATCCAAAGATGCCGTTGGTTCATCAAAGATCAAAATATCGGGTTGAGCCGCTATCGCTCTAGCAATCGCAACGCGTTGCTGTTCTCCACCACTTAGCTTCATTGGCGGAAGATCTGCTTTATTTTTGAGTCCCACAATATCCAAATACTTTCGGGAAATATCTATCGCCTCAGACCAATTCACCCTTCTAAGAATTAAGGGGATAGCCACATTCTCAGCAGTAGTCAGGCGCGGAAAGAGATGAAAGTCTTGAAAGACAAAACCAATCTTATTTAAGCGGAAATCGGCCAGCGCATTTGAGGAGAGCTTCCAAAGATCTTTGTCATCAACCAAAACTTCGCCAGCATTGGGTTTCAGAATTCCAGAGATCATGCTCAGTAAGGTGGTTTTTCCGCTACCAGATGGACCGACAATGAACAGCATCTCCCCTGCCAGCGCCTCAAAGCTGACATCCCTGACGGCAAAGGTTTGGGATTCGCCTTCTCCAAACCACTTGTCCAGATGACTTGCTTTTAGAGCGACCTTACTCATCTAACCCCTAAAAATATCAAATGGTTGAATTTGCAGAACCTTTCTAATACTGATGTAACTAGAAAAGATCGCGATAATCACGACCAATACAAAAGCAAGACTCAAATTTGTGTATGTCACTTGAGCGGCATAATCTGGCATCCTCAGCTTAGCCAAAATCATCGCCGTAGTCGCCAGCCCCACTCCCATCCCATAGCCCAAAAGGCAGGTAAAAGTAGATTGAATCATGATCATCATGACCAACTCCCTGCCTTTAGCCCCAATCGCCTTAAGAGCTCCAAACTTATCGAGGTTCTCAACAACAAAACTGTAAAAAGTCTGCCCAGAAATAGAGAGCCCTACTATAAAACTGATTACGGTCATGATGAGGACGTTCATTCCCAAACCTGTTTTGAATTTATAAAAATCTGAGATCTTTTTAGTGAACTGCGCACGCGTTAGAGCTTGATATCCCAGCCCTTTAATTTGACTTTGAATATGGGGAATATCCGCTACTGATTTAGGCTCGACTAAAACAAAAGACATCGTAAAGCGCGATGAGGGGATATAAGATCTGGCTCGGTTATAGGTTGTGTAAAGAGTAGGCACTCCGAATAAACCTGATTGTGGCACTTGCGCAATACCAACAATGCGACCGCGATGATCATTAATTTCAAACTCGGTACCCATTACCGGATTTTCAAGCTTGTCATACTCCGCATCTTTTACAACTAAAAAACCATTTTCAGCAAAAATATCTTCTATCTTGCCTTGCAGTAAAAAAGGTCGGCCGAACAATGTGGCGTCATCTAAACCAATCACATTAACGCCCTGATAAGTGCCATCGTGTAACTTCACCATGGCACCACCAAAATAAATGGGCTCAGCATGTTTTACCCCGTTAATGCTTTTTGCAAAATCGAGCACATAATCTGGCATGGGAATGCTGCTTGAAACATTATTCACAGCGGGATCGAGGACCCAAATTTGGGCGCCCACATTTTCCACCGACGAGGACGCTCTCAACAGGATGCCGGAGAACATCGACATCATCATGACCATTAAGAAAACGGCAAAAGTAATACCCGTTAACAGAGCAAAAAACTTGGCCCGATCATTCATCAGCAACTTTAAAGCCAGCTTAAAAATACCGCCCATTTATAAGTCCCTATGCATACTTCCATCTTAACTTCATTGTGCTTTCCATTACTATTTCAAATGCTTTGGAAGTGGCGACCAAAAAGGTCTTGTATCTGCGTGAGATTGAATCACCAACAAATAACGACCAGGAGTGCTTGTTGGAATACGGTCATTGCGTAATACCCAGAAATGAACCCCCCTTTGTACTGCTGCGTCGTAATCAAAATCCAATAGACCGTATTTATCAATAAACTCATTCATAGCAGCGGGAATACGAATACAGCCTTTTGACCTAGGAATACCCAAGAGATTTTCTGCTAAGTCTGGATCAGTAGCGTGCATTTGCAGGCGCATCAACATCTTTTCACCGCTACCCCAGCCACGGTTTTCCTCTACCCAGCCAAAGTCATAGACTCTTAATCCTTTTTCGCCATAGCCCTTAAAGCCAAACTCGTTCTTAGTGCCTTCAGCGCGAAAATCCGGGTTATCCAATGAATGATTGAAAACCCCCAGAGGGGTTAAAAAGTGGTCAAAGTTTCCTGGTAACCCTGTTGAAACTGGCGCAGCTCCAATCAATTGCCATCCATCACTACTATCACCCCAGAAAAGCATGACAGCTTGAACGTTGGGATTGCGATCAACCAGGACAACATATTGCGGGCTTTCTAGCGATGAGTCTGAATTGCGTAAACCCTCATTCAGGGCATTAGCATATGAAACTACGGCCTCTGGAGGTAGATTTAAATGACTGGTAACTTTCTTTGAAAACTCAGCCCTTAGATCAGCTGGTGACAAATCAACACCGCTTGCATTCACAAAGAGGCTGTATGAAATGCAAACAATACAAAAAAGAAGAGTCAGAATTCGATGGCGAATAATTAATATTCCCAGAAGATTGGGCGATGTAAATATTTCATGAAATTAAGATGAAGCCGTTTGAGGGCCTAGCATTAATCCATCATCAAAAACTTTAATAGCATTTTTACCGCTTGCTTTAGCTTCATACATAGCAACGTCAGCATGATTCATCAGATCAACTTCATTGAGCCCATGATCGGGATATAAAGCAATTCCGATACTAGCGCTGGTTAAAAGTTGCTCATCACCACATAATATAAATGCGCAGACGGATTGACGAATTTTTTCAGCAACTTTAATTGCACCCGCCTCTGAGTCAAGGCCCGGGAGAATCACCACAAACTCATCGCCCCCAAGACGACCAACGGTATCAGCCTCACGGACACAGGACTTAATGCGTTGGGCAACCTCCTTTAGCAACCAGTCGCCAGCTTTATGGCCGTTAATATCATTAATGAGCTTTAAATTATCGAGATCTATAAATAGCACCGCCAACTTGGAGTCATTACGTTTGCAAACGCCAATAGCTAACTCCAAACGATCCGCAAATAAGATGCGATTAGGTAATCCTGTTAATGAGTCATGATGGGCTAGATATTGATTTTCAGCATTGCGGCGATAAGCCCGTAGCAATATCCATGCACCTAAAAAAATCGCAATTAAACTCAATCCTGTTGCCAAAAAGACGCCTTCAACACCTCTATACCAATTGCTTAAATAAATAGATTCTGGGACAACCGCACCCACTATAAATGGGTAGTTTTGAACCGCCCTATATGAAAGCATGCGTTTAACGTTAAGCGCATTTTGGCGTGAAAATCCAATGCTCGAAGCGAATATGACTCCACCGTTGACGTCTTTTTGGGATAGGGAGTCATCAATCATGGGATTGGGATTCACCTTGCCGATAAATTCCTCAACCAATGGCCAGCGCGTTAAAAGGGTCTTATCTTTACGATACAGCGTAATTGCAGAGCCCTCCCCTAGGTTTCCAGCAATTCTCTGATACAAAGAGGAGAAGACCTCAACCGAGACCCCCACGAGCACAATACCTAAAAATTGACCATTTGCTCCGTTAATACGATGGGCTAAATAGAAAACCCATTTGCCAGTGCCTTTATTTTGAACTGGTACGCTATAAAAAGTAGATGGGTCATTGTGAGCACTCAAATACTGAAAATAATCACGCTCACTTAAATTGATATCTGGTGTCGGATAACTACGAGAAAAGTTGAGAACACGTCCATCATCCCCAATAAATGTAGCGACATCCAATATCGGATTGGATTTAGTTTTATCCTGCAGTAAATTAAATTGATCTTTCTTGGTAACAAAATCTCTGTACTCTTTTTCAGTAGATATTTTTTGCAGATCTACCACGTCTAAAATACTTTGCAATACAGCAGTAGCGGAAAATAGGATTTGTGAAGTATGTTCTGCCAAAATAACCGTTAAGCTAGCCAACTGCTCGGATCTATCTTGAATGGTACTTTTACGCAATAAATAGGCTGACACTAAAGCATTAGCCACAAAAATAAGGGCCAGCAAAGCAGAGGTCAGAATAATTAATCGAGAATTTCGCTTAACCATGATTGGGGATGTAAATCCTGTCATACGGCATCCCGATATTCAAGAGAAATATTGAGGAAATTTTCTTTTTCAGCAAGAAATGCCTCTACCAGAGCCGGGTCAAATCGAGTCCCATTAAGGCGCACAATTTCCGCACAAGCGTCATCATGCTTCCAACGGTCTTTGTATATCCTTTCGCTGACCAAAGCATCGTACATATCCGCCAAAGCCATAATCCGAGCAGCCAATGGAATATTCAACCCCATTAATCCCCGAGGGTAGCCAGATCCATCCCAGCTTTCATGATGACCGCCCGCTATCTTAATTGCCAGATCTAAGGCTTTGGCATGCTTTACATCCTCGACCATTGCGGCTTTCAAAACCTCCTCGCCAAGTTGCGAATGGGTTTTCATGATGTTCCACTCTTCATTCGATAAGGGTCCATCCTTCTTAAGGATGCTGTCTGGAATGCCTACCTTACCAATATCATGCAAAGGAGCTGCCTTAGACATCTGGACGATATCATCGTCAGTAAGTTCACTTTTGTAAAAACCTAAAAGCCTCAGCCTGTTGGCTAGCAGCTGCACATATTTTTTAGTGCGAAGAATATGATTTCCGGTTTCGTTATCACGAACCATAGATAAAGCGTTCAGGCTGTGCAGCATTCCACTCTCTATAGCGTGCGCACTTTTTTTATGATCCCGCATCAGCTTCTCAAGGTAATAATTTCCAATCAAAATACAGACCAATAAATTTGATAAGAATGAGGCAGCCCTTAAAGAAAAGCCAAGAACATTTTCCTGATAGAGATTTGAAAATGCTGATCCTGGATAAAACATCAAAAGATAAGAACGCAAAAAGCGCGCACATAATTGAAATAGCTCGACGGCTATTATTAATTTAATTTGATATGCACTGTCTTTCTTTAATATTTTAAAGAGGGTAAATATCTGCAACACCAAAATCAATCCCAAACCGACAGTCATCAAATGAATACCGTCCTGAATAGATCCAAAATTTACTATATAGATATAAAAACAAACTATGGCAATTAGCCAAGCTATAGAAAGCTTTTTGATTAACGGCGTGAGTAAGCCGCTCCACTGATAAAACAATAAAGAAATGCACGTTACCCCTGATATCAGGAATAAATGTGCCATGGTGATGAAGAATTTTTCCGACCAGTGTGCGAAATAAAAAGAAAGCGAAGATATGGCCAGAAAAAATAAGGCCATAGGCCAATACATCATTCGGTACCGATCGCCTTGACTGTGATCACCCCAAAAAAATACAGCCATTAACCCCAATAGAGTCACAAAAATTACTAGATAGAAAGTTTGGTTGGCTAATAGCATTGACAAAGGCTAGAGGTGATTCATACTGGTGGCATATAAGTTAAATTTTCTTTCATGGTATCAGTTTAAGCACGCATAAAACCATTAAAATGAACGGATTAGTAGTATTTTTTATATAAGAAATATCGGGTCAAGATTCCCTTCTGAGAAAAGATAAAAAATGTCTAAGTTAACCGACTTCTTCAAGAAAAATAACAGCGGAGTTGCTGCTGTTGAATTCGCACTGATTCTCCCATTATTACTGTGGGTGCTATTTGGGATCATCAACTATGGAATCCTACTTTACGATCAAGCGGTCATCACTAACGCTGCTCGCGAGGGCGCTAGATGGGGCAGCATCAACACAACCACAACAATCAACTGCACAGGGACCGCCACTGGAAGTGCTAACCCATGCCAAATTGCCAATAGCTACACTAATGCAAACCTTATTACCTTTGGCTCATCTACGAGCTCCTCTACAACAGCATCGGGCACAGGAACGTCTGGAAATACAGTTACAGTAACAGTTACCTATACTTTCACAGCAATTGGCTGGCTTCTTTACAGCACGACAAACGCCTTAAGCGCTACATCAGTGATGTATCACGAATAAACCAGCGTGCATCAGACATTAACGCACCAATATCAGCACAAGAATATCACTGCATAAGTATGGCCTTACCAGAACTCAGATTAATATTCTGACAGGGATCAGGAGAGGCGGATGCAGTCATATTGCCTTTTAGATCCATCGAATTAGCGTACAAACTTCCGGTAATAATGAAAGATGTTGGTGAACCCCTGAATATTAAATTCGTATTGGGCAATTGAGTTTTCCCAGTAAGACTTATATTATTTCCAGACCCTGCTACGTCTATCGTATAAAGAGTGTTAGTAAGGGTTAATGGCTGATAAACGACCATCCCGCCACCTACTGTTCCGCAAGTTGAAGAGCCATTACTACTATTTAAATTGACCGATCCACTTAGGTTGAAAGGCTGATCAACCCCGACAATAATCGTGACACCAGCCCCCGGCAGGTTGGCAAGAGTAACGCCCTTATTATCAAATCCGCCATTAAAATAATAGATCCCACTCATATTGACCTGAGTTCCACAAGCACTTAGATTTACAGCTGCGGAATAGGTGCCAGAGGGCAATGAGCAACCCGATGCATAAATTTGAGCGCCTGGTGGAGTAGGAAGAGTGTAAGCAGGAGGTATTGGAAGCGGCAAACTACTGCTTACTACCGCGGGCGTACAGTTACCACAGCTATTAGTAGAATTATTGTAAGCGGTTATAGATGCGCCTGATGCGGTAGCATCTATTCCTGAGCTATTTGTAGTACTGATTCCCCCACCAATCGCCACTGAACCTCCAGATACATTCATGATATTGGTACCGTTCATAGAAACCAAACCTCTAATAATCAAGTCGTCGGCAACAATAGGCGAACCGGCTACAGCAGTCTTGCCAAGATTAAATGAGTTGATGCCAAATAAGGGTAAGAAATAGGTACTCCAGGTATTAGATGCAGTTACTGAGACACAATTTTTTTGAGTAGCAGTATTGGGACAAACAACTGGATTGGTAGTAACAATACCAAAACCATATTGATTGGTAAGCGGGTAATTATCTGCGCTTGAGTTACATGTTGAGTAGTTACTCGCACAAGCCAATGCCTCCGCATCGGCCACACTTTGCAGTTGCGCCTGGCGCATGTACACAAAGCCAAAGTCGATTGCAAAAGCTGCAAACCCCAAAAGAATAATGATCAATATAGCTACGAGAGGCAGTACTGCCCCCCTATCAGAATTGGGCTGAGGGGATTTATTAGTCAATTTGATCTTCATGATTAATGGCACCATTCCTAAAACAGGAGTTTAGATAGATGTAACTCAACACTCAACTAAAAGGCATCTCCGATTGAGCGATTGGTTATATACATCACCGTAAAGCCGAAAATAAAATAAAAAATATAAGCACCCATTAAAAGACTGGTTACAGAATATGAATGGAGGAATATAGGCTGCACAAAAAAATACAATAAAGGTGCGGTTATTGCTGTGAAAAAGATGGCATATACAAAGGCAGAGCCAATGGAATAAAGTCCCGCCTGCATTCGTCCATTATTTGCTTTATTAACAATCTGGTTTTTGTATTCAGTCGAAGAAAAGTATTGCTTTTGCTCCTGTTCAGCCAGCTCTAGTTTTGCATTATGGGCTTTTACACTTTCAGCCCGAGCAAGAGCCTCCTTGAGCGTCTTTGCATAACCATCTAAACCATAATAAATTGGCCTCTTACAATTTTCGCATTCATGCAGGATGGCTAGCCCACTTATATGGACTCCGCAATGAGGACAGTTCATATATTTATACTTACCTTATCCTTTTGAAATCTAGCTTTAACTCTATTTACTAGGTTATTAATCAAAGCGAGATCACATCCATCCTTACCGACTGCGATTACTTGCTAACCGTTGCCGAAAGTGGCGCTAACGAGTGCTCAATCTTAATCACGGCTGGCCCCAATAAAACTACCATTAATGCAGGGAAAATACAGACGATAAGGGGGATGGTCATCTTTACCGGGATTTTTGCAGCCTCCTCTTGAGCAAGAAGCGAGCGTTTTTCACGCAAGCCATCTGCATAAACACGAAGCGCATCAGCAACACTGGTTCCGAAATGTTCAGTCTGGATCAACATAGAGACGAGCGCGTGAATATCCTCGACACCAGTACGCTGGGCAAGATTTGATAAAGCCTTTTCTCGTGTGGCACCAGTTCTTAACTCAAGATTGAGAATGTGAAACTCCTGCGCTAAAGCCTTACTTTCAATCTTAAGCTCTCTTCCAACTCGCTCAATCGCAGCATCCAAACCCAAGCCAGCATTAACGCATACCCTCATCAGATCGAGCGCATTTGGTAAGCTTTCAAATATTTTTTTCTTACGACTTTTAGTAACCCTATACAACCAAAAGTCTGGGACGTAATATCCAATACCAGACAATAGAAGTGCCACAGATAAGGCGCTTAAAAATGAGCTATCCCTACGAAATATCAACACAAATAAGATATAAAGAATGGGCACAGCAAAGGTAAATATAGTCTTAAATCCAAAAAAATATAAAGCGTCTAGCTCGCGGTAATAACCAGCTGACATGAATCGAGTGCGAATCTGAGAATTTTCCCACTCCTCGTCTGGCATTGAGTAGTGAATTAATCTCGACAATATTCTTCTTGCAGTTAATTCGAGACGAGATTGATGTGGCTCTAACTCATTAACAATGTCTAGCAGTTATTCAAACCCCACTACTTCGGCTCGACTTTACGACAAATTAGTAGGGGTGAATAGAGACTCTTGAGAATATTTATTCCCAAATGGGGAATTTTTTATAGGTATAAAAACCCATTTTCGGACAGGAAGTCCTTATGCTTTATGGGGCGAAAGACGGGGCTCGAACCCGCGACAACCAGAAATATATCTGGGTATTTAAGTTATATCCTAAAGAGCTTTCACGTCGACCGTTCCCGCAAAACTGCAATTAGTAGCCATGCCATAGTCACCCCAAACAAATTTATGAGGTGAAGTACACCAAGATTAAGCAGGGTTATGACATTAATGAGGAGGTCGAATTTAGGTATTACCATCCCTGACAAATAGCCCAGCAAAAAACTTGATGCTTACTTGAGCTATGCAACCAAGAAAGAGGGGGGGCACCAGTCATGATAGTCAAAAGTACCAGATCAATAGGCCACATATTGCTATCTTGACGCATCTTCTCTGAAGATAACCAAATAATTACCGTGGCCATCATTACACCTATGAGAAGCCCTAGTGTTGCAACCAAGGAGCCAGCACGGGAGAACCAAAGGGCAAGTAATGGCACGAGAAATAGAGTGGCAACGGTTATCTCAAGAGACCTTACAGATATCGAGAAGAATGGTGGATATGTGGTGGATTGAGAGTTTCCCAAGAATGGGTAATGTGAATAATAGCTATCCCAAAATAATACAAAATTAAACTGCAAGAGAAGCATCACAATAAAACCAAGAGCGATAAAAAATTGCATTCGGAATTTATCTGATTTCATTCTCTTAACCTTTTTATCTTCGGTTAGGTTAATTTATTTCGCCCATTTTTTCAATACACAACTTTGACCTAAACCATTTTCAGATGTAATTAATAAATAGCTCTTAACTGGAAGTGGTGTGCGTGAGGCGAGTGACGAAACTCGAACACGCAACAACCAGATTCATAATTCTGTATAGAGCATCAAAAAACGGAATGATCTGAAGGAGTTTTGGGCGGTTTAAAGAATTAGCGTGAGAATCTTCGCACGAATTTTAGATGCCAAAAAAGTGATGTTAGAAGGCAAGAAACACGAAGAAAAATCCCGAATTTCATGTAAAAACTGATGATTTTGATAGAAATGGACAGGAAGTCCTTATGCTTTATGGGGCGAACGACGGGGCTCGAACCCGCGACAACCAGAATCACAATCTGGGACTCTACCAACTGAGCTACGTCCGCCATATAAGATCCAAGATTATAGCTTTTGTCCCAAAAACCTGTCAAAAAACCCTATCTAGGCACTTTCAAACTCAAAGGCAGCCCAATCCCCTAGGGTTAAGCTGGCATCTAAGAAGAAATCAACAATGGCAGCCTTGCTCTGAACTTTAGCTAAAGCATGATGATCTGAGAGGCGCTGCCTCCAATAGCGGGACCCTGCGCGGCCATGGGCCAAACCCAAAATATGACGGGTAAATGCCCCGATATAGAAAGGCTTGCCCTTTTCTCGACATTCATCAAACCATGCTTGAACCTGCTTAACCAAGGCAATCTGAATGCGGTGCCACTCTGTCTCGCTAAATAGATATCCAGCAGCTTCACCATCCGTATTAATCAGGTCATCCCAGCCCAACAACATCGCTGGAAAATGATAGGCAGCCCTACCAATCATGAAACCATCAAAATCATCCCAGTGGCCAGCAATTTGATCATTACTTTCCAGGCCGCCATTTAATAGAACCTTTAGCTCAGGAAACTGCTTTTGTGCATCCAACCTTAACTTGGCGGCTACTTCATAACGCAAAGGAGGTTTGCTACGGTTTTCTTTAGGGGATAAACCCTTTAAGACCGCATTACGAGCATGAATAGTGACCTGACTTGCACCAGCATCAGCAACGGCAAGGATAAAGTTCAATGCAAACTGATAATCTTGCTCTGAGTGAGCGGCATCCATACTGTCTAGGCCAAGCCTGTGCTTCACGGAGACTGGAAGCCCCACAGCCTGTTTCATAGCGCGTACACAATCTGCAACCAATTGGGGCTCGGACATTAAGCATGCGCCGAATGCGCCCCGCTGTACACGTTCTGATGGGCAACCGCAATTAAGGTCAATTTCATCGTAACCCCACTGCCCTGCCAAGGCCGCTGCTTTAGCTAGATCGCTAGGCTCACTGCCACCTAATTGCAAAACAACTGGATGCTGATCCTCAGAGTAATCCAAATGACGTGGAATATCACCATGCATTAGCGCACCAGTTGTCACCATCTCCGTATAAAGGACAGCTTCTTTAGTCAGCGTGCGATGAAAAGATCTGCAATGTCGATCTGTCCACTCCATCATGGGCGCTACTGCTAGTATCTTATTGATTTTATTAGGTTTTTTATCTGTCATTTTGGTCATGCACACTATTTAATGCACACGAGATGCACACAAAACTAATATTCGACTATTATTAATATAACTAAACAACGCACATTTATTGCACACATGGCTACTTTTACACAACTACCAAGCGGCAAATGGCGTGCACAAGTAAGGCTTAAGGGCAATTATAAGGCTGCTACTTTCCCCTTAAAGCGTGATGCTCAGGCATGGGCTACACAAGTAGAGGCTCAAGTTGGATCGATGCAGATTACTGGCTACCAACAGATTCCTCAAGGCTATACGCTTGGCAAACTTATAGAAACCTATCTTGAGGAAACCAATCCCGAAGGACGTAGCAAGATCTTTACAGTTGCCATGCTCAAAGAGAAGTTAGGACACCAACAATTAAAAAATATTAACCAGATTATTTTGCGAGACTTTGTTAATGACCGACTAAAAACGGCTGGCGGCGTAACTGTAGCTGGTGACCTTTCAGCACTCGGCACGATACTCAAATACGGTAGGCACGTTTTAAAAATTGATGTGAATCCTGAAGTAGCCAAAACTGCTAGAGAAGACCTAGGCGCCCGTCCTAACTTAGATACAAGAGGTCAAGAGCGTGAGCGTACCGTAACAGATACAGAACTAGAAAAGCTCTATGCCGAATGGAAAGATAACGAATTAATAAAGCTACCCATGATCGAGCTAACCAAATTCGCTCTAGCCACATCAATGAGACAAGCTGAAATATGTAATCTCATAGTGGAGGATATAAATCCCAAAGAAAAAACGGTGCTTATAAGAGATCGTAAAGACCCACGCCGCAAAAAAGGTAATCACCAAACCGTCCCCCTACTTCCCGATGCTTGGGCAATCGTAGAGCCTATTCTTGCAAAAAGAACTGAAGGCAAGCTATTTAATGCTTATGAGCGATCTGTATCGTCACGATTCACCCGTTCATGCACGAAGTTGAAAATTAAAGATCTGCACTTTCACGATCTACGTCATACCGCAATTACAAATCTATTTAATGATGGTCTAAAGATTCAAGAGGTAGCTCTACTATCTGGTCATAAGACTTGGGAGCTGCTACGCCGCTATACGCACGTTAAACCAGCAGACATTCATAAGAGTTTTGAGGAATTAAAACGAAGTGGTAGTACCGAACTTGACGGTCTCAAGTAAAGGCGCTGGGCACTTGCCGTGAGAGAGCAAGCGACCAGCTAACCACAACACAAAAAGGACTTTGCATTATGGCTAAGATTGATTTTAATGAAAATATGAAATCCCCATACACCTTTCAGGGGCATGAGTATTTTGTCAAAGTAACCACTCCTATAGAGCATCCAATAATGAACATAGAAACCGATGATTCTGCGCTCATCAATGATCGGATTACACCAGAGGCGGGTGATCTGGTTTTATGCGGCTCAAAATTAGAGCGCTGGAATGGTCAAGATCCTATTGATGGTGTTGTGGTTCAGGTCAACCGATCAATTTAGTCTCAAATCTAATTAAGCAAGGGCTAAAATGATAAAACCCAATAAAAAGGCCAAGTTACCAATCTTTGGAAAAAACGGCGAACTATTGCTAGAGAAGATTCTGGCAAAAAAGGAGGCTTATCTTGAGTCTTATCAACCAGAATCCTCATACCTACATGTTGCCATTAAATCCTTGCATAAATTTGAAACAATTTACATGCAATATGAATTTGAAAAACTCCATGGCAAGATATTTTATGCCTATAAAGAGCGAATGTTTAATGAGGGGGCGGGTACATTCACAATGGAGGCTAAAGCCAGTGACGATAGAGCTTTTACTATTTTATTGCTAACCCTCAAGTCTCTGGAATACTCAATGTCTGAGTATATTAATGCTGGAAATACTGCCGAGGATGTATCAGAGGCAATGTCAAAGCTAGTTATGCAGACATTCGTTCTGGGTATGTTGCGGGGGGCAGAACATGTCGATGATATTCTTAAAAATAAACTAGAGAAGCTGGGAAAGTTTAAAAAACTCAAAAAAACAGATAGAGATGCTTACATCATCAACTTAAAGGAAAAAAATCCATCCCTACGCAATAAACAACTTATTGATATAGCTGATAAATCAATTATTGGAGATATTTCTCTGGGGCGTTTTAGCAATATTAAGTAATAAATATTTTCACGAATACGAGTCGTTAAATTTCACACGTCGTATTCGTGATTTTTAAGCCAGTTATGTCCTTACTAAATCTCAAGTAAACCTCTACATTGCACTCATGCGCCAATCGTGGCGCACCTTAAATAAGGGAGTGCAACAATGGTTAATAAAATAGCAATACCAAAAACAGTAACCCTGCCGCATGACGGTATGAGTCGTTGGACTCAAATCAAATCATTCATACCGGTAAGTCGTGAGAAATTTCGCCAGATGGTACGAGACGGTCAGGCGCCGCAGCCTGTAAAGCTCGGAATTCGCTGCACAATGTACCGAAACTCAGAGCTACATCAATTCCTTGCAGATCCTTCGGGCTATCACGCTGAGGATAAGCAATGATGAGAGATCTTAATCAAGACTTAGCAAGGCAGCTCGATTGCATTACTGAAACTCAATTCACCGAGCTATTCAAAATTACCCCATCGACCGCAAGAGCATGGAGGCAAAGACACAAAGCACCCCTGCCCGTTTTAATCGGAAATGCTTACCTTTATCCATTGGATGCCATTCGTGCAGAGCTAAAGGCTCGTAGCAAGAATCCTATCGGCAATATTGGGGTTCTAGCATGAGTGTAAAGAGCATAAAAAAACCCAGCGGCAAACTGGGTTCTTTCGACAGCAACAACAAGCAAGTCTCAATTCTACGCCTTGAAAGATTAAAGAACAATTCGATCAAGCTATTTAATTCTGGAGCGATTCCCCATGACTGGGTAGTTTCTATTGCGGTCATCGTTTCTGGAGTACGCCCATGAACCCATTGAAAAATATTACTTGGGATTGTGCGATAGGACATCCACCAACCCATAGCAAAGATGAGCGTTTTTATGTGCAAGCAATTGAGCCTATAAGACTAAATCAATCGCTGATTCAGTCAGGCGATTACCTACTGATCGATCCAACCGCAAAGCCTGTAAGAGGCTCCTATGTGCTTGTTAGCCAATTGGTACAACCTTGGGCTGGTCAATCGGATATTAAAGGTCGAGTCGTTAAGGTCTGGAAGATGGAAGGCGAGGATTCCAATGCTTAATGAGGCTAAGTTGCCAACTGTTGAGAATTACTTTAAATCTCAGCGAGTAAAGCTAATTGGGGATGGCGTTTGGCGTAGCGCTATTTGTCGATTTCATTATGACAAGTCACCCCTACCTACGATGCGTATCAATATGAAAAAAGGGCAATTCTTCTGTCTAGAATGTGGCGCTTCTGGTCGTGACTACGTGGAATATCACGAGAAACGCTATGGGCTGTCCTTTATCAAGGCGGTTAAACGCTTAGGCGCTTGGAAGGAGGCAAAATGAATGCTTGCACCGATGATTTTCTTAATGATGGCGTTGTGGTTGATGATAGTTATTTGCTCGATAGAGGTGTTATCCAGCATAAGGGTGCAGATGCAATTAGACGTGCCTCCGAAGCCAGAGAAGCGGCTAATAATCCCTTTAGCGGGCTATATGCTATGAGGGTTACATCTGAAATGGTTAAGCAGATCGCTGATGCTAAGTTTGCATGGTTGCAACTCATTCCTCAGGGTCATGCAGTAGTCATATGCGCCAAGCCTAACGGGGGTAAAACGACCATCTTTACTCAGGCTGCTGCTGACATGGCTAGAGATGGCTATCAGGTCTTATATATCAACGCTGATGCCTCGGCTAGTGACATTAAAGAGTATGCCCATCATGCGATTGATTATGGCTATACGCTCATCAATCCAGACATTAGCGGCAAGTCTAATGAGCACGTTGTAGCTGAACTTAAAACCATGGCTGCAAGGGATGATGATTACTCTAATACCGTTCTTGTTCTAGACACCCTAAAAAAGTTTACTGACATGATGGCTAAAAGTAAGGGAAAGATTCTTTACTCAATTCTAAGATCATTAACCAGCAAGGGCATGACAGTTATTGCCTTAGCTCATACCAATAAATATGACGGTGAAGATGGTTTACCAGTATATGAAGGTACGGCAGATTTAAGGGCTGATTGTGACGATTTAATTTATCTCATTCCAATCAAGAATCCTGACGGCTCGATGACAGTCTCCACCCACATAGATAAAAGCAGAGCCGCATTGATGGAGACAAGTTTTCTAATCGACCCAAATCGAATCGTAACCGTTGCGCAAGGACATATTGATACCGTTGGAATATCCAAATTAAAGAAGCAGCGTGAAGCAGATTTTGATGCTATTCAATTTATCTTAGAAAACATCCGTAACTTAAGCAAAACCTCGAATGAATTATTTAAGCTCGGAAGAGAGGCCGACTCAGGATTTAGCAGAAGGTATCTAGGCGCAGTTTTAAACCGTTATGCAAGTGATTCTTGTGCTGATCCATTGTGGTTAAGCATGGCAGCTTCAACTCACGGAACGAAATACGGATTGATTTCCGATGAATATAAGCGTGAATTATCTAAAAAACGGACGGGGGTCTAAAAATGGTTAGTTTGGTTAGTTTATTTCGGACATGGTCATTTTTAATCAAAAAACTGATAAGTAAAAACCTTGTAACCCATATAGAACATGGAACTCACCAAACTAACCAAACTTTCCATACTAACCATATTAACCATACCTACCGTTTCTAGGCCCCCCTCTATTTTTTACATGAATACAGTAACCAACTAATTAAAAAAACAAATAGGAGTGTTAAAAATGAATCAAATTACTAAAAAACTTACTACTGCAAATCCATCAATCGCCCTTGATATAGCACACGAACAGACTATTAATGGGTTACAGGGACTTTATGATCTTGCTGACTTCATGCGACAAGATGATCCCGAGGTTGAATATATTTGTAAAGAAATTAGAAAATGTGCCGACCTTATTTCTTTAGGTTGCAAAAATATTTATGTTGCATCTAGTGAAGTCAAAAAAGAAACGCTTGATATAGCCATGCAAATAGTCAACGGTTGGCAATCGGTGACAACCTCGGCAGTATCAGCGATGAGCAAGCTCGCAGATAAATATGAGTAATCAAACATCCTTAATAATTAATTGAGATAACACTTACAAAATATGAATCTATTTAATAAAATAACGTTAAGCGTTAGTAAATCAATCACAACAGAGCGATTCTGGGATTTCATAACGGCAATCCCGCAACGCTTGGGAGTCATGACCCAAGTCAATGCGGAAGCAGTCAAAGAAGCGGACAGAGTGACTCTGGAGTCTAAATCAGACTTGTCGAAATCGATGCAGCTGGAAGCAATCAAGGAATTAAAAAGTTTACGGGATACAGAAATCTTTTTACGAGATTTTTGCGGACTATCTCGCTCGGCTTCAAAGAGATTTTTATCTCAAATGAAACGCCTAGAGCAGATCTAATCTGAAACCATAAAACTATAAATTCCGAACTTTATAAATAAATTTGGAGCAATAAATATGAATACAGATACATTAGTAAACCTTATTGAAAAAGGTAATGAGGCTTTTTCCGACTTTAAAAATGATATTGAAAGCCGTTTTGAAGTTATCGAAGCTAAATCTTCCCGTCCCAGCTTTGGCGGCAGCGCTAACCATTCGAATGAATGGAAATCCGCTTTTGAGGCTTTGAAGTCAAATGACTTTGAGGGTCGAGTTTCATTAAGCATGAAAACCATTACCTCAGACGGTAGCGGTCTGATTGCGCCCGGCATCCTACAGCCATTGGTAATCTCCGCAAACACAATGAGCGTTCACTTAAGCGACTACATTCCGCAGCGTTTAGTTGAAGCCCCATCTGTTGTGGTTAATACAATCGGATCTACGGATTTAGCTGGCGTACAGGCTGGTCAGGGTGGCGCAAAACACCAACTGTCTGCATCCTCCACAAGCCAAGTGATCGCTCTGGAAACTGTTGCCGACTATATGAAGGTATCGGTTCAATCCATGCAAGATATTCCCGACCTACAGGCATTGGTTCAAGGTGTATTAAATATGCGCTTGAAAGCCAAGATTGATGCGATGCTTTATGCAACTGCAAGTACGTCTGGAAACTTCACGTCGTTCACCTCCGCAAGTGATAAGGCAATTGATAACATCGTTGGCGGTGCAGCGGTATTGGCTAACTATGGCTTGCAGGGTACGGTTTTCTTAAACCCTACTGACTATGCAAATCTGATGCTCACCAAGGCTACTACTGCTGGTATGTTCTTAGGATTGCCGCAGTATGAAGGCTTGACAGTTCGACAGGCGAGCGTAATTCCATCCAATAAGTTCCTCATTACTACTACTGACGGTATCGGTCTAGGTCTTGCACAACGCATGGCTGCAATGCTGATCATTGGTTTTGAGAATGACGATCTTACAAAGAACTTACGCACAGCACTTTTAGAGCAACGTGTAGCTTCATTCGTAACTGACCCGAACCGTGTCGTAATCGGTAACTTGGTATCAGCTACTTAAAAGATTGTTCAAGTCATCGAAAGATGATTAGACAGTAGCGGGTTTAACGACCCGCCCATCCTAGCTAGAGAGTGGATGGTTTCCTAAAAAACCTCTAGCAGATGTAGCGATTTATAGTCGTGATACATCAATAGGGAGAGACTAATCAGCGCAAGCTGCTCTCCCTATCCTTATTGCTTACCTTGGTTGCCTATTGATGCCTAGGGACGCCTCCATCCTTGATGATCCAGCAACGGAAACCGACCGTGAGCCATGCGTTTCATAAAAATGTAGTTTTGGGGGGTATGCCGCCCAAAAGATCTATCGCACGCATAACCATAACCGCAGCCTTTCATTAATTTTCTCAATGTCAAATTGAATATAGGGGGTGTCGAGTAATATGTATGAATCTTATAAGGTTAAATATGGCATATGCAATGATTTCTGCACTAGTAATGGTGTTAATAAGTGGCTCAATTGGGCTTTTCATTCGCAGTAAGATTTGGGGCTTAGGAAATAAGCCATCCTCACCAATTCAGTATGGGAGGGCTTGGGCAGCTTATGTTGCGTTTATTGTGCCGCTTTCATCCATTCATCTATTTGCTGAAAAAGACATTGTTAATGCTTCAGTACAGTTTCTAATTGCAATCATATTTTTTCCACTATTCACTTTTATTTTAGGATTTACGTGGGGAAAATTTAAGGGGAAATCAAAAATAGAGAGCTATAAGGTAGAGGGTTCGAAACCTCTGACAGATAGTCCTGTTTCCAAGGTTTCTGTCTTGGTTATAGCAGGGCTTATTGTCGTTATTGGAGTTGCGTTAATTACGTACAGCATCACCAATACTAAAAACGAAAAATGGATGCCCGTCTCGAATGCTATATTTAAGACATTAGGAGCATCTAATTCAATGATTGAATATCTTGATTTCAATTCAATTAAACGGGATGGTGGGTATTACACGGCATATATTGCTGAAGTCTATTCGCTGCCAATCTTAGATGGCGCTAGAACTATAAAAGAAAAGCTTCAGGTCGATTGCGCAGCTCCAAAATACAGAATAAGTGAGCGATATACATTTACAAAGTTGCCCGAAGATGGTTTTGGAAAAGTTATATCCTCTGATGTTGATGTTCAGTCATCTAGAGCAAAGATGGCTAGTGCATCTGGTGAGGAATATTCTGGTGGATGGGTTAGATTTGATAAGTTATCGGTGGTTTGCGAAGAACTTCCTACCGAAGGGTTTCGGGATTTTTGCTCAATAGGTAAAGCTCATCTTGCGACTTTAAATGCCATTTGTAATATCACAAATTAGCATGAGCGACCTCGAATACTCTGGAAAAGTTAAGGGCATGAAAACTCTCAAGCAGCTTATTGCCGAGAAAAGCGTGACCCCAGCCTCCCAGTTGCAAGCAGATAAAGACGAGGCAGCTAAACGAGCCGAGATATTTACTAGATCAGCGCTCGATGAAGAAAATCACCGCAGAACCAGAGTCACAACTGAACCCGATAAGACGGTGGCGCATTACACCCGTGAACCTTTCGAGGAATAGTAATGGGATTCAGATTCCAGAAACGCTTTTCACTATCTAAGCTGATTCGCTTAAACGTCAGTAAGTCAGGCGTAAGCGTATCCCTAGGAGTCAGGGGTGCAGATATAAATATTAGAGGTGACAAGGTGACCGGGAATATCGGCATCCCTAATACTGGTTTGAGTTATCGAAAGCGCTTAGATACGCCTTATGTTGAGCCAGTAGAGCAAGCCAAAATTGTGCCGATGCAGACAGAGCAAAAATCATCATCACTTGGGACTGTTTTCTTGGTGATCCTAATTCTAGGATTTGTATTTTTTCTAGGCTACTGGGCTGCTAAGTAAGGCTTTATTACCAAGCTAATTTATTTGACTGCACACGTCATGCACACGAATACTAGAAAACCCACATAAATACAACACTTTCAGTCCCATCCATCATTGGGGCAACCGCCAATCTTTTCCTTTTTATTCCAACCATTTTTTATTCACCCTGCCGCTTCAAGTCGCGATAGAAATTTTCATGAGGTCCAAAAGTTAAAAGTTTGATGTGCTCCTCA
>Ga0316231_1001188_pt1 | contig 30319 bp, 25 predicted proteins | sample TBH18027metaG_FD_206002 | JGI IMG/M metagenome (GOLD analysis project Ga0316231, IMG submission 206002) | Freshwater microbial communities from Trout Bog Lake, Wisconsin, USA - TBH18027 | ecosystem: Environmental > Aquatic > Freshwater > Lake > Hypolimnion/Profundal zone | place: USA: Wisconsin... | reverse complement strand
CAAAGTTGCCGCCAACTGTAGACGAATCTGCTTCTGTTCCGGTGGCGGAAAGACGCTAATGATGCGATTCACCGTCTCTACGGCATCCAGTGTATGCAGCGTACTGAATACCATGTGGCCGGTTTCAGCAGCATGCAGCGCAGTGGAGATAGTTTCCAGGTCGCGCATTTCGCCGACGAGGATGACATCAGGATCCTGGCGGAGACTGGCACGCAGTGCGCTGCCGAAGGATGGTGTATCGACTTCGACTTCACGCTGATTTACGAATCCCTTCTTATCCCTGTGAAGAAATTCGATTGGGTCTTCGATGGTGATGATGTGCTCAGGGCGCGACGAGTTGATGCGGTCGATCATGGCGGCAAGCGTAGTTGATTTACCCGAGCCGGTAACCCCGGTGACGAGCACGAGGCCGCGCGCTTCTTCGCAGATGCGCTCTGTAACTGCCGGCAGGAAAAGCTCTTCGAGCGCTCGAATCTTAGTGGGGATCACGCGGAGAACGATTCCAACGTTGCCGCGTTGCTGAAACACGTTGACACGGAAGCGCCCGAGGCCAGCAGCGCCATAGGCCAGGTCAATTTCAGCGCACTCCTTGAACTTCTGCTTCTGACGGTTGGACATCATGCTGAAAGCCATATTCAGCATGTCCTCGCCAGTGATGCGGGGATAATCGGTGAGAGGCACTAGCTCGCCGTCCACACGTACGTGAGGATAGTTGCCGACCTTGAGATGAAGGTCGCTCGCCTTACGCTCGACGGCCACCCGCAACAAGTCATCGATATTCATCGACCCAACTCTTCAGTACTGGAATTAAGTCGAAGCTACCACGTTGCCGGAGAAGGTGCAATGAACGAATTGACATGGACCTTCGAAAATCGCTGAAGATACGGCAGAAACACTAGATCGCGCCCCCAAAGGAGCGAGAACCTGTCGTGAGCATCTAAACAGTTGATGCCAAGCGAAACGGAAAATCCTGTAAAGGCTGCGCAAGAAAGGACAAGCGGCGGAGACTTGCGCCTGCCGCCCGGTCCCGGGGTAAATCTGTTGATGTCAGTTCTGAGGCAAAAGAAATGGGTGGACCCGATTGCCCACTTCGCAAATCTCGCTGCAAACTTCGGAGACATAGCGCACTACAAACTCGGGAGCAGACACATCGTGTTTCTGAATCATCCGAAGTATTTGCGCGAGGTGTTTATCGTACAGCATGCAAACTTCGTTAAAGAGCGGACGCAGCAGCGGGCAAAGCTGTTGCTAGGCAAAGGCATGATTACCTCCGACGGAATTGTGCACAGGCAACAGCGGCAGGTTTCGGCCCCGGCGTTTCACCGGCAGACAATCGCTGCGCACGCGGATGAGATCGTGCGCAGAGCCGCCGCCTTGCGCGAGCAGTGGAACGATGGCGAAAAACACGACGTCCACCTTGAGATGATGACGCTGGGGTTGGGAATCATCGGGGCAACGGTCTTCAGTACGGATCTGGGCGAAGAAGTGGACACACTGAACCGCGCCATGGCGGACATTATGGACGTGTACAACGCTGTTGTCTTATTGCCCGGAATCCGGCTTCTGCTGCAGATACCCTTCACCCCACTGCGCAAGTTTGTACATGCGCGAAAGAAACTGCACGATGCGGTAGGCAGGTTCATTGCCGAACACAGGCGCGCGAACGCGACTGGAACAGACCTGCTGACAATGCTGCTGGAGGCACAGAAAACGCAGGGTTGGAGCGACGAACACGTGCGCGATCAGGTGGTGACCGTGATCCTCGCAGGATACGAGACTACGGCGATTGCACTGACCTGGACGTGGTATCTGCTTTCGCAGAACGCGGGGGCCGAGGCGGCGATGCACGAGGAGATTGACCGCGTTCTTGGCGGGCGTCTTCCGAGCTACGACGATTTGCCACAGTTACGTTACACGGAGATGGTGATGGCCGAAGCGCTGCGATTGTATCCTCCAGCGTGGGCCATGGGGCGGCTTGCGCTGAATGAATTTCAGTTGGGAGAGTACCGGCTCCCTGCCGGAACCACCGTGCTCGCCAGCCAATACATTCTGCATCGGGACGCACGCTTCTTTCCCGATCCGTTGCGCTTCGATCCAGAGCGGCACACACCCGAAGCAAAGGCGGCACGTACAAAGGGTGCTTACTGTCCATTTGGCATGGGACCGCGGCAGTGCATTGGAGAGGCTTTTGCATGGATGGAATGCGTTTTAGTGCTGGCTACTCTGGCTCAGCGCTGGAGGTTGCGGCACGATGAACGACATGCGGTGGTGGCAGAACCGCTGTTTACGCTTCGCCCAAAGGACGGAATGCCGATGATGGTTGTCGCTCGCTAGACCAACTTGAGGGTTCCGACAACTGGCCCACCTTCCGCCTGTGGTGTGGGGCGGAAGGTGGCAAGTTGAATCTGCTCGCGCCAGAGCAATTGCCAAGCTGAACGGTCAGGCCTGCCAGGGAGTATCTGCGCTGCCGCCATAGATATCCGGTACCTTACCCCCGAGCGGGCGCAGGTAGGTTGCAAGTTGCCCCCGGTGGTGGATGGTGTGGATGTGGGCAAAGTTGAGAAGCGTATAGATTGGCAGATCCATGCCAAAGAAATCAGCAGACTGCAGGAGCTGTTCTCCGGTCAAAGTGGAGACGCGGCTGAGATCGGATTCAAAACCAGCATCGTAGAATGCGACGATTTCAGCGAAGGTTCCGGGAAGTGTGCCATCTTGGCCACCTTCGAACTTAAGGTCTGCTAAAGAGGACAAGAACCACCGCTCACTCTGAGCAATATGCCAGGCAAGATCGCGCGCAGAGCGGGACTTGGGGTCAGGACGCCAATCACCATCGTGAACCTCGGCGAAGACACGACCTGTACAGTCATGTTCATCGCGAATGCGCTCCACCATGAAATCGCGGAAGAGCACGGCAAATTCGGGAGTAGGTTGAGTGGTCATAAACCTCCATGCAGAGATGAGGAGAAAGAGTATTCGATTGGGACGAAGCAGACAAGCTCAGAGTTTCCGGCAATTTGAAGCAAGCAAAAGCGCGGGCAACGAAACCCGCGCTTGAAGGCTGAATCGGATGGACTATGCGCCGACTTTTTGACGCACTGGGACAGGGGTAAGCCAGTTGTAGCGGTCAGGCCTGCTGCCATCGAAGATGCCGAACAGTTCCTTGCGGATTGCCTTGGTGACCGGGCCAACAGCGCCATCGCCGACGGTAATTTTATCAACCGAGCGGATCGGCGCGACTTCGGCAGCGGTTCCGGTGAAGAACACCTCGTCGGCAACATACAGAAACTCGCGGGGAATGACCTGCTCGACGACCGGAATGCTGAGGTCCTGCGCGATGCGCACCACGGAGTCGCGCGTAATGCCGGCCAGAACAGAGTTGCCCAGTGGCGGTGTAATCAGCTTCCCGTTGCGCACCAGGAAAATATTCTCGCCGGAGCCCTCGCTAACGCAACCGCTAACGTCAAGCGCGATGCCTTCGACGTAGCCGTTGAGAACTGCCTCCATCTTGATGAGTTGGGAGTTCATATAGTTTGCGCCTGCCTTGGCCATCGCAGGCAAAGTGTTCGGTGCCAGACGTGTCCAGGAAGAGACGCAAACATCTACACCGACGTCCTCTGGTCCTCCAAGATACTGCCCCCACGGTAAGTTAGCGACATAGCACTCGACCGGAACGTTGAGAGGATTGACGCCAATCTCGCCATAGCCACGCATAATCAACGGACGGATGTAGCAGGGCCACACTCCGTTGGCGCTGACGGTTTCCACCATTGCGTCGACAAGCTGATCGCGTGTGTAGTCTACCGGGATGCGATAGATCTTGGCCGAGTCAAGTAAGCGCTGGATGTGTTCCTGAGCGCGAAAAATCGCAGGTCCGGTAGGCAGTCCATAGCACCGAACGCCTTCGAAAACGGAGGACCCATAGTGAACGACGTGCGACATCACGTGAATGTTGGCATCAGCCCAGTTGATGAGCTTTCCGTTGTGCCAGATTTTTTCGGTTGTCTTGATGGGCATAATTGCTTGCTCCTCAGCAATTCTAGTATCCATTATAAAACAGTGCGGAAATCAGAGTACCTACAGCTAGTTGGCTGCTTCGATTTCCGCGTTGCGTGATTTCACAACTTCTCTACCTCTGCGAGTTCCTGCGCCTCATGTTTATCACCCATGGCGATAGCACTCGCGAGTTCTCGAACGAACAACTCCGCGTCGGTGACCAGGCCAAGAGCTTGAAAGGTTCCGCGGTCCGCCAGTTTTGTGACCACGGCAGGATTGATATCGACGGCCACCACTTTCACCGAAGCTTTCAGCATATTGCCGGTGGCGATGGAATGCAGCATAGTCGCAATCATGAGAACCATCTCAACGCCCACGAGCGCGGACCGCATCCGCACCTGTGCCTTCGCAGTATCCGTGATCACGTCAGGCATAGGCCCATCATCACGCACGGAACCGGCGAGCACGAGTTCCACGTTGTTCTTGATGCACTCGTACATGATGCCTTCACGGATGACCCCTTGTTCGACCGCCTCGCGCAGCGATCCGACAGCGCGGATGGTATTGATGGCAGCCATATGATTGCGATGTCCGCCCTCGACTGGACGTCCGTTATCAAGGCAGACTCCCAGCGATGTGCCATAGAGCACGCTCTCTACATCATGCGTGGCGATTGCGTTGCCCCCAAAGAGAACCTGCACATAGCCTTCGCGAATCATCTTCGCGAGATGATGTCCCGCGCCGCTGTGGACGATCGCGGGCCCTGCAACAATCAGAATTTTCCCTCCACGGCTGCGAATCTCCCGCATCTGCTTGGCAATTTCCTCGATCACGAGACGCTTAGGATGTTCAGGAGAAACATTGCTGGCCATGAAGCTGAAGACTTCGCGCTCACGTGACCTCTGCGGCGGCAAGATGCGGATACCCTCATGCCCAACAACTACTAACTCTCCCTTGCATACGGCAGCCGAAGGCATCATCTGAGCCTCGGAAAAAGCGGGGCTGATGATGATGACCAGATCCATCTCCGTGTTCTTCACATTGACCCAACGTCCGTTGAGGCGAACCTGTGTCGGCAGGTGAGTAGTCGAGTAGAAGTCGGTTGGCAGAACACCATCGGCGGGCGCGGGTAGATAAGCTACGTCATCGCGCGAAGCGAGCACAGCACCGAAAGACTGGAGAGCCACCAGGATCGACTCCAGCTTCTTTTCGGTTGTGGCTTGAACTTTTAGACGGGCGAACGAGACCTCATCCTTGGCACGGCCAACTTGCATTTCCCGGACTTCAAAGGAACCTCCCATGTCCATGATGGTGTCAAAGGCGCGAGGGAGCGTCCAGGAATCGATGATGTGTCCTTCAAGGGTAACTTCTTCACTGAATGAGTTCACGGGTCCCCTTCAACATTTACCAGCCATCTTTAATAATGTAGCGGGCCGGAAATCTGTGCTGCCAAATCTGAAACGAGCTCCACAAAGTGAAAAAGCCCGCGGCGGTTAGCCTACGGGCTTGGAGATGAGTGCTTTACGACTACGAATACTGAAGCTCTCTCCACGCACGCGGGCTCTCGACGGACGGTCGCGGCTGCGGGTGCGGGTTTATGTCTTGGAGCCTCATAGCAGTTAAATTTTGATGGAAGCGGGCGGACTTGTCAACCCGTACTCCTCTACGAACTAAGAAAGGCCTTCCTCCTCGAAGGGAGAACGTTTGCGATGTCGGTCGATAAAGACCTCCAGGGCGGGCAACCCAGCGAGAACCGTGAAGGCAGTGGTGATCATGGAACCAACAATCACACGTGCCAGCGGTTGCTGCGCCTGCGCTCCAATTCCGTGGGAAACGGCAGCGGGCAGCAGGCCCAGTGCAGCAGCAAGGCAAGCCAAAAGGATAGGACGCATCTCGCCCATCGCGCCATCGCGGACGGCGTGGACCAGCGAAAGTCCTGCCTGCTGCTCGCGTCGGACGGCGCTAAGAAAGACGAGCCCCGTGAGCGTAGCAACACCGATAGAGGACGCAAAGCCGACGGCAGCGGAGATACTGAAAGGCGTTCCTGTGATAACGAGCGACAAAATGCCGCCAGTGACACAGATGGGCAGGGTAGCCAGAATTACCAGTGCATCCCGCACGGAGTTGAAGGCCAGATAGAGCAGCAGGAAAATTACCGCGAGCGTAATGGGAAGGATGATCATCAGGCGACGCTGCTCTTTTTGCAGGCTGTCATATTCGCCCGCCCATTCATAGTGATAACCGCGTGGGAGTTGCAATTCCCTTCCCAGCCGGCTCTCCAATTCCTGCATGGTCGAGGAAAGATCGCGGCCCCGGATGCTGAACTTGATAGGGATGTAGCGACGGTCGTTCTCGCGATAAATCATGAACGCACCATTGCGAATACTGACGTTGGCAACCTGGCTGAGCGGCACTCGATTACCGTCTGGTGTCGGCAACAAGATATTGCGGATTGCGGTGGGATCCTGCCGGTATTCGGGACTGTAGCGCACCAGGAAGTCGAAGCGTCGGTCGCCCTGGAGAATCTGCGTGGTGGCGATGCCGCCTACAGCTCCCTGCACAGCGGCATTGAGATCCGCCGCCATCAGACCGTAACGTCCGGCGGCCGCGCGATCGATAGAGACGAGCAGGTTCGGTTGTCCAGTGACCCGAAAGACGCCAACATCGGCGACACCTTGCACCGAGCTCATAATCTTCGCAATAGCATCGGCCTTGGTGCCGAGGACTTCAAAATCGTCGCCAAAGAGCTTGAGAGAATTCTCACCCTTGACACCAGACATGGCTTCTTCCACGTTGTCTTGAATATTCTGCGAGAAGTTGAAGACGGTGCCAGGATATTTTGCGAGAGCATCGTTCATCTGGCCGATCAGTTTGTCCTTCGTGAATCCGGAAGGCCACTCACCGAAAGGTTTGAGTTGCACACTGAACTCAATGTTATTGAAGCTGGCGGAGTCGGTGCCATCATCGGGGCGGCCATTTTGCGAGATCACTCGTGTGACCACGGAATACTTGCGCAAATCTTCGCGAATCTGATCGGCCAGCTTGCTTGAAGTCTCGAACGAAACATCCTGAGGAAGCGTGGCGCGTACCCAGAGATTACCCTCTTCCAGTTTAGGCATGAACTCGCCGCCCATCCACGGCAACAGCGCTATGCTGATCGCCAACAGCGCGACACACCCGACCAGCATCAGGCCAGGCATGTGCTCCGCGACATGCAACACCGAGGTGTACCGGCGCTGCAACCAGCGCACGACCTGGGTACGTTGACGCGTGGGGCGCAGGTTTCCATAGGAGGCAAGAACGGGCGCGAAGACGAATGCGAAAATCTGTGCCCCAGCCAGCGCAAAGCCGTAGGCAATCGACATTGGGCCAAAGATCTGCCCGGGAACGCCGCTCATTGTGAACAGCGGAAAGAGCGCCACAATGATGATAATGACGGAGAACAGAACGGGGCGCGCCGTTTCCGCCGACGCCAACGCGATGGCGTCGAAGGCAGTCTCGGATTCGGAGCGGTCTTGGAGACGCCGGTACATCTGATCGAGTCCGATGATTACCGCGTCTACGAGAATTCCGAAGTCAATTGAACCCAATGAGATTAGATTCGCGGACCGGCCTGTGGCCTCCATCAGACCGAATGCGAAGAGCAACGCAACCGGAATACTGAGAGCGGCAATGAGAGACATGCGCCAGTCGCCGAGAAAGGTAATCAGCAGCAGAAGCACCAGGAAAACTCCCATCAAAACCAGGTGGCGCACGGTTTCCGTGGTGACCTCAATGAGATGGGTGCGGTCGTAGAGTGTTTTGAGCTTCATTCCCGCAGGCAGAAGCTTGGTGTTCAGTTCATCGATCTTCTCGTGCAGCGCGGCAAGCGCGGGGAGAGACTGTTCGCCTTTCTGGAGCAGAATGGTCCCCTGCACAATGTCAGGCTCGCCATCGGCGCCGACCTTGCCAAGCCGCTGCTGGTACCCCTCGTGGACATCGGCAACATCGCCAAGAAATACAGGCGCACCATTGCGCTCGGCAATGACGACCTCCTGCATGTCTGCGATCGTACGCAGCAGTCCCAATCCACGGACGTTCACATCCTGCGATCCGAGCGAGATGTAACTGCCTCCAGCGTTCGCGTTGCTGTTCTGCACGGCGGCGACCACCTGGGGCAGCGTGAGGTTAAACTGCTGCAGTTTGCGGGGATCGACCTCTGCCTGATACTGGCGCGTAGTGCCGCCAAACACCGTGAGATCGATAATGCCAGGAACCTGCTTCACCTCGCGCCGGACCAACCAGTCCGCAGTAGATTTCAGCTCGTTGAGGCTATAACCCTCGCCAGTGAGTTGGAAGCGGAAGATTTCTCCTGTAGGCGACCAGGGAGAGAGTTGCGGTTGCAATCCGTTGGGTAAAACGAGAGTCTGAAGACGGTTGAGAACCTCCTGTCGATCCTGCAGATAATTGCTCTCAAAGGTGAAATACATCTTCACATCGCTGAGACCGAAGATGCTGATCGAGCGAATGTATTGCAGATGTGCGGTGCCGTTAAGAGTGGCTTCGATGGGCGCGGTAACCTGCTGTTCCATCTCTTCCGCAGACCATGCCTGGTTCTGTGTAATCACCTCGACCAGCGGCGGTGATGGGTCGGGGTAGGCCTCAATATCCAGCCTGAGGAACGCATAGGTGCCCACGGCGACCCAGACGCCAAGCCCCAGCAAAACAAGCGTACGAAACTTGAGAAGAAAGTGAACAAAGGCGCGCATTAGTTTTCGCCACCTCCGCGCAGCATAGCCGCACCCTCCGTAACAACTTGCTCACCGGAATTGAGTCCCTTGAGGACGACGGCATCCTGAGCGTTAAGCGGACGCACCTGAATGAGACGGCGTTCGTATTTGCCAGCGGCCGTCTGCACCATTGCGGAAGTGTCGCCGCCTTCATGCAAAACCGCGGAGGCGGGAATTAGCATCGCCTGCGGTTGATGACGGCGCACTCGAATGCTGGCAAACATATCGGGCTTGAACTTGCGCCCGGGATTCGGCATCACGACGCGCAACTTGAGCGTGCGGGAGGTCGGGTCGACAAAGTCGGACACTTGCGCAACCTTGCCAGTCCAGCTTTCTCCAGGATACGCACTCACTGCAATTTCAACTTTCGAACCAGGCAGAACCGAGACAAGGTCCTTCTCGAAGACGTCCCCGAGAATCCAGATCGTCGAGAGATCCGCGATGGTACAGATTGCGTCGGAATTGTCCGTGGACTTTGAGATTTCCCCGGTGGTCGCGCCGATGCTGAGTACGGTTCCGGCAAGAGGAGCCGTAAGTGAAATTTGATTTGAGTTGTTATCCGTCGATGCGCCAAGCAGTCGGAGGCGGGCGCTGGCGCGGTCGAGTTCTGCCTGAGCTTCCGCAAAATTGGCTTGGGCGTCCTCAAACTCGCGTTCACTGACGACCTTATGCTCGAAGAGAAGCTTGGTCCGCTTGAAAGTTCGACTGAGCCTGTCATCTTCAGCACGAGCCTTGTTGTAATCCGAGCGAGCCTGCCAGATGTCGCTGGATTCGAGAATTGCAACCGAACGTCCGCGCACGACCTGATCGCCGGGACGGACTTCGACGTGAATCAAACGGCCACCAGCGGGCGGAAAGACACGTACGACCCGGCCGGGGTCTGGCACAATGCGCGCAGGAATCTCCAACACGTCATCGATCGCCTCGACCCGCACGGCAGCCGTTTTCAGAGCGATGGGCGGCGCAGGGTTGCTGGCCTCTTCGTGCTTCTTGCAGGCGAAGGAGACAAGCACAATTAGCGAGCAGGCAGCGAGAAAGGTCCTTCGGACAGTCATCGAGGAAATCATGGCAGCAACTCCGTGGCGGTAGCGAAACTCAACTGATGTATGGCAGTGAGAACCTGCGCGTTGGCGTTGACCGCCGCTAGCTCAACGTCGCGATAGGCACGGACAGCGTCGAGATAATCAAGCAGATTTGTGGCGCCGTGCTCGTAGCTGAAGGTCATCCGTTCGCGCACGTCTTTGGCACGCTGCAAATAGTCAGACGAATAGAGATGTTGCGCGGAGAGCGCCGATTGATAGGCTTCCCAAGCCTGCGAGACATCGGAAAACACCTGCAACCGAACAGCGTTTTCAGCAAAACGGGATGAATCGAGTTCGCGCTGAGCCCGCAACTTCTCTCCCTGGTTGCGGTCGTAGACGCGAAGCGGGAACGAAAAAGTAATGCCGAGGGTGTTGTCCGGACCGTTGCGTTTGTACTCAGGTTGAACCGTAAGATCGGTGGCACCGTTCGCCTGCGCGAGTTTGAGGTCGGCGGAGTTTTTCATTACGGTGTCACGCGCTCCCAGGTAATCCGTGCGATGGTCGAGGGCGGTGGCATTGAGCGAGTCAAGGGCGAGGGCAATTTGCGGCACTTCGAGTGATCCTTCGACATCGAGAGTTCGGAAATCGCTGTAGCCGAGCAGGGCTCCAAATTGGGCTCGCGCCTGCCCTACGGCGGCCTGAGCATTGAAGAGATCTGATTGGTAGCGGGCCTCGTCAATACGGATGCGGTCGAAGTCGGTCTGGCTAATGTCGCCGGCGCTGAGACGAAGTTGGTTGGCCTCTTCCGTCTGCTGATACTCAGCAAGATTTTGCCGTGCCAGCGCAAGCTGCTGCTTGGCCAGAACAAAGCCGACAAAAGCCGTTTTGAGCTGGAACTCAAGTTGGCGCTGCGCGTCTGCGTTGAGATCACGCTGCACCGTCGAGGTGGCCCGCGCACTATTGACACGCGCCTGGCGTTTGCCTCCACGCTCAAAAACGTAGGCGAGCGAATCGGTAAATTCCTGCGCGTTCGCCGGATCAATTTTGGAAGGCGAGAAGACGCGGAAGTCCTGATTTGCGAGGCTGGCGACCGGGTTGACGCGCAAGCCAGCGGTTACTTCTCCCGCCTGCACGGCTTCCAGGTGAGCGTGGTTGGCACGCAGTATGGGAGAACTGGTGCGCAGGATTCGCAAGGCCTGTTCAAGGGTTAGACGCTGAGGCGGAGCACTTTGCGCCAGCGACGAGGCCGCAAAAGTCATGCCGGCAAACAGCATGAGAAGCAATTTTTTCATAAGCACTCGTAAGACTCACAGCAAAGTTAGCTGAATCCGGAAACAGGGAAATATGGCCGAGGACCACTGAGATTTACAGGACGAGAGCGGCAGGTGGTGCGCGCAGTCCGGAGGCGGGCAAGAAGGCGGTTGGCAAACTGATGAGCGCGCCGGATTTCAGAATATCCCGTGCGCAACGCGGCCCACCGAGGGGAGGGCTGATCAGTATGGAGGAGTGAAGCGCAACCGCCGGAGCGAGACCGAGATGTGCGCTGATAACGTTGTGCACGCGACGCGATGCGTCCTCTGAGAGGAACGTCTGACTGTACAAATCGTCTGAGGCTGAGATCACCGGAAATAGAAGCACCACGATGAACAGTGAGGCCGCAAGTACATTACCCCAATGCCGACGGGACGCACGGGTGCGCTGGTGACGGAGTAGAAAACCCGTCAGGCCAACAGCTACGACGAACCACAGCAGATTGAGGAGCAGTTCCATGAGTGGAAGACTTCAGTCAGCAATAGTCTAGCGGAAAGTATGGAATCAAGGAAATGAGCGCCCGTACTGGATTACCGGAAAAAGAACATCACCAAGGTGAACGGACTCACTTCTCAGTATTCGATTTGATCTCGCCTTTGCCTTTGCCCGATGCAGCGCGTCGCCACGTAAAGCGGCGGCCAAGGATGGCTTTGTAGATAAGTCGATCGGTGGAAGCTGTGGTCCCGATTCCAACTCCAAAGTTGAACTCCCAGTTTTCTGAAACATCGAGGTCGAGGCTCGGAAAGAACTGTTGCTGTTGCTGGCGCAAGGGATCTAAACCGGTGATCGGACCGCAGGCACCGTAGTATTCGACGCCGGCGCTGAGCAGATTCTCGCGCTGATGCTTATGCCAGCGCAGCACGTCATAGCTGATCTTTACGTTTGGTGAAAACTCCAGGCCCTTGCTCACACTGGGTCCGTGCAGCGAGAGGTCTACCGTGGGGTTAAAGGCCAGGTAAGTACGTCCGATTTTCTTGTCGATGATGGGACGAATCTCCACCGTCCAAGTGTCTGGAGAAAAGTGCGGGCGCTGATAACCAATCTCGGTCGAGAGACTCAACCCTACCGGAAGATGCCATTTTGCCGGAGCGGCTATACGCGGCCGTATATGGCTGCCAACGTATTTGTAGCCGAAACCCGGATTGTCGCTGGTGAAGATGTAAAAACCTGTCTCAAACCAATCGGTCCAACCGTTGGTGATCTCGATGGTTTCGTGGATCGCATGGTGAGTTGGCTCTGTGCCATCAGCGTCAAAGCGGCTTCCAGGGGCGGCGTGCGAACCCTCTGCAGTCCAATTGCTATGCAGTTCAAACATGGTGGTATGGGCAGGAATGGTTTCACTGCCGTAAACCTGAATCTCATAGTTGTCCTGCGCAAAGACCAATGACGACAAACCGAAAATTATGAGTAGGAAGATATGCTTCGTCATCTCGGATGGTTTCCAGTGACCCTGATTGAGGATGCCATGCCCTTGCAAAACTTGCCAGATATTGAAGAAGATTGTCGGGGTAAGGATTGCGATCTCCTGCGTCCCAAGGCGTAAGTGTACCATTTCTGCTGCCCACTGCAGGTTATCTGTAGACTTTGCGAAAAACTCTGCGAATCAGCAATTTCTGTTCGACTTTTAACCGCATAGCACTGATACTTCACGTTGAGCGTACAAGAATAAATATGTCTGCAATTCATGTTTCTTAAAGGGAGAAGGGTCATGATTGGTTTCATTAGCGGCGACCGCGATGCGGCCTCAACGGAACAGAAGCGAGCTATGCGTCAAACCGAAGTTGCGGTGCGCCCTCGCCTCGCATCAGAACGAAAGGAGTGCCGCGTGATGGCCAGTTTCTGGCTTGTCCTGGCTCTCTTTACAGCGTGCATCGTTACACAAACCGCAGTTGCCCAGGGTACCTTCCCACACGTCAGCGCGACCGTGCTGAAGACAATGGAAGCCGATGGAAAAGAGATCGCGATCATCGATCCGCGAGAAGAAGGGGTTTTCGGAGAAGCTCACCTTCTGTACGCAGTCAATCTGCCACTCAGCAAATTGGAACTCAATATTTTCCGCATGATACCGCGTAAGACCACCCGTATCGTTCTCTGCGACGCAGGAGAGGGAACGTCCGAACGAGCGGCCGTAAAGTTGCGTGAATTTGGTTACACCAATGTTGCGATTCTCGGGGGCGGTTATCCGGCATGGAAGAAAGCAGGGTATGAAATCTTCAGCGGGATGAGCGTAGAAGGCAAAGCCTTCGGTGAGTGGATCACGGTTCACTATCAAACGCCCACGATGACGCCGGAACAGGTACAGGAGCGGATCACTAAGGGTGAGAAAGTTCTGATCCTGGATAGCCGCCCATCCAACGAATACGTCAGCATGAACATACCAGGCTCAATTAATGTACCGGTCTCCGAGCTGGTCTTTCGCTTCTTTCAGCTTGGGGTTAGCCCCGACACGCTCGTCGTAATAAATTGCGCGGGCCGCACCCGCAGCCTGATCGGTGCCCAGACGTTAATTAATGCGGGCATACCGAACAAGGTCGCCGCCATGCGCGGCGGCACGATGGCGTGGCAGATGGCTGGCTTCCCTCTTGAGCACGGCACGACGAGACATGCTCCTGAACCCTGGGGAGCTAATCTTCAAAAAGCATTGCAGACCGCGCAAAATGTCGCGGACCGATATGGAGTGAAGGTTATAGATGCGAAGCAGCTAGCAGCATACAAGGCCGACTCGGACCGCAGTCTTTACATCATCGATCTGCGCACACCGGACGAGTATCGTTCCGGCCATCGTCCCGATTCGACTTATGGATGGGGCGTACAACTCGTGCAGGGAATGGACAAGTACGCCGCCACCCACAAAGCCCGGGTAGTGCTGATCGACAACTATATGGTAAGAGCGCTGATGACTGCGTCATGGATGGTGCAGGCAGATTGGCCGGAAACCTATGTGCTGGCTGATCCCTTCGAAGGCGTTAGCCTTGCCACCGGTGATTACCAACCTCTTGTGCCCGGAAGCGAACAGGTGAAGTTGCCCCTTATTAAGGCTGCGGAACTGAATGCACAATTGCAAGCAGGAAAGGCAACAGTGATTGATGTTGCAGACAGCCTAAGTTACAAGAAGGGACACATACCGGGCGCTTGGTTCGCAATCCGGGCGCGTTTGGACGAGGCGTTACGGAAGATTCCGCAATCAGCCAACCTTGTGGTGACGGGCGATAACCCGGAACTGGTTGCGCTCACCGGGCGCGATCTGGCTGGAATCTCTGGAAAGCCAGTCAGCATTTTAGCGGGAGGCAATGCCGCCTGGAGAAAGGCGAGCCTGCCTGTTACCCAGGGTTTTGAGAATCTGGCAACAAAGACCGACGACATCTTCCTCCAGCCGTTTATATGGGGCCAGTTCGAGCCTATGAGCCCTGAGTTTAAGCAAGCTGCGAATGCCTACTTCGAATGGGAACTTCAGCTTCCTGAAAGCCTGGAGCGCGCTAAGGAGACGTCGTTCAAAGCTGAGGTGAAAAAATGATTCCTCCGGCACTCAGAATTTGACGGCTCCTCTGGTGTAAACATCGAATAGCGGCACAGTGAGAACTGTGTCGCTATTCGACGTATAGTCGAGCCTGAGATTCCCGGGTGAATCAATCGTTTTATTGTATTGGTACGGTGCCCTTTAGCCGACCGTCCGACGAGAGCATGCAGGAATACAGGTTACCTCGACCTTGAATACTTGCAATGGGAAGCACATAGCTCCCAGATTGTGTAATGAGGATTGCATCCTCATTTGGCGAGCCACAAACCACATCAACCCATATCTTCGCGCTTACGCCAGGCGATAGCCTCACCTTCAGCAGGATGTCCCTACCTTGCTGAACCATCGACTGCTGCTCCTGAACCACTACCATGACGCGACTCGTGGCAGTGGCACCAGCAGCAGCAGCATGGGCCATGGTAGCCAAGGCTAAAACCAACGGCAACGTCCATCGAGGTGTAATTCGCATCGCAGAACCGCATAACCGGAGCGCCGGTTACGCGCTCGGGGATTTCATCTAATACATCGGCAACTGCCGACGCTTTCATAAGATGCAATCGTGATTCCGGCTTAGATTTATTTCTTGTCTTTAGAATGAATAGATTGGAAAGGAACTAGCGAGCGTCAGGCGGGTATCTGTCTGGATTCTAGAACAGAGACGGCATTTCCGGGGGCGTTAGTTCACCCCGACCCCGATCTCCTGCACTACTGATTTCCACCGCCGCTGCTGCTCTGCGGTTTGCTGAGGTCGTTCAGGTCGATTTTCTGGTCGATCATGATCCGTACCGGTTTCTCAATTTTGCGGATACCGATCTCGAACGACGCGGCACTGGCGGTCGAATCCAGCCTTACGGAGACTGATGTTTTGGCGGGCGAGATGAGCATGCAGCCTTCAGGAAGCGTCTGCTCGTCAATCGCCAATTCGTAATCGCCTTCCCGCAGATTGTAGAAAGTGAAATTGCCATCTGAATCTGGTGTCGTGTAGCGCTTTGACGGAGCAAGCCAAATCACAACGCTGTCGGCAGGGATTCCGAACGGGGCGACAATCTTGCCGGTCATAGAGGTGAGCCGAACCACATTCAAGTCAGCCCGAACGGTGGAGCGTGGCGTTACGCTGACGCGTTCCTCTATCGCTTTTCCGGTTTCAAAGTCCGCAGGAAGCGTCTGCATATCGAGATCAATGCGATGGACACCTTCCGGAACGTCGGAGAAGCGGTAGCGTCCGCCTGTTTGAGTTAGTGCCACGCGTGCGCCGTCCAGGCTTACGGGGATACCTTCAACGCCGCGGTTTCCGGACAGGATCTGCTCCATCACTACACCTTCGACCACTCCCACCAGCGGATTGTTGATCGCGGCGTAATGTTCCCAGCCACCGCCCACCTGTGCGGCACCCCAATGCAGGTGTTTGCCAAGCCTGAAATACGTACTCCATTGATTGAAGGCGGAAAGGGTGTTTGAGACAGCGACACCCTGGCTCTGCATCACGAAGATATTCTCCGGATTCAAAGCCGTGTTCAGTTGGTTGCGGAATACCTCTGCCTGCAGACTCCACCCACGCGCAATGGGAGCCGTAAGTCCAACGACGGTGGATCTGTAACTGTTGGTCGCAAATAGCGTGCTATTGAGCAGATCATTGCCAGCCTCCATGTATCCGTAAGCACTAAGGCGTCGCAAATTGACCTGCGCCGAACCACGAAAATAGAGGGTGCTGCGCGACTGTGTGCTGTCCGCACTCTGCAGACGCGCTGCGCCGCCCAACACAATACCTTTCAATAGAAACGTGTCCTCGATTTCCATGGAATGCTGCGTACTGCTACCGAGATTAGAGTCAAGTTTCAGATCCATGAAAGAGAACCGCAGATTGTGACGCTTTATCGACCGGCTGAGACTCAGGATAAGCTGCTTGTCGGTCGAGTTCTGTTCCGATGAAACTCCGCCATCAGCCTGGCCCGATACAGCAGGCAAAGACTGAAACTGGATCATGGAGAAGTTTGCGCTGACGCTCAGTTTCCCGGGCAAGGCAAGTGAAGCTCCCGCCGAATAGCCCGTGCTGTGAAAATCGGAAACCGCCGGATCGTTCGCCAGATTGTTTGAATAGTGGTTTGCGGAGGCACTGAACTCCATACCGGGTTTCAACCGGTAACGAGCTTCCGCATACGTACCCGTCCGGTCGCCCGCGAAGTAGCCCAGTAACGGAAAATACGATGCCGACTGATAAGTGTAGTTACCTCGTAAAGTCAGCCGATCGGACTCCCACGCGGGCCCAAACAGTACCGAGGCAGGCCCCCCCGATTTCCCGCCTCCGGGCGCTTGCTCTGCGCGCGAGAATGCCGCCTCGCTATAGAACCTGAATTGCTTTGTAAATGAGTAGGTCGATTGCGCCTGGAGGGTGTTTACCGAAAGAAATTGCCGCCCGACCGGAAACAGGAATGCATTATTTGTTATATCGTTCTCACTGCTTCCAAAGTGGAGATACCGCACCCCGAATTGCAGATGTTCGCCAATCTGTTGCTTGGCAAACGCACCGAACACGGTTTGAGGCGCGAGCACGCGAAACGTAATCCGCGGTCCCTCTTGCAGCGTCTCCTCTCCGATGAAAAAGCCAAAAGTTCGTGTGTCGCGAGACATCTCCATTCGGAAACCGCGAGAGGCAACTTCTGGGTTATAGATATTGTTGAACGGGTTTTCGACCATGCTGGAGGGGATACGAAAATCGCCGCCCGTGAATCGCCAGTGCTGTCCGAAGGCGGATATCTGCTGCAGGTCGAGGTAATTCTCGCCCATTTGCAGAGCGCCCTGGCTACCATACCCCTGAAGGCTGCCACTGATCAGGCCAAACCCTCCAACAAACTCACGGAAGCTGACCGACGCGCCGGAGGTATCTACCAGACCCTGCCCGCTGCCTCCCAGGTAATAGCCCTGGATCGCGAGGTCCGCTTCGCCAGCGTTGGGCGGCGCAGGCGGACGCGCGGAGGACTGCTGTGCATACAGTCCCGGGAGCCATAGTATGAATGCGATGATCGCTGCCGCAATCCACAGGGGACGCGGCAGTGGATCATTTCTTTGAGAGGTCGGCACTCACGACCGCCTTACCTTCTTGAATCTCGCCGTTGCCGATGTCCACTCTCGCTCGTAGCGTGTAGGTACCCATCCCAAGCGGAGCCTTCAACGGGAATAAGAACCGTTGCTCGCGATTTGGGAGCACCGGAATAGACTGGAAATCGGCAGACTCGATGACCTTGTTTTCAGCGTCAATTACCTCAAGCTTGCCCGTGGGGCGGAAATACATTTTTCCGCGGTTTGCCATCACGACGATCGCGCGCCATGTGCCTTTAGGGTTGTCCTTGTCGGGTACGTTTTCCAGTTTGAACTCTTTTAGTCCGCCATCGATCGCCGGGTTGCCGACGACGATGTAGAAGGCAGACACCACGCGCACGGCCATCCTCATGCCCGTACCGGACAGCGCCTCGGCCGAGGGCAAGGTCGTAAATCCGGCAGCGCAGTGATAGCTGCCTTCGTGCGTATCCGCTGGCACATGAATGGTGTAGCGTACCGGCATTTGCGCGGGAGCGTCCATTTCAGTTTCCATCGGGTTTACGCTCAACCAACGACGGCATGAAAAGGCAGACTCGGCTTTGTTCTCGCGCTCGAATTGCGGCGTGTCTTCTCTGTCGATGAAGAAATCAAGCAGTTCTGCGCGGATGCGCATCTTGCCGCCCGAATTGTTCGTCAGGTTCACCGATCCCGAGTGCTGGGCTCCCGGAGTCATGCGAATCTCCAGACGCATGGGCGCAAGTCCGAGCCCTACCTGGGCGCAGAGTGGGAGTGAGAACAACGCCACCGCGATAAAAACAGCGGCAACTACGGACTTACGACATTGTAGGTGACTGATAGTGTGCATGTTTCCGCCGTGTACTTCCAATTGTCTGCAAAGTTATAGTTCAGAGTAACAGTAAAATCACTAAAACAGAGGAAGGTTCCCTCAGATCCGCTGGCTACCTGCACCCCGGCGGAGGTTAAAGGACGTGACCCAGCGGTACAACTCGCTGAAGCGCAACTGCCACTGGAAACAGCACTCGCACAGGTCACGGTCATCGCCGAAACCGGAATCGTTCCACATCCCGCGCCTCCGGTAAATCCCGTGGCACTGACACTCACAGTCCAGTTTTGAGTCCCAAGAGAAGCATTGCTCCAGGTAATCGTGGTGGCGGGACTGCCCGTCACGCTGGGAACAACACCAGGGCTGGTGGCGGAAAAACTCACCGTGGTTGGAGAAACGGTCGGCCCAGTATATACAAATGCTGGCCGCGGTCTCGCCTTCGCATTCGCCGTATTGGGAGTAGAAGCCGATGGGCGTGGGGCTTTTGTCTGTCCCCACGCCAATCCAACTGTCAGGATCGTCGACATCAATACCGCGAGTTTTCGAGAGTAATGCATTCCGCGTTCCTGCTACCGCCACTACGCTGCCGAAATGGTCCAGGTTATCGTGGCGCTGTAGGTACCGGTCGGGTATGCCGGATCGTTAACCAGTGTCCAAGCAACGTTATTGCCGCCAGTTCCGCCTTTAAGAGAGTGAGCGTCGCCGCTGAACACGGCAACAGAAGTAGCCGCCGACGTGGAAGCAGTCTGCACGCCAGGGGTAGTAGCTGGCGCGGTCGGAGCCGAGAGATAGGTCAGTGTGTCGCCAGTTCCCCCAGATTTTGCTACGGATGGAGCGTTATTCGAACCATCACTGAAATCTCCGGTGACCTGTAGGGAAATAGTTCCATGCCCGCCCGTGCTCGTGCGAAGGTAGTACGTAAAGGTACTGTTGCCGGTGTAATTGGCGAACAAACCAGTCAGCGACGTCAGACTCGCGTCTGTAGGAACCGTCAAACCAGCTTCTGCTGCCACTGTGACGCTCACTTTCGAAGTTTGCAGCGCGCTGCCGAGTTGTGCGAAGGCGCAAGGCACGAATAGCGCCCCGATGGCTACAAGTAGAACAAGTTTCTTCATCATGATTTCTATCTCTTTCTATTTAGGTTGCACTGATCGTAAAAGTTATTGTTGATGTATATGTCCCCGTTTTGTATTTGGGGTCGTTGACAAGGGTCCAATTGACGGTGCCGCTGTCCCCCCGGGGCTGTGGAATGTTTGTCGGTCGCCAGCGTAAGTACTGGCGTACTGCTGGTGGTTGAAGCGGTTTGAGCCGAACTGCATGGCGTAGGGCTTGACCCGCCGCTGCCGGTACACGTGTAAGTCAGCGTGTCCCCCGCAGTTGGTGGATTAGCCACCGACGGACCGTTGACGGGTGAAAAATCGGAGGTCACCTTGAGCGTTACGCTTCCCGAACCACTCGTCTGCGAAGTGCGTACCTGGTAGGTGAAGTTGGTGGTGCCCGTAAAGTTGGTAAAGCTTGTTCCCGTCGCGGTTAGCGGAGTGGAACCATTCGTAATATTGATTGTGGCCTCTGCCCCAATAGTGACAGTGATGGCCGTCGTCCCCGTGGCAGTCGCTTGCGCGAATGCCGATGGAGAGAGAGCCATCGTTACCAAAATCAAGATCAACGAAAACTTGCGCATTCCGATCATCCTTGAGTTATGCAGCTGCGACCGTAAATGTCACGGTTGCGGTGTATGAGCCCACCTTGTACTTGGGATCGTTCGTCAAAGTCCAGTTCACCGTACCGGTGTCACCCGCTAAGGTGGAGTGCTTATCTGCACCGACGGTCAGTACCGAAGTCGCAGCAGTCGTTAGGGCCGTGACTGGGCCTGAACATACAGTCGGAGATGAAGTGCCCGATGCAACACAAGCGTAGGTCAAGGCGTCTCCCGCAGTCGGCGGAGTGGCAACCGAAGGGCCGCCGACACCCGAGAAATCAGTGGTCACCTGCACCGTGACGCTGCCGGTTCCGGTAGTTGGTGTAGTACGTATCTTGTAGGTGAACGCCGTTGAGCCAGTGTAACTTCCGAAGCTGCCTGCCCCAGTAAGCGCAGTTGAGGCCCCGACCGTGATCGATGCTTCCGCACCGACCGCGAGAGTCACGCTGGTAGTCGTGGCAGAGAACGCTGCTGGCGTAAGCACCAGAGCGAGCAGAACCGAGATAAACAAGAGCTTGCGCATTGCAATCTTTCTCGAACTATGCCGCGGCAACCGTAAATGTCACGACTGAGGTGTACGAGCCAACTTTATAGTTGGGATCGTTCGTCAAGGTCCAGATCACCGTACCGGAGTCTCCAGCCAAGGTGGAGTGCTTGTCGGCACCAACATTCAGGACGTTGGTCGCGGCGGTCGTTAAAGCCGTAATCGGGCCGGTGCAGGCTGTTGGCGTGGAAGTGCCAGTGGCGGTGCAGCTATAGGTCAGGCTATCTCCTGCTGCTGGACTGGCAACCGAAGGACCGCCAGTCGGCGCGAAGTCAGTGGTCACCTTCACACTGACGCTGCCCGTTCCTGTGCTCGGAGTGGTGCGGATCTGATAGGTAAAGGTGGTTGTGCCCGTGTAGTTTGCAAAGTTTCCAGCTTCGGTGAGCGGTGTCGCCGCGCCGACGGAGATGGAGGCCTCTGCGCCTACTGCGACGGTAACACTGGTGGTGGAAGCGGCAAATGCTGCTGGCGAAAGTGCCAGGGCGAGGAGAGCGAACAATAATAGGGATTTCTTCATTTCAAACCTCTTGGCTTCATGTCGCGCTGACCGTAAATGTCAGCGTCGCGGAATATGTACCTGTCTTGTATTGCGAGTTATTTGCCAATGTAAATAGAAGCTGAACCGATTGCGGGCTGGTCCCCGTACACCCAGTGCCGGTGCAGGAGGCAGCGCCAAAAGTAACGACCGGAGTTGTCACGGTGGTGCTGAGCGTCTGCGTGCCGGAACAGGCGGTTCCCACCGATGCTGCGCTGCAAACGTAAGTCACATTCCCGCTCGCAATCTTCGGCCCGGTGGTTGGAGTAAACTCTGCTGCTTTGACCGTGATGCTCCCACCCCCTGAGGCCTGGCTATTGCGTATATAAAACTGAACATTTACTGAGGGACTGATGAAGTTTCCGAAGGTAGTTCCGCTTGAGCTGAGGCTGACGCTTGCAGGGGTCGTAATGCTCGCCGCAGGAGAAAGCACGACGTTGAGCGTCTGTGTTTGCGCCGATGCGAGCGGCAAACCAACCAGAAGCAGAAACGCCGCAACACTCGCCAATAGCACTAGCTTGCATTGGTGCCAACGGTCCCGATTTGTCTCATACGCAATCATCTGCAGCTTTTAGTTCCTCAGTTTCCCAATGATGACGAACCCCTGGGTGCTTACACGATCAGTTCTGGTATCTCGAGCACGCCTTGACTAAATATTCGGGTAAAACAATCAACGACCGCTGGATCAAATTCGGTCCCTGCCTTCTTGGCGATATAGTCCCTCGCCTCGAAAGTGGGTAGTGCTTTCCGGTACGGGCGGTCACTGGTGAGAGCATCGTAGACGTCAGCCACCGAAATGATTCGCGCGCCTAACGGCATTTCCATCCCGGACGCTTGAAGAACTCCTGAGTCGTTGAACCGGGTATGATGCGCCAGAATCATTGGCACAACGCGTCGCAGAGAGCCCTTGGCTAGATCTATCAGCTCCGCACCGCGATTTGCATGCTGAGACATCTCGTCGCGTTCACCTTCATTAAGCTCGGTGCTCTTATATAGAACCCGGCGGCTGACTTCGAGCTTGCCGATGTCGTGGAGCAGCGCAGCTGTTCTGATATCGTCGACGAGTTCTGCGGAGAGTCCCATATCACGCGCAATCTGAGTCGCATAGATAGACACGCGGTAGGAATGATTCTGGGTGTAGTTGTCCTTGGAAACAAAATGGCACAGGATATTCAGCACGCCATCATAGGTTTCGCGAAGTTCACCCAATTGCCTCGACTTGTGTTCGTGCAGTGTTCCCATTCCGTAGGCAGTTAGCAAAAGTATTCCCGCCCAGATGACGAGATCTAACCATTTCTGGAGTGGGTCAAGGTGCTCCTGCAAAATATAAGGATTGAGATTCAAGACCAGGAAGACAATCAGGATGCTGGCTACAGCCGTCAACACCGCATGGCGCCGGCCATAGTAATAGGCCGAAAATAGTACGGGAATCCCATAGAATCCCAGAAGAACGCGATGAGAAGCCAAGACAAAATTGAGCACTGCAGCTATCGCAAACATGGATAACAACAGCCACAATTCCTTGTTAACATCGAGAATCTTGTCTAAAGTTTTCACGGGACTCATCACTTGCTTTCTAGGGAAACCGCGAAGAACATCTTCGAGGCAGATCATCGCTAAGAGCAAGTAACGGGTGTAACCAGCCATCGGTTACTGCTTCCCCCGTTGCGAATTGACGGAGGTTGAAAGCAGCGGCCTTTTCAGCTGAGGGCTAGTGATCATCGGCTGTTTTGGTTTCAGCGACTGTCTGCTTCCGGCGCATGCTGGTGTTGTCAATTCTGGTTCGTTCCTACCGAAATAACTTGATGGCAGGGTCTTCTGGACGCAAGTCGGACGTCGTCCGAATCCTTGTTCCTACCTTTGGGCCTTCAGGTAGTAGTCCATGAAACAGGCGGGATTGATGCACTTCTCCAGTTCTTATTTTGTCTCTCGATGCATTTGGTTATTCGGAACCATCATGCGCTAAGCCACCAGCAAGACCTTCCCAATACCACCTTCTTCGGCAGCCGCTTGAGCTTCGCCAGCTTTGCTAAGTGGCAACTTCCGGCTAACCGGGATCACTAGTTTGCCATCTCGAACCGCTTCGGCCATGAGCTGGAGAGTCTTCGCATCAGGTGTCGCGTACACCGGCACCACTTTCACCGCTGGGAACTTCTCGGCGTTCTGTGGTGCTCCGAGAACCGACGCAAACACTCCTGCTGGTTTCACCTTAGCGATCAGCTTTTCGGCGGTCTTGCCATTGACCGTATCAGCCACTGCATCGAGTTGCGAGAGATTCGCAATTGCGTCGTCGTCATCGGTTGCGACTACCTGATCCGCGCCGATAGTTTTGGCTTCACCCATCTGCCTCTTCAAAACTCCTGCAATCACGGTCGCTCCGCGCTGCTTCGCTGTGAATACCGCAGAACGGCCGACATTTCCCGCAGCACCTGCGACGAGCACCGTCTGGCCCGCTTTGATTCCTGTTGCAGAAATTAGTTCGTTGCCAGTCGTCGTTACCAGCGGCAGCGCCGCTGCCTGAATCAAATCGAGTCCCTCGGGAACTTTCGCCAGGATCGCTGCTTTCACGACGCAAAGTTCGGCGTACGTGTCGGCAGCCATTGCAAATACCTCATCGCCCCCAGAGAAGCCTTTGACTCCGGGCCCAGCCTTGACCACCGTCCCCGCGATATCGACTCCCATCAATCCCGGAAACTTGATCGGATAGAAATCTTTCGTTAGCCCAGCTCGTCGTTTGTAGTCGATCGGATTCACACTGGTGGCGGCAACCCGCACCAGCACTTCTCCTGGGCCGGGCACCGGATCAGGGTACTCCTCAAATTTCAGTACTTCGGGACCGCCATATTGGTGGACAACAACTGCTTTCATAATCTACCTCCTGAGCAGGCTGAGCGTGACGGACAGTTGGATGAACGAAATGGAGAATTGGTCGCGACCAATGGAGCAGGACGCGCCTTATATTTTTTCGATCCGGGCACTCAATTCAAAGTGTCCGGACGACTCAATCAGCGCCAGCCGCTTGGGTTGAAATCAATCCGCACCCATTGGAACCGTCTGTAAAAATTGGAAGAAGATAACGTTCAGGTAGCTGGGTCCCGGTGTGTTAGCGGGTGGCCAGCACACCTTTGATCTTCTCGCATTCCTGCGTTGCACGAATCGCTGCTGGTCCGACCATCCCGCCTATAAGTCGACGCATCAGTTTTCGGGAAGTTCTCACAGCGTCGTCACCATCCGCAGCACCAACAAACCACGAACAAGGAGATTCATATGGCAAACACTGCAGAGAAAGATCAGAACTCTGTCGTCGCGACTTTCGGCCAACATACCGGAGCCGAGAACGCGGTCAAGGAACTAAAGTCCGGCGGTTTCGATGTGAAGAAGCTCTCAATCATCGGCCGGGATTACCACAGTGAAGACCACGTCGTTGGCTTCTATAACACCGGCGACAGGATGAAGTATTGGGGCAAAATGGGCGCATTCTGGGGCGGGCTTTGGGGTATGCTGTTCGGCGCGGCGTTCCTGGTCATCCCCGGAATTGGTCCGGTAATCGCCGCCGGGTCGGTAGTGAGCTGGATTGTCGGTGCGCTGGAGGGTGCGGTGGTAGTAGGAGGATTAAGCGCTGTGGGTGCGGGGCTCTACAGTTTTGGAATTCCCAAAGACAGCGTGGTCAACTACGAGACTTCAATCAAAGCCGGGAAGTTCCTCCTGATCGCGCACGGCACCGCCGATGAGGTTCAGAAGGCTCGCCAAATTTTACAGAACTCCGAAGCAGAGCAGGTCAATATGCATGAGGCGATGGCAGAGAGAGAGCGCGTCGCCTAGTCTGGACTGCAGTCTGGAATGACTTAAAGGAAATGATGAGAACTCTTGCCGCCTCCGGACAGGGGGCGGCATTTTCAACGCTGATCTCCTCGACCAATAATGTCTCCCTCACCATGGCGAGTGCACGGCTCGCGGTCGCCAGAAGAAATTGTTCTGTGGGCCGGCGATATGCCAGGCCGCATCAATGCCTTGGACCGGCTCATCAAGTGTCGGTACAATACTCGGGATGATGACGCGCGACGATGCATGGAATCTGTTGACGGAATTTACGCAGTCAGAGAGCTTGCGGAAGCATGCGCTTGCCGTGGAGGCCTGCATGAGAGCCTATTCCCGCAGGTTCGGCGAAGACGAAAACAAGTGGGCCGTCACAGGCCTCATTCACGACTTCGATTACGAGAAATATCCGACGGCGGAGGAGCATCCATTCAAAGGCAGCCAGATTCTGGCCGAGCGCGGCTGTCCTGAGGACATTCGTCGGGCCATCATGGGACACGCCACGTACAGCGGTGTTCCGCGCGATACGCGCATGGCGCAAACGCTCTTCGCCTGCGACGAACTTGCAGGTTTCATCACGGCTGTTGCACTGGTGAAGCCTTCGAAGTCGCTCCTGGAGGTGGACGCCAAAAGCGTACGCAAGCGGATGAAGGACAAAGCATTCGCGCGCTCGGTGAATCGCGAGGATATTGTGAACGGGGCGATGGAAATGGGACTCGACCTGGATGAGCACATCACGTTCTGCGTAGAGGCGATGAGAAGCGTAGCGAGTGAACTCGGGCTTGCGGGAATTGCTCCAGCGCACGGCGTGCGAGGCCAACCTGAAGGCTCCTGAAGAGGGACTGGAATACCAAGCCGATTCGCGCTCGATCTTCGCCCCTGATTGTCCACAATCGCCCCTGACTTCAATCTGGACAGAATCTTCTGACGCCGCTACATCACAGGGGCTCTCGCCATTGGTGCGCTACAATGGCCGCGCGTTTGTTTGCTCGTGGACGTAGCGGGGCCAGATAGGTAATGGAGAATCTGCACAGCACAATCATCAGTCTTATCGGGTCCTACGGATACGTGACCCTGTTTCTTCTCGTCGGCTTGGAGAGCCTCGGCATACCGCTCCCTGGAGAAACAGCCTTGATCGGAGCCGCAGCCTTTGCTGCGTCAGGCCACATGTCGATCTATGCAGTCGTCGCGACTGCTGCGGTGGCGGCCATTCTCGGTGACAACGGCGGGTATTGGATCGGTCGCAAGGGCGGGCTTGCACTGGTTCGCCGGTATGGCCACTTCGTCCGTCTCGATGAAGCAAAGATTGGTCACGCGCATGACTTTTTTCAAAAGCATGGTGCGAAAACAGTGTTCATTGGCCGATTCATTGCATTGTTACGCACCTGGGCAGCCGTCCTCGCGGGCGTCTCCGAAATGAAATACAGCACCTTCATGTTGTTCAACATAACCGGGGGCATCACCTGGGCGATCATTTTCGGAACGCTCGGTTACGGTTTCGGGCGCAACCTGCCCAAACTCGAGCACTACGTAAGGGATGTCAGTTTTGTCGTGACTCTTCTTGCGGTCCTCACAGTGAGTTTTTTTGTCAGTGCGCGCTGGTTTCGGAAGCATTCTGATCAACTCTCCGAACGAGTACCTACTCTCTTCGAGCGCCTCGCGAGCGCTCGCGCAATCCAGGACTTTCGCGAGCGCCATCGGAACATATATGACTGGATCGTTCGACGCTTAGATCCAGCCGGGTACTTCGGACTCTATCTCACCCTCGGATTGATAATCAGCCTCGCCGCGCTCTGGTTCTTCGGCAGCATGACCGAGGGTGCGATCGACAACGACCAAATGACGCAACTCGACCTCACGTTACTCGACTGGTTTCGTACACACGTCACACCCTTGGGGTTGAGGATACTTGAGGCGATCAGTTGGCTCGGTTCACCCTTGATGATGATCTACCTGGGCGCAGTAGTGGCTCTGATACTTACTCTCCGCCGCCGCTGGCTTTTTCTTGCCGGCTGGACGGCAGCACTTGCAGGTGCCGCGATACTGAACGTTGCGCTCAAATACATTATCCAGCGGCCCAGGCCCATCTATGCTGCGGAGTTTGTAACTCACTACAGTTATGGCTACCCGAGTGGTCACGCCATGGAGTCGCTGGTGGGCTACGGCATGCTTGCATATCTACTAGTTGTTTTTAGCGGACCGAGCAGGCGGCTGCAAAGTACCATCGTTTTAGCTGCGGCCATACTCATTGGGGCAATTGTACTGAGTCGTCTCTGCCTTGGCGTTCACTATTTAAGCGACATAATTGGCGGGTATTCCGGTGGTGTGTTCTGGTTGTCGGCCTGCATAGCAGCATTGGAGATTACCCGCCGTCGACCAAGATAAGCCCCCTTCGATTTTCCACTCAGAAGCTATGTCAAGCCATTCCGCTGCCATTCACAATCACACATTGCCTTGGGGCGCACTAAAATCATTTGGCCAATTGATCAATCGCTAGTTGCACGGCCCTGGTCACATCGCCAGTTGAAGCGCTGCCACCGAATTCAGCGGTGATCAGCATTCCCTTTTCGAAGGCACGGTCGACCGCTTTTCGCAGCAGAGCGGCCGCCTCGGCGCAGGCCGACGTATTGTGCTGGACTGCAAGGTATTCAAGCATCATCGCCCCGGAAAGGAATGCGGCGGTGGGATTTGCCTTGCCTGTTCCCGCAATGTCGGGTGCACTGCCATGACAAGGCTGAAAGACCGCATGTTCGTCGCCGATGTCGGCCGACGGCGCCATCCCCATCCCGCCAATCAAACCTGCACCCAGGTCAGAGAGGATGTCTCCAAACATATTTTCGGTCACCAACACATCGAAAGCCCACGGTTTGCGCACCATATCCAGCGCGGTCGCATCGACATAAGCGTGCTTCGCCTCAATCTCGGGGAAGTTGGCTGCGCGCTCGTCGAAGATACGTCGGAAAAAAGCAAAGGCGGAGAATACGTTTGCTTTGTCGACGCAGGTAACTACACCCGGCCTGCCATCTTGTTTGCGCTTCTGCGCCAGGCGAAATGCAAAATCGAACAACCGCTCGCTGGCCGACCTTGTGATTACCATGGTCTCGCGAGCTACGGAATCGTTCTCGATCGTTCCCTTGCCGTAGGAAGCAAACAGACCCTCTGTTGATTCGCGGACGAGGACAAAATCCAGGGTGGCGGCACGTTGGTCTGCAAGCGGACTCGGGATACCCGGCACCGAACGCACGGGCCGTACCCCGGCATAAAGGCCAAACTCGAATCGGAGCTCCAGCTGTGGCGAGATCTCTGTCCCATCTGGATATCGGATCGCCGGATCGCCCATTGCCCCCAGCAAGATCGCATCGGCTGCGCGCGCCGCGGCGATTGTCCGTGCGGGTAGCGCATCACCAGTAGCAGCGTAGTGCGCGGCGCCAGCCGGTAGTGGCTCGAATGAAAGAGAAGGACCACCTGTGCGGCGTATGACTTGTTCCAATAACACGAGCGTAGGCTCAATCACTTCGGGACCAATGCAGTCACCGGCAAGAACCGCGATGCGAAAACCATCAATATTTGGCATAAATCCTCATCCTGATTGCCAATCCTTTCAAGATCAAGGACGGCAACCCATGCTAGCTGCGCGCGGCTGTGTGCATGGGTCGGAACGCGACAGGGAGCCGTCAGCAGGCCTCTCGACGCCGATTTCTGCGCCTGGGTACTGCTACTTTGCATCTTATCGCGGCGGGCGCACTGCTCATGACTTTTCTCGAAAAATAAGTCTTACCCTGCTGGTTGCGACATGGCCTGTTGCCCAAGAATTCTTCTTATTGTTTCTGTCATCAGGTCGACTGGTCCCGGCACGCCGGTCCACAACGAGAACCCCATGGCACCTTGTTGAACTAACATCCCTAGTCCGTTCATACACTCGCAGCCGATCTCCTCACCATCCCGGAGAAACCTGGTTTTTGCGGGGTTATAGCAACAGTCAACCAAAAACAGTTCTTTACGAAGAAGCTCATTCTTCAGAGGAGTTTCATCTAGATGTGGCGCCATGCCCACACCCGTCGCGTTCACGATTACGGTGCTGTCATCCACGTATCGACGAAGATTTGTTTCATCGCACTCAACTAGCTCGGAGCACGCTTTGATCTGACTGTTAATATCCTTCACAAGCGAGGTGCTCTTTGCGTTGTTGTTGTGCCCCAGTATGTATATTTTTTTTGCACCGCTGAATGCCACAGCGGAACAAATTGCCCTGGAAGCGCCGCCGGCACCAAGAACAAAGAATGTTTGCTTACTAATGTCCATCTGACGTTTAGCGAATAAAGCCCTTAAGAATCCCTCTCCATCGGTGTTGTACCCTTTGAGTATTCCATCTCTTATGACAACAGTGTTTACTGAGCCTATCGTTCGAGCGAGTTCGTCCAGTTCATCCAGGTATTTTATGATTTCGAGCTTATATGGCTTAGTAACATTAAAGCCGGCAAAATTCATATTCCTAACCCCATCAACCACCGCTGGCAAACTGCTGGGCTGAACTTCGGTTGGGTAATAAAAATAGTCTAGCCCTAACTTTTCAAACGCTTCGTTATGCATTTGCGGGGAGAAGGTCTGCTTCAGAGGATTGCCTAACAGAGTTACTAATTTCGTCTCTGATGTCACCATAGGGTTGAACCTATTTCCTTTGGAAATGTAATCAGCAGGATGTAAAACGCTCACTTGACGAGAAATAGATGACAGGTGATTTCGACAGTTTGATTTCGACCAAATAGTACGATGCGAGGAAAGAAAGAATAACTGCTTTGTTGGTATTGCACCATGCCTTGAAAGCATTATGCGTCAGGCAGTTGTGAGCCGATAATGTGACCCATGCTGCTGATGACACTTTCATTTCTCAAGGAGACATGGTTTTGATAAAGACACAGATTGCATTAGCTGGCGTAGGCACAATCGGCACCGCGCATAAGCGAGTTTTACAACAGAGTCCGACGTGTGAGTTGTCGGCAATCGTCGATCCGATGCCTGCCGCAAAGGCCATTGCCGAGGAAGCTGGCGTTCCTTTGTACAAATCGCTCTCCGAACTGTTCGAAAAGAGTCGGCCCGACGGTGTAATCCTGGCTACGCCCAACCAGGTACACATGGAACATGCTCTGCAGTGCATCGCGGCGGGCGTGCCGATGCTGCTGGAAAAACCGATCGCCCCAACCGTTGAGCAGGGCGAGACGATTGTCAAAGCGGT
>Ga0316231_1001186_pt1 | contig 30331 bp, 38 predicted proteins | sample TBH18027metaG_FD_206002 | JGI IMG/M metagenome (GOLD analysis project Ga0316231, IMG submission 206002) | Freshwater microbial communities from Trout Bog Lake, Wisconsin, USA - TBH18027 | ecosystem: Environmental > Aquatic > Freshwater > Lake > Hypolimnion/Profundal zone | place: USA: Wisconsin... | reverse complement strand
GCATTAAACCACAACCTAAAGAAATGAACCCAGAACCAAATGAAGAGTTTACATGGTGGTATGAAAGAGTATTTTTACAAAGTCCTAGCATGTGTGAACTTAAATATGATGATGAAAAAATGTGGCAGGCATGGATAGCAGGATATAAATTAGGTCGTGACAACGCCTATAAAAGAAAAGATATCCCTATTGAAACCTTTACTATATTAAAAAGAGAAAATAAAGAGCCTCAATATTATTATGTATGGCAAAATCATAAAGGTGAAGTGCTATTTCATTTAGATGATAATAGGATAAAAGAAACACCCATGGAATATAAGTGCATAGGCAAAATTAAACTAGAAGAATAACAACAACAGAAAGAAACCCTTATGAACGACACCACCAAGCCACAGACGTTACCTGTGCAATTTAATAATATACCCATCGAACTCAAACAAATAGACAGGTGGGTACTCTGGCGTCTCGTCCAAGTTGGCGATGAGACAACAAAGCGCTGGTCTAAGTTGCCAATGCAGCCGAATGGTCAATCAGCTTCATCTACAAATCAAGATCAGTGGTCATCCTTCGTGACTGTCCAACATGCCTACGAGTCAAACCCCGGCAAGTTTGACGGCGTAGGCTTTGTTTTCTCCACAGAAGATAACCTCGTTGGTATAGACCTAGACGACTGCCTTGATCCAACCACACATCAATTCACTTCCCCGCCATCCAACGAAATTGCGTCGCGACTCAACGGGTATATGGAAGTCTCACCATCAGGCACAGGTGTTAAGATATTCACACGCGCCTCAATACAAAATGCGCACGTGGATCATTCGATCGGTTTAGAGGTATACCCGCACGCAAGATACTTTACCGTAACGGGCCATCACATCTCAGGTACGATTCCAGCAACAGAACAAGATGTGACCGCTGTCGTGCCGCAAAGACAGATCAACAAAACAGGTGACGCGTTTAATGACTACACACCGCCTGTAGAAAATTACGACATCGCTAAAGTAGAGGCAGAGATCCTACCAAATTATTCTCCCGATACGGGATACGCAGAGTGGTTGAAAATCGGTGCCATACTCCACCATCAAGGTCAGGGTGACATTGAGTGGTGTGAGTTGTGGGATCGATGGTCAAGCCAATCGCATAAGTACCAAACAACTGGCCTCAACAGTTGTGAGAGCAAGTGGCGCACGTTTAAGGGTTCGGGCGCCACTCTCCGCTCTTTGATATTTGAGGTCAATCAAAAAAAGTTGCAAGAGGCATTAGATCGAGGTGAGACGATCCTTGATAATAATGTCATGTCACACGCACGTAAGTTTTTAGATAACTTCTACAACTCAGAGGAAGGCTATCGATTAGTTCACTACGCAGAGGACTTTTATATTCACGACAAGACACACTATGAGCCAATCGAAGAACTCACAGTGAGATCAGACATTTATAAATTTTTAGATCACTGCAAAAAAATAGGACGTAAGCAAGAGATACAACCATTCAATCCAACACCGGCGTCAGTGAGTGCCGCGATGGATGCACTTAAATCAATCGTGCATTTACCTAACCACGCAAACACAAGACCACCGATTTGGTTTGATAAGTATAAGAAAGATAAACCAGACGCATCCAAATTGATATCACTCCAAAATGGATTGTTCCATGTTGAGGATCGCGTATTGATTCCGCACTCATTAGGATTCTTTACACAGAACTCTTTAGCATTCCAGTACGATCAAAATGCAGAGTGTCCAGTGTGGATAAACTTTTTAAAATCAGTATGGGAAAATGACAATGACTCAATCGAAACCTTGCAAGAGATGTTTGGATACATTTTATCGGGCGACACGCGTCAACAAAAATTCTTCAATATCATCGGGCCACGTAGATCTGGAAAAGGCACTATTAATAAAGTGCTGGTATCACTCTTGGGTCAGCACAATACCGTCGCTCCTGAGTTGGGTGAGCTATGCGATACTTTTGGCTTACAGCCTTGGCTTAACAAGTTGCTTGCTAGTTTCACTGACGCGCGTGCTCCCGAACGAAATCGCAATGCCGTTGTTTCTCAGCTGCTTCGTATTGTTGGTGGCGATACCGTTACTGTTAATCGTAAGAATAAAGAAGCTTGGAACGGATACCTCCCTACGCGAATTGTTATTTATTCAAACGAAGTCCTCCAACTTACCGAAAACTCAAACGCCCTCACAGGACGAATGATCGTGTTGAAGATGACCAAAACATTCTACAACAAAGAGGACACAGAGCTTGCGTATAAGTTATCCAAAGAACTCAGCGGCATCTTTAACTGGGCGATGGAAGGATTACGTCGTCGATTAGAGCGTGGTGGTTATTTTGTACAACCTAAATCAGGTAGCGCCTACTTAGAACTTATGACCGAATTAGGAAACCCAATCGGTACATTCGTAGAAGACGCGCTTGTATTTGAGGCAGACGCCGCGGTGTCAAAAGATGATGTGTTTGCATGTTACTCACGTTGGGCGATCAAACGTAAGATTCCACCAGGCAGTGAGCTTGCATTTAAACGTCGCTTCTTGGCAGCAACACAGGAGTACAATATTGAAGTCGGTGTCGAAAGACAAAATGGTGTACGTAGTCACGTGTATCGTGGCATTAAATTAACAGACAGTGCTCAACGATACGTCAACAGCATTGTGTCATTTGATGAGGGAGATTTTTAATGGTTGAATTGATGACAGCGTTTTTGCTTTACAACTATCATGCAAGTTATTTGTGGTGGATTGGTTACATATTAGTCTTTTTAATTGAGACCATTCAAGACATCAATTACAAATATGGTGAAGACGATGGAGCTTAGATGGTTTGTTAGAACCAATGGAGAGCGCGTACTGCAACACCTACGCGATGGTATTTGGATAAACATAACGACGGAGTATGAAAATGGCCAGAGTGCTGATGAACTACCACAGGAACGTAGCGGTCGAAGTACAAAGAGGAAGCAAGTGGACAACCATCGTGACAGGGTGGACACCAACGCACCGAGAAAAAATACTAAACGAAACACTCGATCGAGAATGGTATGAAATCAATTACCCAATCACCGCCGCGATTGAACGGTTTTTAAATCCTATTCTGCCATCGTCCACGATTGATGATACAGCTAAACGTGATCTAAAGGAGATCCTGAAGCATGAAACCAAAAGAGTATAGTTACTATAATGTTGACATAGGATTCTTTCCACGTTGCGTTAAATTGTGTTTTAATGACACGCAATTCCAAGATATCTTACGTGATCAAAATATCACAGATCAAAACATCACGGCACTCCAGACAGGTGTAGCAGAGACACACTATTTTGACACTGGCAAGAAGGGCATCATTGTCGTCGTGGTTAATTTAGATGATATGCATGACAGCGTTGATGAGATGGTGGCAACGATTGCCCACGAGACAGTGCATATTATAGAACGCATCAGTGACTACATCGGTGAAGAGGAAATATTTACAGAGGAAACACGTGCGTACTTATCAGAGTCAATTGTCCGTCAACTATTCAAAGCTTGCGTTATGGAAAAGGAAAAAAATGCTGGAAAAACACATAGAAAAATACTTCAAAAACTCAGTGGAGAAAGCGGGGGGTCTGACGTTCAAGTGGATAAGCACAGTGACGGGAGTACCAGACAGGATAGCGTTCCTAAACAAAAAAGTGCACCTCGTGGAACTAAAGGCAAAGTCAGGGCGACTCTCTCCAAGACAGGTAATCGTATTCCGCCTACTCGAAAAGCAGGGGTTCACGGTAACGGTTCTGTTTAGTGAAGAAGAGATAGATGCGTTTATCAAAATTAACAGCGAAACAAAAACAGATAAGAAATAGATTTTATTTCAATGCTAAAACTAGGGCAAAAAGAAAAAATCTTCCTTTTAATTTAACAAAAGAATATTTGGAATCTATTGCAACCGATGAATGTCCAATATTTAAAATTCCTTTTGAGTGGGGTCAATCAGGTTTAGGTAAAGGTAAACAGAAACAAACTGCCCCAACATTAGATCGCATACTGCCACACAAAGGTTATGTGATAGGTAACGTGGCATTTATATCAGAACGCGCCAATAGAATAAAAGATAACGCATCGATGGAAGAAATGTATAAAATAGCAGATTGGATTTGGGAACACTTACATGCTCAGCAGAAATAACCTACATCAATACCAAAAAGATATTATTGAGAAGGCGAAAGCTATTCCCAATCTGGGACTATTCTTACCCCCTGGACTGGGCAAGACGACAACCACGCTCACTATCATTGCGGAACAATTCAAAGGACGCACACTGATTATTGCACCAAAGAAGGTGGCAGAGTCTGTGTGGACTGAAGAGATATCAAAATGGGATCACCTAAAACATTTGCGCATATCCAAAGTACTAGGCAATCCAAAAGAGCGAGCAGCTTCATTGCAGCGCGACTCAGACATTTACATCACCAACTTAGAAAATGTAGTCTGGCTCACAGAATTAAAAATACCATTCGACAACTTAGTCATCGATGAATCATCACGCTTCAAAGATCCGTCAACTAAAAGATTCAAAGCACTCAAACCATTACTTAAAACATTTAAGCACCGCATCATTCTTACAGGCACACCCACACCTCAAGGATATGGTGACTTGTGGAGTCAAGTCGGTATATTAGATTTAGGTACAAGGTTAGAGACATCCATCACACGCTTTAGACAAAAGTACATGGAGCCAACTGATAAGAACTGGCACACTGGCGTCGTGTATAAGTGGGGCATACGTGAGGGTCAAGAGACTATCATCCAAGATAAGATCAAGGACATTTGCTTCTCACTAAAAGCTGAGGACTATCTAAAGCTACCAGAGATCACTAAAATCTACCACAATATTTATTTAGGGCTAGACTCAAAGGCGCAGTATAAAAAGCTACTCAATGACATGGTGTTAGAAATTGGTGATGAGACGATCACAGCACCAACCGCCGCGACTCTATCAAATAAACTACTGCAGTTTACTTCCGGATCAATATATAAAGAAGACGGATCATGGACGTGTATCCACACAGCCAAGATAGATTTTATGGAAGACATGCTAGATGAAAATGCACCGACGTTGGTCTTCTATCACTTCAAGGCTTCCCTGCAAAAACTCAAAGAACGATTTCCACAGGCAAAAATGTTGGACGAAATTAACCATCAAGATTGGCGTGATGGCAAGGTGCCTATGCTACTTTGTCATCCCCAATCAGGAGGGATTGGTATCAACCTACAGTGTAACGTAGGCGAGACGGCACAGATTGTATGGTACGACCTACCATGGTCAAGCGAGAACTATATTCAAGCCAACGCTCGGATACACCGCCAAGGTCAAACAAAACCCGTCATTATCCACCATTTAGCTATAGAAAATAGTATCGATAACCAAGTTATAGGAGTGCTAGAGGGCAAAATAAATTTACAAAATGCCGTCCTAAATGCCTTAAAATTTGCATTAGTATAGTACGATGAAAACTACTACTAATGAAACTAAGCATGTGGTTAATGCTATGTTGCCTCGGCTATCAGACGAAGATCCAGATATTATGGAGCGCGATGATTCAAAAGAGGCGCATTATGCATTCCCGGCATCCGAGGGCTGGCTTCCATGGAATTCAGAAGATATCAATGACGTTAGAAAAATCATTGATAATATTCTAGATCCTAAAGAACAGTTTATTTTTGAAGCATTTTTGGATGGACTCACGTATAATGATATTTCGGTAACTGAGAAATATTGGCGGTACCATTTCCAAAAAGGATTAGAGAAAATAAAGAAGGAGCTAAGCGTATGAAACATGATCCAGTCAACCATCCTAAACATTATACAGGACATCAAAGCGGTATAGAGTGCATTCAAATTACAGAACACATGAACTTCTGTCTTGGGAATGCGGTGAAATACATCTGGCGTGCAGATCTAAAACACGATGCCATTGAAGACTTAGAAAAGGCAATATGGTATATTCAACGAGAACTAGATAAAAGGAGAACTAAATGAGCGATATTAGCAATTCAAACTTAACACTAACTTTAAAGGTTAGCGACGTAAATAGATTATTAACTATCTTAGGTGAAACAGCTTACACAAAATCAGCTGACTTAATTTCACAAATCCAAGCGCAAGGTAATCCACAAGTTAAAGAATTACTTGCAGCATGTGAAGCAACACCGGTAGATGGTGACATCATTACAACAGCAGATGCTTCAACTACATCAGCTCCAGCAGAAGAAACACCAGCAGCATAATGGCATCCGATCTATTAAATAAGATGATGGAAAAGGGCGGCTTTTCTAACGCTGAGAACATTGAGAAAAAGCGCCAAGAATTAGCCGCAGCCGTAACCCGCGTCGTTATCAATGAGGCTATGGCTGAGATGCGTGCTCGTAAAGCCGAGATTGAGCGCATGTCAGTTAAGACCGACAATGGGGCGAAAACAGAGTAATTTGTGCATTAGTAGATATAGGACAACCTATGTCTACTCTTAGCCCTTGCAAAGGTGTTTGCCGTTTAGATAAAGAGTATTGCGTAGGATGCAAACGCCACGTTGACGAAATTGTCGAGTGGTACAATTTATCTGAAAAGAAAAAACAAGCAGTCATTGAAAGAATAAAGAATGGCACAACCTACCACAAAAAAATTTAAGTTTACAGAAGACCACGCCAAAATCATTGTTGATTTAGGCAAGCAAGGTGCATCTCAAAAATCGATGTATGCTGCTATTGGTATCAGTAAAACTACTGCATTAAAATTAAAGAAAGAAGATCCATTCTTTGCAGAGACTATGGATCTTGCTACAACTTATGGTCAGTCATACTGGGAAATGATGATGTTGGCCAACATAGAAAACAAGGCATTTAATTCACGCGTTGCAGAGATTGCTTTACGTGGTCAATACCCCGAAGACTACAAAAATGATAGAGAGCAAAAGATTGATCTAAAAGCTGAAGTGACAGTCGATTTTAACAAGGAAATTGCTAACCTAATTTCAGCATTAAAGCAATAGTTTTGCCCAAAATAAATAAAAATAATTAGGCCCGAAAGGGCCTATTTTTTTGCATTAGTATATGTACACTTTTACGAATTGAAAGAATATTATGTCTACAGCACACGCACTTTTATCCGCATCATCATCTCATCGATGGCTTATATGTACACCTAGTGTCAAACTAGAATCTACTCTTCCAGACCCTCCAAAAAGCTCAACTACTTTTGACTTTAGTGCCGAAGGAACTATGGCACACTCATTGGCAGAAGTTAAACTACGGCATCATTATGGCCAGATTGACAGTGAAGAATTTAAACGTGAATATGACATTATTAAATTATCACAATACTATAATGAAGAATTTGAATATTACGTAGATAATTATGTCATGTTTGTCAAATCTCAAATTGGAGATAATGATAAACCATTATTTGAACAAAAAGTAGATTACTCAGAATGGGCTCCCAATGGATTTGGTACAGCTGACGTCGTAATACTATCTGAAAATTCTATTCATGTAATTGATTTAAAATTTGGTAAAGGCATTCCAGTTAACGCGATTGATAACAGTCAATTACGTTTATATAGCATTGGCGCTTGGTCTAAATTTAAAGAAGAGTTTCCAAATATAAAAGAATTAAAATACACTATCGTTCAACCACGTTTGGATAGTATAACAACAGATAGTACAACATTAGCTAAAATGCTAGATTGGGTTAAATTTTTTGTAGCCCCAAAAGCCCGACTTGCTTGGACTGGTTCAGGATCATTCATTGCTGGAGATCATTGTCAATGGTGTAAAGCGAAAGCAATTTGTAGGGCTCGTGCAGATTATAATTCCGAATTAGCCAAACTTGACTTTAGAGATCCTCCATTATTAAGTGAAGACGAACTTAACAATGTACTACTCAAAGCACAAGACTTAAAGACTTGGGTAAATGACGTGGAAGATTTTGCATTGAATCGTGCAGTCCATGAAAACAAAATACCTGTTGGATTTAAATTATCTACCTCAGTGACACATAGAAAGATTACCGATCAAACATTGGCTGCTAAAGTACTCTTAGAAAAAGGTTTAGATCAAACAGCCATTTTTGAGCCTGTCAAATTAAAGTCAATTGCTACGTTAGAAAAACTAGCACCGAAAGGTCAGATTGTTTCGTGGTTAGGTGAATTAGTACAACGTCCTGAGGGTCAGCCTAAATTAGTCCGCGACTCAGCCAACGCGGCGGATGACTTTAAGTGATGAAATATAAATGCTTTGGTAGATTAATTGATGTACCTGACAGCCTTGTCAACAAATTTACAAAAGACTTTGATTCACTACCAAACAGTGGTCAGTGGGAAGCAATAAATGACTTGCGTAATGGCGTCTATGAAGTTATGCTATTAGTTCAGATGGATCCTGATATGTTAGATGATCTAACATATATGAAAGATTTCGTCAACTCCCTTGCGATTAAAAAAGCAATGGAAAATAATGGGATAATGTATGACGCTTAATAATATTATAATGTGGTGTTTTTTAATAATACCGTTGCTTTGTTTAATATTGATGTTTATAATAGCAGTTATCAGTGTAGAATATAAACTATACTGTAAAAGAAAGGGTAGACGAACTAACCCCTATTGAAGTTTAGTTCTTACGTTAAGGAGAAATAGTATGGCAGCAACAAATAAAATTAAAATTGTTACAGGTAAAGTACGTTTTTCATATGCGCACGTGTTTCAACCAAGTGCAGCAGTTGAAGGTGGTACACCAAAGTATTCAGTATCTTTGATTATTCCAAAGTCTGATACAGAAACTGTAGCTAAATTTCAAAAAGCTTTTGAAGATGCAGCAAACACAAACGCAGCATTCTTTGGCGGTGCAGTTCCAAAGAATTTAAAAGGCGGTTTACGTGATGGTGATGCAGAGAAAGATGATCCAGCATATGCTAACTCATATTTCATCAATGCAAACTCAGCACAAAAACCAGGCGTTGTTGATGCTAATATGAATGCGATCATTGATCCTTCAGAGTTCTATAGTGGTTGCTATGGTCGTGCTTCAGTCACCATGTATCCATATAATGCATCAGGTAACAAAGGTATTGCGTGCGGTTTAAATAACGTACAAAAGTTAGAAGACGGAGATCAATTAGGCGGTGGCACTTCTGCTGCAGCTGACTTCGCAGTCTAATGCAAAAAATCTTAGTCATGGGTCTTCCTGGCGCGGGCAAAACAACAATGGCCCGCGCTTTGATGAAGCAATTAAAACATCATAACAAATCTGTTAAATGGTTTAATGCGGATCGAGTTCGGGAAGACTTTAATGACTGGGACTTTTCTGATAATGGTCGATTACGACAATCCGCTAGAATGTATTATCTAGCAAAACAATCCAAAGAAAATTATGTCATATGCGATTTTGTTTGTCCGACAAAACTTATGTATGCATTGTTTGAGCCACAAATAACTGTATGGATGGACACCATCAAGGAAGGACGCTACGAAGACACTAACAAAATATTTACACCACCTAGCAAATACGATTTTAAAATAACAGAAAAAGATGCAGCGAAACATGCTGCAATAATTATTGGAAAGATACTAAATGGATCAATATAGAGAATACATTGCCGCGAGTCGATACGCGCGTTTTATCGATGAAAAGAATAGACGTGAAACTTGGGAAGAGACAACCAAAAGATTTGTAGATTATATTTTTAGTCGCACAGATGCAATTAAAGATGATGAAGAATTAAAAAAAGAAATTACATTTGCTATTTATAACCATGAAGTTATGCCGTCCATGCGTGCTATGATGACGGCAGGAAAGAGCGCTGATCGTGATAACACCTGTGTATATAATTGTTCGTACCTTCCAGTCGATGATCCTAAGTCATTTGATGAGGCCATGTTTATTTTGTTATGTGGAACAGGAGTTGGTTTCTCTGTCGAATCAAGTAATATTAACAAACTGCCCGAAGTGCCGGACACTCTATTTGATTCCGAGCACACCATCGCCGTTCATGATTCAAAAGAAGGTTGGGCAAAAGCATTAAGATTATTATTGGCTCATCTATGGGCAGGTGAAATCCCAAAATGGGACATGTCAAAAATCCGCCCAGCAGGAGCTCGATTAAAAACATTTGGTGGTAGGGCGTCTGGTCCAGATCCATTAATTGATTTATTTAATTTTGTAGTAGCAACATTCAAACATGCCAAAGGTCGTAAACTCAATTCATTAGAGTGCCACGACATTATGTGTAAGATTGGTGAAGTAGTTGTAGTAGGTGGCGTACGTCGATCTGCTATGATCTCACTATCAGACTTAGATGATGAAAGGATTAGACATGCAAAAGCGGGACCTTGGTGGGACACAGCGCCGCATCGCGCGCTTGCGAATAATTCCGCCGTATATAACGAGACGCCTACAGTTGGTAAGTTCATGGAGGAATGGCTCTCACTCTACAACAGTCACTCGGGGGAGCGCGGTATTTTCAATCGAGAGGCTGCTAAGAAAACGGTATCAAAATTCGGACATCGAGATCCAAATTTCGAATTCGGTTGCAATCCGTGCTCCGAAATTATTCTTCGTCCGTATCAATTTTGTAACCTCACGGAAGTTGTTATACGCCACGACGATACCAAAAAATCACTTGAACGCAAAGTTATCTTGGCGACTATTTTGGGTACTATACAGTCAACGTTCACAAAATTCCCGTACCTAAGAAAAGTATGGCAAAAGAATACTGAAGAAGAACGCTTGCTTGGTGTATCATTAACTGGTATATTTGATAATACTTTAATGACCACCCAAGGAGATAAACTAAATGGAATTCTTAACGAACTTAGAGATGTGGCGAGGACTACGAATAAAATCTGGGCAGAAAAACTTGGAGTCCCAACCAGTGCAGCAATTACCTGCGTCAAGCCAAGTGGAACAGTCTCTCAACTTGTTGACTCTGCGTCAGGAATCCATCCAAGACATTCTAAATTCTATATTAGAAGAGTACGTGGCGACAAAAAAGATCCACTTACAACCTTCCTTGTGGAACAAGGCGTTCCTAGCGAAGACTGCGTATATAAACCGACGCAAACAACAGTATTCAGCTTCCCTCAAAAAGCGCCAGATGGATTAACACGTTCAGATGTCACTCCAATTAGTCACTTAGAATTATGGCTAACTTATCAAAGAGAGTGGTGTGAACACAAACCTTCTGTTACAATATCGGTTGAAGAAAAAGATTGGCCGAGTGTAGGTGCATGGACATGGGATCATTTTGATCAGATTAGTGGTGTGTCATATTTACCATATGATGGTGGTACATATAGACAAGCACCATATGAAGAGTGCACAGAAGCAGAATATAAAGAACTAAAAGCAAAAATGCCTGTCATTGATTGGACTAAGTTCCAAGAAATAACTGACAATGTAGAAGGCGCACAAATGCTTGCATGCGTGAGCGGTGTTTGTGAAATATAGAACTTTCACGTGGTGGTGAAGTAGGAGGGGCTGCTGTACGGGCTCCTCTTTTTTATTTAAGGAAAAATCATGGCAGAACAAAGAGTACATCCAAGTAAAAGACATCGTGATCCGTTTAAAACTAAAACGGGTAAAGATAAACTTAAAGCATTAAGCATGAAAAAACTTTATGAGATGTTAGATAAAGTTAAAGAAGCCGGTAAAAAGCGTGCTAAGATTGCTAAGGAAATAGCAAGGAGAACACCGATTGAGTAATCATTCAGAAGCAGGCAAAGGATCTAATAGACGACCAGCTCAAGTATCACAAGAAGAACTTGATAGGAACTGGGATTTGATATTTAAAAAGAAAAAATCTCGTATAGATATTATTGGACAAAATGGCAATGAGGGTATACACTATGACTCAGATGATAACGTTGATCGATGGTCAGCAGTATTGCGAGATGAATATGATTCTAAATATTGGAAGGACCAATAGATTAAAATAGGGCGGATAACAATATAATGTGCATTAGTATATTTGTATTCAAACTATACTTCGAGTAAAATATGAAAAAATGTACAAATTGTAATATATCAAAAGAATTAATAGAATTCCATAATAGTTCTAAATATAAAGATGGGGTTCAATTGTGGTGTAAATCATGTGCGAACATACATGGGGCTTATAGAATGCGAAAAAAATTGGCTATTAAAGATAATATTTCTTTTAAATTAACATTTAAGGAGTATTATGAAATAAGAAAAAACACTCTGTTTTGTCCTATTACTAAAGAACCATTTAGGGCACAGGGAAATGGTAATGGAGTAGATAGTGCAACCTTAGATAAAATAAATCCATCATTGGGGTATATAAAATCAAATGTTGCATTTATTTCAAGAAAAGCAAATAGTATTAAAAATAGTATATCATCATCAAAAGAAGCTAAAATAATATTTAACGAAATTATAAAATATATGGAATCTCATGGCGTTTAATTATTCAATAGATTTTGAAACACGTAGTCATATTGATCTTAAAGATCGAGGATTGGATATATATGCTAATGATTCATCGACTGAAGTCATTTGTATAGCCTTCGGCATATCTGAAAATAATGTAAAAGTATTTGAACCAGAAGCTAATCTTTTATCTGAACTTTTTCAGCATGTTAGATCTGGAGGCAAAGTAAGTGGGTGGAATGTTCTTTTTGAATATGCCATATGGAATTGTGTCTGTGTACCAAAGTATAACTGGCCACCACTAAAATTAGAACAATGTATTGACACCATGGCCATAGCTGCGGCCAATAATATTCCACAAAGCTTAGATGACGCTGGCACATTTCTAGATGCCGAATATAAAAAAGATCCTATTGGTAAGCGTCTTATTCAGAAACTATGCAAACCATACAAAGACGGATTTAATAAAGACCCCGAACTTATAAATCAGCTGTTTGAGTACTGTCGCCAGGACGTTAAGACAGAGATGGCCATAGGGCGTTTGCTAAGACCCCTGGACGCATCAGAACAAAAGATATGGGAGTTGACCCAGCGTATTAATATTAGGGGTGTTCCCGTCGATCCTTGTGAGTTGGAAAATGCGGTTAAGGCCGTAGAAAACGCTCAAGCCCAAATTGATCAAGAAACACTAGCGCTCACTGGGTGCAAACCATCAGAACGAGCCAAATTATTAAAATGGCTAAATGAGCATGGGGCTAACTTAAAAGACTTGACTGCCGAAACAGTTTCTGAGGCCTTGAAAGATGTTTACAAAATCCCTACTATTAATAGGGTTTTAGAATTAAGACAAGAAGGAAGCCAAACTAGCGTGGCTAAGTACGCTAAAATGTTGGAGATACAGAATAATGGACGTATTAGAAATACTTTGGTATATCACGGTGCGAGTACTGGTCGGTGGGCTTCTCGTGGTGGACTTAATCTTCAGAATATTGCAAGGCCTACTTTGGAGGATCGACAGATTGCATCTGCGATACCTAAAGTTTTTGGGCAAGGTATTGGTACGATGGATGAATTATCCAGCCTGGTACGTTCTGCTATTATCGCGCCAAATGGTCAGACCTTCGTGGACGTCGATTTTTCGTCAATCGAAAATAGGGTGGCCTCTTGGATTGCCAATCAAAAAGACAAAGTTGAACTCTTCCGACAAGGACTTGACGAATACAAAGTCTTTGCGTCGCAGTCGCTCTTCAGAGTCCCGTACGAAGAAGTCACCAAAGATCAAAGACAAGTCTCCAAATCAGCCGTATTAGGTTGCATGTTTGGACAAGGAGCTAAAGGCCTAGTCGCCTATGCTAAAGGCATGGGAGTATTACTTAATCTAGATCAATCTAATATTGCAGTATCTAACTATCGGGCATCATATCCAAAAGTACGAGAGTTATGGTATGCATGCGAAAATGCTGCGATTGAGGCTACTCAAAATCCTGGCAGTCCATTTGCGCCAAATAATAAGATTACAATGAAGTGTGATAAGAATGCTTTATGGATGAAATTACCGAGTGGCAGATTGATTTGTTGGCAGAAGCCGATGGTAGAAGAAGTAATGACGCCGTGGGGTGAGAAGAAGTTAGCTGTGACTGTCCATAGTCAAAATACTTTTACCCGTAGTTGGAGTCGTAATACTTTGATCGGGAGTTCGATATTCCAAAGTGCCGTCCAAGGAACCGCGAGGGATTTCCTTGCCATGGCTATGCTCAACCTTGAGAATGCTGGTTACAATGTGTGTAATAGTATCCATGACGAAGTCCTATTATTAGTTGACGAGTTAAACCAAGATACTGCATTAGATGAGGTCATTAAAATTATGACCACTCCGCCACAATGGGCGACCGATTTTCCTCTCGCTGCCGAAGGGTGGGTTGGTAAGCGTTACCGCAAATAAACTAAACCGCCGTGTGCTTTTAATAGATCTGAACTTTCCATTTCTGCAGGATCAAATGCGGCATGAATTGATCTTATTAAAGAAGGATTTTTTACAATATAATTCTTTCCATATCTAATATAATCTTTATTAGGTTTTGACCAATTATATTTAACATCTTTAGGAGCTAAAAATTTATCAGGATTATTTATCATTTCTTGTTCCGAAGATGCAAATGGATTTTCTTCCCATCCTTTTATAGGATTCCACCTTGGACCAGACGCATTATAATTTTTTAAAGGGTATTTAGGTTCAATTTTAATAACATCTGCATTTTTTTTAGTAAATGCTTGTCCTAAAATATTATCAGCTTCCATTCTTGGAATAATATCTGATATTACATTATGTTGATTTTTACCTTCTTTTAATAATAATGGTAAAACATTAGAATTTTCTGCTGTGAAATATCCATTTACATCGATTAAATGATCATGTAATGAATTATTTAAATTTTGTGCATATGTTCCAGCTTCCGCTGGCGAAGAAGATAAATGGATTCCACGACTCATTGGAAAATTTTTGCCTATTTTTGATAAATCAAATTCTGAAATATCATGTTGCGTTCCATGATATACAGGATTATCTACATCAAATCCTAAAGCTCTAGCTCTATCCATAGCTGTATTCTCAGGATGCAATCCTAATATATCTACAGCATTTTTTTGTGCTATATCGTGTGCTATTTCAAAAGGAGTTTTTACAGATTTGATTGATCCAACAAAAGCCATTGGGTCTTGACTACTTGCTTGAAGGGCGTTACCTAATGCCTCACCATAGTTAGCTGGCTCACCACGCATCATGCGCGCAGCAGGAACATCACTTTGCATATACTGGTTTTTAGCATTTTGCAAATATGCTTTAATTTCAGCTAGTGATGGTAAATCCATAAAGTTAGCACTTCCAGCGTCTTAGTGATGCTGCTTTTCTTGTAGGTCTGCCGTGTTCATCTTTCATGGGTCCAGGCATGCCAGACATTCTTGCACAAAATGATCTTTTACGAGAGCCACCTTCTGGCTGTGGTGCTTTTAAATGACTACCTGTTTCTCTATTATATTTTGCACGACCTTTAGCAGTGAGTCCTGCACCTTTAGATACTGGTAATTTTTCGCCACGACCTACGGCTAAAGATGGTCCACCTTTTTTCATAGGCTTAGCAGTCTTTGCTGATTCTTTAAAAGCTTGCGCAGTAGGTGCACCTTTAGATCCTGGTTTACGCATACGCTCACCGCTACCAGCGGCTATGCGTTTTTGTTTTGCGTGAATGTTTGCATATAATCCAGGTTTAGTTGCCATATTATTTCCTATATAAATGAGCTAAACCACCAGCTTTTTGAGAGATGATTGGTTTACCTACGGATACATTTGGTGCTCTTTCATCAGGACTTGGAGTTACAAATTCAGAACCCGCACCTAATGCCATACTTAAAGGAATTGCCGCACCTTCTAATGGTGGGAAAAATTCAGCAGCAATTGGTAATGCTCCACCAAGAACATTCATACCACCAGATATTTTATTTCTTAAACCAGGTTGCGATAATCTTTCGGCACCTTCAAGAAGTTGCGCGCCCGATAATGCTCGACCAAGATATGGTGCTGCTTTAGCTGCAAGAGGTACACTTTCTGCTATTTTACCCATTACTGATTGGGAAGCTTTTCGTCGTGCTTCTGCTTTAGCTGATTCTTCAGCAGCTTTAGCTGCAGCTCTATCAGCGATAATTTTAGCATTAGAACCTTTAGGTACTAATTCTGGTTTTTCAATAGAGATTTCCCATTTAGCTGCTTCTTCCGGAGGCATAGCTTTATGTTGATCTGCAATTATTTTCATTTGTTGTTCCAAATTATGGATATCTGCTCTAGATGCTCCCCAATTTGGAGTACCACCAAGTTGATCTTTTATAGCAGCTTCACCAGGAACATTATTACCTTGCTTTGATGCCCAGTTATTAATAATATTTAAAGCTTTATGAGATACCCCACCACCAATATCTTGAACAGCTTGAGTTAATATACCTAGTTCAGCACCTTGTAAGTGATGTCCTGGTTTAACATCTAAATTAGCTGGTGGATTAAAATTACCACTTTGATCTGTATGTTGTGATACTAAATTATCAATATACGCTTTTTGATCTTGAGGTGTTTTATTTTCAAAATGGGCAGGAAGATTAACTTCTTTTCCATTAATGTTATATAACGGCATATTAGTCTCCTACCTTTGTTACAACGTGATTTTTATCAGTAACAAATGAATTATTTTTTAGTATTCCTATATTTTCTTTTGGTGGTTCTAATTTTTTCCAATGGTCATAAGCATCAGTTAATTGGAAATTTGACCATGTAGGTCTATGTGAAGGATTCATTTTTTCTTCTTGGATCTTAAATCGTTTCCATGCATCAGCTAAACCTAATGTTTTATTTGCTTCATGTTCAATAAGATTAATTGCATGTTGATTTGATTGTGTCGGATCATCAACACTTAAACCTTTAGCACGTTGTTGTTGACCTAATTCCATATTAGTCATACGACCGGGGAAGTTTAATTTAGCATAAGCAATACCAAGTTGAGTAGCTAATGCATCAGCATTAAGTCTATCACCTACATCTTCAGAAGGAATAACTGCATTTGTAAGCATTGCTCTTAAATCTAATCCATGGCTTTTTTCATTGTCTGGATTTTTAATACCTGGAACACCTTCTAATACAGGTACAATTTTATTTAAAATTGGATTTCCTTTAACAGGGCCAAATATATGAGGTTTTGTATCTAAGTAATTTTTGTATCTAGTTACGTCAGTGAGCGTATTGATAGCTTGTTTTTCGCGAGCTTCTAGATCTTTAATATCTAAAGCATCTTCTTTTTCACGTTCATTACCACCAGTTGTCTCAATAGCATTTTTAATGTCATTGAGTTTTTGTACTTCTTCTGGAGCCACTGGATAATTTTCTGGTCTAGGAATACGTTTTGCAGTCACAGGAACAACTGGGGTTGAAGCATCTGCTACTAAAATAGGATCTGTATTAGAAAACACACTGCTACCATCTGCAAAATTTTGAACAGCACCACCTTCTTTATATGATGATCTTGCTTTAGGAATTAATGATGGATCAGGTTCATATTTTGGAGCTGCTGGTTTATGTGATGTTGAAACTTTTGGTTTACCATTTGCATCTAATTGTTGACCTGTTTGAGGATCGGTAATTGTAACTTCAGTACCACGCTCACCTCTTAAATATGGTTGAGCTTCTTCTAAAGTCATCATTCTATTATGTCCGCCAATACCAAGAAGAACAGGTTTTTGACGTTCGATGCTATAAATATTTTCAGCTCTAGCTTTTTCAGCTGGTTTTTGATATTCGTCACGCAACTTAATAGCAGCATCAACGTCACCAGCATTAGCTAAATCTAAAATTTGTTTTTGAATATACCCTGGAATAACATATCCAGTTTGTGAAGTTCCTGCACCAGCACCTGTAGCACCAGTAGCACCTGCACCTGTGCTTGTATCAGGAAGCATTGATTTTTCTAATGCAGTTCTTAATTGAGTTTGTTGCGCTTGAGAACCTTTCATGGCCATCATATCAACAAGCATAGCAAGACGATCTTTACGTTCTGCTTCTTGCTGTTGTCTTAATGCAAGTTGAGCATTAGATGCCTCACCATGTAAATTAGGAATAGCTGCAGCACGTGCTGCTTGCATTCTATTTTGCCAATCAGTAAATTCATTATTACGTAAATTATACTGATCTTGTAAATTTTTATAAATTTGGTCTGATGATGATTGATCTACTACAATTTTTTTACCACCAGGGCCTGTGATTGTAGTAAGACCTCCAGATGGAGTTGAGGAAGATGATGTAATTGAATCAGAAGTTGAAGGAGCAGATTCAGTAGGTTTCTTTGTTAAGTTTTCTAAACTCATTAAAGTACCAATACCTGATAGTCCTGATAAAAAATCTAATGCCATGTTATTTTCCTAATTAACTTATGATTGTACCACCAAATGGGTCTGTGCCTGGAATTCCTGTATTACCACCAATACCAGGATCTGATCCAGGATTTGGATTTACTGACATATTGCCAGATGTGCCACCACCATACTGACTAGGATCATAGATAAGAGTACCACCTTGGTAATATTGTCCCGTTGGAGATATAGATGTTCCATCTGAAAAGTATTGCCAACCATATCCTGGTTGACCTTCAGTTGCAGTATTTGTAATTGCACTTACTGCTCCAGTTGATGATGAAGTATTTCCAAATAATGAGCCTAAAAGATTTGTTGCAGCATTACCTGCAGCACTTGTAATTTGTCCTGGAGTCATACCAAGATAATTACCAAGTGTTTGAAGTTGTGTTAATGGGGATAATGAGGCTGATTGCGTTGTTGTTGTAGGAACTTGTGTAGAACCTAAAACTTGAGCAAGATTTTTAATACCTGCAAAAGGAGCATTTTGTTGTGCTTGACCTAATGTTGTTTCTGCAGCAGTACCTTGAGCACCAGCACCGCTTAATCCTGTAGCAGCATTAATACCTGTTTGTTGATTAGCTAAAGCCGCTTGATATTCACCAGGCAACATTTGAGCTTGAGCTTGACCTAAAGCAATATCTGCAGCTGTTTTATTTCTTAAACTACCAAATTGGCCACCTGAAATAGATGCTGCATCAGATGGAGCTACTGTTTGAGGAATAAGTTGATTAAGTTGTTGTTGAGTAGCTTGAAATAAACCACCTAATGGAGTTGCAGTATTTGGTTTTACTGCACCTGTTGTTGGATCAGTAATCCAAGGGCTTGTTGCAGCTGTTTGGGCGATTGAACCTAAAGTATTTTGAGCTTGTGTAAATGGATTAGCGGCACCTGTTAAATTACTAACAGCAACACCACCAGCCGTATTTTGGAATGAAGGTACTTGACCTGCAGCAGAAAGAGCTTGATTAACATTATTTTGTTGAGCTTGGTCAAACCAAGCTGGCATCGTGGTGGTCTGTGCGGTGGTATCAGAGATTAAACTATTAATTCCAGACATTATTTTTCTACCTTAGTTTTTGATATTTCTAAATAAGCAAGTGGGCCTTTGCTATCTGGTGGTAATTTATCAGCATCATGTTTAGATTTATGTTCTCTAATTACTTTCATAAATTCATCTAATACTTTAGATCCACTATCATTGCTACCATTACCTAAAGATGAGACCACGTCCGCAGGAATAACAAATTCACCATTGGCCAACATAGCTGGTACACTATCAGAAGTACCATCACCATCTCCTTGAACGTATCGATGTTTTAATCCACCTTCGCTATAGAATTCTGGAACATGTTCATCTGATGAATGATGCTCTTCTTTAACACGATGACCTTCAGCATAAGCACCAAAATTAACTGGAGCTGATCCCATAATAGAAGGAATTGCACTAAATACGCCACCTAATTCACTTGCAGGAATTGAAGTTGCTTGTGTTAAACCCGGAGTTAAATTGATTCGATTACTTGATGTATTATTAGGTGTTTGAGATTGAGCACCAACACCTGTTGTATTAGCAACTTTACCTGTTGTTCCTGTAGCACCAGTAAGAATATGTCCAATTGTGTTTGCAGTATTCCCTAACATACTATTAAGAAAACTTTGAGCTGCAGAATTTCCAGCTGTATTAGCAAGTTGTCTAGCTGTAACGCTAATTTGATCTACTCCTGTTGGAGGAGTCCAACCACCACCGCCAGGTTCTGTAGGGGTACCTATAGCTGGAGATCCAATATCTGTAGGGCCGCCGGTAGTATTCGTAGTTGTACCACTACCATATGGGCTACCAGTTGTGTCTGTTGGTGTTGTTGTAGTATCGGCAGTACCTGTATTGCCCACATCGCCTTGTGATGGATCAACACCCGCACTAGGATCAATACCCAATACATCTGTTACACCAGGAACAATATCACTTCCCGGAATAAAATCTCCACCTGGTATAAAACTGTCAGCCATTACTGCTCCAATACTATCGAATAAGTTGTTTCAAAATGATTTGCACCGAGTCTTTTTAGTATCTTACTAAAATCATTTTTTGGCTTAATACCAATCAAAACTCTTTGCGGTTTACGTTTTTTAATTACAGATAAGCTCCATTTAAGGAACTTGTAGCCAAATAATCCTTTACGATACTCTGGCAAAATAAATAATAAATCTGATGATGCTGTTAAAACTGATTTAAAATGTAATGCTTTAAATAAAATCCAAGTATGATATCCAATTAATTTACCATCATCACGAATAGTTAGAATCTCTAACATATTTTTATTTTCCATGACCTGATATTGTTGAACATTTAAGTCATGACTAATTACATCTTGACGTTCAGAAACTTCTTTATGGTGCTCATCAAATAAAGGGTATGCGTCTTTAAAAAATGATGAAACGGTCTCTTTTTGGTATGATATCATCTAGGTATACTAATGCAAAAAAGGCCTATTATACGCCCTATTGACGCTGTCTACCATTCACAATTAAACTAAATTGGTGTGCCCAATCTTGCCAATTATCAAATAATTCTGGGTTGGGGAGTGGGTAACTGGAAAATACTGGTAGTTGAGCCATATTATTTGCTGTATGCTTCCAATTAGCTTCATCCGTATGTGGTATGGGTTGACCACTATAAAACAAAATAATATTCCCATTAAAATCATTCCACGTTGAATATGCTGGAATATATGGAAAATACTGATTAAATCGCGTAACTGAAGCGCTATTAGCCATTATGGCCTTTCGTCACCGAACTCAGCAGTCACTAATAATCGACCCATTTCATAATTACCATCAACTTCATTAGAAGCAAATTGAAGTCTATTTTCACGATTCTCTACACGTAAGTCAATCTTATCTGTACTTGTTGTAATAGTATAAGGACCTGAATTAGATATAGGACCATTGGCAAAAGGCTTACCAATAATGTTCATGGTTAAATTACCACCTTGCACAAAGTCTGGTTCAATACGTCTTAAATGCATACGTCTATTAATACCTGGCGTACCTTGACCTGATGGTGATCCACCAACCCAGCTTAAATCGCATGTCGTAAAACTTGCTGGAATTGCTGATTCCGTAGTAAATGATACCTTATTTAAACCAACCTCATGTTGCCAAATTGCATATCCACCACTAATAGAATAAAATACTGTATTGGCTGCAGGTGATCCACCAGTGATAGGACCATTTACAGTAATAAGTGTAACACCGCCGGTTGCTTCTAATGTTGTATTAAAAATATGTATGCTAGTATTAATTTGATACTTAGCAGCGGCTGTATTTGAGTTACTGAAAGTTACATAACTACCTGGTATGAATGTTGTAGTTACATCACCTAATGTATAAAATTGAGATGTTGTAGGAGCTGATTGGCCTGATGGAGTAGCACTTACTGTATATCCTCGGCTATAGATTACATTGTAATTCCAATCACCCCAAATAGGTGTTGGGAAAACTTCTGTAGTATATCCAGATGATCTTTGAGCACCCTCTGCCTGACCAGCATCATACCAAATCTTATCTTTTGTATTGTAGATAATAGCATCAGTACATTCTGTATTTGTGCCACGTGGATAGAAGAACCAGATCTCATTGTATCTTGGTACTTTTGTAGCCCATACTTTTTGGCGTTGAGTATAATTTAAATTATTAAATAGCCAGTTTACATTCTTATCATTTGGTAATACTTGAACAACACCATTGTATACATAGAATCGGTCAACACCCATCCAGTAATAAGCGCCATCCATTTCAACCACAGCGCTGGATGACATAATAGATATTTCACTTGACACAATGTCGTACTGCCAATATGTAGGTGGATTATTAACAAATGACACACGAATCAAACTATCAGTCGCCCAGAATAATCCTGAAGGAGCTACTGTACCGCCACGAACTGGCATACCTTTTACTATTTTACCAGCGGCTAAGTTGACCTGATTGGCAAGTGGGCCATTCCAGTCTGTGAGTACTTGATTATTATAGACAGAACTTACATGGTTATTAGCAATGTATCCGTTCTCGCCATAAACAAATATAAATGGGTGAAGCACACAAACTCCACCATTTACTGAAATAGGTTGAAATGTAGGGGATGTTCCGCTTGTATCAGCAAGAACAGTAAATGTCCATTGATTAGATGAATTAGGTACAGTGGATCCAACATAGACTGGTGATGGAGTACCGTTATCAATATTAGCTAAGTTAAGACCGGGGTGGGCTAATAGATTTAATGTACCACCTTGTACATTGTATTGATAATCAAATTGCCACAATAAATTTGCGCTTGGCGCAAAACTAACGTTATCTAACCACACATTTGAGACAGAATTTGCGCCTCCCGCAATAGGCGTTGTTAGTGTGACTGTAGTTGTATTAGATACGTTATTGTAAGAACTTGTAGAAACACTATATGTAACTGGATTAGTATTTTGATTGAAAATAACTGTAGCACCAGTATTAAATACAGAAGTTAAACTTTGAGCATTACCATTAGAAGCTGTATAAGATATGGTAAATGTATTTGAGGTATTGTTTGCAACAGCAAATTGAGAATAACCTGCTTCTAATAATGCACTAAACGGACCCGCACCAGATCCGAAGTTTTGACCTGTTGCAAAAACATCTAAACCATTTTTATTTCCTGCAAATACATAGTTAACCCCATTATAGGAGTTCATCACCATGCCACGAGGCACACCATTAAATGTAGCAAAAAGCTGAGTGTAACCGCCTATTTTTTTAGGGCGGCCACGTTGGAATCTATTCCAAACGCCATCAGTACATTCTTTAGATTCAAATATAGTACCGTCTCGTTTGACACCCGGATCAACAACTAATGTATAAACTTGACTATACTGTTGAGGTGCCTGAGCTTGTTGTTGCTGTTGATCAGCCACTTAGAATACTCCGCCAGTAATTCCGCCTACTGCTGTTAATGTTCCAGTAGCTGTTACTGAGGCTGGTGTGCTAATTTGAGGAGATAATGTATTAGTATTATTAAATAACATAATTTCATTACCATTTGCAGTAACACCTAAAATACTGGTTCCTGCTAAATAAAGACCTGTTGTCGTATCATTAATAAATGAAAATGATGGGACAGCTGCGGATCCATTAGGTGCGAAAAGAGAAGATACCGTGGATTGTGTAATGATAAAGAATACACCACCATCAGTAACTAAAGATACAACTTGCCCTGGAGTCAATGTAATGTTTGGCGATGAACTTCCAGATATTGCAAATTTAAGATTATAAGATGTTGTTGTTGTATCATTAATCAATACATAGAACTGTGTAATGTTTGGTAATGTGATTGTTAATGTGCTTGTTCTTGTGTTAGCCAAATTAACATACGTTTGAATCATTGGAGCACTAGCAACTAAACTATATGCATTACCACTAATACTATCTACGTCATAAGATGCAGCAGATAAAGTAATGTTTGTAGGAGATGTCCAACCTACAGTAAAGAAGTTATTTGAGTTAGCATCAAATATAATCATTCCAGAATCACCTGGATTGGTCACTATGTTTGATACGCCATTAATGGTAGATGGACTATTTGGTAAAATGGTAAGAGATCCTGTACCATTGTTTCTAAAATTAGCATACCATCCTGGTGTGATTGATGCGTAAGAAGGTAGTGTAAATGTACCAGCGCCTGCAGTCCAAACATAAGTTGATGCACGGCTATTATTAGTAAGTGTGGTATTAATGGATACTTGAACAATATTATCTGATGTTGTAAGTAATCCATTAACTGTTGTAGATAATCCAAAGCCAGCTAAACTAGAAGCACTCGCTGCAGACATACCAGCACCAAACGTGATTGTACCCCAAACACCGTTTGCTGATGAGTTATCTGTTAAATAGAAATATTGTGATATACCAGCATTAACTGTTGTTGAATTACCACCACCAAAATTAGTAACAGTAAATGCAACATTACCAGTATTACGAATAAGTACATCAGTTCCAACTGTACCTTGATCTGCTTCTGGGAGAGCTAATGATAAAGAACTAGCATTAGCAGAACAATCCATAATACGCGCGATTGCAGTCTGACCCAATTCAGCATTGGCAATTGATGGCCAATATAGTGGGGTATTAACTGAAAAACTTAACGCTTCATATGAAACGTCTGTTGGTTGAACAACGGTTCCAGTAAATGGTGAGGTATAGATAGGTGTGGTCATGTTTAAGGCTCTTGAATAGATGTGTTACGATCAATACGACGTGCATTATCTTCTTTCTTAAGCGCAGCTAATGAGTCGTCATAATATTGTTTCCAAATAGGTAATTTATCAAGTGCTTTCAAATAACCTTGCGCTTGCAATAAAGTACCAAATAACATCGCTTGAGGACACTCGCGAGTAAATAAATTTTGCTGATTAGATGAATCTAATGGTTGAATTAAACTATAATAAGTAATTTCAACTGGATAGGATTGATCTGGATATGGTGCAAAAGCCCAATTATTATAATCATAATCAGCATAGTATAATGGTTGACCACTAGAAGATTCATTTTGATATTGAGCTACATAATCTTGTGAGCGCAGTAAGATAGGTTGGCCATTAACTTTCATTGAAATCGTTTTACGCCATCTTGCTGGTTTATTAAGCACCACTTGATTTGTAGCTAAATTTGTTTCAACAACAACAAGTTGCAAGAATGTTTTAAGTTCTGCAGCGATTGCAGATTCTGCTAATCCAATTAAGTTAGGAATTTGCGCTACGAATTGTGCATCGTCACGCTCCATGTAATTAATTACATCAGCAACTAAATTGTCATAGGTTTGTACGTATGCGCCGGTCATTATTTAGTATAGTAACTTATGTTAGGTTGGAAATAAATTGGAGACTTATCACGGTCTTCTTCTTCAGCTTCTTGACGTAATTGGAGAGCTTCTTTTTTCAAGTAAGCTACGCGATTCATATCAATACCAGGTAATTGTAAAGCTAATTTATGTGATAATTCAGCTTGAATATAAGGTACCCAACGATCAGGTAAATAAAGTTGATTAGTTAAACTACCTACGTCTTGAGGTTGCATTTCCAAAATCATTTGGAATGCTTGGTAGTTATTGTTAGGCACTGGCCATAGATACATTTGTGGATCAACCTGACGGTTAAACCAGAATTGTAATGATCTTTGGCTTGGGAATTGTTTATTAGGTAAATCAAAATAGTCAGTTCTATTTAAACGAGCCAATGGAATGACTTGTTGTGATTGTGCAAACTGAATAGCACGAAGTGAGAATGTAGAACTTGTATTACGATTCTTTAAACGATAGTAATAGAACTGTTGTGTTGCATTAATAGTAATGTAAGACCACTCATAATCGTTTAGTGTGACTTCTGGAAATGATTGCCAAGTTTCCCAATTAACGCCGTCATTACTTACTTGGAAATCTAAATCATAAGTTGTTGGACCATTAGGAGAATAGGCATTAAATCCTGCATAGAAAACACGTGTTTGGTTTGAGTAAGCGGCACCAAACCAGTTTTCTGATAGTGTGGATGTTGCATGTTGACTTAAACTTGCATTACCATTTTGATCAAATAAACTAGGTGCTCCTGTATTGTCAGAAGGGAGTGCCTGAGAAATGGTTGGATTAACAATGTAGATCCAATTTGCCTCGAGTACATCGACGCAATTTTTTGGCATGGTTAAATATTGTTGATTGGTTTGTGCTCCAAGAACAACAATCTGTTGCAACCAAATGTTAACACCACGGTTAACAGAGTTTTGAAGGATATAAAAAAGTGCTTGTTTACCGGCGTTGACATATTCAGGCGTCATTTCTTCTGCCTGTTTGCCAGCATCACGATAAGCGTAAGATATCAGTTGGTCAACTGTTATCTTAGTTTGATCATAGGTACCTGAGTACGCCAAGATTATCTCCCGCGACCAGCAGCTTTACGCATAGGCTTACTAGCAAAGGATCGACCTTTATCAGCCTTGGCAAACTCCTTACCTACTTTTTGTGGAATCCCTACTTTTTTTGCAAAAACTGGAGAGTGTGCTACACCCTCCATGAGATTATGTTGTGCTTTTGATTTACTTGGCATTCTTAGTCTCCAGTGTGTGAAAACATGCCACGTTTAGTCATGTTTGCAATAGTTGCATCAATTTGCTCTTTTGTATATGGGCTAGTTGCAGGAGTGTTAGTCTGCATGTTTTGATAACTTTGCGGATTATTCATCGTCGCAGTATTTGGATTTCTGTTATCATAAACAGGAGGCTGTCCTCTATATACAGGTTGAGTATATTGATTTTGCATCTTTTGTATTTGTTGCATGTACTGATTTTTTAATTGCAATGCTCCAGCTGGATCAGTTTTAGATTGATTAATAATCGCTTGCTGAATTGATGGAGGAAGCGCTGGACTAATTAAATTTCCAGTTGATGAGCCGTCGGCCATGTGCTTAATATGTCCGCCGGCTTTAGCTTTTTTTGATGCGTGGCCGCCTTTTTTAAAGTAGTCAGAAGCTTTAGCTTTAGCACCTGCAGATTCTGCATCAGCTTTTTTATCGCCTGTTGGTGGAACTTTAACAATCTTGTCTTCATCACCAGCTGGTTTTGAACCTTCAAATTCTACATCAGAACCTGCTGAGTATTTACCAATCTTGCCGCCTTTTTTAGCTTCTACTTTCTTTTCTGTGGATGGTTCTGTTGATGGTTCTACGTGTTCTACTTTACCACCTTTTTTGTATTTACCACCGCTGCACATTGCCTTGCCGCCTTTTTTCATAGCAGCAGATTTAGCGTCAGCTTTCTTGGTACCAGTAGCTTTAATTTTTTTGATTTCATCTAAGTCGCCAGATTTTTTGTGCATCTCGATTGCACCGCCAGCTTTGTATTTTTTAACTGTGCCTTCTTTTTTCTTATCACGGCCACCTTTTTTGAGCTTGATTTCTGTTGGCTCTTTTTTGTGTTCAGCTTCGTCGTGTTGTTTGAATGCTTTTTTGATTAGAGCTTTATCTTGGGCAATGTCACCACCTTCTTTGTGATGTTTAGCTTTGCCGCCCTTTTTCATGATATTGATGTGACCGCCCTCTTTGTAGCATGGCATGTCAGATTTCATTTTTGTATTACTTTTAAATCCGTCCATTTTGGTTCCTATAGGTTAAAATTGATAAAATTAGGATGATCAGTCCTTAGCTCTACTAATGCACAAAAGCCACTTTTTTCGCCCCATGTAGGAATAATTCGCGCTCCCTGTAACGTCTAGCTTCTAGTATGGCAGGCTTATTCCAAAGTAACATGGCATCAGCCGCACCATGGAAATTGTGGTTTCTGATGTTTCTAATAACCGTTGATCTTTTAAAGTTGTCAACGCCAATATTAAAGCAAAAACTTAAGAGTGCCTCATATTGGTATGTAGTTAATTCGTAGGGTGACGTCTCCTCCACTGCAGTGCTACAGGACTTTATATCCTGCCTAAAGAGCTGTAATACCTCGGCATCCGTGAGCGTCTTATGTTTAAGGTGATCCTCATCTTTTTTAATGAGGTGACCAATACCAATGGTAAGTTTACCTTGGCTGTCTCGGTAGGCTTCATTTCTAAAGCCTTCCTCTTTTGATAATAGAATAACCTGATTGGCTATCTTTGAAAGATCCATTTCCAACTTGGTATGGTTCACTTGCTCCGTATTGCACGTGATCGAAAAAAGTGTGAGCAATCCTGCAAGTATAAATACTTTGTTCATGATTAATCCTTTCTCTGCGTATGTTACCGCAAATTAATGATTCTATGTTAGATTTTTGGGAAAACTAAGCTAGAAAAGCCCAGAATAAGAAGAGAGAATTGTTCATATTTAACCTCCTAAGAACAGTTGTTTTTCGTCATTTCGACGGGTGACGAGACCCTTGATGATTTTACCACCAGCCCTGACATACTTCGTGAATTCCTCCGCAGCGCCCTTTTTATCATTGCGAATAATCTTTTGACGGAGGGTTGATCGCTGTAGTACCCCAAGACCAAGATTGAAGCTAAAACTAATAAGAGCATCAAATTCGCCTTGTGTAAGTTGCACAGGACAGAACTTTGACACTCCCTGCTCAAATCGAGCCAAATCTTTTCGAAGAATCCCATCTACTTCCTCCATAGTGAAAACTTTATTCCATTCTGGCGATAGGGATTTACCATCACCAATAAGGTGTCCTACGCCAACAGTCCAAAGTTTAACACAATCTTGGTACGGTTTCAAGCGTACACCTTCGTGATGTTTAATTAATGCTATACCTTTGTCAGATATCTGCATTAGTTTTTCCAGTGACGTGAACCGAAGTAGAAGCCAATAATTGAGGCAACAATTGCCATCTCTTGGTCTGAGAATACTAAGTCAAGTGCCTCTTTAAAGTCAACACCCGTCCAGATAGCCCAGATCATGCCAGATACGTCAGTGAATACTAATAAGCCAACAAATACATAAGCAATGACTGGACGTACAGAAGCACGTAGATTAACAATCCATTGTGCTGCACCTTCTTGTTCTTTAGCAGCAAATGCATACAATGCAGAAGCTTCTTGTGCATCAGCTTGCACTAAGTTCTCTTGCAAGTTGATTGCTTCAATGCGTTCTTGAGCTTGAAGGTTTTGTTGAGCCATAGCTAACTGTTGTTGCATTTGTAGCTGAGCCATTTCTAGCTCATGCTTTTGATCTGACTTTTGTTGAAAGAATTGTAAGATGGATGGCAAACCAGAGGTAGCAAATCCAAGTATTCCTGATAACATACTAAACATAATATCTCCTATGAACCCAACGGGTTTGTTGTAGCTTTACGTAATGCTTTCATTTGCTCTTGCATAGAGGTAATCGCTGAATTGATTTCCAATGTATTACCTTTAGCTAATGCTTGTGCTTCACGTGATGAAGCTAATGCATCTGATGATTTTTCTTGCATGCGAATAGACGCATCTTGTAATGCTGCGATTCTATCTTGCTGGGTTTTTACTTGTAACTCTAAAGTAGTAATTTGAGCTTTCATGTCACTCAAACCCTTAACTTCCTCAATCGCCGAAACCGCTTCGTTGTAACGGGTTATCGCCAAGTAGGCTCCTCCAGCGATAATTGGCAATGCTGTTAAAATTAATCCCAATATCATCTGAGGTGATAAAGTTAAGGAGAATGTCTTGTTCTCTGCCATATGCTTGTTCCTGTGTTAAGTTGATATATTCTTGAATTTGTTGTTGCTGCATATTGTAGCCAGCATTTAGTAATTGCATACTCATGACTACACCGAAACCTGGAACGATTTCTTTACCTTTGGGTATGCTAGTTTTCGCCTCTGTCTTGTTGGTTTCCGAGCTTCCTGTAGAGTTGCTCGTATTGCTCGATGCTGTCCCAGAGGTGCTTTCTGACTTTTGTGTAGTCCCACTTTGGCTTGTCGTCGTGTCTACCAATGGGGTACTCACAATAACAGGGTTTTGTTGAACATCCACAGGTGGGGCAATCTGTGTTGTCGAATTCATTTGTTTGCTGATCACCGAGTTTGGATTCGTCGGGCTGATCGGTGACACTGGGCTTGTCGGATTGTTTAGATTCGTGACCGACATGACACATGTATTCGAAGTCGTAACCCAATCCGACCATATTGGCGTGGAATATGGATCCGAACAAGTCGATGATCTGTTTTGTAGTATGCTTCCAATATACCCAGATTGACACGATAATGTCTGTGTCTGAGTTGATGGTTTGCATGTTGCTGGATCCGGTGTGCATGAATTGGTTGTAGTTATCCACGCTCCCGGGACGGGTTGACCGTAGGGATCTGGACAACTCGTTGTTGCTTGTTGGATTATCTGTCCTGAAAAATGAGTCGGACAACTTAAACTCCTTGCTGAAACGCTTGTCTGACAGCTCGGTGGAAGCGGCGTGCAGTTGTTCGAAGTTGTTTGCCATGG
>Ga0316231_1001185_pt1 | contig 30361 bp, 23 predicted proteins | sample TBH18027metaG_FD_206002 | JGI IMG/M metagenome (GOLD analysis project Ga0316231, IMG submission 206002) | Freshwater microbial communities from Trout Bog Lake, Wisconsin, USA - TBH18027 | ecosystem: Environmental > Aquatic > Freshwater > Lake > Hypolimnion/Profundal zone | place: USA: Wisconsin... | reverse complement strand
CTTCTCATAAGTCAGGAGCAGCCAGGCGACCCCCGCAAAAGACAACCCGTACCACAAGCAGTGACAGATCCGGACCTCATGCCCGGCTACCGAGCCGATAGCGAGTTGCAGCACATCGAAGAACACCGCCGCCTCACCCCGTTGGTTGGTAAACGAGTCCAAAAGCAGGTGAGTCCATGCCCCCACCAACAGAGAGAATAGGACGCCGCCGGGAGATCCAAGGCGCAGCCCGCAGAGGGGCCAAAGGACGGCTTGCGAGGAGTAAGGGAGCCGGCGAACCAGCCACACCCGTGAGCGAACGAATAAATGCAGGACCAGCAACCCCACCGGCAGACAGAACACGAAGCTCCCGAGAAACCCGTGCGCCAACTTGTCCAACTCCAGCCACCGAAAGGCGTAGCCCAGATCGGGGCAGAGGCTCCCCGCGACGAGGGCGGGAAAGCTGAGCAACCGCGGGCAAAACCGCCTCAACGGCAGCACGGCGGCGGGATGGGCAAAGGGGAAGGGCATGGGAGAGAGGTCAAGCTTTCCATACCTGGCCTGCCGCAGTGGGGATGCCCGCCATGGCGTTACGGGTGTCCACGATGCATTGGGCCCAAGCCGCCAACTCGCGATAATTGACCGCCTGATGGTTCGTGGCGATAAGAACCACGTCGACTCTGGCGATGACCTCCTTCTCCCAGGCCACCGACCGGGATCCTGCCCAGTGGGGATGCTCGCGCGTCATGCGCACCACCGGCACGTAGGGATCGTAGTAGCTCACCTCGGCCCCGGACTCGTTGAGCTTGTCCATCAGCACATAGCTGGGCGACTCGCGGTCATCGTCCACATTTGGTTTGTAGGCCAGACCGAGAACGAGAACCTTGGCCCCATTCACCGCCTTGCGTTGGGCATTGAGAGCGGCGCCGACACGCTGAACCACGTAATCAGGCATCGCCGTGTTGACCTCACCCGCCAACTCGATAAACCGGGTGTGCTGGCCGTATTCCCGCGCCTTCCAGGTGAGGTAAAAGGGATCGATCGGGATGCAGTGCCCGCCCAGGCCCGGCCCAGGATAGAAGGGCATGAACCCAAACGGCTTGGTTTTTGCCGCGTTGATGACTTCCCAGACGTCAATGCCCATGGCGTCATAGACCACCTTCAACTCGTTGACCAGGGCGATGTTGATGCCGCGGAAGGTGTTCTCGAGAATCTTGGTGGCCTCGGCGGCACGACAAGACGAAACCGGCACCAGTGCCTTGATAGCTTTGCCGTAAAGGGCTTTCGCGCGCTCGAGGCAGCCCGGCGTGAAACCGCCTATGACCTTGGGGATGAACGCCACGTTGCTGTCAGGGTTGCCCGGGTCTTCGCGCTCGGGCGAGAATGCCAAGTGAAAACCGATGCCAGCCTTGAGGCCCGAGCCGGCCTCGAGAACCTCTCGCAAATCCTCGTCCGTCGTCCCCGGGTAGGTGGTCGATTCCAGCACCACCAACGTCCCCTGCTGAAGGTGCGGCGCGATGCTTTTGCCCGTGTTGACGATGTAGGAGATATCCGGCTCGCGGTTCTTATTCAGTGGCGTCGGCACGCAGATAATGACAGCGCCCACCTCTCTGACCTTGGCGAAATCGCTGGCAGCCGAGAACTTTCCCGACTGGGTCAACTCGCCAATCGCCTCGGCCGCGATATGCCGGATATAGCTCCGCCCTTGATTGATGGCCTCAACCTTCGCGGGGTCAATATCCAACCCGATGACACTCACCCCCGAGCGCGCGAACTGCAAGGCCAACGGCAGGCCGACGTACCCCATCCCGACGATGGCCAGGTCTGCGACCTGGGGCTGCGACCGGCCCTCTTGCCTGCTTCTGCCGGTGGTTGGTTTCCTGGCGGGTGCCAGTGTCCGATCATTCTTCGTATTCTTCATAGATCGAAGGTGTGCTAACTACTCAGGTCGGCCGCGCAATCCCCTGCCGGCCTTGCCTTCCCCGATCGCAGCGCGATGGAGATTTGTTTATGGAGCCCTATTTTCTTGACAAATCGCCAAAGACGTACCACAACCGTCGAGGACGGCGGCGGAAATCCTGGAAACCTGCGGAGCACTGCTTCTTGGTTGAAAAGGCGCCCCGAGCATATATAATGAACAGCTTGAGCTCACGTAATAGTATAGACATCGTTCGCAGAACGTTGACAATGGCCCTTATCTCAGCGGCGTTCGCGACCGGTGTCGCCAGCGCTTCCGGTGCTTCGACGGGCGGTAGTGATCCCGCGGGGGACCCGAGCACCAACTCGAATCCCCTCCTCTACACGATCGGTTTCACCAACCTGAGCCAAGCGTACGATGGGACCGCGAAGACCCCCACGGTTACCACCGCGCCAGTCGGCCTTCCGGTTACGCTCACGTATAATCAAAGCACCAACGCCCCGATTTCCCCCGGCACTTACGTGGTCGTCGCCACGGTGGTCACCACGATCACCAACACGTTGACCATATCTCCAGCCAGTGCCACCGTCCAACTCGGCAACCTGGCCCAAACCTACGACGGCACGCCGAAGGCCCCCACCGTAACCACGACACCCGCGGGGCTGCCGGTCTCGCTCACCTACAACCAAAGCGCCAATCCACCGACCAGCGCAGGCAATTACGTGGTCATCGCCACGGTCACTAGCCCGAACTACACCGGCAGCGCCACCAACACCCTCACCATCTCCCCGGCCAACGCCGCCGTCCTGTTCGCCAACCTGACCCAAACCTACGACGGCACCCCGAAAACCCCCACTGTGACGACCACGCCAGCAGGCCTGCCTGTCGCACTCTCGTATAATCAAAGCGCCACGGCACCGACCAATGCTGGCAACTACGTGGTCATCGCCACCGTCACTAGCCCGAACTACACCGGCAGCGCCACCAACTCCCTGACGATCTCCCCGGCCACCGCCGCCGTCCTGTTCGCCAACCTGGCCCAAGCCTACGACGGCACCCCGAAAACCCCCACGGTCACCACCACGCCCGCGGGCCTGCCGGTCACCCTCACTTTTAATCAGAGCGCGAGCGTACCGACCAGTCCCGGCACCTACACGGTCGTCGCCACCATCGTCAGCCCGAACTTCACCGGGAGCGCCACCAAAACCTTCACCATCTCCTCGCCGAGCGCCACCATCGCGCTCAACAACCTGACCCAAACCTACTCCGGCGCCCCAGAAAGCCCCACTGTGACAACCACACCCCCTGGCCTGCCTGTTACGCTCACTTTTAATAAAAGTACCACCCCACCGACCGTCCCCGGGACCTACGCGGTCGTCGCCACCATCGTCAGCCCAAACTACACCGGGAGCACCGCCAACACCTTCACCATCTTGCCGGCCGCTGCTACCGTCCTGCTCAACTATCTGGCCCAAGCTTACGACGGCACGCCAAAAACTCCTACGGTCTCCACCACCCCAGCGGGCCTGCCCGTCACGTTCACCTATAATCACGGCACCAACGCGCCCATCTATCCTGGAACCTATGTGGTCGTCGCGACCGTTGCCAGCCCGGACTACGCCGGGAGCACCACTAACACCTTGGTCATCATGAGCAGCAGTCCTGCATCCATCAACGCTGCCAGTCCTTCCTATCCTGACGTCGCCGCTGCCGTCGCAGCCGCCAAGCCCGGAGACACCGTTCATGTGCCTGCGGGGGCAGCCGTGTGGACACAAGTGCTTCTGATTACCAACGGAATTACGCTCGTCGGGGCAGGCCCCGATGCCACATGCATTACCAACTCGATTCCGACAGTGACACCGTGGTCGCTCAATGAACGCCCACCTCTGGTCTGGATCCGCATTACCAACGATGCGCCGGTTCGCATCAGCGGATTCTATTTCTTTTGTAACTGGACCAATGGTGGACAGGGCGTGCTCTCGGACCCCATCAATCTGCGAGGCAATCCTATCATGCATAGCTTTCGGGTCGATCACTGCCTGTTTGAGCAGGCAAAGTCGCGGGCGTTGGAGCTGTTGGGATCGGTGTACGGAGTGATCGACCACTGCCTGTTTTGGAACTGCGAGCTCACCACTGAGCCGTGCGCCGGTGAAGGCCTTGAATGGAGTAGATTCACCGCTCCCTACTTCGGACTTGGAAGCACCAACACTATTGTAGTTGAGGATTGCACCGTCCTTTATGACAACGATGGCAAGAGCATCGGGCTAAGTCCCGCGCCGGCGGCTTGCGGCGAGGGCGGGCATTATGTGTGGCGATACAATCTGATAACCAACGCAGCTACCTACACCGTCGATGGCTTAGACCTCCACGGAAACAATTTCTACGACGGCTATGATCCGGACTACACAAATACACCCCAGCCGGGCTGGAGGGGTTCGATCTGGTTTGAGTGCTATTCGAACACTTTCATGCTCTCAAATCATAGCATGCGGGCCATGAACCTTCGTGGCGGAACGTGCATGGTTTACGGCAATCAGTTTTTCGGTGTGGCCGACTCGTGTCGAATATTTCTGGATGAAGAGGAGTCATGGCTGACAAATCATTTCTCTCCGTTGAGACAAGCCTGGCCTGCTCAAGATCAGATCATCAACAGCTTTTTCTGGGGGAATTCCCGGAACGGCGTCGCAACCAATGACGTTAGAATAAATCTCCCCCCGCAGTCTTACACACCAGGCGTTACGAACCCAGTGGCGGTCTTCATACAGGAAGGGCGGGACTATTGGCGCCGGCCACCGCAAGCGACCGATGCCGTTGCCAATTACGTTCCACTCGTGCATCCACATCCGCTTGTGACTAGTCAGCCTACATTCTGATTCGCATCAGCGGGAGCTGCGGAGCGCACCCGAAAAGCGCTGTTCCACACCCATTGGGCGAATGGCAGTCGACGTGAGCGGATAGAGTTCTGCTTACGCCGGCTCCCGGTTTGCACCATGGCACCTGACTTTTGCTAAAACTGAAAATAGATAAACGGCGCCGAGTCGGTGGCAGCGAGGAGCACCAGGATCAGCGCGAGAGCTGTGTACCCTAGGATGCGAGCCGGTACGGACCTTTGCGGCATTTCCAGAGCCCAATTCCGGTCCTTCTTGATGAAAAAGTGGACGAGAACGACCGTCACGAACGCAGGCAGTATGTAGGGCGAGACCAACCGGGTACCTTGAGAACTCCAGCCGACCATGTGCTGGAGGTACTCACACGCTGATCCCCATGACTGAGCCCGGAAAAAGATCCAACCGACGAGCACGACGCTCAAAGTCAGGAAGCGTGAGAGCAGGCTCCAAAGCAGTTGAAAAGGGGCGTTCTCCTCGAGCGATGCGAGAGGATTCCACGCCTTCCAGATCCGGTGGATGGCGAGAGCGATTCCGTGAAGGCTTCCCCAGAACACGAAATTCCAGCTAGCGCCATGCCATAAGCCACACAAGAACATTGTTACCAACAAGTTCACATACGTGCGCCCGGTTCCCTTTCGATTTCCACCCAGGGGAATGTACAGATAATCGCGGAACCAGGAGGAGAGCGAGATGTGCCAACAACGCCAGAACTCTGTGATGCTCGTGGAGCTGTACGGCATCTGAAAGTTCTCCATAAAGTTGAACCCCATCATGCGCGCGGAACCGATAGCCATGTCTGAGTAACCGGAAAAGTCACAGTAGATCTGGATGCCGTATCCGAGAACGCCCTGGAGGAGGGTGAAACCGTCATACTTGTCTGCATTGGAGAAAATCAAGTCCACATGCGGAGAGATCTGGTCTGAGATCACAAGTTTCTTCACGGCGCCGAGAGCGAACTGGGCCAAGCCTGCCTCGAAATCGAAAACCGACGCCCGGACCCGCTGGGCGAATTGCGGCAGCAGGTCTTTGGCACGATTGATCGGGCCGGCGAGAAGTTGCGGAAAGAACGCTACGAACAACAGAAAGTCTCTAGGGCTATGGCAAGGTTTGAGGTTCCCGCGGTAGGTCTCGATCGTGTAGGTCATGCTTTGGAAGGTAAAGAACGATATGCCCGCCGGGAGGAGGATGTCGTAATGCCAACGGGGGGCATGCACGCCGATGAGGCTTAACCCGCTCGATGCGTTTGTCAGGAAGAAGTTCGTGTACTTGAAGAAGCCAAGAACCCCAAGGTTGGCGAAAATGCTAATGACTAGGAGCCATTTGCGTTTTACCGGGTGTTGCATCCGCCCCAGTGCAAGGCCGACAAAGTAATCGACTACGGAAGTTGCCAGGATAAGCAGGCCGCAGGGTATGCTCCAGCTCATGTAGAACATGTAACTAGCGAACAGAAGGAACCATTTCTCCGCCGAGAAGCTGTGCAGCAGGCTCCGAATGCCCAGAACGGCCAAGAAGAAGGCAACGTATTCGAAGGAGGTAAAGATCATGGCTGGGTTGTGTGCAACTGCTTCAAAAACAACGCGGTAGCAATCCGCTGGCCATAAACGTTTAGGTGCACGAGATCAGAGAACAGAGCATTATCCTGGAGTGCCGGGATATGGTCCAGACGTATCACGTTTGCTTGCGGACAGGACCGCTGCAACTCGCTCAGCGCGGCCTCGAAGTTCGCCTTCACCTCGGCGCTGAGAAACTCCTCTTGATAGATAGGTGATACCGGCACGGCGACCAGCGTCACGGGACCCTGGCTTGCGGCCCTCTGTAAAAGGCGCGTCAGCGCCATCTTTTTCGGGCCGTTGAAAGTATGCCGGCCCTGGAGAGCACTGCGCATAAGGACCAATCGCCTTTGGAGCCTCGCCACAGACCATTCGCTCAGCCGTTCCCTAATCTCCGGAACACCGCCCGCCCCGAACCTGACGGACTCGCCGGAGTCGCCCCCACGCCGCCCTCGGAAGAAATTGTGCAGGTGGTCGCGGATGCCGGTCATGACACCGTCAGATCGGCCGACGGTGGGAAACAGCTTCCGGATGGACATCACCGCATACTCACTTAGCAGACGCTTGCAAAACGGCCAATCCGATCGGGTTTGCCACAAGTCAGCAATGCTCTGCCCCAGAGGAACGATGTTGGCTCGAAAATCACAGAGACTGCATTCGTTCAAATCGTAGGTCGACACCACTATAAAGGCCTGCAGAACCTCCCGCGACCGCCGGCGATCCTGTACTTCCCACTCAGCGGGTGACGACCCCGGTGTAGCCCAGGTCTCGATCCTGCACCCCACTCGCTCAGCCACCTTGGCCCAGTCCACACCTCCGTAGGCCAGTGACGACCCGTGGAGGATGGCGAGTCGCTTTTGCGCATCGCCGCCATACAGGCGGAACCCGCTATACGTCGTCTTGACTTTCAACAGGTGGATCGTGATATGACTGCTCAGGGAGCAAACCACGACCACGACGCAGATAATCAGGGCTGACTCGATTCGTCGATTACTCCGACTTCTTGATCTCATGTTATAATGCCCGGGTCGCCTTCCCAGGGTTCCCCACCACCGGATGTCCCGCGTACTCCCGCAGTAGGGCAAAGACCGCTAAACGATAGAAAACCCCTTGGCAAACCGTGGCTTTTGTATGACAGTAATCTCCAGCCACTCCATGATAAATGGCGGCTTATATCAAATGAATGTTCACTTTTCGCTCAGTTCGCTCCTGGCAGCTCGGCTTCTCCTGTGGGGCTGCTTACCCCTATTTGATTGCTTTGTCCGCGGTGCATCGCTCACCGCCCGCACCCCGTCTTACGGGGACGTAGCCAGGGCCGTCGATCGTGCCAGTGCAGGCGACACGGTTTTTGTTCCGCCGGGAAGCGCTCTGTGGACAAATGTACTCATCATCACGAGGGGGATCACCTTCACCGGAGCTGGCACTAACTCCACTTGCATCACCAATGCAATTCCGACGCGCGCGCCCTGGTTTGCCTCCGAAAAGCCACCGTTGATCTGGATCCGCATCAGTAACGATATACCTGTTCGCATCAGCGGGTTCTATTTCTTCTGCAACTGGACCAACGGCGGGCAGGGCATCCTAGCGGATCCCATCAACATGCGTGGCAACCCCATCATCCACAGCTTCAGGGTTGACCATTGTGTATTCGAGCGAGCGAAGTCGCGCGCAATTGAGCTTCTTGGATCTGTTTACGGGGTCATCGATCATTGTCGTTTTCACAACTGCGAACTGGTCACAGAGCCCTGCGCGGGCCACGATAAAGAATGGAACCGTTTCCGCCCCCCATATTACGGATTGGGGACCACTAATACCATTGTAATCGAAAATTGTGTTGTGCTGTACGACGATGAGGGGAAGAGGTTTGGCCTGAGCCCCGCCCCGGCAGCCTGTGGCCAAGGAGGGCACTATGTTTGGAGGTATAACCTCATAACCAACGCAGCAAGTTATAATGTAGACGGCCTGGATCTGCACGGCAACAATTACTACCATGGCTCGGATGCTGTTTACAAGGAAACACCTCAATGCGGGTGGCGGGGCTCGATATGGTTTGAATGCTATTCTAACACCTTTATGCTTTCCAATCATGGCATGAGGGCTATGAATCTCCGCGGCGGAACCTGCATGGTATTTGGCAACCGCTTTTTCGGCACAGCAGACTCGTGCCGGATACTGCTCGACGAAGAAGAATCATGGCTGACCAGCCATTTCAGACCACTGAGGCATACTTGGCCCGCGCAGGATCAGATCACGAACAGCTACTTTTGGGGAAACTCTTTAAATGGCGTACCCACAAATGACGTCAGGCTATATGTCCCGCCCCCGCATTACACACCCGGCATCACGAACCCCGTCGAAAGGTTCATCCAGGAGGGCCGTGATTACTGGCGCCGGGCTCCAGAGCCGCCTGATGCACTCGGCTATTACGTTCCGCTGCTCTACCCTCATCCGCTTGTCGCCGAGAAGCCGGGGCCTTGAGTTCCTCCCTCATTTTACCATCAAACATGAGACGCGGCGGCCGCAGCGGCCGCGTTGCAATGGGACCGAACCCTTCCAGCCCACGACCGCGGCGGATCCTAACGCGCCCGACAGCAAGAGTACAATTGCCGTTAGTTGGCTGCAAAACGTGCTGACCGATGATTCCCCGACGTTGTGGACCAATGACATGAAGATATAGCAGGTCCAAAGGCAGCCCCAATCGAAGTCCTGCTGCAGCAACGCCGTTGCCTTGCGGGAGCATGAGATTACGTAAGCGGATATGAGAACAAGACCGATCAATCCGAGTTCGAGGAGAACCTCCAGAAAGCCGTTATGGCACTCATTCTCCCCCACTGCGTCGATTGTGGCCGACGTCCAGTAGCCGCCAAATCCCACACCAATAAGAGGATTACTCAAAACTGTGGGCATCACTGCCGCCCAGATGTCCGTCCGGCCAGTCAGAGTATCGTCTCGCCCCATGGCGCCGGCCATATGCCCCAATGTGGCGCCCCCCAGAAGTGGGGTAAGGGTTCCATAGGCGATCACCATTGCGGCCGCCGCGCCGAGCACCCATGGGCTAGGTTGGATGGCCTTTTTTCTCATCCAGAAAAGCGCTGCTAACAAGCCCACGCCTACGAATAGCGCTACGATTGAGGTGGTCGAGTAGGCGTTAGGCGCCCCTTTGAGCATATAAAGGGACAAGGCAAGAACGCCCAATTCAGCCGCCGTATGATACTTGATGCGCTGGATCTTCGGTACGTTGATTCTTCGAATAAGCGCCCACGTGATAAAGAAAGCTGAGACCATGCAAAGTCGCCCAAGGGAGTTTTTATGCATAGCCATGCCGACCCACATCTGCTTCCCATCCCAGTGCCCATATGCGACGCCGTAGAAAGGAAAATATTTTATTAGCATCATCGAAAATGGAATCAAGATGTAGGCAGATCTCCTGATAAGGGTTGCGACGGCGGCTTTTGGGGCAACGTCCGACAGAATAAGGAACATCATGATAAGAGCCAACAGTTCGCGAATCCAGCGCTTAAAGGAGATAACAAGGATGCCTGACCAAACGGTGCTGAACAGCATGTACCCTACGATCAGGAGTACCCAGCCATGCTCCCTAATGATATTGCTCCAGTCATGCTGACGAGTGGCAAGGATCACCACACCGAGGACCAGAAGGCAGCCAAGAAGGACCTGATCCCATTGGCTCCCACCCTCAACGGTCCCCTGCGCGCCTAACCATGCCCCCAGAGGCTTGCTGGAAACCGACAACAGCCACAGCGTAGGCACCCACAGCGCGACGGATGCATGCGGCGATTGTTTCCGATCCAAGCGAAGCAGGAAAAACACGACGCCACTGCAGAGCAGCAGAGCTAGATAGGGAGGCATGCAGGCGGGAGGGCGTCGAAGAGCACTTTCTTGGCCGAGGCAATAGAGCATCCTCACAAACGCACTTAATGCGAAGTGTGCGGGTATTCCCACGAACACGTGCTGGCCGCCCGTCGTTTGCCAGCCGATTTTTGGTGGCAATTATGCAGGATTGCTATCGCCATGAAAACGAGTCGGTCTGTTGTTTTCCGGCCCGAACCACTGCCACTTCTCGCCAAACTCGCGATCATATCTTTCGTCGCTAAAAGCCGTGGCTACCCCGCCAGGATATGGGGTCAACTCGCTGAAATAGATCCTCGACCCGAGATGGTAAAGGTCAACCCGAATGAAATCGAAACCAGTGGCTAAATTCTCCGCCACTTGGACCATGTCTCTTAGGTTTTCGGGAAGCCTAACCTCCCTGTCGTGCACCTTAAGCCCGATTTCCACTAATGTCAAGCGGTTTAACTTTCGATCAAACCACTGCGTCGCATGATCTTCAAACCGAGCAAAATCCATCTTGAAATACTCCATCTTGCCTGAGAAGCAGAAAAACTTGTAATCAGTTGGAACTCGCCCGTTTTCTTGCAGAAGTTGCTCTACTAATATCCGCCGTTCAATGTGCTTGTATCCCCACGCGATTCCGAGGCAGTAGTCCTCCCCAAAGTTCTGGGTCAGCCAACGATTTAGCGTCGCAATTGTTTTTCCTCTGCTAAGGGAGCGTTTGTCGTGGACAATAATATTGTAATCACAGCCATGATTTGCCTTGATGACGAACTGCGCTGGCAGTCGTTCGAACGGGATTTCTTCGGGTGACTTCCCATACCAGAGCAACGGAATCAAATACTCAGACCCTATGCGCTTAGCCACATAGTCACGCACGAGAACTTTGTCTGAAACCAGTGTGAACCTTGGATCCCGATCATACAATTGCCGGCTCCAGACCTTTTCAGAGAACCGCCGCGGCTCGACAAAACTCGGCCAGAAGCCGTAACTGCGGCGGAATTGAATGGCGCACAAAAAGCGAAGCAAGCGATCAGCGGGGCTATCCCCCAAGCGACGCGCATAGAACCTGCAGAGCGGCCAATAAATCGCTCTAATAATAGCGTTTTCCAGTTTCATAGTTGCACCCTCATCTGGCTTATGTGACGGTCAACACCGGAAAAGTCCCCCAAGAGGTGCCGGGCGAGCTTCAGCAACCTGGCAGGGTTTCCGCCCGCCACCACCATCGGAGGAATTTCCTTGGTTACGACACTCCCGGCACCGACGATGCTGCCGTGACCTATCCGGACACCGGGCAGAATGATGCTATTAGCTCCAATCCAGACGTCATCTTCAATAATGACCGGTTTGCTTGTCCCTTTAGTATAGATTCGGTTTTGCACGTCATTGAAGCCGAGATCATGGCCGCTGCAATCCATGATTTGACAATTAGCGGCAATGAGGCACCTTCGACCGACTTCAATGCGGTTGTACGCGTGCAGGCATGAGCCATGAAGACGGGTTTTTTCACCGATGGTAATGAGGGCGCCAGGAATATCTGCAAAGAGTTTTACCGGAGCAAACATGCTCACGTGGTATCCCCGGTTAATTGAATTCAATTCACAATCGTCGCCGATTATGATGCTTGCGCCGGGCCGAATATCAATAATCGGTCTCCCAGACACAACAACGCGATTTCCGAGCTGCAGACCCGGCATCCTTCTGAGAGCCAAAGTTATTAGGAGGCGGCAAAGGCGTGCCCACATTCCGCGGCCACTTTCAGTAATTTGTCGCATAGGTTGCTAACTGCGGCTAGCCTCCTCGGCTGCTCGCATCTCGAAAGAGTGTGTTCAACACCTCCCGGTGAGTCTCACATCGAGAGAACAGAAGAGCCCGCAGCACGCGCTCTCTCGAATACAGTAAATGCGGGAATAGCCGCGCCAGCTTGCGCATTAAGCGGTTATGTCCAAACACCCCCCCTAGATAGTCGTCCTGCTTGTGCTGGCAATATCGTGACCATTCCAGCTCCAGGAAGCCGGTTTCTGTTAGCCGCGCCCGGCGCTCTTGAAGTTCAGCCACAAAATGCTCCTGTGAGCCCTTATCCATTCTCACTGCGCCGGGTTTCAAGCGAGATTGAAAATACGGGATTGGGGAGAAGCCGATTGTCCCTGATTCCACGGTTAATGCCGCCAGGTATCCTTCCTGCCAGCCAAAAGGTGGGTGTAGCGGGTTTTGCAGGTCCTCAAAGACGAAGTTCCCCATCCCATAGACGATAGGGCGATTACGATAAATTTCCCAGGGCAGAGGGCGATGTGAATGGGAACAAACAATGGCATCCGCGCCCATGTCCACCATGAACCGACATCTTTTCACCATCTCTGGGCTTGGATAAAGGGATTCCGCGCCGCCATGAAGAAGCACGATGAACACTCCGCCCTTTTTGTAGGCGTGGATCGCAGCAACGACGTTGATCAGATCCAACGGATTTGCCCCGGCGCCGTTTTCATGGGCAACCGAATACTCGCGCTCCGCCATTGAGTAAATCACAATTCTTTGATCAGCGAACTGAGTGATGAAGGGAATTCCCGCCTCCTGAATGTTGCTGCCAGCCCCCACCACGTTTATGCCGGCTTTGCGAATTGTGTACATTGTCTCCCCCAAGCCAGCGGCCCCTTGGTCAAAGCTATGATTGTTGGCAAGGTTCAGCACCTGCCACTTGGCCGCGACGAACCCCCGAACGCACTCTGCTGCTGCGCCTAGAGTCCAACCTCCTGCCTTATTTATCGGCGTCTTCCGGGACACCAAGGGGCACTCGAGATTGACCACCGAAAGGTGGGCGCTGGCGATCTCGTCCAGCAAATCGTGGAAGATGGCCAGAGCATTACCGTCGATGAAAAGCGGCTCCACCGCTCCCATCGGGCACACGTCACCCCCCACAAGGATTCGAATCATAAACGGTCTGCCGTCAGAGTCTCAGCCTGTCTGGTGGCCTCGTAGCGGCGGAGCTTACACCAGACCAAACCGATGAAGATTATGTTCATTACCCCGCCGATCGCAGCGAACATTAATATCGTGGTTGATGCCGCAAGATACTGGCCGCCGAGGTACAGGCCAACGCTTCGCGCCACCAGCAGGCTGATGTCGAAGATGAACATTTGCCGCTGAATGCGGATAATGCGGGCGAATAGCGCGGCCGGCAAGTTGCTGAACATGAACAACATCCAAATCACCAGGCTGCTGGCAAATTCGCCGGCTTGCAGCCACTGCGCTCCAAATACCCAAGCGAAGCATCGCGGGGCAAAGGCAATCAGGGCCAGAGACGGGAGCAAGGCCACGCCGAATAGGCCCAGAGTGATCTTCGCATACAGGCCGATCAGGCGTCGGCCGGCATTATGGGCTTCCGCGGCCTTTTGGAAGAGCACCTGCCGCAGAGCAGTAAGTACGAAATTCATAGGCGTTGACAGGACGCGCATAGCAAAGGCGTAGCCGCCGGCCACGGCCAAGCTGTAGAAGTGGGTCAGCAACAGCATCGGGAGTCCCAAGGATAGGGAATTGATCAGATTGCTCGAAGCCGAGTAGAGGGGAAAGTCATGGTATTCACTGGCCAAGCGGCGAATAGGCTGCCAGCCGACGCGATGCCGCAGAAGCCGCCAGTCTCGCAGGACCACACGGGCAAGGTTCAGGCTAGCCACGATGTCAGCCAGGACGGCGCTGCCTATGAGGCCAAGTGGCCCGGTTTTGACACAGCCGCAACCGAGTTGGAGGCCGTTCGAGGAAAGGCTGCGAACGACCTGTGATGCCGACGTGTGTTTGAACGCTTTGGCGCGGATACACCACGCTTGGAAGGCCTGGTTCACGCCGGTCACCAACGCCGAAACAGCCAACAGGACCAGTGACCACATCCCGGTAGTCTTCATCAGACTGTTAACGCTCGCGGGCACTATCAGGCAGGCAACCAGGCAAAGGCCACTTACCAGCACCGCAACCAGGCAAGATAGAACGAGGACGTTGAACGCGTCACCATTCTCCTTCGGTAGCAGGATGGCTTGGGAGTATTGCAGCGTAACTACCGTCCCGACCGCGCTTGCCACCGCGTTAAACGAGCCAAACACACCGAATGCTGCGGGAGAGAAAAGCCGGCTGATAACCGGGCTGACCGCAAACCCGATTGCCTGCGCGATCGCGGTCCCGGTCATAACGAGCAAGACGTTGCGGACAAAACCTGATCGTGTCGCTCCGCTTATGAAAGCGCAGAACGCAAACGGCACTTTGAATGTGTCAGTAGCCATGCGATAAGCAACTTAAGAACGGAAGGCAGCAGCAGGGAAGACAGCCTGACAGGAGACGCAACGCCTTCACTCCTCACTTCTCTACCTCGCTCGGGATTGCCATCGGTAGCGGCCGTAATTCAGCCCGTACCGGAGTCTCCTCAAGAAGGGATAGATACCGCATCGCTGAAGAACTACCGAGGCCCAGTCGCCGATGCAGTCCGGTGGATTGATGGGAAACTCTAGCAACTCCGGCCACATACGTCTCAGCATTTCGCGAAAGATAACACGAGGGTCTTTCTTGAGATCATTATCAACACCCAGCAATATCTCGTACATGTAATGGGAATTATAAGGATCAACTTCCTCGATGGCAATGTCCGATTCGGAGTTGCCCACGGATCCCCAGTTGCCGAGAAGTTGTTCCCAGAGCAACAGGGTCATAATATCCAATCCGTATTGCCTGGCCACAGGGAACACCTCCCGCAACCAGACATCGCACTGGTGCGTGGCATAGGGGGAGCTCATGTATCGCATGGCGTAGGCAAGGTAGTAGGCGTTGAGTTCCCTTGGTTCTTCGCCCCATAGCGCGCGGCCGATTTCTCCGACACCCAGCAGATTCACTTTCTCCCCGTGCTGTTTGTAGTACACATTGTAAATGGTCGGGAGAAGTTTCTGCGAGGCAAGAAACGTGTTTTGAAAGAAACACTTCCTGAAGCCGGCTTCCACTGAGTCCGGAACCCGGTGAACATGAAACGGCAGGTTAATGCGCTGAAAAATGCGCTGGGGAATAACCAAGTCCGCGGAGTGCCGGTGAAACTGGCCGCGGTGGTTGATAAAGTAATAGATTCGGTCGGAAACCGCTCGGGAAGCGGCCAGCAGAGTCCGGCTGTCGGTGCCGGAAGTCACAGCCATCATCACCGGATGCCGGAGAGTGACCGATCGCAGGATGCCTTGAAGGAACTGGCAGGCCCGATCTGCTACCTCATCGAGAGCCAGGTTAGGCAGCGGCGTATTCGGCCAGTAACGGGTGACGATGAGCGTATTAAGGTCGAGACACTGATTCGGCAGCAGGTGCTTAATGCCGTCGTAGTACGTGCCGTCTCCCACCCAGAGACGCCGCTCGCGGACTTTCGGCATCTGTTGCCTATAGAAGGCGACGACGTCAGGATCCCGGCTCGCCTCCACCTTGGGGTTGGAGTATGCAGCCAGGAAATTGGGTTGCGAGGCAGCGATCACTTGATTCTGGCCAGCGCAATAATAGACTTCCCTAAGCGCTAGGGCGTCTTGCACGAGTTTGAAGTCGGAATCGTCGCGGTAGATCAGGACGTACTGGCCGGCATACGGTTTAAGGGCGAGGACAACGTCTTTGAACGTCCTTGTGCTGAGCACCAGGTCCCCAAGGATCTCCTGGTTCTTCTTTTCTGGACATCGAGCGTCAAAGAGGCACCCTAGTAATATTAAGTTTCGTAACCCAGCCGTGTGTTGTGTTACCTCCAGATCTGGATGACTGTGCAGGGACAGTCCGCCTATCGAAAGCGTTTGCCAACTGTCAACTTCCGGTACTGGCCGTCGCGCCAAAAGGAACTGCCTTCGGTACAAGAGAGAATCCGTCATAGGCCTTCTAGGTTTTAGATCGGGCAGACCATCAGGGATGCAAGGTAGACTTCCGGCACATCGCTCCTAGGTTCAGAAATTTCGCTGTTTGGCCAGATCCACTCCGACCATGGTCAGCAGCCAACTGAGGTGGTAGGCGCACTTTTCCTGGTAATTCACGAGCACGTGTTTTCCCCGAACCAAGCCCAGTGGTAAGAGCAGCGTATAGACCGCGAGGGCCGCTAGGGCCCTCGTCGGCGCGGAGATGTTTGATAATCCTTTGAGGTGTGGGGCCCGGAAGCGCCGTTCGTTGGAGGCTTGCACGATGGCGCGAGTGATGTAGTATTGTCTGGTCTGGCGCACCGGCGGGACCGTCTCATACACGGGCGCCTCCTCCACCGCCACGAAGCGGTAGCCCAAGGCCATAGCCTCACGAAAGTATTCCTTGTCCGATCCGCTGGTGCGATACTTGATATCAAACCAGAGTTTATGTTGGTCAAACACCTCCCGCTTGAGCAGGACGTTGCCGGTGCGGGTTTGCTCCCAATGCAGCCAGGTACCGGTGCGAATCACGGGCCGCTCGCATAATCCGCTGCTGAGCAGCCATTCTGGCGGCATATTGCGGAAAAACGGATAAACTGGGCCCAAAGCGCCGTCGCTATCGAAAACCTGGATGGCGCGATACATTGTCATCAGCCAATGCTGTGGAGGAAACTCATCGTCGTCGATGAAGGCGATATAGTTTCCCCGGGCCAAGCGCACCGCGCGGTTACGTGCGGCGGCAATACACTTGTCCGGCTCCACGTCGTAGACCAGGGGGATCGTGCTGTCGGCTTGAAGCTTCACCACGGTTTCCCGCGCGCCGGCCGTGGCGTCGTTGTCAACCACCACGATTGACATGTCGAAATGGCCGTTGTTTTGCAAAAGCCAGAGCTTTCGGATTAGGTGCTCGAGTAGTTCGTTGCGTCGGTAAGTGCAGACGCATACCGAAACGTGGTCTCTATGCTGGTCATTCATTGATAGTAGGCATGGCGGATTATAGCTTAGCCCCGAGGCCCCGCTGCTTCCCGCCGCCAAACCAAGCGGGACAGGTCTTGAACAGGATGGAGGAAACCCTTGAGGCGCGGGAGTGTCAACTGCGCCACGCGCACGAAGGACGCCGCGCCGAAGCCGACGCAGGAATCAAAACGTCCCAGGTACGGCAGTTCATGGCCCGACTTGGCCCCCAGGCCGGCTTTGAAATGGTAGCTTCCTGCGTTTTTCACGGGGTTGATGCCGTTCAGGTTGTAGTATTTGCAACCCTGGTCCTTTAGCCATTGCAGTGCGTGCCACTGGAGGAGGTAGGCGCCTTTGTTCTTCAGGCCGAGTTCATTGGTCGCGCCGAAGAGATAGAGGCCTGTGTCCCCCATTGCCGAACAGATGGCCCCGCCGGTGAGCGCTCCATTCTCATTGCAGAGAAATATACACATCTTGAAAGGATTGGGCAGGCACTGTTGGATGCGCTTAAACTCGAAAATGTTATTGGGCTCCACAAACTGTTTTCTGGTCACCAGTTGCTTGTAAAGCGGGATGAAGTCCGCGAACAGCAAATCGTCGTTACCTTGCCTAACCACGAGGGAGTTTCGTTCCGCATGGTTGAGGCAGTTGCGCCATTTCTGGTGGAAACCCTTTCTCAGGTCGGCGAGCGGTGCTTCGATGTTCATCAGGATGGTTTGTTGCGGGGTCTCATTCGGTGCCGGGACAAATTGCTCCGCGGCAGGAACCTCGGTGGGCGAGCCGCTGTTGGTTGCGAAGGCCAGCGGAAACACCCGCAGGAACAGGCCCCTGCGGCCGGCATACTGGTTGCGCAACGCCCGGAGCGCCATGCAGAAGGCCTTAGGGTCATCGGGCCGGCCGCGTCGGCGCCACAGCGGCCCCCAACGGACATAGGCGGCTCCCCAGCCGAGCGCCGGAATCCGGACGAGCCGGGCCTGGGCCAGGGCTACAACCTCCTCGCCGCATTTGAGCACCAAGTGGCTAAGGTTCCGCTCGCCGCACCGCACCGCATCATAATCCCAAGTTTGATAGAGATTCGCGTCGGCGAATTGGGCCAACAGGTTGTGCCAAGTGCCGCGCGACACGGCATCAAACTCCGCGCGATATTCGGGGGCCAAGGGTACAGTGCGAGAGCCCATTTCGGACCGGAAAACACGGTTAGGGCCGGCCGTTCAGGCCGCCAAAGCCGCCCAACTCGGCGCCTGCCAGCAAGTAATGAAAGCGCGAATCGAGGAGAAACTCCTGCTGTTCAAGCTGCTCAGGATGAACCTCGAGTTCAACGTTCCGGGTAGTGGCTTCCTGGGCAATGCGGCGAAGACGAGCCGTGTCACTGATCGGCTCAACGCTGTAGAGGCAATCAGGCGTGATATAGGCTTTTCTGAGACGGTGGGTCACGAAGCTTCGATAAAAGCGGTTCACCCAAATCTTTTCACCAGACTTGAAGGTAAAAGTGCCTCGTATCCTTGCGCGCCGCGGCAGCAAACGCTGGCCCAGCACATTGGCACAGAGGTGCATATGATGGTGGCCGTTTACAAACTCCGGAGGGCGGCCGTAGAGCCGTTTGAACTCCGCCCATTGGACGCTGACTGAAGATCGGAAGTCGTTGACCAGCATAGGATTAAAGAGGGCCTGCGCAAAGCGATGGAAATTGAGGTAGCGGGCGACCCTCGCTTGCCGGCGGCGGAGGTCATCCGCCACGTCCTTTCCCGTAAAGGCCTCCGTAAAATTCAGGTGCAGACCGATCTCCAGGATTGTCCCCCTTGCCAGCGTCGCCGCGCGCTCGGAATCCGCCATGAACATCATGGCGCTGGCGCTGGTAAGGCTGCCCCCCCGAAAACACTCCAGAATGCGATCGGTCGCCGGGGCCGTCCGACCGTAGTCATCCGCGGTGATGATGAGCATCTTCAATTGCGCGCCAGGAGGTTGGCGCATTCCGCGATATAGTCCATCTGCTCCAGGCTGAGGTCCTGGTGGACCGGGAGCGTAATCAGGTTATCCTTGAGTGCGCAGGCGTCGGGATAATCATCCCACGGCATTCCGGGATAGTAGCCCGGCCAGCCCTGGACGAGGATGCCATTTTCCTCAAAATACCCTCGCGCATAAATCGGGTCTTTAGCATAAACCGGATAGGCCAGCGGGGAGACGTGCTCCGGCAGGGCCCGGTACAAAGGCGAGAGATACTCCTGGTCCTGCAATCCCGCATGCAGGCGTGCAAAGTTTCGCCGGCGCCGGGACACCAACTCGCCCACGTCGACTTGGCGCAAGATCCCACGCGCGGCACGCGACATGGCCCACAATCGCCTGGCCTCGAGGAAGCGATTGCTCGCGAGCATTTCGCGCCGCCCACCTACGTCCTGCTGAACCGACTTTTGCAGCCAACTCCTCCCAAGGAATGCTCGCGCCAGAGCACTCTTCTGCCAAACCGTGGAATGCTGCATAAACCATTTCTTGAACATCGGCAGGCTGGCCCAGAAGGTTTCCGCTGCCTGAGGAGAAACCATCCCCTTCAGCCGAGCCGGCAGTTTACGGTCCAATGCAAGTGCGCCGCCATCGGGCAGGGCAAGGAACTTGACGAAACTGTAGATGATAGCGTCTCCGAGCTCGCCGATTCTCTGGCTACTCCCGACGCTGAACAGCGCCTGAGCGCAGTCCTCCACCAGCAAGACATTACGTTGCTTGCAAACCGACGCCAACTCTTCAATCTCCTGCGGCCAGCCGAAGAAGTGCGTTATGTAGATCAACTTCGTGGCGCTGCACATTCGGGCAAGAATATCGTTGGTATCCACCTTCGCTTCACTGTCAATGCGGTAGAACTCCACCTTACACCCCGTCCGCACGAAAGGGTCAACCTCGGCTCCGCAATTGTAGGCGGGGAGAAGGACGTGGTCGCCAGGGCCCACTCGAATCAGAGAGCACAGCAGCCCCAGCGCCGTGCGGCCCTGGTACGTCAAGATTACCTCCCGTTCCTGGAACCTAAGCCAAGCGGGTAGTTCCGCAGGAGAATCCAGCCAGGCCTGGATTAGAGCCGCTGGACTGTACCCCATCCCCGGACAAGCGCGGAATGCCCCTCGCACCGCCACGCGCTTGGACGATCTCGTAACACCGTTTCCGCCGGACAGAGGTTCCTCCACGGGGATGTGTAGTTCAGCGGGCCGTTGCATAAGTCACGGAACTGTAGTTCAGCGGGCCGTTGCATAAGTCACGGAACGTTGCGCATCCAACTGCGCGAAGATCTCATCCATGATACGGGAGACCCGCAGAATCTCAAGGCAAGAAATCGGCAGCGGCCCGCCATGAGTAATGGCCCGGTAAAACGCCTGAATCAAATACTTACGCCCGGAATCCATATGAAAATTCATCTTTAAGAACTGTCCCACATTGTGCAGGCAGTTGGCAGCGTATTGGCCCGCGCAGGTCAGAGGTGGAATAAAGTGGTTGGCATAGCTCTTCAAAGGGGCGCCGCTCAACTTAACGAGCAACCTTCGATCCTCGTCGATCATGATCCCGTGCTTTGAGCCATAAATACGAAACTGATTCAGCGCCGGCCGTTGTTGTGAGGTGAAGGTGAAATAGGCGGACGCTCCCGAACTGTCGTGAATGATCACCCTGAGTTCGTCGATGAGATGGGTTTCACCCAGAGATCCCAGGAAGGGGCTGACAAAACCATGGGCCACCACGAGCGGAGCATCGTCCTTAAGAAACTCGGCGATCTTCGCCAGGCCATGGCTGATGATGTTTTGCAGCAAGCCGCCGGGGAGCTGGCGCGACCAGTGCAAGTCATTCTCCAGTAGCGCTTTGGCATAGGTTGCGTCTCCCAGATCGTAACACCAAGTGCTCTCCATGTGGACGATCCGATCTCCGAGATAACCGCTCTGAACCAAGCGCCGCAGATGCTGATGCACGTCACTAAACTGAGCATCGTGGCCGACGGTTACCTTCCGGCCTGCTCGTTCAGCGGCCGCCAGCAATTGCCGCGCTTCGCGCGTATCAACGGTGAATGGCTTCTCGACAAACACATGGCAGCCATGCTGGAGACACTGCTCTGCGATGCGCAGGTGGCTCTGCGGCGGTGTGGTAATGTGAACCACGTCGGGGTGGCTTTTCTCCAACATGGCGCTCAGATCCGTGTGACACTGCAAGACGGAAAACCGTTCATACAACTGCCGCGCCATGAGTTCTTCCTGGTCGCAAACGGCGACCAATTGACAATCCGGAATGCGTTTAATTTGCGCCGCATGGGTGTCGGCTATCTTGCCACACCCGACGATGGCAACCTTAACCATAAGTGGTTTGCTCCTTGCAGAAAGCAAAGTAGCGCCTCAGACCTTCTTCCGTGGGGACGCGAATTGTCCACCCGAGCGCACGCTTAAGTTTCTCGTTGCTGTAATACGTTTTTTTCCAATAAGCATGCCATTCCCTGCGGCAGAAATTGAGCGGCAATTGGCCTTCCGACCACTGCGAATATTTCTCCCAAGACCAGCAGAACGCATAGCTCAAGGCGTGAGGAAGATAGATGGATCGGAAGTGCTTCACATTCCGTTTGTAAAGCCTTAGGAACTGCCGGCTCGTGGGGAGGTCATCATCAACGACGTTGATGACCTCGCCTGCCACTCCATTTACCAAGCCCGCCAGCACAATCGCTTCGGCGCAGTTGGCAACATAGGTGAGTGGGATCCTGTTTGGGCCTCCCAGGTGCAAGAAGAAGCCGAAGGTATCGATGCCGACCCGGCCTGGAATAGTTGCTTTCCCCGGACCATACACCGTTCCAGGTCTCACCGTCACATATTCCATGCCGTGGCGTCTTCCATAATCGGCGACAAGTTGGTCCTGCTTCAGCTTCGCATAGGCGTAGGCGTCCCCACGGTTTTGGGGCCTCTCCTCCAGGGGGCAGCTTTCATCCAGCACATTATGGCGTGGCTTGTTTTGATTCGAATAGACGGCGAAAGAACTGACATTGACGAAGCGTTTTAGAGTCTTCTGTTGTGCGGCGGCCTGGAGCAGGTTACGGGTCGGAACCGCGACGTTCATAACCGCGCCAGCGAAGGATTTCCCTGTCGCGCCAACGGCCAAATGGTAAATGACCCCTACCTGATCGCAGGCCTTGAGGCAGTCCTCGTGGGAAAGCAGCGTACCTTTAACAATCTCCACTTCGGCGTTGCATTTTGCCCCCAGGGCCTGAAGTTCGGATGCCCGCCGAGAGGAGCGGAGGAGGCAACGTATCCGGCGAAATCCGTACTCCAGCAACACCTGCAGCACGTGTACGCCGACGAATCCACTAGCGCCTGTAACGAGGACAGGGGCCGAGGGCGAGATGATCCAGTTGTCCGTGGCTGTCATGATCGCGTCCCCATTCGGAGCTCAGGTGATGCTACGTCGGGCCCAGCCGGGATGGGTGCAGAGGAATGACGAAGTTCAGCGTCCGGCGCTTGAAACTCTCCCAGTTTATGTTGTTCCTTGTCCACGATATCTCCGCCGCTGCGAATGCGAGCACCGAGGCAATAAAGCAAGTATTTGAGCGGCCGGAGCGAGTACTTCCAAATATAACCCTGCACCAAACAACCGCCAAACCGCTCCTTGAATATCTTTAGCCCCTCCTGTTTGGACCCCCTTTTCGGGGAGATTCGGACCCCAACGAAATCGTAACGTTCAACTCCTAGGCCGCGAAGTAGCTGCATGGCCCTCCATTGGAGGAGGTTCATCGCGCCCGTGAGCGGTTCCGCGATACTCCCACCGTAGAGGTAATAGGCGCTGTAACTGCTATAGGGAATTACTGCGCAACCCTGCAGGACTCCACCGTGCTCCGCCACCGCGACTAGCAGGTTATGCTCCAGAGCTGCGGCGGCATGGCGGAAGGCAGCCAGATCCATGAAGCGCAGGCCAGATCGCCTCAGAGTGTCACATATTAATGTATGTGCGGCCTCAATGTATTGTACTCCAGAGAGAACCTGGACATTCCTTTTCATGGCATTCCGAACAACATTCCGGTGTTTCCCGTGGAGGTTCGCCCACAGCGCTTCATCTGATTGGGTGAGATCAAGAACGTAGCTGCCGTAGGGCGCGGAAACCGCACCGTCCGGGTAGGTGCGGAAGATGGTGTTCGTGGTTGCTGGGATGATCAGGTCCGCTCCGCGCTCGCGGAAATGGTTGACTGCGCTGTTCAGGAAACCCGTTTCTTCGACAATTGAGAGCGGGCTATTCCATGGGATGGTTTCGACGCGGAATCGGACCATGCGTAAAAGGGGCTTGCGAACGATGGTGTACGGCAAGACGCAGCGCACTCTTCCGGCGGGGTCAAATCCCCCCAGCCATCCGCATTCATCGCCCACCGACTTGAGGAACGGCTCGGAGGCGAAAATCGAAAGGCCGGGATGCCACTCGATGGGGATCGGCTTGGCTTGGAGAACGACGGACATGGCGACAGGGTCAAGACGGGATGGAAACCAATGGCTGCTCGGCAGGGCAACTCACGCCGTCGCGATTCTCCCCGAGGTAGCCAAGGGTAGCCCAACGCGAGGAGAGCGAAGCGAACGTGTGAACGGGGATGCCGCGTCTTTTAAGAAAAGCCAAAAAGGACTCGATGGTGTCCAGATCAAGCAAGTCCTTCGTGTGCCCGATGGCCACCATGGGTTTCAGGATCGACGGGTTCGGCGCGTCCAGAACCATGGCGCGTTCGACCATGGCGGTCAACTCCCCGAGCGTCATCCGGCAGAAATCGAATTTCATAGGGTGCCGAAGCCTTAGGTAATCCCGGAAATCGCCGACCCTCCGGCGTGGCCTGCCGGGGAGAGCGGCTCCCGACCTGGCGACCCGCGACTTCTGTTGCAAGCCGACCCGTTTGCTAGTGAGCATTCGCCAAAAGGGCACCATTTCCGTGTGAATGGGCAATTCGAGCATCACGCCGCGAGGATCTGACACGGTTACGTCATCACTAAACCGCCAATACGCGCCATTCGTGATTGCCGCACGATAGTCCAGCCCGTGTTGATGCTGCACACCCCCCACGAACACTGAAGAGTCAATTCTTATCCCACGAGACGCGAGGATTCGCGCCACGGTGCGCGTGGGCTGAAAGAGCCAATTGCCCGCCCGAAAGGCGAGCGGCGTGAACCCTGGGTCGTTGACAACGCAACGCAGCCACGCGAGGGCCTCATCCACAACCTGCGTGATTCGCCCCCCAGGGAGGACGCAGAGGTTGTATTCGGCGTAATCCAGTTGCCACTGGTTACCCCGGAATCGGGCGTTCGCCCACTGAGGATGGAGGTGGAGACCAATCTCGTAACCCTGCTCGTGCAGCTCCCTGATTTGGCTACGAACGAGCGGGAGCGCGTCATCGGTGCCCTGCCGGTCGATTTGCCAGAGCTCAACAGCTTCGACGAAAATGACGAAACAGACACCGGCCCTGTTGAACAAGGTTTGTAGCCGCCGGGTCGGTTCATAGACCAGTTCCCCCAATCGTCCCTGGCCGTTTCCGTAAAGCTCATAATCGATCGTGAAAATGCATTCGATCATAGGCAGCGGGGAGGCTCAGCGGCCATCGCCCTAGGCATCCGCCGTCTCGGCAAAAAGCGTCTCAAGATCCGCCTCAAAAGCCGCCTCTGTTCGCGGTGCCGGAAGGCGACAAAATCATCCGACACGGGTCGTTCGGCACGCGTGAGTGCGGCCCATACGAAACCGCCCAGCAGGAGACCACCGCCGATCAAAACCGGCTTCCGCCCCATCTGGTAGATCGAACGAGAAAACTGCCACACCGGATGCACTCCCATCAGGTAGTCGTGGTAACCGCTCTTAAACGTCCGCCGAAGCCCTCCGTATCCGCCGGATTGAGTCTTTCGATGGTGCAGGCAAGTCCTTTCCAGAAACGTCCTTGTGCGCCAACCCTTCATCCTCGCGGTGGTCACGGCGACAAGGTCAATGCCGCCTGCTTTGATGGGGGTGTAGCCGCCGATAGCCTCAAAGCAGCGCCGGCGAAACAGTTGGCAAGCACCTGACACGTGCTCCACATTCGTGAAACGATAGTCGTATTGAAATCCACCTTCGCAAAACGGTGTTCCGGCGACTCCGAGATTCGCATCTGTGGCGAACTTGCTGAGTAAAAGCTCAAAGTAGCCGGACTCGAACGTGATGTCCGCATCCAGGTTGCCAATAACGTCGTAGGGGAGGTCCTGCATCCGGGCATACCCTGCGTTGAAGGCATGGACCTTGCCAGCGAAATGGCGATCTTTGCGCTCGGGCATGCGCAGCAGTTCGATCCAGGGATGCTCAGAAACGTAACGTTTAACTATCTCGTCTGTGGCATCCGTGGAACCGTCACTGACGATGACCCAACGCAAGGGACGGACGGTTTGCGCGATCACGGAACGAATGGTCTCCTCGATAAACGCCGCCTCGTTGCGGGCCGGGGTTACCAGGACATACGTGGGCGGACGTGTACTCCGGAGCCCACAGGTATTCTCTCCCACAAAAGGAATCGAATGCACGGCTGAGTTCACCTCGCTTCCGAAGGTTGCTGTGCCAGGACCGAAAGGGCAAGAAGCATCCATGCCTGGCTCCAGCGCATAAAGTTAATTTTTATAGTCAGCCACGGCAGCTTCCGGTAGTAGAAATAGCCGCTCGGGTCCCGCAGGTTGGCCATGGCCCAATCGAACACCGCATTTGCCAGTGACAAAGCCTGCGTGCTGAACGCTTTCAACTCCACCAGGGTGATGAGGCTTTGCGCGACGCTGTGAACATCGAAAGGGTATGCGCGGTCCTGGAAATACTTTGGCGCGCCGTTCTTCAGGAAGAATGTGCGGCGGTAGAATTCGAAGCCTCGCTGTAGAGACTCGTGGAACTCGTCAGTCGCCGCATATTCGCCAATGCGCCGCAGCGCGCAGAGATTAAAGCCCGTGTGGAAGTTGTCCACCCATTGCTGAGACACCAGTTCACCGTAAGGCCAGGAACCATCCGCCCGCTGACAGCCAACGGAGTACCGTGCCGCCTGCATGGCCGAGGTGGCATAACAGGACGTATGGCAAAGAGATTCGACCCTTAACAGCAGGGCTGCGGCGAGGAGATTTGCGTTATGAACCCGGCTTCGACAACCCGGGAGAGGGTAGTCAAACGACGCCACGGACTCGCCCTCCGTCCAAAACAATTCGTTCGCGATATAGTCGGCGGCACTACAGGCAATATCAAGGTAACGACCATCGCCAAGGACTTCGAACAGGTCCAACAGGGCGTTGGCCGCGAAGGTGGTGCAGACGAGGTTGGGAGACCCGCTGGGCACTAGAACGGTGCGCGTTTGCCACGGGAAGCTGTAACCCCAGCAGAAATGGGCCTGGCCGGCGGACTTCGCGGCGATCAAGAGATCCGCGAGCTGGTGCAGCATTGCCTCGTCCTGGACCAGGCCGGTTCGGCGCAGGTTGAGGAGCGCTGATATGAAAAGCGCCAGGGCCTTTGGATTTTGCTTTTTCGGAATCAGCATAAGTGGTCGAATATTCACCGGCAGTCGCTTCAAGGCCTGGGTAAACGCCACGCGTGCCAGCCTAAAATCCAGAAAAGGAACGGCGCCAAATAGCCGGCTGTTCAAGGCGTCATAGGGGTCATAACCGCCCCAGTCATTCGCCCGGCAAAACGCAACGAGCTCCAGGGCAGCCGCCGAGACCTCGTCGGCCAAACCCGGCGAGGCGGCGAATGCCTGTGACTCCCCGATCTGCCCGATGGCTCGAGTGGCAATCACGCTTGCTATGGTTACCGAGTTCAAAGATCGGGCGCGTGGCACAACACCTGGACAATTCGTTCCGCAGTCCGGCCATCCCAAAGAGGGGGTATCCTTCCCGCACTCGGCTTGCAACCGAGAGCCGCATCGAGGTCGGCTCGCAATTGCCGTGTGGAGGTGAGTTTGTTTGTACCGAGGGTGATGGTCACCGGTCGCTCGGTGTTTGGCCGCAACGTGAGACACGGAGTGGCGAAGAACGTGCTTTCCTCTTGCAGGCCGCCGGAGTCGGTGAGGACCAGACATGCGTGTTCGGTGAGGCAAAGCGAATCGTGGTAGCCCAGGGGCTCCAGGATTTGAAAGCCGGCCCCGTCGTTCAAGGCGATGCCATACTCACGGCACATCTTTCGCGTCCGGGGGTGGATGGGAAAGACAACCGGGAGTTCGCCGGCAAGGCGTTTTAGTTCGGAGATAATAGTGGCAAGAGATTCACGCTCATCCACATTTGAAGGCCGATGGAGCGTGACATACACGAACTTGCCTGGTTGGAGGCCTAAAGCGCTGAGGATACGGCTCTGACGTGCCTTGGGCAGGTTTGCCACCAACGAATCAATCATGATGTTGCCGACCAGCTCGATTTTGTCGGCTGGGATCCCCTCACGGCACAAGTTCTCGCTGGCATCCTCAGACGGGGTGAGGAGCAACTGCGCAATGGCGTCGGTCACGATGCGGTTGATTTCTTCGGGCATACTGCGATCGAAACTCCGCAAGCCTGCCTCAACATGAGCTACCTTAATGTTGAGTTTCGAGGCAACGAGGGCGCAGGCCATCGTGGAATTGACATCGCCGACCACGACCACCCAATCTGGAGTTTCCCGCAGGCAAACCCCCTCGAACCCGATCATGATGTTTGCCGTCTGGACCGCATGAGACCCCGAGCCAACCCCTAGACTTACATCCGGGGTTGGAATGCCCAACTCCTGGAAAAAGATGTTAGACATCAGGGCATCGTAGTGCTGGCCGGTGTGGACCAGCTTATATTCCAGTTTCGGTTCGCCGTACCCGCAAGTTGAATTGTGAGCCTCGGCCGAACGTAGCAGCGGCGCGACCTTCATGAAATTGGGGCGGGCACCCGCAACAAACAGTATTTTGAGTGGAATCATGGGCAACTTCAACAAGCGTGGAAGCCGGGCGGCGGACGCTGAAGGCTCTATCGTCTGGTCGTTTTCTCCTCCAACCCTTCAGCAATTTGCTGGATCATATCCACGATGTGCATAAGCGTTCCCGTGGAGGTGACTTCGCTGATCGGCTTTCTGACCCTTTTGCTGAGGTTTATCTTGTACTCGATTTCACCGGTGGACTTGATCAGGACCAAGCGACCCTCAACCGCTAGGTGCTGGTCCACAGCGCCAGTTGCCCCTCTAAAGATGCTGTAAACCGGAATCCCAAGAGCGGCAGCCTCCCGGTTCATGGTGCCGCCACCGCTCACCACCAGATCCGAATGCCAAAGAAGGTTCATACCGTTGAGAGGCCCGGAAGGAATGATCGTCTTTCCTTCCTCGAACCATTGCGGAGCTTGGCTCTTGATCGCTTCGCCTTGCTTCTTGTTGCGCGGCAAGAGGACAATCTTCACGCTTGGGGCGCGACAAGCTCGCTTCATAAAAGCCGCAAACAGCTTTTCGCTCTCCGGACTGTGATAGTGAGCTTCGGTAGCCGGAGGCCTTACAGTGACGACAATGTCGGAAGCGCTAAGCCCTAGTTTCGCTAGGATGCCTGAATCCGGTTTCAGCCTCCAGGCGTACACATCCTCCTTAATTCCTGGATATTTCCTGACCTGCCCGTTCTTACCACAAAGCGATGCCTCTGGAATCACCGATGGAGCCATCACCCATGTGGGGTGCATCGAGGGCGGGAACTGAGCGTACTCATAGTCTTCGATCAAAACTGTTGGAATGCGCAGATAGTTGCATAGGAGCAACTGGGAGCGGGCCCCATGGGAAACTCCCAAGCGCGGCTTCTCCTTCCTGACAAAAGGTGCTAACTGGAGCGCCCGGTAAACCAGGCCGAATGCCTTCAGGAAACGGCTCTTGCCGTAGTGGTGCCCGACCTTGACGTAGGGCACACCCATTTCATCTGCAAGGTCACAGACCTGGAAGGCATCTCGAGCTGTAACCACGACCGGAAAGCCGCGGGACTTAAGTTCGTCCATAATGGGTTGGAAGAACGGCACATGCGGAGTGTTATCCAAGTCGATCCAGACCTTGGGCTTCAACCGGCTGTACGTTTTCGCCAAGGCCCGCCCCATCGGAAGAGCCTTGGCCATCATTTGACTTTGATAATCGACTACGTAGGCGGCGACTTCCCTCGGGAGGGGGTGCCAGAAAGCATCACCGTATCTCTCCCGCGCATACTGCAAGAAATGAACGTACCTCTCTACAGGGAAAGTGGTTGTTGACTCAGCTTCGCCTTCAAACCGGAGGTAATCCGGATGCACGTTAACCAGCGCCATTCCCCCGTGCCGGGCAATCCAAGCCAGTTTCTGCAACCAAATGTCCGGATGGCGTTCACGGAGAACCAGGAACAAGGTTGAATCCTGGGGGAGGGTGTAGGGCAATTCAACATACCCGGGGGCAGAAAAGGCTGGAGATTGAGGGCCAGGGGCTGAATTGGAGAGTCGCCCAAGCTCGAACTCTGATCCTCGCACTTTGCACTTTGCACTTTGAGCGGCGGGGCCGGGAACCCAGAACGGGAAGATGGTGCCCATGCCCTCGGGTTGAGGCTCGAAGGGGTCGCTGTCGAACGTCGAAGCATCGTAGAGCAAGTTGAGGTCATGCAACCAACCGGGTTGGCGCAGCATGAAACCAGACCGGAAGCCAACGGCACCCCAATCGGCGAGGTGCTGGTTGATCAGCGGGGCGTTCCGATTGAATTCCCGGCGCGTCAAGAAAAGCTTACCGTTGTGGTAGAGGTCGTGGACCCCCACCTCGAAGCCTTTGGCGACTAACTCCTCACGAAACTCACGGCTGGCGCGGTAATCGCCGAGGGGTACGAGATTGAAGCAAGAGCGGAAGCCGAGCTTCCGCTCGAGCTCCATCAGCTTACGGCATTTGTCGAGGCCACCCTGGCCTTCCACATCATGGGTTAGGACGAGAGCGAATTGCTTCCCCTCCGGCCAACCGGGCCAACCGGTCGGCGGGCGCTCCGAGCCGGGCATGATGGGCCAAGTGTCCATCACCCGCTCGCGCTTCCGGCGCGCAAACCAACCCCGCACCGCCAGCTTGACGGAGCGGTGCAAGAGGGGTTTGATACTGTAATAGAAGCGGTTGCGAATCACAGACTAAATCTCCTGCAATAGCCGGCGCGGGATGTAGGTGACGCTCTTGTTCAGCACGATGCCGAGATCGGCGCCGGATTCGGCCAACATGGCGGCTGCACGCTTCACCACGTCGCGGTCGGTTTGCTCGGCCTCGACGACGATAAACGTGATGTCCATGAACCGTGCCAGCCGGGAGGTGATGCTGATCTGGCTGATGGTGGGAAGGTCGAAGATGATGTAGTCGTAGTCGCTGGCCCGGAGCTTGGGAACCAGGTGCTGGAAGCGC
>Ga0316231_1001177_pt1 | contig 30521 bp, 26 predicted proteins | sample TBH18027metaG_FD_206002 | JGI IMG/M metagenome (GOLD analysis project Ga0316231, IMG submission 206002) | Freshwater microbial communities from Trout Bog Lake, Wisconsin, USA - TBH18027 | ecosystem: Environmental > Aquatic > Freshwater > Lake > Hypolimnion/Profundal zone | place: USA: Wisconsin... | reverse complement strand
TGTAACAGAAATCCAGGTTCTGCTCGGTCTTCTCGCGCGACTGCGCGACCGCCCGCACCACAAGAATAAAAATCACCGCGCCAACGATTACGAAGAACACCGTCGGATCCCCATTCCCGCCCGATCCGCCGCCATAGTACCCACCACCGCTATGAAACCCACCACCGCCGAAGCCTCCGCCGCCACCAAACCCACCACCACCGCCCTTGTTGTGGACCGCAATGCCGTTGGCGAAGTAAGTGTTCGGCGCGTCGGTCTGAAGATTGTAAACGCGCGTTGGTTGCCGGATCCGCACGATGCTGACGATGCGTTGCGGGCGTAGAACGGGCGTCCCGCCCGTTTCTTCCCCGTCCCCGCTCCCGGAAAACGGGCGAGACGCCCGTTCTACTACGGCATAAATCTCATCGCCTGGCTGGAGCGCCGCCAGCGTCTTAAATGTGCCATGGCCGACATAGAACGGATGTTCCACCGTGACGTGCAACTCGACCTGCGCGGTCTTGACGACGAGATATTCGTCCACGTCGCGCGTGATCACGTTGTGGACGGTCGTCGTGACCACGTTGCCGCTCAACTCGAACGCCAGCAACTGCTGGCCAGGTCGCACAGCACTGATCACCACCGCTGACCTGTCCACCAATAAAATCGGGGTCTCCGGTAAGAAACAGCCTTTGTTGTGGACGATATATCGGCTCGCGATATATGTCCCGCTCGGGCTGACGAGCAGGTTGTAAGCCGGCCGCGTTGCCGGCACGCGCCGTGCGGCCGGAAAGACTTGCGCGGCGACTTGAAAAATACCGGAGGCGACCTGAAAGGGGTGTTCCGCCGTCACGTGAACGCCGTCAGGAAGTTCCAAATACTCAGTCGGCATCACCCGCATGATCGCGGCGACGGATCCGCCTGTAACTTCATCGCCGACGCGCAGCGCTTCAATTGGCACCGGTCCGCGCGGCGTCTGGATCGGCGTGCCGGCCTCAAAACAGCCGCCGCCGCCGCGCCCAAGCGCCACCGTCGCAGCCAGCCAGAGCACGCCGGCAAAAATGAGACGCGCCGGTTTCACCGCAATGCCGCGATGATGCCGCCCAAGACTGCCGCAGCAACCACGATACTAATTCCGATAATGCCGGCGGCGACAACGCGCCCGAAATATTGCGCGACAGCGACGTTGCCGCGGGCGATTTCCTTTTCCTCGTCGATGTTGGGCGTCACGCGCTCGATGAGCCGTGGCAGCACCAGCGACGCCGCCAGCACCAGCGCCACCCCAACCACGCCCCCCACAAAACTGAACACCACCGCCCACCCAATGTTGATTGCCACTTCACTCATGATATGTCCTCCGATTGGAAAGTTTCGGCCAAGGCAATCGCTTTGAGCATCGCTTTGGATTTGTTCACCGTTTCGTTGAACTCGTAACTAGCATCGCTGTCGGCCACGATTCCGCCGCCGGCCTGCACGTAGGCCGTGCCGTTTTTCAGGAGCGCGGTCCGGAGCGTGATGCAACTGTCGAGATTGCCGGTAAACCCGAAGTAGCCGACCGCGCCGGCGTACGGGCCGCGTTGCGTGGCTTCGAGTTCGCTGATGATCTGCATGGCGCGAACTTTTGGCGCGCCGCTGACGGTGCCAGCCGGGAAGGTCGCGCGCATCAGGTCATAGGCGTTGTGTGCAGCTTGTAATTTACCGGTGACATTTGAGACAATGTGCATGACATGCGAGTACCGCTCGATGCTCATGAACTCGTCTACTTTCACGCTGCCGAAATCGCAGACACGGCCGATGTCGTTGCGGGCCAGGTCCACCAGCATCAAATGTTCGGCGCGTTCCTTTTCGTCGGCGAGCAATTCGGTTTCGAGCCGGAGATCTTCGTCCGGCGTCTTCCCGCGCCACCGGGTGCCGGCAATCGGGCGAATCTCGACGTGCCGATCTTCGCAGCGGACGTGGACTTCCGGTGACGCGCCGACCAGTTGGAAATCGCCAAAATCGAGCAGGAACATGTACGGCGACGGGTTGATCGACCGCAACGCCCGGTAAATGTCGAGTGGTGCGGCCTTTGTCTTGGTTTCGAAGCGTTGGGCGAGCACGACCTGGATGATATCGCCGGCTTTGATGTACTCCTGCGCGCTGGCGATCATCTCGGTGTAGCGGGGCCGGGTCAGGTTGGAGGTCACCGCCGGCAAGGCCGGGTCGCGCTGGAATTCCAGCGGTCGTTGCGGGACCGGCTGGGCGAGCTGACCGAGGAGCCGCTCGATTTGCGCAACGGCGTGATCGTAAGCGGCTTCGGTCTTGCCGGCTGCGACGTGGGCGTTCGAGACAACTTTGATGGTCTGGCTGACCCGGTCAAAAATCAGGATCGTGTCCGTGATCATGAAACACAAGGCCGGTGTGCCCAATTCGTCGCGCGCCGGTTGCGGCACGGTTGGCTCGATTTGGTGGATGTATTCGTAGCCGAGAAAACCAACTGCCCCGCCGGTAAACCGCGGCAGCCCGGGCACGGTGACCGGCTTGAACTTCGCCATTTCCGCTTCAACTTGCCGGAGCGCGTCGGCGCCGCTTTTGGCAACACGAATGACCGTGCGCGGGTTGGCACCAAGGAAGGAATACCGGCCGATGTTCTCGCCACCTTCCACCGATTCGAGCAGGAACGATGGCCCGGTCTTTTGTAGTTTCTGGTAGGCCGAGACCGGCGTCTCGGCATCAGCCAGAATTTCGGCGTAGACCGGGATCAGGTTGCCCTGCTGCGCGAGCTTGGCGAATTCGGCTTTGGACGGCGTGATGGTCATGGCAAGCGGTAGGGTACGCTATTGCGTACCGTTGTCCAGTAGTCGCTGACGCTGTGGCACGCAATCGCGTGCCCTACGGGGCCATTCATTTTTTGCCGTAGACTTTTGCCGGGTCCACCAACCGCGGCTCAGTGACTTTGACTTCACCATTAACAAAGCTCCGGTAAAAACAGGATTTGAAACCGTCGTGGCACGCCGCGCCGGCTTGCACGACCTGGAAGAGCAAACAATCCTTGTCGCAATCGAACGCCATGTCTTTGACTTTTTGCGTGTGGCCACTGGTCGCGCCTTTGTGCCAGATTTCCTTGCGGGACCGGCTCCAATACACCATCTCGCCACATTCGAGTGTTTTGGCCAGCGACTCCTTGTTCATCCACGCCACCATCACCACGCGACCGGTGCCGTGCTCCTGCACCACCGCCGGGATTAAACCGTTTGCGTCATATTTTAATTCATCAACAATGTTCATATTTTCTTTCCGTTTTCTGGAGTGCGGCGACTTGTCGCCGCTTTGCTGTTCAACAACGGCAAAGCGCCAGCAAGCTGGCGCACTCCATAAACTACAACCGCACCTCGATTCCTTGCTCCTGCAAAAACTTTTTCACATCGGCCACCTTATACTCGCCAAAATGAAAAACGCTCGCGGCCAACACCGCATCCGCCTTGCCGGCGGTGAGCACCTCGGCCATGTGCGCCAATGTGCCGGCGCCGCCGCTGGCAATTACCGGAATCGACACCGCTTCGCTGATTGCGCGGGTCAACGCCACATCGTACCCCGCTTTTGTGCCGTCCGCATCCATGCTGGTCAATAATATTTCGCCGGCCCCCAACTCCGCCACTTGTCGCGCCCACGCGACTGCGTCCAGCCCAGTTGGCTTCCGGCCGCCATGCGTGAACACGCCCCACTGGTTCGTGCCGGTCCGCTTGGCGTCAATCGCCACCACAATGCATTGGCTCCCAAACCGGTCCGCGCCGGCGCGCACCAACTCCGGATTGAGAATCGCCGCCGTATTGATACTAGTCTTGTCGGCGCCGGCTTTGAGCATCGCGCGCATGTCGTCAACCGTGCGAATCCCGCCACCGACCGTCACCGGCATAAAACATTCGCTCGCCGTCCGCGCCACCACGTCAATCATCGTCGCCCGGCCTTCGTGGCTGGCGGTGATGTCGAGAAACACCAGTTCATCCGCGCCCTGCCGGTCGTATTCCTTGGCACACTCGACCGGGTCGCCGGCATCGCGCAGGTTCAGGAATTTTGTGCCCTTCACCACGCGCCCGCGATCCACATCAAGACAGGGAATGATTCGTTTCGCCAGCATGCGCCGGCAAAATAGCGCACCGGCCCGCAGGTGGACAGCAAAAACGCGTATCCCAGTCAGGGCCACCGCCCAAACGCGCGCAACCAAGTCAGCGTCTCCACCGTGAGCATGCCCTGCCATTCGCGGCGGGCAATGGGCCACACGTCGGGATGAGCGGCACCCCAATCCCAGTTTGGCAGCCACGAACCGTCGGCTGCCTGATGTTCAATCTCATAATCAAGATTGGCGGCAACCGCGTCGCGCAGCAACGGATAAAACGGCGACCGCGGTGATCGTGCGATCCACAACGGTTTGAGCGTGTAGCCGCTCCATTTTGCCGGGTCGCGTTCGACCACCCGGGTGACAATCGGTTGCAGCCGGTTCACGACCTGCCGGCGGGCAGCGGCCGGGACCTGTTCCAGCTCGGCCAGCCGGACGTAGCAGCGCAGTTCGTGCATTTCGGCCCCCTGCCCCGGCCCGGCCAAGTATGCCAACACATCACGCAACACGCGTTGCCGGAGTTCGTCCGGGCCGGCGCCGGGATACGCGAACAGATAGCCGGCAATCTCCGCGCGCGGATTCGCCTGAAACCCGTTCCAATTCGCGGCAAATCCCGGCGGCTGATTCCACCACGGCGCGTGGGGCGCGGTGGTGGCGGTGGGCGGAATGATCCGCCAGACGCCCGCATCGGGGTCATAAGTTCGCGCCAGATACTCCATGGCCCGCCGCACGAGCGGCCGGCCGGCGACTCCGGGCAGTTGCTGAACAATTTGTAACGCGTGGGTCGTGCATAGCGCCGAACTGTCCGCTGTCCGCAGATCCACTTCAAGCGCCCGGCCGAAGCCGCCGTCGGCATTTTGGAACTTTGCCAACTCCGCCACAACCGGCGCGGCGGTGCCGGCTTCAAACTGTTGGCGAAAGATCGCCCATTCCAGCGGTCGGGCCTGTGTGCGCAAGAAATCGCGGGCTTTGGTCAAACCGGCGGTGCTCAGTTTCATCGGCATCAGACGCGGTCGGCTAGTTTTGTTCGGCCGGCGAAAGGTCGGAGTTCTTCCGCTTTTGCTTCGCATCGAACGGCGCAGTCTTGCCGGGGTTGTCCGAAGCAGCCGGATTATCAACACCGGACGATTTGCCGCCGGCATGGCTGAATTTTTCTTCCCGCGCCGGATTCCGGACGCCCGGCTCAGCACGCGGCGGCGCCGGCAACTCGCGCGCTTCCGCCGGTTGGACTGGCGTCACCTTGGGCGTGGCGTCGGCTGGTGGTTGTGGCGCGGTTTTTTTCGACTGAACGTCATGTTGATGCACTTCCGCTTGGGGGACCGGCGTCACCTTGGGCGTGGCGGCGACCGGTGAAAGCGATTCGGCATGTGGATGTGCCCCGGGCGCGGCGTTTTTGTGAAGAGTTTCCAGCGCGTGAATCCGGACTTCTTCGTGCCGGACAGGTTCAACCTTGTGGCCAACCAGATGCTCCATGTGCTCGCGTTCGAACCCTTCGACGCGGAACCCATGGCCGTGTTCGTCGTGCACGAAATGGTTGAATTCGCTGCGTGCAAAGACGTGGTGCCATTCCTCGCCGTGCAGCTCATACCGGTGGAAGTCGCGCTCGAGAAAATGCTCGCTGCCAACAAAAACAAACAACGTCGGCGCCAACCCAAAATCAAAATCCACCGCGACGCGCCGGCCATGGAATTCCCACCCGCCCGCCACAAACAGCGCGCCCGGTGGCACGGGCGCCCAACCCATGTGGCCTTCCGCATGCCGCCACAGGACCCACGCCGGCGCATATTCATAGGCCGGCACCCACACCCAACGCCCCCCGGGGTTGACCCAGCGGCCGTAATGAAATGGGATCGCGCCCCATGGATAGTCCGATTCCCAACACATCCCATTGTCAGTGTACACCCAGTGGCCGGAATCGAAATACGGCCGCCAATCGGGCGGGAGACCGCTCGGCAACCAGCAGCGGGTGCCAAATTCCGGCAAGTTAACCCACTCGCCATACGGCGCGAGTTGCGCCTCGAAATACTCCGGACTGGCGGGCGGCTCCGGTTGGTTCGGCGGTGGCGCCATGACCGGCGGGGCACTCGGCGCACTCGGCTCGACGGCGGCCACCGGGGCGGCCGGGGTGGCGGGCGTGTTGTTGACATTAATGACAACGGGGGCCGGTTGGGCCGGCGCCGCGACCGGTGCCGCCGGTGTCACCGGTGCCGCCGCAACAACTACCGGTGCGGCGCTCGGCGGCGTTGTTTGCATCAGCACCGCGATGACATTTTGTGAAACGCGGTTCTTGGTGAGAATCACGATGTCATTCGCCGTAACCTTATAAGTTTTCCCCGAATTCCTGATATAGCCGATGATGTTTTCGTCGCTGGTGCGGTTTTGCGCGAGGGCGGCGATCTCCTGCAACTCCGGCGTCAGCCCAATGGTGGACGTGGTTTCCCGCGAGCAGCCGGCACACCAAATCGTCAAGACAACCCCGGCCACGGTCAATAAATTAATGCTGCGTTTCATAGTAAATTCCTTTTCAGATCCCAATAACATCGTCAGATGACCGCCGCGTCAAGCACTTTGACGCGGATGTTTTGCCGCTGCCGAAAAGCCGGCCCCATTTCAACTGGCGGGCGCCGCCGGTTGTTGCACTACTTCTTGCGTTTTGGCGCGCCGTGGATGCATTCGCCGTGCACGACGTGCGCGGCTTCCATCCAGATTTCGCCAAACGTCGGGTGCGCATGAATCGTGTGGCCCAACTCAGTCGCCGTGAGTTCCGCCCGAATCACGGCGGTGGCTTCGGCAATCAATTCCGTCGCGTGCGGCCCGACCGCGGCGGCACCGAGCAATTGATCAGTGCCGGCATCGGCGATCCATTTGACAAAACCGGTTGTCTCACCCGTTGCCAGGCTTTTGCCGAGTCCAGCAAATCGGAACTTGCCGGTCTTGACAGCACGATTTTGCTTCTTCGCGTCGTCCTCGCTGAGGCCGACCGTGCCAACTTCGGGCGCGGTAAAAATTACGCTCGGCACAAGCGTGTCGTGCTTGTGTGGTTTCGCGTTGACAGCGTTTTCAGCGGCAACGATACCTTGCGCCGTGGCGTAGTGGGCGAGTTGAATTTTGCCGGTCACATCGCCGATTGCAAAAATATTGGCAACTTCCGTCCGACAATAATCGTCCGCTTCAATAAATCCGCGCTCGTTGGTTTTCAGTCCAGCATTTTCCAGGTTCAAACCATCCGTTACCGGCTTCCGGCCAATCGCGCTCAACAACAAATCCGCCGTCAATCCTTCGTTGCCAAAATTGCCGCGCACGCCGGTCGCGTCAGCACTGACTTTTTCCAACGCTTGGCCGGTCAACACGCGAATGCTGAGTTCTTTTTCCATGTGCCCGCGAACCGCCCGGCGCACGTCGGGATCAAGCAACAGTAAAATGTCGGCGAGCAATTCAACGATGGTCACTTTCACGCCGAGCAGCGCCGCCATGCAGGCCAGTTCGCAGCCGATGAACCCACCACCGAGCACGATTATACTCGCCGGCAGCTTGTCGATATCAAGGAACCCGCGACTCTCGACGACGCGCTCGTGGTTCGGCAGAAAGCCCGGCATCGCCGAGGTGGAACCGGTGGCGATAATGATTTTCTTCGCGCCGATGCGCGTGCCGGCCACCTCAATGGTGTTGCGATCAACGAACGCCGCAGTACCGGTGAAGGTTTTGACACCGTTGCCGGTCAGCAACGACCCGATGCCGCCGCGCAACTGGCCGACGACCTTGTTCTTGTGACCGATCATCGCGGTATAATCCACAGTCGCGCCTTTGACGTTGATGCCGAATTTTTCAGCGTGTTTGATTTTTGCGAACGTGTCGGCAGCGGCGATGAGTGCCTTGGTCGGGATGCAGCCCCAGTTCAGGCAGGTACCGCCGAGTTGCTCGCGTTCCACGATGGCGACTGTTGCGCCGAGTTGGGCCGCGCGGATTGCCGCCGGGTAACCGCCCGGGCCGGCGCCGATAACGATGATGTCGAATTGTTCCATGATTTGCTCCATTAGTTCTCAGGGTTAAGTGAACGCAAGACCGGGTACAGTTGCCGGTAACGGGCGAACTGCTCGTCGTACCAGCGGGCGGCAGCTGGGCGCGGCGCGAGCGTGAGGTGCGGTTGGACCCACTGCCGGGCCAGTTCGCGGACCGGCTGCCCGGTCACTGCGGCGCAAGCGAGCATTGCCACGCCGAGACAGCCGGCTTCGGGCACGTTCAAGGTGGTAATTGGCCGGCCAAGCACGTCGGCTTTCAACTGCGTCCAGAAAACCGATTTCGCGCCGCCACCGATGGCACGGAGTTCGCGGATCGCGCAACCGGATTCCCGAAGAATTTCCAAGTTCAGCCGCATCTCCAACGCGACACCTTCGAGCAGGCCGCGGAGGATTTCGCCGCGCGTCGTGGTGAGCCGCAAGCCGAGAATCGCACCGGGCGTGTGCAAATCAAAATACGGCGTACCTGATGGTGTCCAATACGGTAACACCAGCAACCGGGTTGGTTCCGGCGCGGCGGTCTTGAGGATTTCACTGTAGTCCTGGCCGGGGGCGAATTGGTCCCGGTACCACTTCAGGATGTTGCCGCCGGTCAGGCTGTATGCGACCGTGGTGTACAAGCCGGGTGCCGCGTGGTCGTAGGTGCACAGGTTGTGGCGCCGCAAGGCGGGTGTCAAAACCGGCCGGTCGAAGGCCGGCGTAATGCACTCGACGGAGCCGGTCGCGTACATCGCCGTGCCCGGCTCGGTCACGCCGGCGCCCAACGCGCCGCAGGGTTGATCGTGGCCGCCGGTCACAACCACCGCGTCCTTGGCCAGACCGAGGTCGGCGGTGATGGTACCGGCAATCGTGCCAGCCGGCAATGGGCGCGCTAATTTGCCCGGTGACAATCCAAGTCGGTCGAGAATTTCACCGCTCCACTCGTGCCGGCGCACATCGAACAACATCGTCCGCCCGGCCAGCGGCCAACCCATGGCCGGCGCGACCCCCAACCGGTGGTGCAACAAATCTTCAAAGCATAGAAACAGCGCCGCATTACGCCACACATCGGGCCGGTGGTCCTTCAACCAGAGCAGCTTAAACAACGTGAACATCGGCGACGCGGTATGCCCGGTAATCTGATAGAGCCGCTCTGCGCCAAACTCCGCCGGCCAATGTTTCGCATGGGCCTCGGCCCGCACGTCGGAAGAGACCATCGCGTGGCACAGCGGCTGACCGTCACGGTCAATCGCCGTGAACGCCTCACCTTGACTGGAAATCCCGATGGCTTTGACCGTGCCGCGCCCGGCGTGTTGGGCGGCTTCGGCAATGACCGCCAGGCATTTGTCCAGCACTTCGGTCGAATCCAGTTCCGCGCCGCCGGCGCCGGTAAAGCGGAGCGCGTACTCGCGCTGGGCGTTGGCGAGTTGCCGGCCGGCGGCGTCGAATACGACCGCTTTGCAGCCGCTGGTGCCGATGTCGATGCCGAGAAAGTTCATCCCGGGCTTACCACGCCAGCATGTCGTACCTAAGATACCGGGTGAACGCCTCGCGCACGGCGCGCGCGACGTGACCGGGCGTCAGGCTGACGTGGTGCCGGTAACCTTCATACCCGATCTTCTGAAGCTTGGCCTGCAAGTCCGGGATCTGCGCGACGCCGGCACAGCCAAAAAAGTCCGCGGCAATCTTGTCCGCCGTGATCGCGCCTTCACCGAGGTAGAACGTGAGCTTGCCATTCTCAGTCTTGGCGCTGGCAAACGTCATCGGCGTCGCCGCGATCCGACCGACGTTTGGCCCCCAACCGCAGCCAGCCCCGAGCGCCTTGGCGAACATCGGGTGGTCCACAATTTCGCCCTTGCCGGTCATTAACGATTGCGGCACCGGGCCGCAATGGAACAAGATGCACTTGTCGGGATCGTCGCCGTAGTTGTTGTTCCAATCGAGACACGTGGCCGGTCGTTCAGACGCGAGCCGCAGGGCAAACATCGCCACGGCGTTGCACACATCCACCTCACAGGCGGCGGGAATGAGGCGGTCATTAATTTCGCTGAGCAACACACACGGTGCGACTTTGAGTTCCATCTCCAACTCCAGCCAGCAGCGAATCGCGAGCGCGTCGAGTTGCAAATTTTCGATGAGATCGTCGAAGACCACGCCGAGTTTGGCGAGCGTGAGCATTGAACTGGCCGGCGCCGCACCACAATTGGTGTAGCCGCGCAGGTGGTCGCCTTTTTTCTTCACGCGCCGGTCATTGTCCTTGAGTTTATTGACCGCGCTGATGACCGTGGATAAATCGAGGGTCTCGCAGGTGATACCGTTGCGTTGCAGTGTCAACTCATCGAAGCGCACTGTTTTGAACGCCGTTGTGCGGGCCCCAACCGCGCCGACCGTAAATCGCTTCATGCCATTGGTCACCCGGCAGACTTTGGCAAAATCGTGAACGTTCTGCGCAAACACGTCGGCATCCGGATGCACCGTGTGCGGTTGGAATGCCGTAAACGGCACACCGTACTGGCAGAACACGTCCATGATCGAGAATTTGCCGCAGAACGCATCGCGCCGGTGTTGGAATCCCATTTTGTCCAGCTCGTCGGGATAGGCATGGATGAGAATCGGCACGCCGGCATCTTGTAATGCCGCCACCGCACCAGTCTCGTCGCCGAAATTTGGCAGACATAAAATTACACCGTCAAACTTGCCGCGTTTTTCCGCCAGCCACGCGGCATATTTCACGCCATCGGCGACCGATTCCACGGCACCGAATGGTGTGGCGCTGACCGGCATAGTTAATGTCAGATAGCCGAGTTGCTCCAACCGGGCTTGCATTTGCTGGCGCGCGCCGGCGATTAGCGTTTCCGGGAAGAACCCGCGATTTCCAAAAAACAAAGCGAACGTAACTGGTTTCATTTTAGTCCTCCAAGTTTGGCAGCGCTGCCTGTCAATTCTAAATCCGCACGGATTGCCTGGACTGCGGCATCGTACGCTGCTTGCTGGGCTTTGACAACCGACTCCGCCATCAGCCGCTCGTATGGTTGCCGGGTGGCCGTGGCAATGTTGATTTTGGCGATGCCGTGGAGCACGGCATCCAACACACATTCCTTGCGGATACCGGTCCCGCCATGCAGCACCAGCGGAACGCCGGTCGCCACACGAATTTTTTCCAAATGCTCGATATTCAGCCGCGCCGCGATTTTTTTCTCACGCCGGGCGGCCTCCGAAATTGCGCCATGGACACTCCCGACCGCCACCGACAGCCAATCCACGCCGGTTTCGCGCACGAACCGCGCCGCTTCCTGCGGGTCGGTGAAGCCCTTGCCAGACGCAAATAACTCTTCGTAAGGCGGCAATGGCCCAGCTTCGTGTCCCAGCACCGCGCCCAACTCGCCTTCAACAGCCACGCCACGGGCATGGGCCAACTCGACGACTTGCCGGGTTGCGGCGATATTCTCAGCCATCGACAACCGCGAGCCATCCACCATCACCGACTCGTATCCCGCCGCCAGCGCCCGCGTGATGTCGCCGACAAAATCCACGCGGAGCTGATCCTCGTCAATTACCGGCACGTGATCGAGGTGCAACCGTGTGAATTGCCGGTCGCCAACGCGCCAGTACTCCGCCGCAACCGCTTCCAAACTTTGCGCACCGAACTTCACCCACTCCAACCGCGCCACCATGATCAACCCGAAGCAGCCGGTATCGCGCAATGCTTGCACCGTCGGCGCCAGCATCGGCAGGTACGGAATATTAAACGCCGGCACCACCGTTCCGAGTTGGCGCGCCAACTTGATTAAACGGTCAGTCGTTTCCAAAGTTCGAGATCCTCCAGCTTGGCTTTGATGGCATTGATGAATCGCGCGGCGAGCGCGCCGTCCACAATCCGGTGATCGCTCGACAATGTCATCTTCATGACTTGCCGGACGACGACCTTCCCGTCGCGCACCGCCGGCTGCGGCAACGTGCTGGCCACCGCCAGAATCGCGGCCTCACCGGTATTGATGATGGCCGTGAAATTCTCGACATTCAGCATCCCCATGTTCGAGATGGTGAATGTGCTGCCGGTCATTTCATCCGGTGCCAGCTTGCCGGCACGCGCCTTTTCCGCGAGCGCCTTCGCCGCCGCGTTGATTTCCGCCAGCGTCAGGTCATCGGCATTCCGAATCACCGGCACGACCAACCCTTGTTCCAACGAAACCGCCACGCCGAGATTGACCCGGCTGTTCCAGCGCACGCTCTTGCCGTCGGTGGAACTGTTGACGTCCGGAAACTCTTTCAATGTCAGTACTACCGCCTGCGAAATGAAATCCGTCACCGTGAACGGCGCGCCGGCGGATTTGAGCTGCGTCCGGTAGGCAATCAAATCGGTCATGTCCACCGCGACCGTCACGAAGAAATGCGGTTGCGTGACAACGCTCTGCGTGAGTCGCTGCCCAATGACCTGCCGCATCTTCGACATCGCCTTCGGTTGTTCGGCAACAGCGCGTTCGACGTCGGCCACGCTGATCCGGCCACCTTCGCCCGGCGTGACCGCCAGCAAATCAATCTTTTCCTTTGCCGCGAGGTTCTTTGCCGCCGGCGAGATGCGCAGCTTGTCGTAACCTTTCGCCGCCAGATAAGCGCGCACGTCCTTCTCAACGATGCGACCGTTTGGCCCGGTCCCGCGAATTGGCTGAGGATTGATCACCGCATTTTTCGCGAGCACTGCGGCGCGCGGTGAAATGCGGAACAATCCGGATGGAGCTACCGTCGGTTGTGCTTGCACTACCGGCGCTGCTACCGGCAGGCTAGCTGCGATGGTTGGCGTAACCGTCGCCGGCTTCGGTGCAACTGCCGCCGATGTAGGCGGCGTTTGTGTTGGCGCCACTGGCTGCGGTGCTGTCACGGCCGGGAGCGCTTCGCCGGGCTGGCCGATGAAACCCACCGTGCTTGCCACCGGCACGTTGACACCGGCCGGCACGAGGATTTTCACCAGCGTCCCATCGCAAAAACTTTCCGCTTCCATCACCGACTTGTCAGTCTCGACGGTAAATAGGATGTCGCCCTTCGCAACCTTGTCGCCTTCCTTTTTGCGCCACTCGACGATAGCACTCTCTTCGGTCATCTGACCGAACTTCGGCATAATAATTGGGGTAGCCATAGCGGCCTTAGAGAATCGAATTCGCGGCATTGATGATGTCGTTGACGTTCGGCAGGAACGCGGCTTCGAGGATGTGACTCTGCGGCGCGATGCCATTCTTGGCGCCGACGCGCTTGACCGGCGCATCGAGGTAATCGAATGCTTCATCCTGAATCGTCGAAGCAATCTCGCCGGTATAGCTGCCGATGTGAATCGTATGGCTCGCGACCACGCATTTGCCGGTCTTTTGCACCGACCGGATCACCGTGTCCATGTCCAACGGCACGAGGCAGCGCAAATCGATCACTTCGGCATTCACGCCTTTTTCCGCTTTCAACTTGTCCGCGGCTTTCACGCAATCGTGGACGGCCGGGCCCCACGCGACGAGCGTGATGTCGCTGCCTTCACGCAGCACGTTGGCGACGCCGAGCGGGACAAGAAAATCGCCTTCCGGCACGACGCCTTTCATGCCGTACAATCCTTGCGACTCGACGAACATGATTGGGTTGTTGTCACGGATGCAGGTTTTGAGTAAGCCCTTCGCATCGGCCGGCGTTGACGGAACGACGACGTAAAGACCCGGAATGTGGCAGAACATTGATTCCAACATCTGCGAGTGTTGGCCGCCATACCCCTTGCCGGCACCGGCACTGACCCGGTACACGCACGGCACTTCAGTCTGCGCCCCGCTCATGTAATGCCATTTCGCGGCCTGGTTGCTAATTTGGTCGGATGACATGAGCGCGAAATCGAAATACATCAACTCCACGACCGGCCGCAGCCCGATCATCGCGGCACCGATGGCGGTGCCGCAAATGCAGGCTTCGCTGATCGGCGTGTTGAAGACCCGGTCGCGCCCGAATGCTTCGAGCAAACCTTTGGTCACCTTGAACGCGCCGCCGTAGTCGGCCACGTCTTCGCCATAAAAAATCACGCGGCTGTCGCGCGACATCTCTTCGACAAAGGCTTCCTTGAGCGCGTCCTTGTAGTTCAACTCACCGTTGACGCGTTTGATCTCCGGTAATGCCGCGTGCAGCTTTACTTTCCGGTATTGCTCCGGCACGACTTCCGATTTCGTGTCGGTGTACATGTATTTAATGACATCCTCGGCCGGCGGGTCGGCGGCCTCGCTGGCGCGCTTGGCGGCGCGCGCGTTGCGATCCCGGCAGCGTTCCTCCAACGCGGCGAGCCCCTCCTTGTCGAGCACCTTGGCTGCGATAATCTGCGCCTTCAGATTCTCAATCGGATCAACCGCTTTCCACGCCGCTTCTTCTTCTTTCGTGCGGTATTCCATCCGCGGATCGCTGAGCGAATGGCCAAAGTACCGGTAACAATCCACATCGAGATACACCGGACCGTCGCCCTTCTTGCAAATCGCGATGGCGCGGCGCATGGCTTCGCGCACGGCGAGCGCGTCCATGCCGTTGACGACCTCGGCGTGCATGTTGTTGTCAGCAAAACCGGCCGCCCGCCGGGCCATGCGTTCGATGCCGGTAATTTCGTCATCGGTGCGGTGCGTCATGCCGTAATGGTTGTTGATGACGACAAAGATCAACGGCAAACCGTGTTTCCGTTCGGCGTAGTGATTCGTGAATTGGTGTTGGCAGGCCCAGTTCATCGCTTCCATCGCGACACCGTTGTTGAATGCGCCGTCGCCGGCAAAACAGGTGACGACCGCGTCGTCATGGAGATACCGGAGCCCCATCGCCGCACCGGTGGCAATCGGCGTGCCGCCGCCGACGATGGCATTCGCGCCAAGGTGGCCGACCGTGAAATCAGCAATGTGCATCGAACCGCCCCGGCCTTTGCAGTAACCGTCATCCTTGCCGAACAGTTCGCCGATAGTCCGGTACAAATGTTCTTCAAGTGCGTCTTCGACAAGTTGCTCATGCTTGGTCGCCTTGCTCCACGGCACGCGCGCCTGAAGTTGCGCGACGCTCATCCCGCGGATGGCGACCGTGCCTTTCGCGAGCGATTCCCCGTGGCCGCGGTGGGTCGAAGTGATTTTGTCGGTGAGCGTCAGGAGCGTGCAGGCCCCGGCCGCGCACCCTTCCTGGCCGATGGAAACGTGCGTCGGTCCCCGGTAATTGTAGGTCGGCAAAGGCGTATAGGCGCCGGACCGGAGTTTAACGATCATTTCCTCGAACTCACGGATGACCAGCATGTCTTCGAGGAGATTGACCGCCTCGGCCTGCGTGATGGTTTTGGCGGCAAGTTCCTGCTTCAGGTTGCCGGTGTATTGAAAGGCCGGAATCTTGCCGCAATCAATGCTGAACGGTTTGGAATTCGGCCGCATATCGCTCAAGTGTGCTGTTTTTGCCATAATGTTCTCCTATGCCCGGACGACTTTAATGCCTTTCTTCGTGAGCTCCTTCGCAAATTTCTGATCAAGCTTTGTATCGGTAATAATCGCGTGCAACTTGTCGAGTGTCCCGGCCCGCGCGAACGAGACCTTGCCGGCCTTGCTGCTGTCGGCGAGCAAAATAACCTCCCGGGCGTGCGCCATCACCAATTCCTTCGTGAATGCCTCGCTCGGCTCGGTCGTGGTCAGCCCTTCGGCCAATGCAAAACCAATCGTCCCCATGAACGCCTTGTCGATGTGCAAGCCTTCCAGCACATGCCGACTCAACGGCCCGACCACCGTCTGGCTTAACCGGCGCAGTTCGCCGCCGATCACAATCAATCGCGGCCCGCGCCCGGCCAGTTCGCTGGCCGCCCGCAAGGAATTGGTCACAACCGTGATGTTGGTCCGGTCCGGCAACAACCGCGCCAGTTCCAACACCGTGCTGCCGCCATCGAGGTAGATTGTGTCCCCGGACGCGACGAATGCCAGCGCCGCCTGCGCGATCCGGTGCTTTTCCTTGGCCGCAATCGCGGTCTTGTTGTCAAACAACGGCTCGTCCAACCGGCTCTCGACGCTCACCGCCCCGCCATGCACCCGGCGAATTGCGCCGGCCTTTTCAAGTTCATCGAGGTCGCGCCGGACCGTCGCCGGCGAAACCTTGATCAGCCGGCACAGCTGTTCAACGCGGATCACGCCGGTCTGACGGATCAGACTGCGCACGCTCGCAAGCCGTTGCAGGGCGAGTGACTTGGTTTCAACCATGATTGGTTATGATTGTTTGTAGCAATCTTATGAGCGATTGCAATCAGAATCTTTCATGGACGATTTCACTCGATCCCGGTAGATTGGCGGGATGAACGACTGGCAAGTGGTGCTCTTGCGGATTGGCGCGATGTTTTTGGTGATTTGCCTCGGCTGGATCGCGCGGCGGCGGAACTATTTCGCCGCCGAAACGACCGGCCTCCTGAGCCGGTTGGTCGTCGATGTCGCCTTCCCGGCCATGGTGTTGACGCAGATGTTGCGGACGGTGGACCTGCCGGCCTTGCGTGAAAACTGGCTGTGCCCGGTCTTTGGCGGCGCGCTGATTGTGGTGGCGTACGTGGTGGCAATCCCATTTGCGCCACTGTTTTGCCGGCGGGACCAGCGGCACACGTTTTTGTTCCTGGCAGCGATTGCGAACTGGATTTTTCTGCCGTTGCCGATTGCGGAGGGGCTGTATGGCGCCGCCGGCGTGCGGACTACGTTGTTTTACAATGTTGGCGCGCAACTGGTGTTGTGGACGCTAGGTGTCTGGGTGCTCAGCGGCGGCAAAGCGATCGGCCCGGCGCTCCGGCAACTGGCGTTCAATGGTGGACTGTGGGCCACCGGCATCGGCATCGGATTGGCGCTGGCGTTCCCGGCGTTGCGCGGCCTGGAAACGCTGGATCCCCGGCACGCCTCCGGGCTCGCCGTGGCCGGCGGCATGTTGGTCCAGGCGTTGACGATGATCGGCAGCCTGACGATACCGATGTCGCTGCTGGCCATCGGGGCGCAACTCGGCGGGTTGGCGGGGCCGGTGCATCGGCTGTCGCGGCCGGTCTGGGGTGTGCTGCTGACACGGTTGGTTATCGGCCCGCTCGCAACGTTCGCGTTGGTGTGGGCCTTGACACTGGTCGGCATTCACATTCCCGTTATGCCCCGGATGGTTGGCTTCTTGATCGCGACGATGCCGGTGGCGATCAGTTGCAGTGTCATGGCGGAACGATTTGGCGGGGATGCCGGGCTGTCAGCGCAGGGAATCTTTTACAGCACATTTTTCAGCCTGCTAACCGTGCCGCTGTGGTTTTACCTCATCCAGCGCTGCGCGTTGTAGCAGCCGTTTACCTGGTCACGCGAGTCCAAGATATTTGTTCCGGCCGCAGACAAGGGCTTCAATCTTCCGGTCCGCCACGGAACGCTTGAGCATCCAGAACCCACAGTCGGGATGAACCCACTTCACCCGGCCGGGACCGACGACTTTCTCGATGCGCTCAATCCGCCCAGCGACTTCGTCAGCGGTCTCGACGTGATTGACCTTGATATCAATGACGCCGACGCCGAGCGCGATCTTGGGGTCGATCTCACGCAAGGCGTTGAGATCGGAAGCCGGGCGGTGCGCGAGTTCGAGAACGAGATGATCGGCGTGCAGGCTGTTGAGGAAATCGAGAAGCGGCTTCCACGCACCCTGCTGGATCGTCTGGCCGCCGTAGTTGCCGAAACAGAAATGGACAGCCCGCGCGCATTGGATGGCGTCAAGGACAACATTCAGCGAACGCGCGGCCAGTGGCGCATCGGCGGGATTACCGGGAATATTGGCCTCATCCACCTGGACACAGGCGCACGGGAGGCCCGGCATCTGCGCGGCGAGGACTTCCGCCACCGCCATCATCAATGCCTCGAAGTTGCCGTACTGTTTGTCCAGCAACGTCCGCGCCAGCATATAGGGACTGGTGACAGTGAACTTGAACGGTCCGCCGGCCACGCCGGCGGCGCGTTGACAATCGCGCAGCAAATCCAGTCCGCCTTCGCCCAACGGCCCGGTCACGACGCCGGCCGGTTTGCGGCGAAAACTCATCGGCGCGTGCCGGCAAAACTCTTCGGCAACCGACCGGCCGAGGCGCGTCTCGATCCCGGCCATTGGGCTGATGAAGTATTCAATCATACCGTTCGTGTCGGGATGATTCACATCGAACCGGTAAAGCTCGCCATCTGTTGGGAGATCAATGCCGGCCCGGCGCTGCAAATGGAAGACGACACTGGTCGCATCGAGCACGGCTTGCTCACTCGGCAACGCGGCGAGCCAATCGGGAACCGGGTACGAGCCGACGGTTGTGGTCCGGATACGCGGTGTTTTGGACATATTAATTCATTTCCTGGCCACCGGTCACGCTAAGCGCGATGCCAGTAATGTAGCTGGACGCATCGCTCCCGAGGAAAACGACGGCGTTGCAAATATCGTCGTAGCTACAACCGCGTTTCATTGGCACTTGATTGACGTAAGCTTGCCGGACATCCGCGACATCTTTCGCGCCGGGAACTTTGCCGGCTTTCAGATATTGGACGAACAAGCCTTTGGCCGGATCGACCCACAGCGGCGAATCGAGCAGGTTGCCGGGACAGATGGCGTTGCAGCGGATGCCGTGCGGCGCCATTTCGAGCGCGACGCTTTGCACGAGGCCGATGCCGCCGAATTTGCTGGCGGCGTACGCGGAATTGGCCGCGCTGCCTTTCTTGCCGGACTTGGAATTGATCTGGATAATCGCGCCGCTTTTCTGTGGTTTCATCACCCGGCAAGCGTGTTTCATCGTCAGAAAATTGCCGAACAAATTCACATTCATCACCGCGCGCCATTTCTCAGCGTCGGCTTCAGCAATCGGCTCGGCAATCAGGATCGCGGCGTTGGCGACAACAATGTCGACCCGGCCGAACTTCGCCACGGCGTTGTCGAATAACGCTTGCACGTCGGCTTCGCTGGTCACGTCCACTTTCGTATCGGTGCCTTTGATGTCAGCCGCGATGACGCGTGCGCCATCGTCGGTTAGCCGTTGGCAAATGGCCTGGCCCAGCCCCTGCCCGCCGCCGGTCACAATCGCAACTTTGTTTTGTAATTTGGTATTCATGCCGTGTCTGGTTTGTAGCCGCAAGCGGACTCACCCGTCAAGGCGGTGCTGCGGAAGATTTGCTTCCGAATTGACACTGCCGCAACCGCGTGAGATAGGGAAAAACCGGTTATGCACCAGATTGCGTTCATTGGATTCCGCCATTCGCACATTCTTGGCTTGTACGAGTTTGTCCGCCGGTCGCCGGCTTTTACCATTACCGGCGCGTGCGAGGATAACGCCGCGGCGTCCACAGCTTTGCGCCGGGAAGGCAAGGTTCAGCTCACGCACCGCCGGTCAGCCGCCATGCTCAATGAGATTGAATGCGACATTGTCGCGGTTGGCGATTATTATGGCCGGCGCGGCACGGTCATCATCGAAGCGTTGCGGCGCGGGAAGCATGTCGTCGCTGATAAACCGATTTGCACGCGGCTAACAGAGCTGGCGGAGATTGAGCGGCTCGCGCGGAAGAATCATTTATCCGTGTTTTGCCAGCTCGACATGCGCGGCGCCGGGCAGTTCCGCAAAGCGCTGGAACTGATTCGCGCTGGGACGATTGGCAAAATCCACGCGATCCATGTCACCGGCCAACATCCGCTATTGCTCGGTTCGCGGCCGGGCTGGTATTTCGAGAAAGGCAAACACGGCGGCACGATCAACGATATCGCCATCCACGCCTTCGATTTCATCCCGTGGTTGACCGGCTTGCGGTTCAGCGAGGTCGTGGCGGCGCGCACGTGGAACGCGTTCGCCACGTCACACCAGCAGTTCAAGGATGCCGCGCAATTTCTACTGCGGATGGACAATGGGGCCGGGGTCTTTGGCGACGTGTCATATTTCATGCCGGACAGCCAGGGCTACACGCTGCCGCAGTACTGGCGGACGACGGTGTCCGGCCGGACCGGGATTATTGAAATCGGCGCAAACTTGCCGGGGGTGTGGCTGGCACGCGCCGGCGAGATGACGCCGCAAACAATTCCGGCATCACCGGCTCAGCCATTTTATTATCTGGAAGCGTTGACGCGTGAGATTGCCGGCCAGACGGCCGGTCTCGCGCTCACAACGCGCGAAGTGCTCGCCGCAAGCCGGCTGGCGTTGCGCGTACAATTCGCCGCCGATCACAACCGGAAGTTGATATTATGAGCAAACAACTATTTGAGGTCACTGACGTTGACCGGCAGGTGTACGAACGGCAATTGCGTGATTTTCTGCCGCGCCGCATTATCGACGTCCACACGCACGCCTGGCGGGACAGCGATTACGGGGATTACCAGAGCGCGGCGAAAAAGGAACACCGCACCGTCAGTTGGCCGGCTTTGGTGGCGAAGGATAATCCGATTGAGGATTTGCAGGAAACCTACCGACTGCTGTTTCCCGGCAAGCAGGTTACGCCGGTGATTTTTCCGGCGCTGCCGCACGGCGGCAATCTGCGGCGCGTAAATGCTTATGCCGCGCAGTGTGTTCGCCGGCAGCACGTGCCGGCCCTGATCTGGAGCGATCCCAAGTGGAGCGCCCAGGAACTGGAACGGCGGATTTTGACCGGCGGATTTGTTGGCGCAAAAAGCTATTTGACGATGGCCCCGAGCTACCTATCCACCAACGAAATCCGCTGTCTCGATTTCTTTCCCCCACCTCATCTGGAAGTGCACAACCGGCATGGCTGGGTGGTCATGCTCCACATCCCGCGCGATGGCCGGCTCAAGGATCCGGTCAATCTGCAACAGATGCTCGAAATTGAGCGCAACTATCCGCGCCTCAAACTCATCATCGCCCATGTTGGCCGCGCGTATTGCGATCACGATGTCGGCAACGCGTTTGAAGTGCTGGCGGATTCCAAACGGATGTATTTTGACTTCTGCGCCAACACCAACGCCCACGTCTTCGCCCAACTCATCCGGTGCGTCGGCCCGCGCCGGATTCTGTTCGGCTCCGACCTGCCGATCACGCGGATGCGGATGCGGCGCATCACCAGTGGTGATCACTATGTCAATCTGGTGCCGAAAGGGTTGTACGGCGACGTGGCCGGCGACAAGAACATGGGTGAAGTGACCGGTGCTAAAGCGGCGAAGCTGACGTTTTTTTTGTACGAACAAATTCTGGCATTTCAGGGGGCGGCGCGCCGCACCGGCTTGTCCGCCGGTGACATCGCCGACGTATTTTACCGGAATGCCGTTCGGATCTTGCGCGGCGCCGGGTGGTAGTGCGCGACTTTCAGCCTTGACTCGGTCTGTGCATTTATTATCGTATTTAGCATAAACGAACATTATCAAACATGACGACTTTCACGCCTGTGCGGTGTTCCTTGGCCGAACTTGTCGGGGCCAATGTCACGGGCGCTGCGTGCCGGGCGCGCGCGTTTCTGACCGGCGCGGATTTGGGCGCGCTCCAGAAGCTGGCTGCCGAACCCGTTGAATTCTGGACGGGCGCGCAGCAGCGCCGATTGCTGGAATTGTTGCCCCGGGCTGGGCAGGTTGTGGTTGAAGGATTGGCCGGCAGTGCCGGCGGCGCGGGAACGCGCTTATTCCAAGCCGCCACTAAAATCCCGATGGCGCCGGTCTCGGGTTTGGGATATTTCCGGGTGGGCGAGGATGGGCGGTTGTTTGTGATTTCCAAGAGCGAGCATTATCACACGCCGCTGGGCCATAATTTTCCGGGGTATGCGCTGATTGACCGGGCCCGGGCGCTGGGCATCCCGAACGCAACGCACAACAATACGCGCGGCCCAATCACGCGCCTGCTGGAAGAAGAATTGGTCCGCGCCGCGAATGGGTTGGCGGCGCCGGCGGATCTCACGCCGGTCCTGACTTCGCCCGCGCCGGATGTGTTGAACCGCGTCCTCAATCTCGAAACCGGCAGCCTGGCGGCCGAAGCGGCGTTCAAACTCGCATTGGCGCGGTTTTACCGCCACGAACCGACCGGCGCGGCGGTGCCATACCAAGGACGCGTGCCGGTGTTCGTGGTGCTGGGCGATGACGACGGCGCGCCGACCGGCAATTACCACGGTACGACCATCGCGACGCAAGTCCTGCGCGGGCTCTGGCCGGGGTTGCGGACACGGTTGGAAGATGCCGGCACGTTGCGTGTGTGTGCGATCCGGCCGAATTCGCTGACCGACCTGGAGTCCGCGTTTCGGCAATACGAGCAACCGCCCTTCAAAATCGCCGCATTCTTCCATGAAATCATCATGATGAACTACGGCGCGCGCCGGTTGAGCGAAGATTTTTTGCAGGCGGCATACCGGCTCTGCGCGGCTCACGACGTGCCGACGATCGTCGACGAAATTCAATCATGCATGTGGTACGAGGGCCTGTTTTTATTTCGGCACTACGGCTTGAAGCCGACAATGGTGGTGCTGGGCAAGGGATTCCCCGGCGGCGAATATGCGGCATCGCGGATTCTTTTCAACGCCCGGTATGATTCGCTGCCGCAATTCGGCGCGCTGGTGACCAACGGCCAGGAGGAATTGGCGGCACTGGCTTACTTGATTACGATGAAGTGGACGCAAGCGAACGGGACAGCGATCACAGCAGCGGGCCGGCTGATCGAAGACGGCTTCCGGCAGGTCGCGCGCGAATTTCCGACCGTGGTGACCGGCATCGAAGGTCAGGGGCATCTGCTGGGCATGCGCTTTGTGGATCTGGCACGCGGCCGGGCGTTCGTTGCGGCGATGAACCAAATGGGCTTCGATATTAGCGTGCAGGCGTACAAGCCGGATTGTCCACCGGTCGCGCTCACGAAATTGCCGACCATCGCCGACGCAGCGCTCATCGAATTCACCCTCGGACGAATGCGCCAAGCTTTACGGCAAGTGTAACCGGATGCACCCGCGCCATCGCGAAATCCTCGAAACATTGCAGGCCGGTCGGCCGGTCACTGTGAGTCGCTTGGCCACGCATTTCGGGGTGACGCCCGCCACGATCCGCCGCGACTTTGATGAACTGGAGCTGGCCGGACGACTGGAGCGCACGCACGGCGGCGCGGTGCTCTCCAAACCCGGACGAATCGAATTTCAACTGCGCCGGCGCGAAGAAGTGATGGCCGCGGCAAAACAAGCGATCGCGCGCGCCACCGCGAAGTTGATTCGTCCCGGCATGACGCTCACCCTGGACACCGGCACGACGACGCTGGAGGTGGCCCGGGCGCTCCGCGGGATTGAAAACCTGCGCGTGTTGACCTCGTCGCTGGCGGTGGCGGCAGCGTTACATCCGTTCGACGGGATCCGGCTGATCTTGCTCGGCGGCGAAGCGCGTCGTCACGAACCGGATTTGTTCGGCGAATTGACGGAGGATAATTTGCGGCGGTTTCGCGTGGACGTGGCCATCATCGGCGCCGACCGCGTGACGACCGACGGCGTGTTCACCAGTGACCCCGAAGGCGTGCGCGTCTCCCGCGCGATGATTCGCGGCGCGGCCCGGTGCCTGTTAGCAGCCGATAGTTCAAAATTCAGCACGCCAGCGTTTCACCTGTTCAGTTCATGGGACAAGATCGATTCCGTAGTGACTGACGACGGCCTAAAACCAGCGGTCCGCCGGTGGGTGGCACGAAAAGCAAAACTCGTTTTGGCAAATTCATGAAGACAACTCCAGAGATCCTGCTGGCCATTGATCTCGGGACGACCGTTCTGAAAGCGGGCGCGCTTGACCGCCGGTCGGGGCACCTGTTGGCGGTGGCGGAGCAACGGTTGCCGGTGCGCGCCGAGGCCGACGGCACCCGCGAACAGAAACTTTCCGACCTCGCCCGTGGTTTCGATACCGTCCTGGCGCGGTTGCGCCGGAAACTCGGCAAGCGGTGGTCCCTCGTGACCGGCATTGGGCTGGCGGCACAGGGCGGCAGTTTTGCCGTGTGCAACCGGCAGACCGGTGCGGCCCTGACGCCGTTGCGGCTGTGGAGCGATCAACGGCCGGGCCGGCTGGTGCCACAAGTCGCAGCGCTCCGGCCGGTTTCGTACTGGCAGGAATTGGCGCTCAACGCCGGCCCCGGCTGGGGCTTGGCCCGGATGCTCTGGCTGCGCGAACAAAATCCCCGGCTATTCGCGGCAGAGAATATTTATGTCGGCGCCGGCGAGTATGCGATGTTTCAACTGACCGGCCAGTGGCGGCAAGACGCCGGCAATGCGATTCAGATTGGCTGTTACCGGGTTCCGGCGCGCGCGCTCGACGCCGAGCCGTTGAGTTTGGTGGATGTGCCGTTGTCATTTGTCGCGCCGATGCGCGAGGGATTGCTGGCGTTGTCGGCGACGGCGGCGAAACGCTGGCGGTTACCGGTGGGGATTCCGGTCGCCGGGCCGTACTTCGACCACGAAGCCGGTTACATGAGCGCGGTTGGCGTGAGCAATCGGCCGTTGCAATGTTCGCTGGGTACGGCGTGGGTTGGCAGTTTCAGCTTACCGGCGAACGAGCAGGCGAAATCGCCAAACCAATTGGTCGTGCCGGCGCCGCACAATGACGGCTGGCTGGTTGTGCAGGCGCTGCTGACCGGCAATGTGACGTGGGACTGGGCGCTCGACACGTTTGTTGGCGGCCGGCACGCGACAGCGTTGCAGCGCGCGGCGAAACTTTTTGAGGAAGATTTATTCCCACCGCCCGGCATGGTGGCGTTGCCGTGGATGCATTTGATGAATCCGCTTAAGCGTGAGGCAATTGGTGCCGGCGGATTTTTTGGCGGCGGCGTGGCGGCGCGCCGCGCCGATTTTGTGCGGGCGACAGCATTGGGAATGACGTGCGAAATGGCACGCATGTTCCGGCAAGTCCGCGACCAGCGCAAGGCCGACAGCGTGGTGCTCGGTGGCGGCGCGAGCAGGGGCGCGTTTTTTCGGACGTACCTGGCGGCGTTATTCGCGCCGGTGCCGGTGTATGCGTTGCAGGAAGAAGACAAGGCCGGGTTGCGCGGTTGCCTGCACGCGTTCAGCCCGCACGCGGCGGCCGGTCTGGCGCGGCGCGTACCGGTGCCGGCGGGCGCGGCGCAGATCCGCGACGGATTTGCGGTGTATTGCGAATTGTTTGAGCGGGTCCTTGGCTGCGAGGGAATTTCGCCGATCGACTTTTAAGGAGAAGACTATGAAACGCAGTCCGAAGATTGGATTGTTGCCGTTGTACCTGAAACTTTACGATGACAAGCATCCGGAATGCCGGGCCGGGTTTGACCCGTTGCTGGCGGCAGTTGCAAAAGGGCTGACGGCGCAGGGTGCGACGATTGTCGCGGCAAAAGTTTGCCGGGTGACGGCGGAGGTGAAGACCGCAGTGGCGTTGTTCGAAAAGCAGGATGTGGATTGCGTTGTCACGCTGCATCTCGCGTACTCACCGTCGCTGGAGACAGCGCCTATTTTGGCACGAACGAAATGGCCGTTGATCGTGTTGGACACGACGCTCGACGCGGATTTTGGCCAGACCGTTGATCCGGCGCGGATCATGTATAACCATGGCGTCCATGGCGTGATGGATTTGGCGTCCATGCTGCGCCGGCAAGGTCGACCATTTGAAATCGTGGCCGGGCATCTGACTGAATCGAATGTTTTGCAGCGCGTCACAAATCTGGCTGAAGCGGCGGTGGCAGCGCGCCGATTTCGTGGAGCGCGGGCGTTGCGGATCGGGCCATCGTTCAAGGGAATGGGCGATTTTGCGGTGGAAGCGGAAGCGCTGCGGCGCACGCTGGGGATTCACGTGGAGCAAGCCGGCCTGGCAGAGTTGACCGGTGCAATGCGAACGGTGAAGCCGGCCGAGATTGAAGCGGAAATGGCGTTGGACCGGCACTGCTACGACGTGCGGGTGGAACCGGAATTGCATTGCCGGGGAGTGCAGGCCGGGCTGGGATTGCGGCGGTTGCTCGGCGCGAAAGATTATACCGGCTTTAGCGTAAACTTTCAGATTTTCGACGAACCAACTTCACCGGCGATGCCCTTTGCGGAGATCTCCAAAGCGATGGCGCGCGGGATCGGCTTTGGCGGCGAAGGCGACACGCTGACCGGCGCTTTGGTGGGCGCGCTGGCGACCGGTTTTGGCGCGACGACGTTCACCGAGATTTTTTGCAGTGATTGGCGTGGTAATTCACTGTTTCTGTCGCACATGGGCGAAGTCAATCCGGAAACGGTTGCCGGCAAGCCACGGTTGGTGGTGCGCGATTTCAAAATTCTCGGCACGCACACGACAGCCTTGGCCGGGGCAATCAAACCGGGGCCGGCGGTGTTTGTGAATCTGGTGCCGGGACCGAAGAACAGTTTTGATTTGCTCGTCGCGCCGGTGGAGATGCTGGCCGACTCGACGCGCGAGGACATGCAGGGCACGGTGCGGGGATGGATGCGACCGCGCCGGCCGGTGGCAGAGTTTTTGGAGGAGTATTCCCGGCACGGCGGCACACATCACAGCGCGTTGGTGTTGGGCGAGCAGGCAGACGCAATCAGTGCGTTCGCGCGGTTTGCCGGGTTGCAACTTGTGAAGTTGTGAAATTGAGGCTCAGGATGTTAACCGCGCAAAATACTTGGAAAGAAATTGAAGATGCAAAAGCGCGAGTGGCGGTCGTGCCGATTGGCGCCACCGAGCAGCATGGGACCCATTTGCCGCTGACAACCGACACGTTGATCGCCGAAAGATTCGCGCAAGTGGTGGCTGAGAAACTCGGCGCGTATCTGACTCCGTCAATTCCCATCGGACAATCCGCCATGTGGCTGGAGTTTCCGGGTTCCTTGTCATTGACGGCTGAGACGATGAAAGCGGTGATTGCTGACATCGTTGACTCGCTGGTGAAGACCGGTTTCGACACCATCCTGTTTGTTTCGGTTCACGGCGGTAACGAAGTCGTCTACCGGGGATTCCCGGAATCACTCCAGCCAAAGTATCCGGGCGTCAAGATTCTGACGGTGGGCTATCCGGCCTGGGTCCGTCCCAATTGGGCCACAATCTGGCGGCAGGCAGTAACAGCGGCCGGCCTCCCGGAAATGATTCATGCTGATGAAGCAGAAAGCTCTTTAATCCTCGCGCTCCATCCGGAGTTGGTCGGGCCGAATCCGACAGATTGCCCATTGCCGGCGAACCAATATCCACCGGGCAAGACGCTGCGGCAGGTGTATCCGGCGGGGACCATGGGTTACGGCTCGCGGGCCTCGAAGGAAAAAGGCAAACGACTCTGGGCCGCCGTACTCCGGTTGGCGCTGGACGATTTGCAAAACCAATATCCGGATTTAATCAAACCGGTGGTGGATAACAATCCATGACGAAAGCTGAAGTTAGCCGCGAACAATTGTTCTACCGGCAAGAAATCGCCCCGATGCTGCCGGCGCAGGTGCTGGATTTTCACACGCATATCTGGTCGGCGGAACATTGGAAGACGGTACCGTGGCAGACCGGTAAGAAAGGTGGCCAGTACATGGTCACCCAGCCGGAGTACCCGGTCCGGCAGTTGCTGGCGGATGGGCGCCGCTGTTTTCCCGACCGGGAATATCACGCGGTCTGCTTTGGGTATCCAACGCCGGTTGCGGATTGGGAAAAAGACACCGCCTTGGTTGCGGCCGCGGCGCACCGGCACAAAACTTTATACCCGTTCGTGCTGGCCGGGCCGGATCTGGGTGTCAGCCGGCAACGCTACGAGCAGGTGCTGGATGCCGGCGGGTTTTTCGGGTTCAAAGTTTTTATGAATTGGCTGGGCGACAACTACGGCGCCAAGCGCGTCGAGGAGATGTTCGGACCGGTCGAGTTGGCGTTGGCAAATGAACGCCGGTTGGTGGTGATGCTGCACGTGCCGCGAGCGGGCCGGTTGGCAGATCCGGTGGTGCAGCGCGGCGTGCGCTGGCTGGCGCGGGAGTGCCCGGATGCCTCCATTGTGTTGGCGCATTGCGGCCGGTGTTATGGGCCGGCCGAAATGAAAGCCGCCAGCGGCGCGTTGCGCAATTTGCCAAACGTCAGCCTGGACACTTCGATGGTGATGGATCCGATTTGCTTGCAAATCGCGCTGAATGAAATCGGGCCGGGCCGGCTGTTGTTTGCGACGGATTTCCCGGTCGCGACGATGCGGGGCCGGCGGGTGCACGTGATGGATCACTGGGTGGATGTGGTGTTGCCGGATTATGCGCCGAGCGCGTTCCGCGTGGCTGGTGAGATTCACGCAACGTTCATGGCGTTGGAAATTTGTCTGGCGATCCGGTGGGCGGCCGAACTGACCGGGCTAAAACGCCGGGAAATCCACGGAATTTTTTGGACCAACGGGATGCGCCTATTGCGCCGGGTGCACCGGTCATGAGCGCCTGGGGCTGGGCGGACTGGGCATTGCTGCTGACGGTGGCGACAATGGGGACGGTCGTCGCATACTTACGGAATCCGGAACACAAAGCGTTCATGCTGATGTTGCCGGTGCCGTTCACGTTTGCATTGCTGGCGGTTGGGAAACCGTTGGACACGACAAATATCTTGGCGATGCTGGCGACGTTTGGCTACACGGTGGCAGTGTGGGTGTTGCGAGTGCGGTGTCGGGTACCAATTGTTTTGGCAATTGCCATTGCGGTGGCCGGCTATGCGTTTACGGGGATGTGGATGGCAAAATTGCATCCGACCGGCAACGCGATTTTTTGGAGCGCCGTGATTGTGACATGGCTGGCAAGTGTGGCGTTGATTCGGTGGTTGCCTTACCGGGAGGAACCGCATCACCGAACGCCGTTGCCGGTGTGGATCAAGTTCCCGGCGATTGCGCTGGCGATTGTGGGGTTGGTGCAAATCAAGCGGCAGCTCGGTGGATTCACGACCGGCTTTCCAATGGTCGGAATTGTGGTGGCATACGAGTCCCGGCATAGTTTGTGGACGAATGTCCGGCGGATGCCCTGGATTTTGGCGATCGTGGTGCCGATGGAGGTGACGATTTGGTTGTTGCAACCACGCGTGGGCATGCCGGTGGCGCTGGTGTTAGCGTGGCCGGTGTATCTGGTCGGGCTATGGGTGTTTCACGCGTATTCGCGAAAAGCGTTTGAAGAGGAGGCGGATTAATTATGGGCAAGAAATTGATTCGGGTGGGGGTGATCGGTGTCGGGCGCGGCCAAAGTTTCGCAAAAGGCGCGAGCGAGTTGGTCGGGATGAAGCTGGTCGCGTTGTGCGACACGTGGCAGAGCAAGCTGCGCGAGACCGGCAAGCGCTTCGGCGTGGCAACCTACACCGACTATGACAAGTTTTTGGAGCACGACATGGATGCGGTGGTGCTGGCGAATTACTTTCACCAGCATGCGCCGTTTGCGATCAAGGCGCTGCGCGCCGGCAAACACGTCATGAGCGAGACGGCCTGCAACGCCACTCTCGCCGAAGGCGTGGCATTGTGCCGGGCCGTCGAGCAGTCGAAGAAGATTTACATGCTGGCAGAAAACTATCCGTTCACGGCGGTGAACATGGAAATGCGCCGCGTCTACCGGACCGGTGAGATTGGCCGGGTGACGTACGCCGAGGGCGAATACAACCACCCCGGTGACATTCGCTTCATGAACAGTATCGCGCCGGGACTGCATCATTGGCGCAACTGGATTCCGTCCACGTACTACTGCACGCACGCATTGGCGCCGCTGATGTACATCACGGACACGCTGCCGGTCAGCATCAACAGTCTCGCGATTGCCGTGCCGGAACTCACCCGGCAGTTGGCGCGCCGCACCGATCCCGGCTCCGTGATCTTGTGCCGCATGAACAACGGCGCCGTCTTTCGGATTTTCGGCTTGTGGTTGCCGGGGCACAGTTGCTGGTACCGAATGCATGGCGTCCACGGGGCGATGGAACTGACCCGCGGAACCAATCAACTGCGGATCTGGCATGACGAGTGGAACGCCAAGCGCCAACCCATCGAACGCACCTACACGCCCGCGTGGCCGGAACACGGCGACCTCGCGCGCAAGGCCGGTCACGGCGGCGGTGATTTCTGGACAAATTTCTATTTTGCCGAAGCGATTCGAACCGGCCGGCAACCGTATCTTGATGTGTACCGGGGTGTGACGATGAGCAGCGTCGGCATTCTCGCATGGAAGAGCGCGTTACAAGACGGCACACCGTTCACAATGCCGGATTTCAAAAAGGAATCTTCGCGCCGGCAATTCGAGAACGACCATTGGTCACCGTGGCCCGACGGCGTCGGCGACGGCAAGGCGCCGCCCAGCATCCGCGGGTGGCAACCGTCAACGGCATCCGCACTCGCCCGTGCCCGCAAAACCTGGAAGTCACTGGGTTATACCGGCGACTGACCGGCGGTGGTGGGGACGGGATCGGTGGAGTTGAGGCCCAGCCGGCCGTACTCGACCATCCGGCCTTTAAGAAACCGGTACGCAAACACCGCCGTCAATCCCAGGGTCAACAAACCCAGCGTCATCTGCATGAGCATGTAGCTGGAGTAATCCTTGGTAACAGTGCTGCCAGTGGTCCACTTG
>Ga0316231_1001167_pt1 | contig 30667 bp, 27 predicted proteins | sample TBH18027metaG_FD_206002 | JGI IMG/M metagenome (GOLD analysis project Ga0316231, IMG submission 206002) | Freshwater microbial communities from Trout Bog Lake, Wisconsin, USA - TBH18027 | ecosystem: Environmental > Aquatic > Freshwater > Lake > Hypolimnion/Profundal zone | place: USA: Wisconsin... | reverse complement strand
AGAAACATTTGCGAAAAATCTAAAACAACAAAAAGAAGGAGTAAAAAGGATGACAGATATTAATAAAAATGCAGGAGCCACATCAGTTAATAAGGCTCCAGAAGTTGTTACAGAAAAGCAGCTTGATCAGAAGGGGCTTTATCATTCTCGTACAGGAGAAGAAGCTCAGCAAGTTACTCAAGCTCAATTAGAGTCCTTGAGAAAAGGCGAACAAGAGGTTGTTACAGAAAAACAACTTAATTCTAATATAAAACTTAATCCAAGAACTGAAATTGAAGCAGAAGTTGTAACAGAAAAACAACTTGAATCTGTCAGAACTGGAACTGAAGCAGATGTAGTAACACAAAAACAACTTGATGAGAATAGAGTTAATAACGAGAAAGATGTTGTTACTGAAAGACAGCTTAATGATATATCTACACCTTGGGCTAGAGCAGCAGGTAGAAATCCAGAAACATTTAAGAGCGCAGTTCAACATTTAGATAGTGCAATTGATGTTATGGCAGATAGCGCAATATCTTCTGGTTGTACTCCTGATGAAATTTGTTCAGTAGCCGCTTCTTTAGTTGATACTACTAAGAATCGCTATGATTTTGCAACTTCTATCCTTGAATCAGATAAAGGATCTGAAAAAGTCAATTATGCAAAGAGAGCCGCATTTTGGAATAACCAGAATCTTAAGGTTGCAAGTGCTGGAACAAAAGAAATTGCAAAACTTATTGTTGATGGTTTAAGAAAGGTTGCTTCTGATAAAACAATTAATCCAGAAGTTTTAATTAGCGCAGTAGATGTTATTGCTGAAGGCGGAGATGCTATTGGCTCTATTGCTGATAAAATTAAGGAAAAGGTTGCTTCTGCATCTTCTGAAGTAAAGGTTAAGAGTATTAAGGCAGAACTTCGTGAAGCCCTTAAGAAAACCCCTGTTACAATAGTTACAACAAAGGATCAGAGAGATACAGAAAGAAAAGAAATTCTTGCTTCTGTTGATTCAGAATCAGCTCATATGCAAAGAGAATCAGAAAGACAGGTTTGGGAAAAAATTCTTAATAAGAAAGCAGTAAAAGAATCTTCTTCAGATATCGTTATCGAAACTGATTTTGAAGAAATTGGCTGCAAAAAAGAAGATCCTTCTTTTAAGAAAGCAATTGCAAGTTTCACAAAAGGAGCACTTGCTTCTCAAAATATTAAAGTAGCAACTATTACTAATGTAACAATTAGCGGAGATACTATTCAAATCGCAGTACAGAGTGATGAAGGTAATGAGGAAGTAGAAATTCCTGTTGGTGATCAATCTATGCCAGCACCTGAAGAAACAATGCCTGAAGGAGATTTATCTGGCGAAGGACTTGAAAATACAATGGGTACTGAACCAACACCTCCTCCTGCCCCTGCCCCTGCTACAACTGCTTCATCTAAGAAAATGACAAAGGTTGCCCAAACTCCTCCTGGTGGAGCAATGGGCGGACAACCTGGTGGTGTTGCTGCTTCTGGTGCTCCTGAACAGGGATTACCTGGTGCTGCTCCTAAAGGAGATGCACTTCAAGCATTAACAACTGGAGATGAAGAAGGTCAAGTCGGAGAAGATATCCCTACTGTTGGCGAACAACAGATGCCTTGGACAATTTGCCCAGAATGTGGTAAATCAGATGTAGATATCACTAATGAAGATGGTGATATTAAGGGTAAATGTAATAATCCTGAATGCGGAGCAGAATACGAAGCAATGATTAAGAAAGAAATCGAATTCAAGATTGTAAAGCCTAGTAAGTTAATGTCTGGAGAAGGTACAGCAGAAACTCCTGAAGCTCCTGCCGAAGCCCCTGAAGTTCCTGCAATGCCAGTAGCTGCACAAACAAGAATTGATAAAAATTCTATCATGCGTATTGCAAATAATAAGAAACAATTTGGACATGTTTGCCCTGCTTGTGGCAAAACAGCATGTAAAGCAAGTAAAGATGAAGATTCTCATACAGAATTTACTTGCGAAGCTTGCGGAACTCAAGTCCAAAAAGATATCTTAGTAAGCGCAAGTAATCCTGATATCGGATTCTTAAGAGTTAAATGGGATATTATTCCTACCGTTAAGAAAGATTGTAAATCTTGTTCAGAAAAAGTAGCAAAATTTGCTTCTAGAATTAAGGTAGAAAAGATGCTTGCTGAAGCTGCTGCTAAGAGCGATAGTTTCCCAATGGCTAATTGTATTGAAAGAATCGCTAGAGTATATGGCGGAAATACAGTCGGTTCATTTGGAGAATGTAAAGGTAAATTGTTAGCAGAATGCGCTTGTAAAGAAATGCAAAGACTTGGTTTTACAAAAGTAAGACATTTGCAGAAATTTGCAGAAGCAGCAATGACAAAAGATCCAATGGATGTTTGTATAGAAGATCAGAAGAAAAAGGGTCATAGCATTAAAGAAGCAAGTTCTATTTGTAATTGCTTAAAGAAAAAATATGCAAGTACCGCTTCTGAAAATATCTATGCATTAGCATTCGGAGAGGATGTAATGGAAGGTAGAGAAACTTTAGTAACAGCAAGAGATCTAAATACTATTTATGATATTCAAAAAGAGGCTGAAGAAGTTGCAATTAATAAAGCAGCAGCAGTAGAAGCTGATGCGGAAATTGGTGACGCACTTCCTCCTTTGAAAGAAGCAACTGTCGAGGTTGAAATAGTAAAAGAAGCAACTGTTGCCGAAAAGAAGCCTGTTATTGAAGCTTCTAAGAGCGAAGAAAATTGTAATAAATGTAAAAAATGTAAAAAAACTGTAAAAGATTGTATTTGCGGTAAAGATAATAAACCCGATAATAAACCCGAAACGGAGGATAAAGAAGTGAAAGAAGCTAAAGCTGATATCGCTGCCGCATTGCAAATGAATGGGCAAAGAGTAAGAAAGGTTTCAGAAGAAGTTGTTAAGGTTGCTGGTCAGCCTAAAGTTGTCGAAAATATTGAAGGAAATGTGGAAGCTGGTGTTCCACGTAAAGAACAATATTTAGGCAAGGAAAAGGAAGCTGATTCTGCCATCAATAAGACTCCTGCTAAACCTAACATCCCAAGAGGCGATGCTTATATGGGTAAGGAAAAGGAAGCTGATTCTGCCATTAATAAGTCATTAAATCTTCCTGATGTTGCAGTAGATCATGGTTTCATTGGTGATGAGGCAAGAGTCCAATCTGGTATGCCAGAAATTAATAATGAAATAAAGGGTACTGTTATCGCTTCTAAAGATCAAGTTAAAAAAGAAGCAAAACAAATGAAAGAAGTTGAAACTATTGAAGGAGATGTAGAGGCTGGAGTCCCAAGAGCACCTAATGGTGGAAAACTTGGCAAAGAAAAGGATGCTGATTCTGCTATAAATACTCCAAATAAGGGGCCAGATGTTCCAACAGGAAAAGCATATATGGGAGAAGAAGCAACTGCTGATTCATTAATTAATAGCAATTTAAAGGGGCCAGATGTTCCAATAGATAATGCTTATATGGGTCATGAGAAGGACGTTCAGAAAAATATGCCAGCAATTAATGACGAAATGTTAAAGGTTGTTAAGCAACAGAGAGAAGATCAACTTGGTAAGATTGCCAAAGCAAGAGAATTAAAGGCTACAAAGGTCGCTAGTTATCTTGTTGCAAGTAAGAGAGTGTCTGGAGATATGGATACCTTTAACGCAGTTGTTAAGGCTCTGGCTGCATTTGAAATTGATAATATAGAAACAGTTGCAGAAAAGATGTTCCCTGAAAAGGCAGTAAAGACAGCTTCTACTGAAGTTAAGAAAACTGTTGAAGCAGGATACACACTTCCAGCAATAGTTTTAGAATCAAAGGCTGAAAGCGATAAAGATTCTTTCTTAAAGAAACTAAGTTCTGCTTTTACAATTGGTAATAAAAACTTTGATTCTAATTTGACAATATATGGTGAAAAATAAAACTATAACCAAAAGTTAATAAAATGCTAATAAATAAAAATGCCCAAATTTCCAAAGAATTTGGGCATTTTTTGTGATCACAAAAAATAAAAATAAAAAGAAGGAAAAACACATTATTTTATAGAATCCTATAAGCGAGATTGGCCTAAGTCACAGAAGAATAAATGAACGAATAAAACAGATAGTAACATTAATGAAACAAAGAAGAATATATGTCTCCTCATAAGTTGTGAATAGAAGATTTGCCAGATGTAAAGTAGAAGAAAACAAAAAGTATTAAAAATAAAAAGGAGATTAATTATGGCTTTAATTCCAAAATTTCATGTAGTTGCTGCTGAAAGACCAGTTGCTTCAAATCAAACAATCGCAATGGGACAGATTGTTTCTTTAAATGCTGCTGGACAAGTAGTACTTCAAGGTGTCACATATTCTAACCCATACGGGATAGCTGGTGATACTCAATCAACAACTCAGTCTTATATGCCTGGCGTTGTATTAGGATGGCAGAATCGTGTATCAGATTACTTTGATGAAACAAAGGCATCTGCATATATGACAGTTTATCATAGCGGTGGTGAATTTGCAACAGATCAGCTTTCAGCTAATGTAGTTGCTATCACAACTCTTTCAGCAGGTCCAACAGCTCTTTATGCTGTAAATGGAATGCTTGAGACTGTTAATTCACAGAGTTCTGGTGTTGTGGCTCGTTTACTTTCAATTCCTGGTTCTTACCCCTCTGGTGTTCCTGGTACTGATTTGAACGGCGATCAGGCTTTAGGCGGAAATAATGCTGGTTCCTATACTGGGGCTGGTGTTTATGCAGAAATTAAGTTGGTAATATAATAATAAGTTATTTTATAGGCAAAATAAAACCCCTATAAATCACTAAAAAGGAGATTAAAAATGGCTATAGATAAAAGAGCAGTAAATGCAGAGAGAGAAGCCCTGATTGCACAGGCACTTGATACCCCAGAAGGTAGAGTTGCACTTGCACAGGCAATGGTTGAACCTATTCGTAGAGCACTTGAGTATCAGGCAGTTGGTAGAAAGCTTTTGATGGTAGATGAATTACCTCAAGGCGCATATGCCCGTTATGAAAAGGATGTTAGAGCAACAGCTCATACTATCTCTCGTAGAGGTGCAGTACCTGATATGATCGTAGAAGGTGAAGAAATATTGGTTCCTACATTTGAAATCGCAACGAACCCAACTATCCGTCTTTCGGAAGTTAAGGCTCGTCGTTTCTACATTGTAGATCGCGCACAAATTAAGGCAAAAGAAGCCATCCAGAAGGAAGAAGATCTTAACATCTTCAACGCAGTTTTTGCTGCTGTTACAACTGCTAATACAGTAGTTTCTACTGGTGGTACATTAACCCTTGCCGCATTAAATCAAGCTTTCGCAACTATCGAACAGCATGATCTTACTGTTGGTAAGTTAGTTATGCACGCCCTTCGTTATGCTGATATTCGTAATCTTGGTAAGACCGTTTACGATGAAGCAACTCAGAAGGAAGTATTAACAACAGGTTTATTTGGCCACTTATTCACAGCAGACATTCACGTGTCTTCTAAGTGCCCAACAAGTAATGTATTCTTACTTGCTCCTGCTGAATACGTTGGTGCGTTCCCAATTCGTCAGGACATCACTGTTCTACCAGCAGATGACCCCAAGAAATTGAGGATAGGATGGGTAATATATGAGGAAGTTGGTATTGTAATTATTAACGGCTATGCAGTCGCTATGGTTACAGTAACTGCTGGATCATAAGATTTTCCCAATAAAAACAATGTTTTTAAATATGGATGTCAAAAACGACATCCATATTTTTTTATTTGATTCAAAGAAGCTTAGATTTTTTAAAATAATTTATGAAGTTCTTTATAAATATTGTATAATAGTAATATGAGAAAATACACATTAAATGAAAATTATTTTGATGCAATAGATACTTCTGATAAGGCTTATTTTTTAGGATTCTTAATGGCTGATGGATATAACGATGAAAATAGGGGTGTTATTGAAGTAAGTTGTTCTGAAAAAGATAAGGAATTTTTAGAGAACTTAAGTGCAAAGATTGGCTCTTCTAAACCATTAATAATTTCTAGAATCAAAGAAGCTAGATATTATAGGATGTGTATTTGCAGTAGAATAATAAGTAAAAATTTATCTAATTTAGGATGTATGCAAGCTAAGACATTTAAATTAGTATTTCCCAATTATTTAAATAATGAGATGATTAGGCATTTTATAAGAGGCTATTTTGATGGAGATGGTTGTATAAGTTATACTTTTGCAAAGAGAAATAATATATTTGGCAATTCTTTCTTGTCAGTAGCAACAATCACTTCTACAGAAGAATTTTGTTTATATATTAAAAAATATATAAAAGATAACTTAATTATTAATTCAACAATGTTATGTCGTCATCCAGAAAACAACAATAATAATAGGACATTACAAATATCTGGTAATAAGCAAGTTATTAAGTTTATGGAATGGCTATATAATGATTCCTCTCTATTCTTAGAAAGGAAATATAATAAAATCAAAAAGATTAAAGAAATTATAAAGGGCAGGAATATCTTAGTTCATGAAATTAGATCTAAAAATGGAATAAAAGTAATACAAAACGTTAATATAAATAAGAGGATTTATGGCTCCATTACCAAAAATAAATAAAAAAGAAGATATAGAAACACTTAAAAGATTATATATAGACAAAAGACTTTCTACAATAGAAATAGCCAATATTAGTCTTGAAAAATTTGGACAAAAGATAAGCGATAGTGGAATTTATTCAGCTTTATTAAGAAATAATATACCGATAAGGAGTATAGGCGATAGTGTTTCTATCGCCATGTCAACTTTAGATCCATCAACCACTTTTTTAACTGAAGATATGATTGAATGGATAGATGGATTTAATTTAGGAGATGGGTATATTAGTTTTGATAAAAAAAGAAGAGATTGTAGGGGGGCTGTATTTTCTTTTGGATCTACAAATAAAGAATGGACAGAATATGCCATGAGCAAGTTAAAATGTTACAGTCCGAGAGAGATTCATAAAATAGAAAATTTAGATAAAAAACATCCAAGAGCGACATGGGCATCATCAACTTTAACGCATCCAGATATTGTAAAGCAAGCAAAAAGATGGTATCCAAATGGAAAAAAGATAGTTCCATCAGATGTAAGAATTACTCCTACAAGTTTATTATTATGGTATTTAGGAGATGGCAGTATTTCAAAGATTAATATTTCATTTTTTATTAGACTTGCGACATGTGGATTTGCGGCAGAAGATATTAAAAATATTTTAATACCGAAATTGTCTTCTTTAGGTCTTGATACATCTCATCAAATATCTAAAAATGATATAAGAATTTCTAGTCATAGTTTAAAGAATTTTTTTGATATTATTGGTCATAAGTCTCCTATAAAATGTTACAATTATAAATTTGAATATGGTGACTGGTTAAATTTATATAGGTTAAGTGATATTGTAAAAAATAATCGAGATAAATGGAGAATACAATATCTATTTAAACAAGGGAAGTTAGATTGTTCTACTAGTCCAGGCAATAAATTAATTATGTTTACAGAGGAGCAAAAAACCAAAGTTATAAACATATTGTCGAATCATTCTCTTCATGATGAGTACAATAATGAATCTATTCCAGAAAAATCTAAAAAAAATGAAATAAAAGTATTAGATATCATAAAAAACGATACAGAAAGGTGGAATGCGAGATATTTAATTACTAGAAAAATTATTAATAGTAATCATGGAATATTGGATAATGATCAAGCAGAATTATTAAGGTCAAAACTTAATGATTATGGATACAAGAGCGCAATACCGTCATATATGATAGAGAATGAATTTAGAAAATATCGTCAAGAAGGATTCCCATTTTATAATTTTTCTATTGATGAATTAAAAGGTAAAATGAAAAGGCTAGAAGGATTTTCTCCTATTGAAGAAGATGGTCTTTTTAAATGGGATGGTTATGGTACTGAATTAGCAAATTATTTTCATCCTCACATGTTTGAATGTAATAAAAAGGGTAAAATCTCAGCAATTGACTTTTTTAATAGTGATAATGATTTTAGGAGAGGAATATCTAAATTAATAGCCTTATATCCTAAAATAACGAGATCAAATATAAGAGAGATATGTTGTAATGAGTCAGTATCTAGTAGAATAAATAATTTCCCTCCGAGAGTAATGTTAACTATTCTAAAAAAGTTATATAATGGTAAAAAAATTACTATGCTAGATCCTTGTGCTGGTTTTTCTGGTAGACTGCTTGGTTCATATGCGAGTAATATTGTTGAAAAATATATTGGTATAGACTTATCTGAAAAAACATATAAAGGACTTATTGACACAAGAACGTTTATTAATTCTCTAGATAGTAAAAGGAAATTTGAGCCTATATTAATAAATGGGAATTGTATAGAGATTGTCCCCACTATAAAAGATGAAATAGATTTCATATTTACCTCCCCTCCTTTTTTAGATGAAGAACAGTATAGTGGGGTTGCGGTGGAAAACAATTATGAGAATTGGAAAAAAATATTCATTAGGCCATTTATAGAAAATGCATACAAGGTTTTAAAAAATGAAGGCAAGTTGTCGGTTTATACTGAATCAATTAGACGAAACGATTTTCCTTTTGATTTTTGTAAAATATCTGAAGAGGTTGGGTTTAATAGATTAGAAGATATCAAATTCAAAGTTCCTTGTAGAGAAAATTTAAGAAGTAATTCTAAGTTTAGGATAGTAAATGCTATAGTTTTTCAAAAGTTATAAAGGGTTTATTTATATTATTTTAGAATTATAATGAATGAACATTATATTAAGCATTCAGGGATAGAACATGTATTTATATAGGAGTAAAAATGAGAATTAAATTAAGTAAAAGCCAATGGGAAGAAGTTGGTAGAAAAGCAGGTTGGTTTAAGACTGCACAAAATACACAAATTGATCAAAATATTGATGATCACAAGATAGAAGAGTATTATTTTAAGGGTTGGGATGCAAAAATTGAAAATGCAAAAGGGGAATGGAAGATATTAGCTCCAGAAATGAAAACCTCTATTTTAGGCAGAGCATTTTTAAGAGGATGGCATGATTGCAATTTAAAAGAACATCCTATTCAAATTCCGTCTAATTTAGTAGAAATTGTTAAGTCGAATACAGAAATGACAATTAATGGGGATATAATTGAGAACTAAATAAGGGTAATAAAATGAAAATTAAATTAAGTAAGAATCAGTGGGAAGAGGTTGGCAGAAAGGCAGGGTGGATTAAAGAATCACAATTTATGTCATCTTATGAATATTTAGATATTGGGTCAACCCCTAGTGGAGAAGATTGTGCTCAATTAGGAAGTACTAAATATGATTATTATTCTTTAAGTATGATGGAATTAAAAGCTTATGCTAATCAATTAAAAAGAATATTTACAGATATGCCAAGTGGATTAAGTATTGTAAAGAAATCGAATGCACATGATTTTGGAACATATTATGAATTAAATTTTAAATGGGTTGATGGGGATAGACAGTCAGAAAGATATGCATATGAGGCAGAGGGAAGATTACCTGAATATTGGGATGAAGCGGCAAAGTCAGAATTAACATCAAAGGGATATTTTGTTGAATTAGAAAAGGGGAAATCAGAAAAAAAAGAGAATGAAGAAGATGATTATTATAAATAAAGGACAATAAAATGAAAGTTAAATTATCTAAAAGTCAATGGGAAGAAATGGGAAAAAAGGCAGGATGGTTTGGCCCAGAACCTAAAAAGTGTAATTGTGGGAGTGGAGAAATTCAAGAGCCTGAATATGATGCAAGAGGAATATTTTTAACCTATGCTTGTCCTAAATGTAGAAAAGAGAAATTGTCTAGATTTAAAATTGAAGTTTTAGAAGATCCAAATTATGAATCAAATGAACCTATAGAAGAAGCGTCAGTAAAAAAGACAATAAAGACAGCAATGAATTTAAATGATTTAGATATATCAACAGAAGAAAAAGCAAATCGAATTATTATTACAATTATAAAAGGATTAGATCAATTATTAAAAAATGCTCCTGACGGAATTAATATGTTAAGCATAGAAAGGAAAATTTCAGGGAAAGGAACAGATCAAGAAATAGAAGATAGAATAAAAAGAAAGTGTATTGATTTGTTATTAACATCAGCAATAATAACCAGAAAGTATCCTGCTCTTCATAATGAATTTCGTGATGATTTTTTAAGAATTGCATCTTTATTTGAAAACAAGTTTTATCCAAAAACTAATATTGAAATGCCAACAGATAACATAGGTGATAATAGCGCAGATAAAATTGAAGAATTAAAGAACAAAGCGTTAGATGATTTTAGTAGTGGAAAGATATCAAAAGAAAGATTAAATAGTATAATGACAGAACTAGTTGCTTCTGTCATTAAAGGAATTAAAAAAATATCTTATAATACTTCTAATACTTACAATCTAAAATTAGAAAGGGCAAAGAAAGTATTAAAAATTGCTTTTATGCCAATATATAAAGTAGAGGCATTTATAAATGGAAAATGGGAAAAATATCCAACAACTATGTCAACAGGGCAAAATGCTTATAAGTATTTTATAAACAAATTTAGGAATGGGAAATATAATATTGGTGATGAAGAAAATTATGAAGGAAAAAAGTGGAGAATGGTTTTAGATAAAGATGGAATGCATTCTATATATAATAGAAAAAATAAAGAAATGGCAATGGCAAAAAAAGTATTGGCTTTTGATGAAAAAATGATGCCTGGACAGACTCCTTATACTCAAGAAGAAAAAAGAATAAGAGATCAGTTAGTTGGAGATGCTGCAAAAGCGGAAGAAATTATAGGTATAGATGAGTTAGATCAAGTATCATTGAAAGATGAAATGATGAATTTTTTAAGAGAAAAGTATAAAGGATTAATTGAAAATATAGATGAAAGTGCAGAAGTAGCTATTTATTGGTTTGCTAATCATTATCATGGAGGACAAACTAGTGAGCTATATAGTATTTTATCAACAAGCCCTTTTAGAACTGGTCCTTTTAGTAAATTAGAAAATGAAGACGAAGTAGTTAAAATGATGTATGAAGATTTAAGTTCCGTAAAAAACTTTCAGAGGTAATAATGAAAATATATCAAATAGCCCAAGATTTAAGTTTAGTAAAAACTCCTGAAAAATTTACAGACAGAGAGTTAACTAGAGCAATAAGAGATGCTATAATAGCAGAACTTGGGGCTATAAAACAATATGAATCACTTGTAGATGCAACTGATAATGAAAAAGTAAAGAAAGTATTAACATCAATAGCAAATGAAGAGCGTCAGCACATCGGAGAATTACAAGAATTATTATCAGTACTATTACCAGATGAAGAAGAATTATTAGATAATGGTAGAGAAGAAGCAAAGGAAGAATAATGATTATATATAAAATAGCTAAGAAATCTAAGAAATCTTCTTTTAAGGTACTTCAAGAAAATAAGATTAAATTAACAGAAGAAGAAAGAAATAAATGCATGAAAGAAAAGGCTGCTTGGCATCATGGACCTAATGGTGAAGAAACTCCTGCTGTGTGGAAAGGTAAAGATTCAAGTGGTAATATATGGTTTATAACTAACACACATAGAGCTTGGAGAAAAGCAAAAACATTGGAAGGAGCCATTAGAGAATACCATGATTTTATAAAAGAAACTGCTTAAGGCTTAAGTTTAAATAATGATTATATATAAAATAGCTAATGATGATAATGTGGCAACAATATCAAAATATGAAGATGGTAATTGCTTTAAAAATGTTATTGATTGGATTTCTAAAAATAGCGTTTCCAATTCTATTGTTGTTCATGGCAAAATAACTAATTTTCAAGATTCTAGAATAGACCATGCATGGATAGAAATAGGAGATGAAGTTATTGATCCTACTGCTGGAGTAAAAATGAATAAAATTAGATACTATTCTATTACTAAAGCAGAAGCTGATGCAAAATATTCAGAAATAGATACTCTTGTTAATGCCGTTAGATCAGGGAATGGTGGTCCTTGGACTAAAGCAGAGGTTGGAAACAGATATCTTTTTAGAATAGATTAATGTAAAAATAATCAACAAAATATTCTTTTTAGAAAGGAATAAAGTATATATAAATAGAAGAAAAAGATAGGGAATAAAAATATCTTAATATCTAAAAAGGAGATAAATATGAGCCGTAAAGAAAGTAAAATTGGTAGAAAATATGGTTGGCATCCTGATTTACCAGATGCTAGAGATAAAAAGTTTAAAAAAGTTAGTTTTATTAAGGCAATATCTTTACCTTCAAGTGTTGATTTAAGACCCAATAGCCCTTCAGTTTACGATCAAGGACAAGAAGGTAGCTGTACTGGAAACGGTAATGCTTATGGACATCATTTTGAACAAATGAAACAGAAGTTAGCAGATGTATTTATGCCTTCTCGCCAATTTATTTATTACAATGAAAGAGTAATAGAAGGTACAGTTAATCAAGACTCTGGAGCACAAATTAGAGATGGTATAAAAACTCTTGCTTCTCAAGGTGTTTGTCCAGAAACAATGTGGCCTTATGAAATGTCTAATATGACAACTAAACCTTCTCAAGATTGTTATAACGTAGCATTAAAACATAAGATTGCCTCATATGAAAGTCTTGATAATACTAACATAAATCAATTAAAACAATGTCTTGCTGACGGATATCCATTTATATTTGGATTTACTGTTTATGAAAGTTTTGAATCGGAAGATGTAGCAAGTACAGGTAATGTTCCTATGCCAGGACCAAATGAATCAGTACTTGGGGGTCATTGCGTTTGTGGAGTGGGATATGATGACGCTACAGAATGTTTTCTTATTAGAAATAGCTGGGGTGAGGGGTGGGGCCAATGCTTTTCTGGGGATACGAAAGTGTCTTTATTGAATGGAAAAGAGGTTGAAATTCAAGAACTTGAAAAAGAATCAAGACAGGGAAAAGCTTTTTGGGTTTATGCCTATAATCACAAAGAAGATAAAATAGTTCCAAGAATGGCAAAAGCGAGCATGACTGGCATTAGATCTGACATGATAGAGGTAGAGCTAGATAATGGTAAAAAGGTTTTATGCACTAGAGATCATAAGTGGATGCTTAGAAATGGAGAATATTTAGAAGCAAGATATTTGAAGAGGGGAGATAGTTTAATGCCTTTATACCGAAAGAATGATGGAGGATATGAAAGGATATTGTCGTCTAAAACAATGAAATGGATAACTAGCCATTGGTCATTTGTAAGATCGCTAGGGATTAGAAGCAAAGAAGGACATTTGGATGATTGTAAAGATGATAAATGCAAGCTGATTATTCATCATAAAGATTATAATGGAATGAATAATTCTCCAGAAAATTTGGAAGTCATGTTCACATGCCGTCATCAAAAATTGCATAGCGTAAAAACACCAGAAACTATTCAAAAGCTTAAAGATAATTGGAGAATAAATTATGATAAGAGAATAATAAACTCAAAAATGGCAATTAATAAATATAATAACGATGTTAAAATTGGACTAGTCTCTTTAACAGATAAACAAATTAATACAAGAAAAGAAAATGGAAAAAAAGTCGGAAAATTTCCTCAGGGAGAGAAAACTATAAAACAAATTGATGCATCAAGAAAAAATGCACATATTATGGGTAAACTTCCAAAGACAGAAAAACAAATTGAGTCAGCGAGAAGCTTGTGTAAAAAATTAGGAAAATTTGTGATGCACAATAGGTGGCATGTAAAGAGAGGAATTAAGAATCCTAATTGTGAATTATGCAATTCTCCAGTAAATCATAAAGTGATAACTACAAGAGAAATAAATGAAGAAATGCCTGTTTATGACATCACTGTTGATGGAGAGGATTGCCACAATTTTGCTTTGTCAGCAGGAGTTTTTGTTCATAATTGTGGTTACTGCTGGATGCCATATGCCTATATAACTAGTGCAGATTTAGCAAGTGATTTCTGGACAATTAGATTAGTAAATGATAATGTTTCTACTAATAACACATCTTCAACTCCTTGGTGGAAAAAAATATTTAGTTGGCTATAATGAAGATATATAAATTATCTGCATCTAGAAATGAATACTTTGATATCGGACATAAAACGGTCAAATCATTAATTAGTATATGGCAAATGTATTCTGATGGAACAATAGCAGAAAAAATAATTACAATGCCATCGCACGAGAATAGGCACACAATAATATTCCCTAACATGTATAAAGTAATAGCAGAAGGGCGTTGTGATATTGGTAAAAAACAATGTTCTTGTGCTTATTATAGAGATGGAAGAGGTCAAAGTGATTGGATTAAATCTTTATTAAAAGAAAAGTTTGGTCAGGATATTCAAATAACAGAGTTTTAAGTTAATTATTCCAAAATTTATCAGCATTTGTCATAGCAATATAGATATCAGTAGCAGCGATTGAGTTTTGGCTATGAATATGCCATTCAATAGGCTCTATTTCTTTAGTAAAAGCCTTTTCTTCTATCCAAGTAGCCAAATCCCTACCTTGCTTTACTCCCTCTCCTAAGTCATTATCAAAATCAATAAAGCCTACTCTTCCCTGAAGGATCAAATCTTGAATTGGCTCTATTGTTTTAATCCATAGTTCATCTCCAGAAGTTCCGAATATTTTTTTAACATTAGGATCTTTTGGATCTCTTTCATCATCTAACCAAATATGTAACTTATTTAATGCTATTTTATAAATTTTCATTTTAGAATTATGGAAATGCCGGTCCTCCATCCACGATAAGGTGAATTTGTATCTATAACTTTTACTATCTTTTTATTAAACTCATATTTCAATATTTTCTTTTTTCCCCATTTAGCATATGTATCTGATGATAATTGAAAGTAAGAGATACGATCTTGATTAACAAATATTCTAATACCGCCATTATCTAAGATTAGTTTAATAAGGTCATTAGGATCTGAGGCTAATTTATCATGCATAGTAAAAGCATGAATACCTAAAAGGGATCTAAATAGGTTTAAATTATTTTTAATAATGGTATAGTGATTAGGGCCAGTAATTAATACGCCTTTATGTAACATCCAATAATTACCCTCTAATGTTTCTTTCTTTTGTTCTACTTTAGTATCTTCGACAAGATTAAATCCTGTAATTTTATTCCACAGATACCAAACTGTTCTAAAGACTATTTTAATTTCATTATTAGACAGGGATTTTCTTATATTTTGAGGAGAAGGGAGGTTATCTATTAACTTTTTAAGTTCGGGGTCTGAAATTTTTCCTTTTATTTTGAATAATTTTAGGGCTTCTGTATAAGATGCCATATCTTCCACATTTGGATAATCATCTTTATGTATATGTTGTGCTGTGATTATATTTTTTGATTCTTTTTTCATAGGTATTACTTCTTTATTTTCTATTATTTTACCTGTTTTATCAGTTATTGTATTGGTTTTTCCTAATAAATCTTTAAATTTTTGTAAATCTGTATCTTTTTTAGGATCTTCTTCAGATTGTAACAGATGTTTATTTGGATTATATTGTTCTATAATTCCATTTTGTCTCATCCATTTAATTTTATCTTGAGGAGTTACATAAGGATTATTAAGATAATATGCTTTTAGATCTATTTTATCTTTAAATTCTCTTATAAAGTCTTCTGATAATTCCTGATAATAACTAATATTATTCCACTCTACCTTGTCTTTAAATTCTCTTATAAAAGATTCTGATAATTCCTGATAATAACTAATATACCACCAATCTACCTTGTCTTTAAATTCTCTTATAAAATCTTCTGTAAGATATCTATATTCAGAAATTTCAATCCAATTCCATTTATTAATATCTTTTCCATATCCTTTAGTAAAGATATCTATTAAGCCTTGAGTTTTAGTAGATTGAGTAGATTTATTCATTATTTTTTACCATGTTTAATATTGTTGAATATAGTTTTTTATTTAAAATTTTATGTACAGGTATTGATTCTAGAACAAATTTAAAATTACCAGGTGATAATTTGCTAGTTCTCTGTGCAACCTCTAAGATTACATCTTCTTTTGTGGCTGTATTTATTATTAATAATATACCAATTACATATGCCCCTATTATATAATCAAAGAAATTTTCTTTTGCATAATCGAATATGTATTGAAGTATGTTAATATCTTTTAATGAAGAATCTTTGCATAAAATTTTAAATGTGCAAATTGTAACTAATCTTGCAACTTGTTCACTTTTACTATATTCTTTTATTAATTCTTTTAAAACAGAATTAATTTCATATAATTTACCTTTTTCAAATAAATTATTAACATCTTCTGATTTTTGATGAATCAGGTGTTGAGGACAAGTAGAAGTTTTTGTTTTATTATTTCCAGCTTCTTTTACTACATTATTAGAAAATCTTTCTTTAACTTTTGCAGCAGCTTCTTCTTTTGATATATCAGGATTCTCATCTTTTAATTCTTTTACAAAATCTGTTATATCTTTCATTTGAGGACCAGGTTTAATCCCTAGAATATTCATAATTTCATTACCATCAAGAATAGGTTTTATTTTTTCATTTTCTTTTACAGATAATGATAATAGAGCTTCATTTAGTTTTGACTCTAATGATTTATAATCTTGAATAACTGATGGATCTATATCTTTACTTTTAGAATAGGCATCTGCAACCGCTAAATTAAATACATCTAACCAATTAAGAGATAGCTCTCCACATCTTCTAATAAATTTTCTTAACGCCTTTTGACCAGCAGAATCAGATCTCACAAGAGAATGAGGCTCCATGTGATGCCTGGCCAATTCAGAAACTTGTTGAATATATGGCTCTAATTTTAAAAATTTAAGGATAAGTTTTGTTATTTCTGCACTTTCTTTCTCATGACCAACATATGACATATATCCTTTATCATGACTTGGATATTCATCTGTAGAATCTTTTTTAATTTGTATATCTTTATATAATTTACCTAAATCGTGAAAAAGAGCAGAAAGAATCATTGTTATCTTTTTCTCTTCTTCAGTATCTTTGTATTTTTCAATAACATTGTACACTACCTGCATACTATGTTCCCAAAGATTTAATTTATGATTAGGATTATCTTGATTCATATCTAAATCAGACATTTTCCCTTCATATTTACTGCCCTTTAATGCTTCGTTAACAAGTTCTGAAAATAGTCCAGTATCTTTTAATAACATAATAGCATTAAAAGGATTTGCCCCTTTTAACATCTTTTTTATCTCTTCTCCAATTCTTTCTTTAGAAACTTTTTTCCTAATATCTTCTTTTAAAGAGGGATCTTTCATAGCTTCATAAGTTTGGGAATCAATAGAAAAATTATACTTTGATGAAAATCTTATGCACCTCAAAATTCTTAGTGGATCTTCTTTAAAAGTCTTCAATGGATCTTGTGGGGTTCTTATAGTATTAGTTATTAAGTCCTGTATACCTTTTCCTGTAAAATCTTCTATTTGTCTAGTTTTAAGATTATAAAACAAGGCATTTATTGTTAAATCTCTTCGCATAGCATCTTCTTCAGGAGTTGCTATTTTAATATCTGGTATTCTAGAATTATCATGATAAACTTCTTGTCTAGCCATAGCAAAATCTATTTCTTGTATTGTTCCAGAAGATAAAGGTATAAAAGCCTTACTTGTAGCAATAAATTTACTTTTCTCAGGATTTGATCTAATAGTATGGGCAGATTTACTTCCTAAATATTCTGTTACTAATTTAGCAAAATCTTCACCTTTCATATTGTCAATCATAATGTCAATATCGTTACTATGAATTCCTAAAAGATGATCACGAACCCATCCACCAACTATTCTAAGAGTTGTATTAGGAGCTTTTTTATTAACGACATCATTGAGAATTGATATTATTTCTTTCTCGTCAGATGTTAATTGTATATTTATATTTACTTTAGGCATAATTAAAAAACCATATTAATTTAATAACTCCATCTCCAACAAATTGATTCTTAGGTACTGTAACATTAATATATACATACTGAGAAAAGTTTTCCCCTGCATTTGCTATTGATACATTGTTAATATTACTAGCTGTATTGTCTGTATTTAATCCGGTAAAAGCAATTAATGGAGTTAAATTATAATCTATATCTTGTCGAACTTCAATACAAAATTTACCTGTGGAAAAAGGTATTGTTCCTGTGTCAGATAAACCAATTTTTATATCTCTAATAGCAAGTGCAGAAGGGACATTAAGGTAAATAATCTTAGTTTCAGAAGTTTCACCAGCAGATAATTGTCCAAAAGATAATGCCTTTGAATAAATTGTATTTAATGTCCCTTTGTCATTACTAGCATCACTAGATACAATATTGCCATTTTTAGTGACTAAAATGGTTTGTACATTCTTTAATTGTGGGGTCCTATTTTGTAATTGTATATCTGACATGATTAAATCTCTTGCTTATAGCCGTTTATATTTATTTCTTTATTTTCTATATAAAATCCTTGACTTAATATTATACCACAAAAGGTTATAAAAATTGTATAATAAGAAAGAAAATGGGTATAAAAGATGTCAAGAGCAAAAACAGCATATGATTTAGCCTGTGAAAGAGTTATAATATCAAAATATGGCGATCAATGCGAAAAAGAGAGAAAAGAAACTGAAAGAATAGAGAGAGAAAGACTCGGTTCTTTACCAGATTTTGTAGTTGCATGGGAAATGAAACAAAAAAACTCTGGAAAAATAGAGGAGGAAGTAATGTCAGAAGAACCAACACGAATCTATTCTCAAGAAGAAATAAGAAAACACAGAGAGAAAAAAAATCAAATAGCAAAAGAAAATGAACCTATTGAACCTATTGTAGAAATAGAAGAGAATAAAGAAACAATAGAAGTAATAGAAGCAGAAGATATCAATGAAGAAAATAAAGAAATAGAAGAAAACATTAATGTTCCAGAAGTTCATTGGTATGGACATTTTACTTCTTATGGAGGATTCAGTAGACAAAATAGAGCATTTGTATTTGGACTTAGTAATAGAGGCGTAAGAGTTAAAATTGATATGCAACCAATATCTGTTGATGTTAATAATGCAACAGTAAAAGAATTAGAAAATCTAGCAAGATTAGATATTAATCCTAAAGCAACTAAAATATATGCAGCTACAATGCCATTAGAAATGTGTCATGATGGAAAAAAAATAATTTATACCATGATGGAAAGCGAATCTCTTCAAAAACATTATGTTGAAAAAGTTAATTTATTTGATGAAGTATGGGTTCCTACTCATTTTGCTCAAAAACAATTTAAAAAATATGGTGTCAATAGACCTATTTATGTAATGCCCTTAGGAGTAGATACAGAAAGATATACCCCAATAAAGAAAATAAATCCAGCAACATTAAACTTTGACTTAAATAAATTTGTATTCTTAAGCGTGTTTAAATGGGGGTATCGTAAAGGATTTGATATATTATTAAAGGCATATTTTGATGAATTTTCTTCAGACGATAATATAAGTCTATTATTAGTTACAAGATGTGAAAGCGATAATAACCCTAATAGAATATCAGATGATGTTAGTAATATAAGAGCAGGAATAGATAAATCAGATGAACAACTTCCTCATTTATCTATTTGTACTAAGAAAATACCTGAAAAAGATTTGACAAAAATATATCAGATGAGTGATGCATTTATTCTTATAAGCCTTGGTGAAGGTTTTTGTACTTTGCCAAATGCCCAAATTAAAACTCCTAATGGTGTAAGAAACATATCTGAAATTTCTATTGGAGATTCTGTATTTTCTCATAGAGGCTTATCAAGAAAAGTTGTAAAAACATTTAAACGAAAATATAGTGGTAAGATGATAAGAATAAAATCTATTGGAAGAAGTAATCAAACTATACAATTAACTCCAAATCATAATGTTCTTGTGTTTAGACCAGATAATATAAGTAGTACTACAAGATTAAAATCATTAAATCTTGCCCGATATTCGGAAGATTTAGACAATATTGTGTTTAAAAAAAGAGATTCTTTAATTGGGGTCACAAAATATGATAAAATTGGTCTTGAATGGATTAGATCTGATAAGATAAAAAAGGGCGACTATCTGTTTTATCCTAAAATAAATTACTTAAACAATATAGAATCATATTATAAAGATATGAAAATAGATATGTCAAAAATAGATCAATTCAAAAACAGGTTTATTATAGAAAATAATTGTATTTATAAAAAAATGAGGAATCAGTATGGCACTATAACTAAGGGCAAACGTTTGTTCGATAATGTTTCCATAGACGTTTCTAAAGATCTTTTAAAACTAATGGGATATTTTATAGCAGAAGGATGTTGTAGTAAGGGAAGAGTAATATTTTCTTTTAATAGTAATGAAAGTGAATATCATGAAGAAGTTATAATATTAATGAAAAAAATATTTGGCGACATAAATTATGGAAAATATTTTTCAAAAAATAAGAACTCATGTGTTATTTCATTTTATTCTGTTGTCGCAATTACTTTATTTGAATCTCTTTTTGGAAAAGGGGCAAGAAATAAAGAAATCCCTAATTTTATATTTAATATTGATAACAGCCTAAAAATAGAATTATTACATGGCCTTTTTAACGGAGATGGATATTATAAAAAGGGGCAAGTTATTCAATTAACAACTGCTTCTGTTAATTTGGCCAATAACGTTTTTGACTTATTATTTTCTATAGGAATTAAAAGCTCTATAAAAAGCAGAATTATGAGAAATGGATATGGACTGGGAAGAACATATTATTCAGTTGTAATAACTAGTGCAAAAGATAGTAATTCTTTATTCGACCATTTTGAGGATTATAAAAACAAAGTAGAAATAAAAAAATCTTGTAAAAAGATAATATTAGGAGAGAATTTTGAACTTATTAAAGTTTCAAAAATAGAGAATATTCAATATAATGGATACGTTTATAATATTGGAGTAGATGTAGATAATAGCTATATATGTGAGAATATTGCTGTTCATAATTGCCTTCCTTATTTAGAGGCTGCTGCTTGTGGATTACCAGTTATAGGAAGTAATTGTTCTGCCCAAACAGATTATTTAACAAAAGAAAATTCATACCTAGTTGATCCTGATGAAATGGTAACAGTAAAAACTAATGGAGCATTATCAAAATTAGCTAAACATTGTGGATTTTATGAAGGACAAGTATTCCCAAATTTCGGAGCAACAGGAATAAAGAAAACAAGAGAACTAATGAGAGAAGTTTTTGAAAATTATGACGAAGCATTAAAAAAATCTCAAAAATTAACTGATTTAGTACATAATGAGTTTTCTTGGGATATGGCTGTAGAAAAGGTTTTAAAAAGAATAAAAGAAATAGGAGAGTAATATGAATATATCAATCAAATGTAATGTTTCTCTAAGTAAGAAATTAAGAGCATTAATTAATAAACAAAAGTTTTCAATTAGCGCAAATAATTTAATAAATGGTATAGGAACTGGAGTTCTTAATATATCTGTTGATGACAATGCAGATCTAAGCGATTTATTTAATAAAGAAACTAGTATCATGTTTATTCCTATAGAAATAATAGATCAAACTATGAAAACAACTCAAGAAGATGAAAGTGCTAATAATGTTGATAATAGAAGCGTTTCTAATCTGTTTATGAATAATGCAAATGTTGAAGAAGATGATAGCACAATAATTAAAAAAATTGGCGCAGTTAAACCCCCCAATAATAAAATGGAAAGGGCAGGAGCAATTAAATCACAAAATCAAGTTATTCAAGAAACCCCAGAACCATTTAAAATAACTCAAAAACCAGAAGTAAAAAAATATATTACTAGCATAAATCAATTGCTAGAAGCTATTAAATTAGCTGAAAATAAAACTTCAGATGTTGATATTAATGCTATTAAAAATCCTAGATTAAAAGCTGTGGCAATGGAAGAAAAAGAAAAAGCAGAAGCTATAGATTATCCAGCATTTGTCGTTAATCATTCATGCGCATCCTTAACTATTAATGATTTAGGTATTAGTTTAATGCTTAATATTCCATATAATTTAAATAATATATCTGCCAAAAGATTAGCCAATAGTAAAGACTTAATAGCTATGTTTAGATCAAACATGATAAAGCTAATATCTCCTGATGAAATACAGGAGTATATGAATAAAGTTGCAACAGAGCAAGAAAGTTTTGGTCTAGATGTCTATAGTAATCATAAAGAGGCTGAAGCAGCAATAGAAAATGAGTTTGAAAAAGTGTCATTTTCAACATCAAGTAAAATTTCTAGAAAGAGTGTTCCTATGGCAGAAGAACAAGAATTATCAATGAATGACCTAGAAGGAGATACTGAAGAAGAAAAAATACTTAAAACTATATCGTCTGGTAGACCATTAATACAGTCAAATTTAGATGAAAATAATGAAAACGAAGTTATAGTTACTAGCCATAGAATAAATAATGGGTCTAGATTAAATGAAAGAAGAGATATTACTGCTAAATCTATTGAAAATAATAAAGGCATTAAAACAATCAGAAGGTCAGGCATAGAATTTAATTAAAAAGGATTTTTAACTTCTTTTGTCGAATTAATGTATGAAGAATATACTTTTCATCAGACTAAAAGGAGAAAAAGATGCCTATAAAATACTATCCAAATAGAGTATTCAAAAAATCAGTGCCAGCAATTGATAGAGTTATGGCATGGAGAAATCCAATTTCAGTTAAAGGATCTGAAGATATAACTATTAATGGACTTGACCAAATAATAACTTCTAATACGAATTGGCAAGTTGATTCTATTCAGTTTAACTTTAATAATGCAGTATCTGTTTCATATACAGTTACTGTCTTAAATGGTATTAATATTGTTAAAAACCTTAATGATTTTTTATGGATTCAAACCCCAAATACAGTAATGGAAAAAATCACATTAACCCCAGGTTTTTATACGGGAACTGAATTAGCAACAGAACTTCAAAATGACTTGAATGCTAATGCCGATTTTATAGCATTAGGAATAACATTTTCAGTTTCTTATAATATCTCTACTGGATTATTTACAATATCACCTTCAAGCGGAACAGTTAGATATATTGATTCAATTGTAAAAGCAGTACTCCCAGATCAAAATAGCATAGCAGGATTTTTATTTGGCTTAAATGCAACAACTGGCTATGTTAGTACAATAACAAGTGATACGCCTGTATTTGGATTAGGTAATGAAGCTTGGATAATTGATGAAGAGGGAGTTATAGGATCTAGTCAATATGTAGATGATTTCCATGCATTAACTATGGATCAAGCTCTTCATATAACTTCTAATGCGGCTGCAACATCTATGGATTATTCAATAGTATATGAAAGCTTAGTATAAAAGGAGAATAAAATGAAGATTAAGTTATCTAAATCTCAATGGGAAAAAATCGGCAATGAAACAGGATGGTTAAAAACTGCACAAAATCTTCCAAATATTGACCAAAATACAAAACTAATAGGTCATTTTAAAAATGTTACAGAAGCAGGAAAAAAATGCATAGAAAAACATGGAAGATTACCAAAAGTAGGATATCAAATGATAATAGATGAAGGAACAGAACCGTTTCATTATAAAACATATTTGGAAAATATTTCTGAAAAATTAAGAGTTTGGACATGGCTTGATTCTATTCCCCAATATCCTAAACCTAATATTACTTCTCAATCAAATCAATTAAAAAATGTGAAACCATCTAAACCACAAACTTGTTATTATTATATCAATTTAGATGAAAGAGGTTCTTTTTATGCAGATGTTAGAAATCCTTCAGGTAAAACTATATTTGAAATAAAGGCGGGAAATGAACTTAAAGAAGGAGAAATAAGTATATTTGAAGATGGATTTATGAAGGATAAAAATGATATTGCAGGATTAAAAGATTATTTAGTTACACTAGGAATTATGAATAAAAATCAAGTGTTAATGAAAGGAAATTAAATGGCAGTACAAACCAGATCAACGGCAATACAAAATGAGGTTGTAAGACTTTATTGTAATTTTATACAAAATGGAGTTCTTGGTAATCCATTAGGACAACCTTTTGTAGAAATATTAGATACAGATGGAGTTACTGTTTTAGCCTCTCTCCCTGCTACTTTAGAACATACTGGTATATTCTATGTTGATTGGTTCGTTCCTCAAAATCTCCCTTTAGGTAATTATTATGATAGATGGACATTCCAATGGGACACTATAACCCCATCTAAAGAAATTACAATGATTATTAATGTACATTCATTTGAATCTTATATTAATTTTCTGTCATCTGGTAAAGCTGTTGTAAATTCAGATGTAATGGCCCAATTATTGTTAAGCCTTAAAAACGATTTCATATATGAAGCTCAACATATACCTATATATTCTGAACAAGGTATGAGAATTCAACAGGATAATCAAGCAAAAAGATCTAAAAATTATTATTATTTAACCTTAACATCTGATTATTTTTGGGCAGATGAAGGAGCCATTTATACTAATAATGGTAAGAAATTCACAGTATTTACAGAATTAGAAGAAATTTCATCATCTTCTATAAGCATAATAGAATCTTCGTCCTCTAGTAGTTCTAATAGCTCTAATTCTTTTGATTCTAGTTCTAGTTCTTCGTCTAGCTCTTTAGATTCTAGCTCTAGTTCTTCATATTTAACCCCATTGCCAGAAGAATCTTCTTATGTATATAAAAGAATTTTAACATTGGTTGGAAGTAGCGATCCTACTTTAAGTGGAACATTAACATTAGTGTCTGGTAATGGATCTAATACAATAAATTTTTCAACTTGGCAAAAGAAAGTAGCAAGATTATCCACAATATATTCATTTGCTAATAAAAACTGGAATCAAGACCCAACTCCAATTGTTAGAGTAAATAATAGAATTGTAGATGATGGTTGGCATTTAGATTATGATGGAAAAATATATTTTGATACTTTAATGACACCAGAAGATAATGTAATAGCAACTTATAATTATGCATATTTTAGTCAAGAGGAAATGGCAGGATTTTTACAATTAGGTCTAAATATGATGAATGGACTTCCTCCAGCAAGTTTAATTTATCCTTCTGTAGATACTGCTCCTAGAATTTGGTGGGCTGGAATATTATTATATGCTGCCATTACTGCTTATAAAAGATTAATATTTGGTTGGAGTTTTCAACAACAAAGAATCGTTTATGGTAGACCTGAAGATGCCCAATCTGTTCTTTCTTCTTGGCAGGATCTTTATAAAAGCTATTTGGAAACTTGGACAGAATTTGGTAAAAATGTTAAAACACTTAAATTACCTAATATAGCTATGTCAGTACAACCAGAATATACTCTACCAGGAGGCCGTAGCAGATGGTTTAGGTACTTATATAAGAGTGGAGCAGGTTCTTAAAATATAAATTTTCTTTTTGTTTCTTTTGTTTCTTTAATTTTCTATTTTATTTTGTATAATATAAGAAAATGGAAAGTCAGGAGGAACAAAAATGAATATATCAAAAGAATTATTAGAAAATCTATATGTAGAACAAAACAAGACAGATAAAGAAATAGCAAGTATTTATGGAGTTACATTAGCAAATATTTGTAATTTAAGAAAAGAGTATGGGATATCTGGCATAAACGCTCAACATAGAAAATTAAAAAATAATCCTCATGCTATAATAACTGAACGTCAAAAATCAATTATATTTGGATCTTTACTAGGAGATGCATGTTTAAAAAATAGTGGTGGGTGTCAAAATTCAATGTTGTCAATTTCTCATTCAGATAAACAAAGAGAATATATTTGGTGGCTTTATGAAGAGTTAAAGACATTATGTAATAATGAACCTAAAGAATATTTGTCTAAAGGAAAATACATAACTATCGAATTAAAGACTAGGTTTAGACCAGATCTATCTGAAATAAAAAAGAATATTTATTTACCTAAAAAAACTATAAGCTCTTGGTGGCTAAATAATATTGATGCTTTATCTTTGGCAATTTGGTTCATGGATGATGGATCTTTGCTATATGTTAATAAAATTAAGTCAATTTTTTCCTTTGCAACAAATTCTTTTACAATGGAAGAGAATTATTTATTATCAGATATGCTTAAGAACAAGTTTGGAATTGAATCAGAAGTAAAACCAATTAATAGGAGAGACTCAATTCAATACAATTTAATAATATCTGACGCATCTTTTGATAAATTTAATAATTTAATTAGACCTAATATCATAAATTGCATGAGATATAAATTACCAGGAGAACTTCATAACACCTCATCTTTAGAAAATATTGAAACAAGTATATCGAAGGAAAAGTTAGAAGACTTATATTTAAATAAAAGAATGACTCAGGTTCAAATAGGGGAAATTTTAGGAGTTCATAAGTCAACAATTTCCAAATATATGAATTTATTTAAAATTATTCCTAGATCTAACGAAGATGCACAGGTAGGAGAAATTCATAAAAAAGGTAATAATGGGAGATTTATACCAGTAGAGATAACTACAGAAGACGAGGTTAAAGCAAAGGATTTATTTCAAGAATTAAGGAAATCTGGTTTCCCATATCCTGATAAAAAATCAAATGAACATTATATAGGAATAATAGATTCTCTTTGTAATTCTGATGTATGCAAAAAAGAGAATGATTATTTTTCATATTCAAGAGTAGGAATGGATATTTGCTCTTCTCTTTGTCCTCAAATATTTTCTATGGCATCAAATGGTTCAAAATCTCCAATAGAAATATTTAATGATGATAATATGTTATTAGATTGTATTAAGAGAACTATAAAATATGCGAAAAAAGATTCTATCTCTGCTATAAGACAAGGGTTGAAAACTTATAGGAGTAATAGGTGTGTAACTATATTCCCTCCAATGTGGGCTAAGACAATCTTAAAAGAAGTATTTAATGATAAAAATAATCTATCTGTTTTAGATTTTTCTTGTGGTTTTGCAGGAAGGTTATTGGGTTGTTATTCATCAGGAATAATTAATTCATATACGGGTATTGATCCAATAAAAGACAATATTAATAGTCATGAAAAAATAGCAGAATTAATACAAACTCATTCTACGATGAGAAATAAGAAATTTGATACTCAATTTATATGTGGTTGCTCAGAAAATATTATAGAAAAATTAGATAAAAAATTCGATGTTGTTATAACTTCGCCTCCATACTTTTCAAAAGAAGTATATGAAAATAACGATAATCAATGTTATATAAAGTATCCATATTATGAAGTATGGAAGGATGCATGGCTAACAAAAGTTATAAGAGATTCTTATGGTAAATTAAATTCAGAAGGGAAGTTAATTATATTTTCTAGCAATTATGAAAAATATAAATTTGGTGATGATTGTTTCAGTATTATAAAGCAAATTTCTGGCCAATCACCTTATGTATATAGATTTATTATTCCATCTTTAGAATATTTTAGAGCAAGAGATATTAAAAAAACAGACACAGTATTTGTTATCACAAAATCATAAAAATTTGTATAATAAATGTATGGCAGACATTAACCCTGCTATAGTATTAATAAATTAACCCATTGAAAATGGAGCACTTACGATAATTACATAAAAAGGAGATTCATATTATGTCTACAAATAAAAAGTCTAAAAAAGTAATAGATATTTCAATAACAAAAGCAAGTAATGAAATATACGAAACGATTCAAGAATCTGAAAAAGATATTAAGTCTATTCCAGTAGAAACTAATAAAATTATTAATCCAGTAGGAAAACATGTTCTAGAAAAGATTATAGATAAAAATGGAGAAATAGGGGATCTAGAATATATAGAAAAGGAAGCGGTAACTATTAAATCTATTGATGATAAAACTATTTTAAAGATAAAAAATATAGCTAGTAAAAATTCTGTTTTAAGTGAAGAAATAGAAAAGTCAAGACAATTCTTTCAAGAGAATAAAGAAAAGGTTGAAAAACAGATGAGGGAATTAGTGGCTCTTTATAGTATAAAAGACCAAAAACCATTCTTTTTTATATCTCCATCTGAGGCAAGATTAGCAATAGACTATATTAAAGGTGTGAGAAATGGTTTTATACAAGAAAAAGAAGAAGAGGTTAAAAGAGATAATTATATTAAAAATTTCATAAACAAATATCTGAAAAAAGATGAGGAAGGGAATTATGTATCTAATAATGAAATTTTAAGATATTGTCCAACAACTATACTGAGTGATTTCAAAATGAGTCAAGTTATAACACTTAACAGTTTAAATCTAATGTTTGCTAATATGGGAAAAGACGATTATATTACAGACGCAATTCTTGTGAATCCGGCAAGATATGCTAATATAAGAAATTGGGGACATATGATAATGGATCAATATACAGATGCAAAATCAATTAGGGATAGAGGATGTTTTGGCAAAGTATTTTCAGCAGAAATATATGTAACTAGCAAAGTGCATACTGGAACCATTTACACAATAGATACTGTTAATGATAAAGTGATAGCAAATATTTTATATTTTGAATAGATGTCTTACTAAAGAACACAAATTATTCTATAAAAATAAATAATTTGTGTTCTTTAGTGTTCATACAAGCAATTCCATCGTTATATAATTGGTCTATTTTATCTCTATTAAATAGTGTGGCACAATCAACAATAATGCCATCAAGATCATATCCTCTTATAGAATTGCTAAAAAATGACTTAAAGATAATTTCTCCTTTATTTTTGAATTTAATATTATCTAGGGACAGGTGTTCGGCTTTATATTTATAATTTGATTCAGTTTCTATCATTTTTAAACATGTTTGACTATTTGCTTTTGACATTTGGTGATTATAGGATAATAAAGCCCATTTTTCTTTATTTTTAGAGCAACGAGATAATAGGAATTTAGATATTGCTGTAGAGTGTCCTGAACGTCTTGCGCTACACACTTTTATGGTACAAAATTCTTTTGCAAAAGATAGTGGTTGTTTTTGTGGTATTATATCATTCTTCATTTTATCTTGCATTTCGATTGAATTTTGGACAAGAAGGTTAATAGACTTTAGAATTTTCTCATACATTTTCATAGGAACGACTCCTTTTTTGGCCTTACGGGGCACAGTTATTTATATTTAGTTTTTTGATAACAGGTTATTATACAAAAAGTATAGTGTATAATATAGGGTAAAGTAAAATATATATGGAATAATAATAGATGAAGACATATAGGATAGCTCGAATAGATGATAAAGATATGTTTTTAAAAGACAATAGGCTTCAAGAGATATTATCAACTATGGATATTCCAGAATTAAGAAAAAAGATTATAGATGGTTACAAAGGAATTTAATGATAAGAAATTCTCAACATAAAGATTTTGTTGAAGCCCTAAGATTAGTTAAAGAATTATCCTCAGAACCTACAAATCAGAGAAATTATGAAAAGAGATAATAAATGAAGATATATAGAATAGCGCAAGATAGTTCGGGATTATGTTATCATGGCAGCAGAGAGGTAGAAAAAACCCCTACTGTTAAAGATTTTCCTGGTGTATTTTTTGCATCTTCTCCAGAAGCAGCAAAAAGTTGGGGAAATAATGTTGCGGTATATAGAATTACGACACAGAAACTTTTTAAACCTAATACAATTGATTTAGCGATTAATCCAACAGATTTCTCAATATTAGAAAAATTTATAAATAAATACGGATATACTCCCTCCTCTTCTAATCAAAAGTGGAATTTAATGGGGGCGACTACAAATAAGATTAATAAACTTACAAAAGAAAACTATATTGATGTTCTTGGTCAAGTATTATTATTTCCTACTAAAGAGTGGGTTGAATATTTAAAAGGATTAGGATATTATGGATTTATAAATTATGAAGATGTGTTTTTATTTAATCTGAATCAAGCGCAATATGTAGGGCAATACGATTTTAAGAAAAATAGAATTATTAACAAGTAATGAAAATATTAAAAATAGCGAGTAATTTAATTACTTTATATAGGGGAATAAGTTCTCACAATAGGAAAGGTTCTTATTATAGTATTGATAAGGAATTTGCTAGATTATTTACTCAAAGTGGAAGAGACAAAGAAATAGAAACAGTTAGAATAAATGATTCAGACATATATAAAAAAGAGCCATTACCTTTAGCAACTAATGAAAATAGTTTTGATGAAGGATTAAAGGAAGCAATTAAGTTAGGATTTAAAGCATTTATGTTAGATGAGGGGATTGGACAACCTAATTCGGTATATGTAATAGATAAGAGTTGTATTGTAAAAATAAAAACAGCTCAAGTAGAAAATAATCATATAAAAGATACCCAAGATTTAATTAATCTATTTACTGAAAAATATGGTAAAAATATTAATAATTGGGATTGGACACGTGTTTCTCAATATCAATATCTTACAGAAGATTTTATAAGAAAATTTAAAGATTATGTGGATTGGCTTTATATTAGCAAAACTCAGAAATTATCAGAGGATTTTATAAGAGAATTTGAAGATAAAATAAGATGGTTTTATATTAGTAGAACTCAAACTTTATCAGAACCTTTTATAAGAGAATTTAAAGATAAAGTAAATTGGTTTTATATTAGTAAATTTCAAAAACTATCAGAAGATTTTATAAGAGAATTTAAAGATTATGTAGATTGGAATAATATTAGTTATTATCAAATATTATCAGAAT
>Ga0316231_1001156_pt1 | contig 30942 bp, 23 predicted proteins | sample TBH18027metaG_FD_206002 | JGI IMG/M metagenome (GOLD analysis project Ga0316231, IMG submission 206002) | Freshwater microbial communities from Trout Bog Lake, Wisconsin, USA - TBH18027 | ecosystem: Environmental > Aquatic > Freshwater > Lake > Hypolimnion/Profundal zone | place: USA: Wisconsin... | reverse complement strand
CTCGGCGGTGACTTACATGGTGCAAGTGCGAGGCGGCGCGGTCACTCCGATGGACACCTTGAGCTTTTCGGCCCGGCTCGGCAATGCCCTGGTTTCCTACGCGCGCTATGTTGGGATGAGCCTATGGCCGGTGGATTTATGCGCCATTTATCCGCATCCCGGGCATTGGCCGGCCGGGACTGTGGCGGCTGCGGGGATGGCTTTGGCTGTGGTGAGCAGCCTGACGCTTTGGCGGCGGCAAACCCTGCCGTATCTCGCGGTGGGCTGGTTCTGGTTTCTGGGCACGCTCGTCCCGGCCATCGGCCTTGTTCAAGTCGGCCGGCAAGCCTTGGCAGATCGCTACACCTATATCCCTTCGATCGGTCTCTGGCTGGCCGTCGTTTGGGGAGCGGACAAACTGTCGGCAACCTGGCGGCACCGCGTGATTATGGCCCGGCTGGTTGGGGCAACGGTTCTGGTGGCCTGCATCCTCTTGACCGTGCGCCAGATTGGCTATTGGCGGGACACCAAGGCAATGTATGGCCGGGCGCGGGAGGTGACGCAACGCAATTGGATCGCCACCGCCCTCTTGGCTCGTGAATTGCAGCGCGAGGGCGAGGTGGAGGAGGCATTGGCCAGATATCAAGAAGCACTGCAATTCAATCCTTATCGCACGGAAGTCCGCTGCCAACTGGCGGATTTGCTGGTGCAGCAGCAGCAGCCTGCGCAAGCCCTGGCCCAGTTTCAAAAGGCGGCAGCCTTGGATTCGGATGACTTTTATTCCCATGCCCGCGCCGGCGGAGTGCTCCAAAACATGGGCCGCTTGGACGAAGCCATTGCTGAGCTCAACCAAGCCATCCGTCTCAAGCCCGATGATGCCGACGCTTACAGCAATCTCGGCAATTGTTACGGCCTCAAGGGAAGTGCCGATGACGCCATCCGCTGCTTCGAGCAGGCGGTGAAGTTGCTGCCGGCTTCGGCCCAGAATCACCGCGAGTTGGGTGTGGGACTGGCCAACCGGGGACGCTGGCAGGAGGCCATTGACCAGTTTCAACAGGCCCTGCAATTGGACCCGTCTGACACCCAGGCGCGGGCCAGTTTGAATGCGGCCGTTCAGGACAAAGCCAGAGCCGAAAGCGGGGGCAACCGCTAATTTCCCAGCACTTTGAAAAACATCCGGGTATTGGTTGGCACGAGCGTGCCCGGCGAAACCATCGGGTTGGTCGTCCACGGTCCGGCCACATTGGTGGATTGCAGGAGCGTTCCTTCCAGCCAGTTGAGCGTCAGGCCGCCGGCGCCGGTGGGCGTGATTTTTAAGGTGATGGGGGGCGAACTTAAGCTCGCATTATAAAGCGCCAAAACTTGCGCTGCCGTGAGGGCATTGGTGAAGATGGCCACGTGCGCGATGCTGCCCGGCAACAACCTAGCCGTGCCATAGTCAGGCGAGCCGCCAATCCAAACATCGTAACCACTCCCCGCCGGCTGAAGCACGGTGTCATGTGCCTTGAGCACGCCATCCACATAGAGCGAACCATTGTTGGTCGCGCCGGGGACGCCATTGTAGGTGTAGGCAACCATGTGCCAATTGGTGCCGACAATGGAAGTCGGACTCGTGGCGTCGCCATTGTTTGCGTCCGCCGCACCGGGGTCGCCGCTGGTGTTCATGCTCAAGCGCCAGGAAGTGTCGCCGTGGCCGACGATGCCGGAAAAATGCGGGGTCGCTGGCACTTCCACCCAGGCCGTTGCGGTAATGGCATTGGTAAGGTTGAACAGGCCTCCCGGAATATCCACGTAGCCCGACGTGCCATCAAAAGCGGCGGCGTAATGAGGAGCGACAAATCCCGCCAAAGGCACCCCGGGCTGGGCGAGGGTGACTCCCCCAACATAAAGGCCATCATGACCGCCGACAAAATCCATGGCAACCGATCCGTTCGTCTCCGCCAGCGGCCAATAGGCCAGCGGTTTATTGCTTACGATTGCAGCGGCGTAGGAACCCGGCACCGGCGCCATCGGCATGGCCGCCGCCTCGCTGGAATTGCCGCTTTGTCCCACGAGATTTCCCGCTGAGACGACATAGTAATAGGTCGTGCCGTCAGCCAAACCCGGGTCGGTGTAATTGGTGGTGATCAGACTCGCGATGTTAGTCTCCGTGCCGCTGCTCGTTGAACGTGCGACATTGTAACTGGTCGCTTCCGCTGCACCTGTCCAATTCAAACTCACCAGCCCGTAACCCCCCAAAGCCTGCAGGCCGGTGGGAACCTGTGGGACCGTCAGCACTGACCCGAAGGTCCGGAATTCATAGAAGCTGGCCCAGTCGCCCGGCGGCAGCCCGGTCACCGTCACCCGCACGTAACGCCCGGTAGCCATGAACACGTCCGGTTGATCCTGGGCCGTGCTGGTGTTTGCCGTCTTGTTGAGTACGGTGGTCCAGTTAGTATTGTCCAGCGAAACCGCTACAGCGTAATCATAGACCACTCCACTCATCTGCCAGATTATTTCGTCCCCTGTCAAGCTGCAAGGGCCGCCCAAATCCACCTGCCACCAATGATTGGTGTTCGCGTCATTGGCGCTCCAGCGGGTGCCCGTGTTCCCATCATTGCCGTTGCCGGCGGGATCGCCCGCCTGCTGGCTGTCCGCGACGGCCGTTTTGTTCAAGGCAAGATTGTTGGTGAACCAGCCGGACGGAGTCGTGAAGGCAATGTCATCCACGTAGCCGCGATATCCGCCTGAACCGTTGGGTTGGTTGTAGCCGAAGTCAATCCGGTTCACGGTCTTGCCTGCCAAAGATGTCAAATCCACCGTCACGTAATTCCAAGTGTCCAACACTAATATGCCCGCCTGGCCGGTTGGCTTTACCGGCACGCCGTGCTGGTCAGTCATTCCGCTGTCCCGCAAACTGGTGCCATCCGCAAAGATGAGGTCCAGCGCCACGAAGGTGCTGTTGCTCCCGGTCGCTAGCGCGTTATTGGTATTGCTTTGCGGGAAGATCCAGTAAGAAAAGTGCATGCCCGATGAAATAACGACGTTCTGCCCGCTCAAATCGAACAGCTTCATATAAGCGCAATCAATCGCCCCGCCCTGCGCCTTTCCTGAAAACATGATTTCATCGCTGCCACTCTGACTGTTCTCGCTGCGGACGCCAAGTTCCGGTCCGGACAAACTGGTCAGGATGGGACCCACATTGGTGATGCCGCCCGCCGGATACGGCCCGGTATCCACGGTGTTGGTCCAGGCAAGCGGCGCCTCGTTGGTTTCCAGGCCCGTGCCCCAGAAATACGCTTGCGCCAGCGGTGTGGTCATGCCATCCGTATAAGAAGGCGGGGCGGCGGCCAGCGCCGACCCCCAATTGGTGTTCGGGCTGGTTCCCATGGTGAAAGCCAGCGTCCCGCCGTGGGCTAGGTTTCCAAAGCGCACCCAGGGCGCATTCCACGCTTGGCCGTTTACGGCGAGGCTCTGCACATAGGGCGCATTATCGGCCGCGCCGCTGCCGGTAATGGTTAGGTCGCCGTTGGTCAGATGGACCACCGCCTGCGGAAAGAGCGGCCCGTTCAAAACCAGTACATCGTCGCCCGGAATTTCCGGATGCACGCCGAGTGCGGCCAGCACGTACCAGGACGCCATTTGTCCCAGGTCATCGTTGCCCGGCAGGCCGCCCGGGGACGTGGCAAAGAGCTGGAGCATGATTTGTCGGACCACGCTCGAAGCCTTGTAAGGCTCGCCGATGAAATCGTAAATCCATGGCACCTCCGAACACGGCTCGTTGCCCATATAAGCGTAGGCGGACCCGGTGCCATCATTGAGCAGCGTGAAGAATGTGTCCAAACGGGCGGAAGTCACCTGCGGGCCTCCGATCATTTCGGCGAGCGACGCCAGGTTATAGGGCACCATCCACGTGTACTGGGCAGCGGTGCCCTCGACATATCCTTGATAATTGTCGTAGGCCGAGTTGTTGATGACAAAGCCGGGTGACCAGAAACCGTCCGAACGCCGCATTTGCAAATAGCCGGAGCTGGGATTGAACAGGTTGCGCCAGTTTTGGGCGCGGTTCATGGCCAGCGTGTAGGTGGTGGTGTCGCCCAGCGCCTGCGCGAAGCGGGCCAAGGCCACGTCGGCGCTGCCATACTCCAGCGTCATGGACACTGGACCGTAGCCGCCCCGCTGATATTCGGGAACGAAGCCCAAATTGAGGTAATCGCGCTCGGCATCCCGCTCGTGGATTCCATTCAAGGCCACGGTTGCGGGATTGGTGGCCGCCATCACCATGGCGGCCAGCGCCGACGCCGTATTGAAATTCGTGCCGCCAAACGCATAAAAGCCGGCGATGATCGGCGTCGCGGGATCACCCATCATCACACCCGTATCGCCGTTGGCCACGCTCCAGCGCGGCATGGCTCCGCCCTCGCGGGCATCTTGGACGAGCGACTGCACCATGTCGCTGGCGCGCGCGGGATCCATCATCGCCAGAAACTGGCATTCGGTCCGGTAAATGTCCCAGCCCGAAAATAACTCGTATTTGTTGAAGCCTGACGCCGTATGCGGCAACCCATCAAAGCCCATATACTGACCGTTGACATCGCTGACCACGCTGGGCGCCTGCAAGGCGTGATACATCATCGTGTAAAACGTTTGCCGGTTCGCCGCGGTGCCGCCGCTAACTTGGATTTTGTTGAGATAGGCATTCCAGTTGGTGCTGGCCGCGCCCGCCATGGCGTTGAAGCCGGCGCTTGTGAACGATGCCGCCGGGCTTTCCGTCTGGAGATTCAACTGGGCATTCGTCACGCTGACATACGAAATCGCCGTCCGGGTCAGTACCGTGCCTCCGCCTGGCAAATTGAAGCTGACATAGACGCCGGAGGCCGCGCCCGTGGCGTTCGTCCCACCGGGGGTCAGCGTGGCGCCGCTCCACACCCCGAACGCGGCGAAAGCGTGGTCAAAGATCACATCAAAATACAACGTGGGATGCTGCCCCGAACCGCAGAAACCTCCCTCGGTCGTCCAGCCGGTGATTTCCTGGGTGTTCGTATTGATCTGGATCGCGGCATTCTCGACCCCGGCGGCGCCGCTGCCGCCGTTGATCACCATGGTGGGGGTGTGGCCGGAGGGATACGTGAATCGTCCGAAGCCCGTCCTCATGGTGGTGGTCAGTTCGGTGAGAATGCCATTGGTGAACTGGACCGAGTAATAACCGGGCGTGGCCGTCTCGTTGCTGTGGGAAAAAGTGGCCGCAAACGCGTATTTCCCGTTGCTGCTGTTCGTGCCCGGCGAGTTGGTCGGAGCGGCCAAGACCGGGGTGAAGGCGGCGTCCCCGCCGTAATCGCAGCCCGCGCCACTCAGGTGATCCAAGCCGAATCCGGCGATCTGTGTGGCCGTATAAAGGTAGCCGCCCGACTCCTCGGTGGTCGTGTCTGGGCTCCATTGCACCATGCCAAACGGCACCACCGCGCCCGGAAACTCATCGCCGCCGTTCTCCGTGCCATTCAGCGGCAGCACATTGGTGGTGAGCACCTGCAGTGGGTACGCTTGGAGCGGCAGGGAGAAAACCATGACCACGCCCGTCAGCAGGGCAATGGCTCGGAGGGTTGACCGGCGGAAGGAAACGGGATGGGAGAAGCTTCGGCTCATAATGCTCGGTCTATGCCTTTCAGTCTCCTTCAATCCCGCCTGGAATTCAACAGGTTCCTCGTGTGATGTTCCTCACGCGACCGGGTTGTGCGCGCGGGAGCCACAGCGAGGCGCGTCAGCGTGTTAGAATACGCCGGCTTCAGTGCGCGGGTGTGGTTTTTTGTCGGTTCGCGAATGCACCACGTGGGAAGGCGGCGGAGGGCCGCACGCATTACAAAATGCTATGATGAGCGCAATTGGAGCGTCGCTCTCCTGACCCGGCTCGTTTCAAAACTTGTTCCCTTGAGCCGGGTCAGGAGACCGGCGCTCCAATCGGTGCGGCTTGCCGCCGGCCAAAAGCAAACGCCCGCCGGCAGCCGGCGGGCGTTGGCATAAATCCCTCCCTCACGCCAGATGCCACGGGGCGCGATATGGGCGCGACATCAATTTGGTTGCCTCCGCATCGCCATGAATTTTTTCGCTCTTCACATCCCAGTTGATTTTCCGGCCAGTGAGCATGGAAATCAATCCCAGATGGCCGGGAAGCGCCGAGTGGTGCGCAGTTTGCACCGGTGTAATGGTGGGCTGGCGCGACTTGACGCAATCGAGAAAATTGCGCCAATGTCCGGGCGATTCATACAGCTTCACCTTGCGGAGTTCCTCCGGCAGGTTCTTGCCCTTTTTCCAGGCCGGGTTGGAGGCTTCAAAACCGCCGCGATCCACCCAGACCCAGCCTTCGGTGCCAATCCATTTGGCGCCGCTGCGGATGTCCTTGTGGCCGCCGGCGATCACCATGGTGATGTTGCGTGGATACTTCAGCTCAATGCGATACTTCTTGCAGGTGTTCCACAGCGCGTCCGTCGCGGGAAACTCGCCCTGGCCCTCGATTTCCGACGGCCCTGAGCGGTCGCAGTCCATGCCCCAGTGCGCGATGTCGCAGTGGTGGCCGATCCAATCCAGCAACTGGCCGCCGCCGGTGTTGTAATTCCAGCGCCAGTCCATGTGAACGCGCTGTTTGATGTAAGGCTCCATCCGCGACGGTCCGATCCACGTCGCGTAATCCAGTTCCGCCGGCGGTTCACTGACGGCGAGCTTCCACGCCTCCGAACCGGGCCGGACCAGGGAAAAGTCCGTGACCTTGTCCGGCAGGGCCGAAAGTTTTGCCTGCAGTTCGGGCGCCGTGCCGGCAAAATCGTGGTGCCCTTCCGGCAATCCCACTTCCACGCGGGTCACTTCGCCAATGAGGCCGTTCCGGACGATTTCCGCCGCCTTGTGAAAGGGTGCCTGCGAGCGCTGCCACGAACCGGTCTGCCAGATAATGCCATGTTTCTCCACGGCGTGAACGATGGCCTGCTGTTCGGCAATCGTCTTGGCCAGGGGTTTTTCGCCGTAAATGTCCAGCTTGCGCCGCGCCGCTTCCGTGGCCACCAAGGCATGCCAGTGGTCCGGAATGGCGATCATCACCGCGTCCAGATCCGGGCGCGCCAGCATCTCGCGGAAATCATGGTAGGCGGCGCAATCCTGGTTTTGGTAATGCTCATTGACGGTGTCCACCGCGCTTTTCAGATGGTTCTTATCCAGGTCGCAGGCGGCCACCACGTGGCAATCCTCCTCCACCAGAAACGACTTGGTGTTGCCCGGTCCCTGCATGCCCCAGCCAATCACGCCCATGGTGACTTTGCCCGACGGTGGCGTTTTGCCGCCCCGGCCCAGGACGCAACCCGGGAGAATGGTGGGCAGGACCATGGCGGCGCCGGCGGCTTTGAGAAACTGGCGGCGGTTAAAAGGTCTGGCAATCAGGGATTTTTTCATGGTGGTGACGTGGAAAGATTAGCTGTTCAGTTTAAATGTTCAGTTGTTTGACGTGTTGATATTCAGGATGGTTACGGCTGGCAATTCATTTGGCAATCGTTTTTTATAGGGCGATGGTGATTACAGACTTTAGGTTACGGCTTGGCATTATCCGTGCTTCTATTGTAAGAAGCACGGTTGCGTCAGGCCATAACGGAACACCTTTATCCGACGCATCGAGCGTTGCAATGTCTCGAAATAATGCACTGCGTCAATAATTCAAGACACGCGCTTGGACTTTGCACTTGCTTCTGGGCAGAAGCGGCGAAATCCAATCCATAGACCATTTTACTCGTGCAACCGCAAGACCAAGTCGCAACATGAGCCGGGAAAGAGAAATGCGCCGGGAAATCAGCGGCCTGATTCTAGCCGGAATCGGCCTGGCTGGGATTGCCATTTTTGCGCCCGACGCCTCACATCATCTTGGTGCTTTTTTCAAAGTCGCGGCATCATCTGCCTGGCTGCGGCCGTTGGAGGGGCCGGCGGCTTGGTGCAGCCTTAAATTGATTTTGTTAGCCAGCGGGCTGTTTCTGCTGATTGAAGCCCTGGCGATAATCCTGGCGCACTTGGGACTCAAAGTCCTCGCCATGGTGGTTTTTTCTGCGGAAATCATATCCGTTCTCATTTTTTTGACGGGCGGCTATTATTTGTTCAAAGCCTTGTGTTGAAGCTACCGCATGACTTCGGCCGGTTCCGCTGCCTGGTGCGGTGACAAGCTGTCCCTGCCCCGAGGCAAAGACCGCAAACGCGCTTGCTAAAGGCTTTCCCGGAAAGCTACGCTTGGCCCCGACAAATATGGAATCCCTGATCGAAGAACTGAAAACGAAAATCATCGCCGGCTTCAACCTCGAAGGCGTCGCTCCGGCGGACATCAATCCCGACGCGCCCATTTTCGGCACCGGCTTGGAGCTGGATTCCATTGACGCGCTGGAATTGGTGGCCATCGTCGAGCAGGACTATGGCATTATCATCACCGAACGCTCCGTCGCGGACCAGGCATTTGCCTCCCTGCGCGCGCTCGCCGGATTTATCACCAGCCACCGCACCTGATGCTTCGGCGACGCCCAGTCATCACCGGCACCGGCATCATTGCCGCGGCCGGCTGCGGCGTAGCGGCCGTCTGGGAATCCATCCGCGCCGACCAGCCCGGCCTGCGGCCGCTGACGCTGTTTTCCTCCCCGCGCTTTGCCCGGCATCTGGTCGGGCAGGTCCGCGAAGACGTGGATCTGCTGGCCGGCAATGCGCGCGGTTCGCGTTCGGACAAACTGGCTTGGATCGCCGCGCGCGAGGCGCTGGCGGGCGCCGGGCTGGCCGATGGCTTGGGCGGCCTCGATCCCGGCCGCGTCGGCGTCCTGTTCGGCGCCACCGTGGGCGGCATGTTGGGCACGGAAAAATTTCTGGCCGCGCTGCTGCGTGAAAACAAATCCCGTTTCGGCCCGCTGCGGTTTCATGAATGCGCCGGCGCGGCGGATTTGTGCGCCCAAAAAATTGGCGCAGGCGGCCCGGTCGCCACGCTGTCCACCGCCTGTTCCGCCGGGGCCCTGGCCCTGTATGCCGCCGCCGAGCTGATTGAGCAGGGCCAAGCCGACGCGATGCTGGCGGGCGCAGGCGATTCCCTCTCGCGGCTCACGCTGAACGGTTTTGGCTCCCTGCTGTTGCTCGATCCCAACGGCTGCCGCCCTTTCGATGCGCGCCGTGCCGGCATCAGCCTGGGCGAAGGCGCCGCCATGCTAGTCCTCGAAGCCGAGGAAACCGCACTGGCCCGCGGGGCGGCCATCCTGGCGCGGTTCGCCGGCTGGGGCGCCAGTTGCGACGCTTTTCATGCCACCGCGCCGCAGCCCGAGGGCCGCGGTGCTTGCGCCGCCGTGCAGCGCGCCCTCGCCCGCGCCGGCTGGCAGCCCGCAGAGATTGATTTTGTCAGCACCCACGGCACGGCCACGCCGGACAACGACGCGATGGAATCCGCCGCGTTGAAAACGGTGTTCGGCGGGAAGGTGCCCCCGTTCTCGTCGGTAAAACGGTTTTTCGGCCATACGCTCGGCGCCAGCGGCGCGATCAAGGCGGTGCTAGCGGTGCAATCGCTGCGCGCGCAGGCCATTCCCGGCACTCCCGGTTTTGAGGTGGCCGACGAAAAACTTGGGCTGAAGCCGGTGACCGCCTTTCGCGCGCAGACGGTATCCCGCATCTTGAGCAACTCATTCGGCTTTGGCGGCAATAACGTGGCGCTGGTATTTGAAAAATTCCCTCCCAATAGCAGCCGGCGTGAGGAGGTTCCAATTTCAAATTCGAAATTTGAAATTCAAAATCAGGAATTCAGTCCGAGCCTCCTTGCGTCGGCTCCTGCAAAGGGGTTTGCGATTCTCGGCTTGGGGGTGGTCAGTCCGGCGGGATATTCGCTCGCAGACGTCGCCGCGACGCTTCGCGGCGGCGGCGCGCCGGTCTCCTGGTTCGCGGTTCCGGCGATGTCTGCCGACGCCCGAGCCAAAGTCCTTGCCTGCGGTGAATTCGGCGCGGACCAAGGCCTCGATCCAGCCCGACGGCGCAAACTGAGCCGCCTGCAACAAATGGCGTTGGTGGCCGCACGGAAAGCGTTGGGCGCGGAGCTCGCCGCGGGTATCACCCCGGAAAAAATCTGCGTGGCCCTCGGCACCGGGCTTGGCTCGCTCGCGGACACGGCGGCGTTTGTGGAGAACCTGATCTTGAAGGACGAACGCGCGCCGCGACCGGCGCTGTTCTCCGGCTCGGTTCACAATTCGCTCGCGTCGCAAGTCGCCATCGAATTGCATTGCGCCGGCCTGAACTCGACGCCGGTGCAGCGTCAGATCGCCTTCGAGACGGCGCTCTGGCAGGGCGCGACGGAATTGGCGACCGGCCGCGCGGAATTGGCGCTCGTCGGCGCGGCGGATGAATTGAATCAATACCAGCTTGCTGCTGGTCTGCGCTGGGGCTGGTGGCAGGAATCGTCGCCGGCCCTCCGGCCATTTGCGGACCCGCTGGCAGGACGGCAACGTCCCCTGCCGGGCGAAGGCTGCGCGATGTTTGCGCTGGGTCGGGCGGATTCGGCGGCCAACCCGCTGGCATTCGTTTCTGCCCTCCGCCTTGGCCGCCGTCAGGAGCTGGACGCTGAGACCGAGGCAATATGGATTCTGCAAACGCTCGCGCGCAACGGCATTCCGGCCGGCGAAGTGGATTTGCTCCTGACTGGCGCGAACGGCTTGCGGGCGCCGGATGATTTTTACCAAGCCGTCGCCGCCGCCTTTTCACGCGCGGCGGGGCGAACGGTGCCCTGCGCCGCGTACAAACAAGGCTGCGGCGAACATCACTCAGCCTCGGCGTTCGGTTTCCTCACCGCCATCGGCCTAGTGCGCGGCGAAATCGCCTCCGAGCGGCCCGTGCGGACGGTGGTACTCTACACGCTGTCGCCGACCGGGACGAAAGGAATGTGTTGCGTCCGGGCCTGACCAGATACCAGTGGCTGGTCGCCGGCACAATCCTGCTGGCGGTGGTGATCGTGATTGGCAGCCACGGCGTGGCGCGCTGGTGCTGGCTGGCGGCGCTGGGCACCTTGTCGGGCCTGGTGGTCGGGCTGGGCGTATCGTTTCCGCAATGGCAAATGTTCGGACCGGGCATCTGCCGCGCCGCCACGCAATCCAAAGTGGTCGCGCTGACTTTCGATGACGGCCCGGATGCGGAGAACACCCCGGCTTTACTGGGATTGCTGGCCGAACACAACATCCGCGCAACTTTTTTCTGCATCGGCCGCCGCGTGGCCGCCCAGAAGGAATTAGCGCGACGCATGGTGGCGGCCGGCCACCGGCTGGAGAACCACACGTTTCAGCACAGCCCCCTAACCAACTTTTTTTCCGTCGCGCGATTGCGCGAGGAACTTGTGCTGGCGCAGACGGAAATCCAGCGCGCCACCGGTCGCGCGCCGGAATTCTTCCGTCCTCCCGCCGGCTTGACTAACCCGCGGATCTTCCGCGTGACGAAGGAACTGGGGTTGAAGCTGGCTGGCTACACGTCGCGCGGGCTGGACCGGCGGCCGGACCCTCCGGAAAAAATCGCCGGACGGCTGCTGGCTGGCATGCAGCCGGGCGCGATTTTTTTGCTGCACGACGCCGGGGTGCCGCGCGAGCGATTGCTGGCCGTGACCCGGCTGGTACTGGACCATTTGCAGGCAGCGGGCTACCGTTGCGTGCGGTTGGATCAACTACTGACTGAACCTGAATCGAATGGCTGAAGCCAGCTTGTTGATGGGGGGGGTACGGCTCTTGCCCTGGCCGCTTTCGGCCATGCCCAGCAAACTGGATCTACCGCGCCAAGGATCCACAGTTGAGGCTGCGGGTAATGGCCAATTCGGCGCTGCGGGAGGGAAAACGGCAGGTTTAAATCCAAATTCCAGCCTCCCAATGTCGGCTTTTACAGGATATGAACTCTACGCGTTGGTGCTGAGCTTCAAAGCCAGCCCGGAGGCGATCACCATGGAGATAACCCCACGGATGTTTATGGTCAGCAGGATGAACAGCCCATTGAAAGTCGCGGTTTCCTCCGTCGCGGATTTCTTGTCCGTCTTGTGCCCGAGTTGAGCCAAGTACTCTTCCTTGGTGAGCTTGCCGCTGGCGAGATCCTGGTAGCGGGGCAGTTCTTTTTGCTTGAATATCCGAACCTCGTCATCGCTGACCGCCGCCGGCTTTACCACCTCGCCTTCATCGGCGGATTGCTTGGCCAGATAACCCCTGATTTCCGCGTCGGAGCCGGTCGGGATGGCTTTGACCACCAACCTGGCCTCCTTGACGTTTTCGGCGTAGCCTTCATCCCGAATTCTATTCCACCATCCCAGCGCCACGAAATACTGGGCGGCGAGGACACCCACGATGACGAACACCACGGTGATGCCGCCGAGTTCCTTGCTGCCCTCCCCCTTGCCCAGCCAATGCGCGCCAAAACCCGCCAATCCGCCGATGACCAGCGCCATTCCCGTGCGCACTCCCGTAGTCTTGAAAATCAAATAATAAATGACGGCGCCGATCAGGGCGCCCGTGAAACCCCCCAGGATGCCCAGGCCAAAGCTGGGTTGCTTGGTGGGTCCGGTGGCGGCGACAGCCGCGACGCCGGCTGCACCGAACCTCGGTGGAGCCTCGGAAGGCGGGGGCGCATCGGCAGACGGCTGGGCCGGCGCCGGAGCGGGGGCCGGCACGTTCACCCGCATTCGCGCGTGGGCGGGCGGCGGCGCTCCCATCGGCGGCAGAGCCGCTGGCTTGGGAACGAAAGGCGGCGGGGCAATGGGCGAGGGCGCACCCGCCAGCGCCGGCTCGACCTGCTTGAACACGGTCATCTGCTGAAGCAGATCATTGGCCTTGGTTGTGCCGTCGCGGTGGCAAATGGGACACGCCACGGTGAAAGGCATCCGGCCGTTTATCGGCTCGACGTCGAACTTGAATTTCTGGCCGCAATCGCAGTAGACCTTGAGTTCGATCATGGGCTTTAAGGGTTTCCGCGATTGTGAGCGCGTCCCGGCGAAATTCAAGCCCTGATTCCAAGTTTTTCTTGTGTCGAATCGTCCAATGAGCCTGCCTTTGTCCGTCTCGACGTGAACGTGTGGCGGTGGTGGTCACCGATAAACCAGGTAATAATGTAGCCTGCGCGACGGATTCGTCCCATATTTTATTCAGCATGCTGCAAAAACTGTTGCCGTAAATTTCACGGCACCGGCACGGCGTTAAACACCTTCTTGATGATGGCATCCGTCGTCACCGCCTGCGCCTCGGCTTCGTAGGTCAGGATGATGCGATGGCGCAGCACGTCGGGGCCGATGCTTTTCACATCCTCGGGGATCACATAATCGCGGCCTTGCAGGAGCGCCCACGCCTTGGCGGCGAGCGTCAGGAAAATGGTCGCGCGCGGCGAGGCGCCAAACTGGATGAAATGCTTCACATCCAGCTTGAAATCCTGCGGCTTGCGCGTGGCAAAAACGATCTTCACGATGTAATCGCGGATCTTGTCGTCCACGTGAATCTGATCCACCAGCTTGCGCGTCGCCAGGATTTCTTCGAGCGAGACGACCGGTTGCACCGGCTGTTCCGGGCTGGTGAAGGCCATGCGGTCGAGAATCTGCCGCTCCTCCGCTTCGTTCGGATAATCGAGGATCACCTTGAACATGAACCGGTCCACCTGCGCCTCGGGCAGCGGATAGGTGCCTTCCTGGTCAATCGGGTTTTCCGTGGCCAGCACGAGAAACGGCGACGGCAGCTTCATGGTCTCGCCACCGAGGGTCACTTGCCGCTCCTGCATGGCTTCCAACAGGGCGCTCTGCACTTTGGCCGGCGCGCGGTTGATTTCGTCGGCCAGGACGAAGTTGGCGAAGATCGGCCCGCGAGTGGCGTGGTATTTGGAATCCTGGGGATTGTAGATGAGCGTGCCCACAATGTCCGCCGGGAGCAGGTCGGGGGTGAACTGGATGCGGTTGAAGCGGGCCTGCACGGCGGTGGCCAGGGTGCGGACGGACAGTGTTTTGGCGAGGCCGGGCACGCCTTCGAGCAGAACGTGGCCATTGGCCAGCAACCCCACGAGCAGGCGGTCCACCAGCGGTTCCTGGCCCACGATGACGTGGCCGATTTCTTCCCGCAATTTGCGAATCCAAGCGGTCGTTTCCGCGACCTGCTCTTTCAAAGTTGAGTTCATGGGGCGAGAATCTAAATCGCGCCGCCGGGCGACTCAAGCACAGGCTTGCGAAATCCGCTTCCTTGCCCAAAGCGCAGCTCTGGAAGCCGCCGCGATGCCCAAATTTCAAGGTGTTTCCGGGCAATTTTGCGCGCGCTCATGCTGGCGGAGTTGCTGCGGGTCACAGACCCGCGCTCCGTTACCGGTGTTGAACGCACGCCTCAGGCGTTCGTCTGAATCCGGCTGCGTCCCGTTTTATTGAACGCCAGCGTGTCGAGCGAAAACAGCCCGCCGCCCGCAATCGCCAGGAACACAAATCCGGAGAGATACAAGAACGCCAATTCGCCTTCCCCGTGCATCGCGGTTTTATTCACCATCAAAAACGCCACAAACATGTCAATCACCAGCACCGCCGCCGCGATCCGCGTCATAAAGCCAACCGTCAGCAGCAGGGCGCCGCCCACCTCCGCCATGATCACCAGAATCAAACTCGCTTCCGGCCCAAGCCGCAATGGATCCTGGAAAGTGCCCACCATGTCGTTAAAATGCGCCAGTTTTTCGAAACCGTGATTGAACAGCATGCTCAGGCCCAGCCACAACCGCGCCACCAGCAACGCCATGTTCGTCAGGTCGGAATCTTCCGAAGGGATAAATAGTTTTTTAAACATGACTGCATATTAGCCAAAACGCATACATATTCAATGCAAAAGATAAAATCTGCTTGCGGCAGAGGCCACGGCAAGCCGGCGCGAAAGCGGGGGCGGGGACGGCTCCTCACGGTGTTCTTAGTTTTGGTGAAGCGGTCGTGGGGACAAGCTGTCCCCGCCCCGGGGCAGGCATTCGCCCCGGGGCCATCCCGTCTTACACTATGCGCAGCAGCTCGTGCGTGCCGTAGCGGACTTTGGCGAGGCTGGCATATTTGTCGCCGGCAGCCCGGTACCCAAGAGCGCAGGCCACTACCGTCGCGTAACCGCTTCCGGCCAGTTGCAAGACCCGGTCATATTCGGCGGGCGCCAGTCCTTCCATGGGACACGCGTCCACGCCCAGCATGGCTGCCGCGGTCATCAAATTGCCCAGCGCGATGTAACATTGTCGCGCCGCCCATTCGTGGGCGATCTTGCCGCGCGCGCCGTTCACCACGTCGCCAAGCATCATGTCCCGGTAAAAATTGAGCGACTCCGCCGGCACGCCGCGCACGGCACTGATCTGCCGAATCAGCCGGGTCACGTCCGCCTCCCGCATGTCGGTGCGGGCGGCGAACACCACGAATTGCGAGCAGTCCACCACCTGTTTCTGCCCCCAGGAATGCGGCAGCAGCGCCGCGCGTTTGGCCGGATCCTGGACCAGCAGAAATTGATACGGCTGCAGGCCGTAGCTTGTTGGCGTGAGGACGAGGGTCTGCTCCAGCGCCGCCCAGATGTCGGCGGGAATTTTTTTGTGCGGATCGAAGACTTTGGTGGCGTAGCGCCATTGCAAGGCGTCGAGAAGTTGTTTGGTGGTGTTCATAGACTTTAAGTTACGGCGCGCAATTTTGCACACTCGGGCCTAAAAGCAAATATTTCCTTTCCCGCAACCACACTTCCCTCCCTGACACGGCTATAAATTGAGGTGCGTTTTGTAATTGCCTGGACGATATTGCGGGCTTAGGCTGCGGCTGCATTATGAAAAAACTAGCCATCGGATGCGGGGCGCTGGTGGTGCTGGGCATCGCCGCGCTGCTCGTCATCGCCATTGCCGGCGGCAGCTACAACCATTTGGTCAAGCTGTCGCAAAGCGTCAACCGCCAGTGGGCACAGGTGCAAAACGTCTATCAGCGCCGGGCCGACTTGGTTCCCAATCTGGTCGCGACTGTCTCGGGTGCGGCGAACTTTGAAAAATCCACCCTCACCGAAATCACCGCCGCCCGCGCCTCGGTCGGCCAAGTGAAACTCGACCCGAACACCGCCCCCAGTGACTCGGCCAAGCTGGCGGAATTCGAGCAAGCCCAGGGCGCCTTGTCCTCCGCCCTGTCGCGGCTCCTCGTGGTGTCCGAGCGTTATCCCGACCTGAAGTCGGGCGCCAACTTCCAGGAATTGCAAGCGCAACTGGAAGGCACGGAAAACCGCATTGCCGTCGAGCGCGGACGTTTCAACGAGACCGTGCAGGCCTACGATACCGCCATCAAATCCTTTCCCACCGTGCTTTACGCCGGCCTGTTTGGCTTCACGGAAAGGCCTTACTTCACGGCTATCACGGGCGCGGAAAAGCCGCCCCAGGTGCAGTTTGATTTCCACCCAAAATAATCGGCGCGGGCAGAAAATACTGTGAAAAAAATACTGGCCTTTTTGTGCGGAATGGTTTGGCTGACGACTCTGGTCGCCGAAACCATTCCGCCCGCGCCGGCGCGGTATTTCAACGACTACGCCGGAGTGGTTTCCGCCGCTGCTGCCACGCAGCTCAACCAGCGGCTGGAACAATTTGAGCGCGATTCCTCCTGCCAGATCCTGGTGGCAGTTTACCCCAAGATGCAAAGCGATTCCTCAATTGAGGATTACACCGTGCGCGTCGCCCAAGCGTGGAAGGTCGGTCAAAAGGAGCAGAACAACGGCGCGGTGTTGTTCGTGTTCATCCAGGATCGGAAGATGTTTTTGCAAACCGGCTATGGATTGGAAGGCGTTCTGCCCGACGCCATTTGCAAACGGATCATCGAGAACGAAATCAAACCGGGATTCAAAGCCGGTAATTTCGAGGCCGGTCTGACGGCCGGAGTGCACGCGATGCTGGCCGCCGTCAAAGGGGAGTACAAAGGCACCGGACAAACCGCTGCTGATCGAAATATTGTCGTGGTCGGCAACGGTAATGGCAGTGGCAATAATCAGCCGGGATTGGGGGTTGTCGTCGTGGTGATTTTCGTGGTGATTTTCGTGATCATTGTCCTCTCCAACGCGCGGCGTGGCGGATACTACAGTCGGCGCGGTTGGTCGGGCAGCAGTTGGGGTGGCGGCTGGGGCGGCGGTGGTGGTAGTGGTGGCTGGTCGGGCGGCGGTGGTGGCGGTGGCGGCGGATTTTCGGGCGGCGGCGGCAGCTTTGGCGGTGGCGGCGCGGGAGGAAGCTGGTGATATGAAGGAATTCCTCAATCAATTACACCACGATGACATCATCGCCGCCATCCGCGCAGCCGAGCAAACCACTTCCGGCGAAATCCGCGTGTTCATCAGCCGCAAGCTCGTGGCCGATCCGGTGGCGGCGGCACAAGCGCAGTTCGAGCGGCTGGGCATGACCAAGACGCACCATCGTAACGGCGTTTTGATTTTTGTGGCGCCTCGCGCCCGCAAGTTTGCCGTCATTGGCGACACGGCGGTGCATCAGCGCTGCGGCGACGGCTTCTGGCAGTCCCTGGCCGCCGAAATGAACGGTCACTTCCGGCAATCCAATTTCTCGGCCGGCATCATCCACGCCATTCAGAAAGCCGGCGAACTGCTGGCCGCGCATTTCCCGCCGCAGCCGGGCGACGCCAATGAATTGCCGGATGAGATCGAAGGCGATTAACGCCAAAATCGGTTCGGATTTCGGATTTTGCACTGCGGGCTTTGGGTGTATTATCGGCCCATGAACCCCGGCCCCCTGCAAATCCGGCGCGCCACCGTGGACGACCTGCCCGCGCTCAAGAGCCTCTGGCTCGCGGCGCAATTTCCCGCCGCCGAACTCGAAAACCGGCTCACGGAGTTCCACATCGTGGAATCCGGCGGCCAGTTTGCCGGCGCGCTCGCCGTGCAAATCCTACGCCAGCACGCCCGGCTTCATTCCGAGGATTACGCGGATTTCTCCGTGGCGGACGCGGCGCGGGAGTTGTTCTGGGAACGCATCCAAAAACTCGCCGCCAACCTGGGCGTCTTCCGGGTGTGGACGCAGGAGACCTCGCCATTCTGGCGACACTGGGGTTTTCAACCGGCGAACGCGGAAACGCTCACCCGACTGCCGGACGAATGGAAAGGGCTGGAAGGCCGCTGGTTGACGCTGGAATTGAAAAATGAGGAAGCCATCAACACGGCCTGGCAAAGCCAGTTGGCAGCTCTGATGGATGTCGAAAAGGAACAGACGGCCCGGGTTGCCGCCCAGGCGCGCAAACTGCGTTTGTGGCTCACCATCGCCCTCTTGCTGTTCGCGGGCATCTGCTTTGCCGGCGCGGTCTTCCTGCTCCTGCGCCGCCTGCACCAACCGTAGCGGCAGGCATCCTTGCCAGCCGCGGAGCTGGTGCCAAGCCGAGGTTCGGCCTTCCCAGCCCGGCGGAAGAAACCTCCGGCGTGCCCAAGCGCGTTGAAATCTGTCACACCACAATCCAACCCACGCTCCTTCCGGGCGGCAGGGATGCCGCCCTCCACGCCAGGCGAGAATACCTGCCGCCACGGCGTTGGGCTGCTTTCGCCCCGTGAAATCGTCCTTCGGAATTCGGCTCAATCCACCGACAGGCCCAATTGGCGGAACCGCTGCAATTTGTAGATGAGCGCGCGGCGGCTGATGCCCAGCGCCTTGGCGGTTTCCGTGCGGTTGAATTTGTGTTGCGCCAGCGCGGCGAGGATCGCCTGGCGCTCGATTTCATCCAGTTGCTGCGCCTCAATGGCCGACGCCGGCACCGCCGACTTGAGGACGTCGCGGAATTTTGCCGGCAGATGATCGGGCAGGATCAGTTCGCTTTGGGAGAGCAGTACGGCGCGCTCGATCGTGTTGCGCAATTCCCGCACGTTGCCCGGCCAGGAATAATTTTGCAGGCACACCCCGGTGGCCTCGGCCAGCCGCGCGGGGTTCCGCGCCAGTTTGGCGATAAAAAAATTTGCCAGCGGCAGGATGTCCTCGCGCCGCTCGCGCAACGGCGACAGATGCAGTTCCACCACGTTGAGCCGGTAAAACAAATCCTCGCGGAACCGGCCGTGCTTCACTTCTTCCTCCAGATTGCGGTTGCTGGCGGCCACCAGGCGGGCATTGGTGCGGATCTCGCGATTGGAGCCGATGCGCTGGAAGCGCCCGTCCTGGGTCACGCGCAGCAGCTTGGCCTGCAAGCCCGGGGACATTTCCAGGATCTCATCCAGAAAAATTGTGCCGCCATTCGCCTCCTCAAAGCGCCCCAGGCGCTGGGCGCTTGCGCCGGTAAACGCGCCTTTTTCGTGCCCGAACAATTCGCTCTCCAGCAGCGTTTCGGGAATGGCCGCGCAATTCACCTTGATCAGCGGCCCCCTGGCGCGCGCGCTCCACGCATGCAGCACCTCGGCCACGACCTCCTTGCCCGTGCCGCTTTCGCCGGTGATGAAGACCCGCGCCTCCGACGGCGCCACCATCGCCACTTCCTGGAACAGCGCCACCGTCAGCGGACTTTGGGCGATGACGTCCGGCGGCAGGTTCTTTTCCGCGCCCAGATGCAGCGGCGCCTGCGGGGCGATGCCGGTGGCCTGCTGCACGGTCACCAGCAATTCGTCGAGGTCAATCGGCTTGGCCAGGTAATTCAGCGCGCCGTCGCGCATCGCCACCACCGCGTCGCGGATGTCGGCGTAGGCGGTGACCAGCAGGACCGGCAGGGCGGGAAATTGCAGGCGGACGCGGCGCAGGGTTTCCAACCCCGACAAGCCGGGCATACGCACGTCCGAGATCATCATGGAAAAATTACCGCCGGGCAGTAGCGCCAGCGCCCGCTCGCCGGAGTCCGCCAGGACGACCTCGAACTGCTGGCTCCGCAAAAAGGATTCGAGCAAACCGCGCTGGCCCGGATCGTCATCCACGATCAAGATGCGCGGCGGCGTTGGCCTAGCGGTGTCTGGCACAAAACCAAGCTAGACGAATTGGCCGCGGGCCAAAAGCAATTTTGCGGGGCGCGTTTGGGCAGGCGGCTGGCGAGTTGATGCCGCAACGCGCCGCCAAACCTCCAATCGCACTGTGGTTATGGCCATTCCAAAATCGCGGGTTAAATCCGGTTCAGGGGAAAATGCTGGTCAATGAGTTTGTAATCGCGGTCATGCTCCAGAAAATTCACGCCGTGTTGTATCACCGTGGCCGCAATCAAACAGTCAATGGAATTGCGGATGGTGACACCGGCGTGCCGGAGTTCGCGGTAAATGGTCGCGCCCAATTCAAATGTGGAACGGTCGTCGTCCAAATAAACCAGGTTTTCAAAATGCCCTTTGACCACGAGGTATTCTTTGTCGTGGCGGATACCCTGCAAAATTTCCAGCCAGACGCACCCGCAGACGCAAATACCGTGGCCATCTTGAACCGCCAGCTTGAGCTTGTCGGTCTGCTCGTTTTTGCGCGCGGCAAAGAAATCAATCCAGACGGTCGAATCCACCGGTAGTTTCATGGCCGGCGCCGCCGGCGCATGGACTTAAGCTCGCCAGTCCAGCGAAGCTTACCCTCCAGAGCAAGCAACTCGTGCTGTTTTTCCCGGCGCACGAGCTCCTGAAGCGCGTGATGCACCAAGGCGCGGCGGGTTTTCATGCCGGTGGCCAGCAGGCCCGCTCGCACCAGGGATTCATCCAGGACAATATTGGTCCGTTTCATTTATACACACAATACTGCCTCCCAAGGTGTAGGCAAACTCCAACCAATCACAACGATTGGTCATGGGTTAATCCTCCGGTTTTTCCGGCCTCAGTTGACCGGCCTCATATTGAATTTGGACGGGCACATCTTTCAAGGCAGCCAGCGCCCGAATCCGCTTTTCCATCTCCACCTTGGCGGCAGCTTTGAGGGATGAATTTTCAAATTCCCGCTTCGCTTCGGCGGTCAATTGCTGGAGCGCGGCTTCGTGGTCCTGGGGTTGAAGCCAGTTGACGACCCCGCCCTTCTGATCGGTGATTTCATTGGCGGTCATCTCCACGGACAGAATTCTTGGATTGGGCAGCGTTACGGTCATCTGCCGGGGATGGGTCTGGAGGTTGATTTTAAAAAGTTGGTCGAGGTCAAACCCGGCTTTGGCGACAAACCTCCCCTGCACGGAAATGGTCTTGGTGCTGTACAGCCAGGTGGAAACAAAAGTGGTGTCCACGCTCATGCTTTTGGAGGCGGTCGCCAGTTCGGCGAGGGGATGGGATTCGGAGGCCACCACCCGGTGGTTGACGGTGATGGTCGGCGCGGCATTGAAGGCGGCTTTGAATTCTTGGGAGATGCCTTGCGCCATGGCGGTCACGGCTTTGGTGGTTTCATGCAAAACGACCTGCACCGCGATAAGAAAGGAAATCAGTATCGTGACGATGACAATTATGATTTTGCCCAAAGATTTCACCGTGGTTTGCCTTTGGCATCACGGACTTCCCGCGATGGTTTGAGCAGCCGCAGCCGCTTGCCAATCGCGCGGCCAATCACGCCCAGGATTTCACCGCTGGTCCGCCAGCGCTCCCGGTTAAACCGCGCGAATTCCGCGTCCGTCAATGGTTCGCGATTGTAAGGAAAAAACCCCTCGGGCGTGATGAGAAAACCGGGTGCGGAATAAGGGTCAAATTCAGGCGCCGGCAGGGATCGCTTCTGAAAATGAAGATAGGCGTATTCGTCATCCGCAATGCCCCGGTCACAATTGTAATGCGCGTGATAGATTCTTCCGCGATGCCAGTAGAAAACCTGCTCGGGATAGTTCCGTCCGGCGGCGCCCTCAAACCGCGTGATTTTCCAGCGGGTTGGCGGTTTGACATCCACAATGAATTCCTCGTGAAACTGCGGAAGGTCATGATAGCGGAGGATGGCGTAGATGCCGCGCCACTCATCAAAGGTCAGGTGGTCGGTGCGTCCGCATTGGAACGCCTCGCGGTAATTGATGGTATTGGGCGCTTCCAGCATGAAATAGCGGTTGACCTTTTCCGTATTGCGATAGAGCGTCAAATGGCCGCGGCACAAGATCTTGTCATAGGCGCGCAAAATATCCTCCCGCAGAAATTTTCTCAGGTTGCCAAACACCATGTCCAAATCACAATGGCCCCAAAAATCATATTTTCCCAGCAAGTCCGCAAACAAATAACCGTAGGCGGCCTTGAAATGGCACAGCAGGCGCGGGTGCGTGAGATTGACTTCCAAGGCCAGTTTGGCGGAAAAGTTCTTTTGCAGTCCGGCCAGCGTGGCGGGGTGCAGGCGGACATTGGGCGGCAGGCGGCGGGGCGTCGGATCATCCGTGAGAATCAACCAATCAATATCGGGATTGAGTTCGCAGGAGCGGAACACGCATTCCACATAGGGGGGAAGTTTGCCAAAATAGCAAACGATCAAGCAGAGGGAGCTTTTGCGGGGATTGGTGGGATCGTCAGACATGGCCATACGTCTTGGGCAGCCATTCAGGCCGGCCCGGAAGTTGAGCGGATCAAGTTGGTGTCCACAAACAACGCGTTGGCATACATTCGGTCACCGGCGCCTCCGGGTTCATAAAGGCCATACATGACCAAATCAAAGCGTTGAAGCGTTTCAAACACCGCTTGAAATTGAGTGTGGGTGGGATCGTTTTTATAAAACGTGACTTCAGAATACACGGCGCGAATGCGTGAATTCTCCAACATCCCCCGGGCGCCGTTCAACACCTCATAATCAAATCCTTCAGTGTCGGTTTTCAACAGATCTATGCGCGTGATTTGGCGGGCTTCACAAAAGGCATCCACGGTGGTTTGGGTAATGATTTCCGAGTCGCCCTCCGGGGTGGGCAAATTGTTGGCGGCGGCAAGGCTGTTCCATTGAGACTCGCTGCGAAGATACATGCGCGCGTTTCCCGACGCCGCTCCCAAAGCCAGTTGGTGGGGATGAATGCGGGGAAATCCTGCCACCCCTGCCTTCAGCTTTTCATACGTTTTGGAAACCGGTTCAAACGCATGAATTAGCGCCGCGGGATGGGCCGCGACGGCGCCCTGCGCAAATAAACCCACGTTCGCGCCAATGTCAAAAATGACTTCTGGGGCAAATGCCATTCTCTCCAGGTCAGCCCATAAATCTATTTGCCGCGGAAGGGTGCCGGCGCGGAAAATATAAACCCCTTGCCGCCGGAGCAGATTTTTCACCAAAGTGAACGGGTGCATATTTTGAATTTTGCCGTCTCTGGCCCCGCCGACTCAAATCAAATCGCGCGGTTCTTTCAGGTGTAAAAATGTCCCAGCTCGCGCAAGGAGGAATAATCTTTAGCGCGCTCCGCTGAGGCGCGTCCGATGATGATATGGTCCACCACCTCGATCTTCAGCAACTGGCCGGCGCGGATCAAATCGCGCGTTGCCTTGATGTCGGCCTCGCTGGGCGCGGGGTCGCCGCTGGGATGATTATGCACCAGCACCACGGCTGCGGCATTGGCGGCGATGGCGGCGCGGAAGACCTCGCGCGGATGCACCAGCAGCGTGTCGAGCAGGCCGCGGGAAATCTCCTCGAGGCGGATTAATCGCTTGCGGGTGTTGAGCAGCAGCGCCTGGAACGATTCGACATTATTCAGGCGGTTCGTCTCGCGCATGAAGCCCACCACCGTGGGCGGATTGTCCAGCACTGGTGAGTCCTCGCGCCGCTCCTGCTCCATCCGCCGGGCCAGCGCGAACGCGGCCACGAGCGTCACCGCTTTGTCGCGGCCAATGCCCGGGGTGTCTCGCACCTGGTCCACCGAGGCCCGCGCCAGCTCATTCAGCGACCCGAATCGCTGCAGCAGATTCTGCCCGACTTGCACCACGTTGGCGCCTTTCATGCCCGTGCGCAGGAGGATGGCGATCAATTCCGCGTGCGTCAGCGCATCGGGCCCGCGTGCCGCCAGCCGCTCGCGCGGACGCTCGCTGGCCGGCTGGTCTTTCATGCGGAGGGGTTCGTTCATGCGTTATGGTTTAGCCGCCCGCGCGGCGCTTGTCACGCACTTCCAATTCGTGCCACTCATGCATCAGCGTTTTTGTCAAATTGCCGCGGGTCTGTCCTCAGCGCAAGGAAATCACTACCAGACCCGTGGCGCGAGCCGGTACCGCGTGCGCTCGCAATATTCCGCATAGCCGGTCAGGTCGCGGCGGAGCATTGATTCATTCGTCATTGGGCCGCTTGTCACGCATCACTCGTCACGTTATCATTGCTTTGTGTTTCCACAAAGCCCCTGCCGATACGCTTTGCTGGCGGGTATGCTGTTGTTACTGGCGCCCGCGCTCCTCGCTGCCGGCGCCAACGACGAATGGTTGGCGCGCTCGCTACAAACAGAGGATGGGTTGCCGGACAACAGCGTGGATGGGGTGGCGCAGACGGCGGATGGTTATCTTTGGGTGGGTACACCCACGGGGCTGGCCCGTTTCGACGGACTGCAATTTGAAACCATTTCGCTCACCAACATCATCCCCGAGCCGAACAGCGGCATCATCACGATGCTGCGCGGGCAGCACAATGCGTTGTGGCTGGCGATGGACCGCGGGGCGGTGGTGCGTTTGTCCGGCGCCACTTCGCGCGCGTTCGTCCAGGACTTGCCCAACTTTATCCCGAACGGCCTGGCCGAGGATGCCGCCGGCAATTTGTGGATCGCCTACCGCGGCGGGACGGTTTATCGCGTTCAAGAAGGACAGACCTCGCTGGCAACGCCGGAGCAAGGCCTGCCGCCCGGTCCGGACATTTGCGCACTGACGACCGACCGCGAGGGTTGTCTCTGGTTTGCCAAGGCCGGACAGGTCGGGATCTACAGTAATGGACTATTTCAGGTGCGACATCAACTGGAAGCGCAACCGATGCGGCTGGCGGCGGCGCGGGACGGTGGGGTCTGGATCTGCTGCGGTTTCCATCTTTACAAATGCCTCCGGGAGGGAGCGGTGCAGGACGGCGGAGAATTTCACCCCGAAATCAGCGGCACGGTGGCGACCGTGATGCTGGAAGATCACGACGGCAATGTCTGGATCGGCACGTCGTTCAGCGGGCTGTACCGCCATAGCCAGTCCGGTTTTCAAGCCGTTGCCACCAGCCACGAAGAAATTTTAAGCTTGCTGGAGGACCGCGAAGGGAATCTCTGGGCGGGAACCCGCGGTGGCGGATTGAACTGCATTCGTCGCCGTGCCATTACTCTTGAAGACGCCGGGGATGGCCTGCCGTATCCCTCCATTCAGTCCATCTGCGAGGCATGTGACGGAACGATCTGGGCGGTCACGCAAAATCGCGCGCTGGCGCGTCTGGTCGCCGGGCGCTGGCAGACCATCCCGGTATCCGCCAACTGGCCTGGCGACGCCACGTGCGTCAACGCCGATGCGGGAGGCACGGTGTGGGTGGGCACCAGCACCAACGGACTCTTTTGCTGGCGCGGCGGCAAATTCGTGGATTGGGACGGCTCCGCCGCTTTGCGCGGGCAAACGTTTCATACCTTGCTGACCACCACGAACGGCGATTTATGGATGGGGCGGGAGTCCCCTAACGGCGTCCTGCGCTTGCGCGATGGCCAACTCACCACGTTTCCAGTTTCCCAGGCCAGTCGGGTCATTCGCGCCATGGTGGAGGATGCCACGGGAAACATCTGGGTGGGCACTTCCAGAGGCAATTTGCTGCGCGTCAGCGGCGAAAAAATCAGCGATGTGACCCCGCGTCCGGAGGCGGAGTTGGCGCCCATCCGCTGCCTTTACGCCACGCCGGACGGCGCGCTTTGGATTGGCTACGCTCGCTGGGGCGTGGGGCGTTTGCAAGGCCGCCGCTATACCGAGTACAATTCCGCCCAAGGCTTGTACAGCGATTCCGTGTCACACATCACGGCCGACCAGCAAGGCTGGCTCTGGTTTGGTTCTAACAAAGGTATCTTCAAAGTGCGCCAACGGGATTTTGAGGAAGTGGCGGCGGGCGCCAATGCGCGGGTGCGTTGCATTCATTATGGCCGGGGCGACGGCCTGCCCAGCCTGCAGGGAACGTTCGGCGAATCGCCGAATGTGCTGCGGAGCCGCGACGGGCGCCTGTGGATTCCCATGCAAACGGGGCTGGTCGTGGCCGATCCCGCGAAACTTTATGAGCAGATGGATCCCCCGCCGACCTTGCTCACCCGCGTTTTGGTGGACCAGCGGGTGGTGGCGGAATACACCGGCATCCTGCCCCGGCGGGAAAGCACGGCGGATCAGGCGCTGGAACTGAATACGGACCAGGCTGTGTTGAAGCTGGACCCGGCCTATCACAGCGTCACTTTCGAATTTGCCGCGTTTGATTTCAGTGCACCGGAGAACATCCAGTTCCGGCACCGGCTGGCCGGCTTCGAGGCTGGCTGGGGGGAATCCAGCCTGGTCCGCGCCTTCACCTACCCGCGGCTGCCGAACGGCCATTATGGTTTTCAAGTCGAGGCGTGCAACGCCGATGGGGACTGGGGCCAGATCCCCGCGCGCATCAGCTTGGTGGTGGCCCCCTTCTTTTACCAAGAGTGGTGGTTCCGGCTGGCGGTGGTGGCGGCGTTCACTTCTTGCATCATAGCAGTCGTGCGCTACGTGTCCTTTCGACGGCTGCGCGCCCGGCTGCGGTTGCTCGAGCAGCAGGCAGCTTTGCAGCGGGAACGCGCCCGCATCGCCAAGGACATTCACGACGACCTCGGCGCCAACCTGACGCAAATCGCCTATCTGGGCGAACTCGCCCACCAGGACCGGGGCGCCCCGGACCTCGTGGGTGAACGCATCCGGAACATTTCCGCCACCGCGCGGCAGGCGGTGAAATCGCTAGACGAAATCGTCTGGGCCGTCAATCCCCGCAACGACACGCTGGCCCACCTGCTCGACTACGCCGGCCAATTCGCGGTGGATTATTTGCGACTGATGGACATCCGCTGCCGGCTGGATTTCCCCGCGGAAATTCCCCCCCGCGAACTTTCCACCGACCTGCGCCACAATCTCTTCCTGGTGATCAAGGAGGCGCTGCACAACATTTTCAAGCACGCCCACGCCACCGAAGTCTGGCTGCGCGTCGTGGTGGATGATCAGGCGCTCGAGGTCGTCCTCGAGGATAACGGCCGCGGCTTCGCCAGCGCGCCCGACGACGCGCTGGCCGACGGGTTGCGCAACATGCGGCAGCGCATGACCGAGATCGGCGGCGCCTTTGCAGTGGCCAGCCAGCCGGGCAGCGGCACCAAAATCAAGTTGCGTCTGCCCTGGCCGGAACCCCTCTGACTAGTACGTTCGTATCATGGCATGAAACCAAAAACTGAAGTAAAATCCAACCCGCCTGACATGCGCATCCGGGTTTCCATCGTCGAAGACGACCGCGGCACACGCGAAAGCCTCACCGAGCTGCTGAGCCGCGCCCCGTCACTGCGCTTCATCTGCGCGTATTCCACCGGCGAAGAGGCGTTGCAAAGACTCCCCGCCGACGCTCCCGACGTGGTGCTCATGGATATCAACCTGCCCAAGATGAATGGCATCGAATGCGTCGCCCAGCTCAAGCGGCACCTGCCCCAAATGCAGGTGCTGATGCTCACGACGTACGAGGAAGGCGATCTGATTTTTGATTCGCTGCGGAAAGGTGCCAGCGGCTACCTGCTGAAGAACCTGCCGCCGGCGGAGCTGATCCAGGCCATTGAACAGGTCAATGCGGGCGGCGCGCCCATGTCCATGCAGGTGGCGCGGAAAGTGGTCAACCACTTTCAGCGGATCAAGCAACCCAAGTCCGACGTGGAGCAACTCACCAAGCGCGAGCATGAAATCCTGGCGCTGCTGGCCAAAGGCTTTTTGTACAAGGAAATTGCCGACCAGTTGGGCATTTCCCTGAGTACCGTGCGCGCCCATTTGCACGCCGTCTATGAAAAGCTCCATGTCCAGTCCCGCACCGAGGCCGTGGTAAAATTTCTCGGGCGCGACTGAGGTTTTGCAGTCGGACCGCGGACCGTCCCGGCCCGCAGCGGCCGGAAACACAAGCGAGGTGCGGCGAACCACGGGAGCTGGTGCGTGAATCCCGAACGCTGCGACCGAGGGACCGGTCGCAGTCCGCAGCCGCTATTACCGGGGAGGGACAAACCCGGATTAACCGGAAATCCGATATCCGAAGGAGATTGGAAACTTTGCTTTGTGGCTGACTGCAAATTTCGCGGTCAAAGCTTCAGCGCGCCTACGGCGGCATTGGCCAGCGTAAGGAGGGTGTTGGGAAACAAGCCAATCCAAAACATGCCGGCAATGCAGATCCACGCCGTGACCATCGCAGGGGCGGAGAGTTCGATGGTGGTCAAATCCTTCGCTTCCCGGCTCCAGTACATCGCTTTGATGACGCCAAAATAGTAGTAGAGGGAAATGACCACCCCGGCCAAGGCAGTGAAGATCAGGCAGTAGTAACCGTGGTTGCCGGAGGCTTGCGCCGCTTCGACGACGGACTTGAGCAGCAGGAATTTGCCAAAGAAACCCGCCAGCGGCGGAATGCCCGCGAGGGAGACCATGGAGATCGTCATCGTCGCCGCCAGCAGCGGCGAACGCTGGTTCAGGCCGGCCAGACCGGAGATGTCCTCGGTTTCAAGCTGCCGCAGCACCAGGGCGATGACCAGGAAAGCAGCCAGCACCGTAAACAGATAGCCGGCGAGATAATACAGAATGGCCGCCTGGCCGCTGGCGTTTAGCGCCGCCACGCCCAGCAGCAGATAGCCCGCGTGCGAGATGCTGGAATAGCCGAGCAGCCGCTTGAGATTGCGCTGTGGCAACGCGCAGAGGTTGCCGTAGAGGATCGTGATGCCAGAAATGACGATCAGCAGGTTGGCCCAATGCGCCGTCACGGCCGGTACCGCCGTGAACAAAACGCGGAGCAGCAACACGAAACCGGCGGCTTTGGAACCCACGGCGAGAAACGCGGTGGTCGGCGTGGGCGCGCCTTGATAAACGTCCGGCGCCCAAATCTGAAACGGAAACGCGGCGACCTTGAAGCCGAGACCGACCAGCACCAGCAGCACGCCCAGCAGAAAAACTCTGTCGGCGGCGAATTGCGGGGCGACGGCGGCGAGTTCGGTGAAATTCAGCTTGCCGGTGGCGCCCCAGATCAAGGCGATGCCGAAGATCATGAACGCCGACGACAGCGCGCCGAGAATGAGATATTTCACGCCCGCTTCGAGCGAGGTAAGTTTGCCGCGCTGGAAACTGACGAGGACGTAAAACGTGATGGTGATGAGTTCGATGGAAACAAACAGCATCGCAAAGTCGTTAGCGGACGCGGCAAACAGCATGCCGGCCAGCGCAAACAGTATGAGCGAATAGTATTCGGCCACCGCCGCGAGGCGATCCGCGAATTCGGCGGCGATGAACAGGACCAGCATGGCTGCGATGATAAAAAAGCGCTTGAAGAACAGGGCCAAGCCATCGTTGATAAACTCACCATGGAAGGCGGTGCCCGTGAGGCTGCAATTGCCGTTGCCACTCAAGTTGATGGCGAGAAGAAAGCCCAGCGCCGCGATGGCGGCATAGCCAATGAAGCGACGGCGCTCGGCCGGCACGAACAGATCCGCCAGCATCAGCACGAGGCCGAGGCCGATCACCGACATTTCCAAGCTAATCAGGGAAGCGTTCATCTTATTTGGTAGGTGCCGCCCCGTCCTCCGTAGCAGCACTGCGGAAGATGGACGTGAGGAGGCTCGCGCTGGCGTGGGCGCCTGTACCACCGTTGCCGGCGGCATCCGCATTCAGCTTGAAGGTCGGCGAGGGCGGACCGGCAAGTTGCATTTTATATCCCGGCAGCACCTTTTCTGCGTCGGGGTTGATCTTTTCCGTCAGCAATCGCGGCCAGCAGCCGAAGATCAGCAAACTGGCCAGCAGCAGCGCGTAGGGCAACTTGCGCCAGAGGTGGCCGGCGTCGGTCAGGCCATTCCATTTCTCCGGCAGCGGGCCGTGCAGCACGTTGCGGATGGCGCGCGTCATGTACACGCCGCCAATCACCAGCGCGCCCCACAGGGCCAGCACCGTGATGGCCGGGAACACTTTCCATGCGCCGAAAAACACGGTGACTTCACCGGCAAAATTCGCGAAGCCCGGCAGCCCGCAGCCTGCCATCGCCGCCATCACCAGCGCCGTGCCGATGAACGGCAGCTTGCGGCAGAGTCCGCCCAACTCGCTGATTTGCAGCGTGCCCGTCTGCTGATAAATGTAGCCGCTCAAGGCAAATGTCAGCGCCGCGAGAAAGCCGTGGGCGATCATGATGAGCACTGCGCCGCTCACCCCAATGACGTTCAGGCTGGCGATGCCGAGGAAAATAAAGCCCATGTGCGCCACGCTGGAATTGCCGATGAGCAGGTTCAAATCCTTTTGCCGCATGGCCACCCAGCCGACATACAAAATGTTGCCCACGCAGAGCAGCGCCAAAAGCTCCACCCATCCCAGGCTCAGCAAGTGCTGTTGCACGCACACCGGCAGCACACAGAACGGGAAATGCGCCAGCACGCCGGGAGCCAAGACCGGGGAATGCAGCGCATCCGGCAACATCGGCAGCGCCACGCGGATCAAGCCATACAAGCCGAATTTCTTGAGCACGCCCGCGTGCAGCATCGCGGTGGGGGACGGTGCCACCCCATAGCCCAGCGGCGCCCAGGAATGAAACGGCCAGAGCGAAACCAAAATCCCGAAGCCGAACAGCAACAGCGGGAAGATGAAGTTTTGCGCACTCAGGGCAATTGGGTTCGCTTTGACGTGGGCGATGAGTTCGGGGATGTCGAACGTGTGCGCGCCCGCTGCCAGATACAGCGCGATCAGCCCAATCAACGCGAGCAGTGCGCCGGCGCTCAAATACAGCGTGATCTGGAAGGTCGCGTAGTTCTTCTTTTCACCGCGGCCCCAGACCCCGATCATGATGAAAGTGGGAATCAAGGCGAGCTCGTGCAGGAAATAAAAGAAAAACAGGTCGAGCGACGCAAACGCACCCAGGATGCCCCCGCTCATCACCAGCAGCAGAATATAAAACTCCTTCTCGCGCGACTGGATTTCAAAGGAGCAAAGGGCGGCC
>Ga0316231_1001154_pt1 | contig 31012 bp, 19 predicted proteins | sample TBH18027metaG_FD_206002 | JGI IMG/M metagenome (GOLD analysis project Ga0316231, IMG submission 206002) | Freshwater microbial communities from Trout Bog Lake, Wisconsin, USA - TBH18027 | ecosystem: Environmental > Aquatic > Freshwater > Lake > Hypolimnion/Profundal zone | place: USA: Wisconsin... | reverse complement strand
GGTCATGGGCCACGTTGTCCAGGGATTCCCGCATGGCGCGAATCAGCGACTCGTTGCGGGCCAGCAGCGTGTTGAACAGACGCACCAGTTCGTCCAGTTCGTCGCGCGTCTGGCGCGTGGGCACCCGGGCGTCGAGCTTGCCGGTGCGGAGGATTTCTTGCGCGGTGGCCACAATCTCGCGGACAGGGCGCAGGGTGCGATGCGCGATGAACGCGCCGGCGGCGAACGCCAGCAACACGGTCACACCGCCCACCAGGAAAAAACTCCGCCGCACCGGCTCGAGCACGGATTCGCGGCTGTTGCTGCTGCGGCCGACTTGCAGCAGGGAGTTGTCCGGCAGGATGCCCGAGGCAAGGACAAAATCCTTTTCCGCGTTTTTGGGAATGCGGATGACGCCAATTTTCTGCCGGTAACCCGCCAGACCGGTGGGAATTTCCTGGAACGTGACCCAATCGTCCGGCACGCTGACCGGAATCACTTCGTTCCACGGGCTGACCAGCCGGACGAAGTAAGTCATCTGGCCGCCTTCCTCCTGCCGGATCACGCTGCGCAAGCCGCGCAGGCCGCCATTGTCATAAACCGCGGCGAACTCGCGCAACCGCGCCTGCAACACCTCGCGATCCTTGCCGCCCACGGCCGCCGCGAGCAGGAAATACGCGACCGCCAGCAGCCCGAGGCAGCCCAGCGCGAAAATCAGGGCGGACCACAGGCCGAGCCGCACGCCGATGTTTCGGCGGATTTTTTCAAGCAGGCCGGAGGACATAGCCGACTCCCCGCATGGTGTGAATCATCGTCTTGTCGCGGTCCACCTTGTGCCGCAGACGATGCACGAGCACGTCCACGACGTTGGTCTGCGGATCGAAGCTGTAATCGAAAATGTGTTCGAGAATCATGGTTTTGGTCACCGCGCGATTGACGGAGCGCATGAGGTATTCCAGCAGGGCGAACTCGCGCGGCTGCAACTCGATTTTTTCCCCGCCGCGCCGCACTTCGCGCGTGAGCAAATCCAGCGTGAGGTCGCCGACGGTCAACCGCGTGGGTTCGACGGCTTGGGTGGCGCGGCGGATCAGCGCCTGGATGCGGGCCAGCAATTCGGAGAAGGCGAAGGGCTTGGTCAGATAATCGTCGCCGCCCGCCTGCAACCCGCGCACCCGGTCCTCCACCGTGGCTTTGGCGCTGAGAATCAAGACGGGCAGGTGGACTTTATGCGCGCGGATTTTCTGGATGAGGCTGAGGCCATCGAGCTTGGGCAACATGAGGTCCACCACCGCCGCGTCATAGGCCACGGTCAGCGCCAGCGCCAGCCCAGCTTCGCCATCGGCGCGATGATCCACCGCGTAGCTGTTTTGCTGCAAGCCTTTCACGACGAAGGAAGCGATCTTCTCGTCATCTTCCACCACCAGTATGCGCATGTTTTCCATAATAATTGACATAAACTGACGTGCCGGGCAATGCCCGGGTTCCAGTTCCTCCTCCTCGTTCTCGTTCTCGTTCTCGTTCTGTTGATTTCGGGAACGAGGCCGAGGAGGAGGTGCCGCACAAAAAAGCCTCCCGCACCGGAACCGGCCGGCGCGGGAGGCTCGTCACTCCCCACCAATCAGCCGTTCTTACTTTCGTCCACCACCACGTAATGGCTGCCGCCATTGACCCAGATGCGCAACAGCGTCCGTTTGTTGTCGGGATGGGTGGTCAACTTCACCGCCTCATCCGCGCTCTTGACAGGATGATGATTGATTTCCTCGATCACCACGCCCGGCTTGAGGCCCGCGTCGGCGGAGGGTGACGACGGGTCCACCTGCGTGATCACTGCGCCCGTCACGTGCCGCGGAATATTGTACTCACTGCGCACCTGCGCATCCACATCGGCCACGCCCACACCATTGAGCGTGCCCGTATCCTCACTGTTCCCGGATTCATTTTCCGCCAGTTGATCCTTGCCCGGAAACTCCTGGACGGTGACCTTGAGGGTTTCTTTTTCACCATTGCGGAGAATTTCGACCGGGATGGCTGAACCCGGTTTGATATCCGCGACGGCCAGTTGCAAATGATGGCTGTCGGCCACCGGCTTGCCGTTGAACTCCAGCACCACATCGCCGTCTTTGAGGCCGGCTTTGGCGGCCGCGCCGTCGGGGGTGACTTCGCTGATCAACGCGCCCTTCGTCTCCTTGAGCTTGAATTCCTCCGCCAGCGCCGGGGTGACGTTTTGGATCATCACCCCCAAATAACCGCGCGTGACGTGGCCGTAAGCGACGAGGCTTTGCATCACACTGCGCGCGATATCGGCGGGCACGGCAAAGCCCAAGCCCTGACTACCGCCGGAGCGGCTTAAGATGGCGGTGTTGATGCCGATGAGCCGACCTTGAATATCCACCAGCGCGCCGCCAGAATTGCCGGGATTGATGGCGGCATCGGTCTGAATGAAGTCTTCGAAGTCCTCGATGCCCATCCCGGCGCGCTCGGTAGCGCTCACGATGCCCCGGGTCACCGTCTGGCCCACGCCAAATGGATTGCCGATGGCCAGCACCACGTCGCCCACCTCCACTTTGTCGCTGTCCGCCAGCGGCACGACGGGCAGATTTCCAGCCGCCACCTTGACGACGGCGATGTCGCTTCGGGGATCGCGGCCGATGACTTTGGCGGTGAATTCGCGGCCATCCGTCAGGGTGATTTTCACCTCGCTGGCGCCGTCCACCACGTGGTTGTTGGTCAGGATATAGCCGTCCTTGGTCACGATGACGCCGGAACCCAAGCCGTGCTGGCGCAACGGAGATTGTTGTCCGCGGGGATGCTGCCGGCGAAATTGCGGCCCGAAGAATTGCTGCCAGAACGGATCATCCAGCCCCGGCATTTCTTCCACCGGCGCGCCCTTGATGGTAGTGGTCGTTTCGATTTTAACGACCGCCGGAGCCACTTTCTTCACCACCGGCGCGTAACTTCCGGTCGGCAGGCTGTCCCGCTGGATGGCATTCTCATCCAAAGGCAGGTTGACGCTGGCCCGTTCGGGGCGGGTGGTCTTGCCGGTTTCCTCCGACCAAGCGGCCACGGCGCCACCCGTGATGAGTGCAAGCGCGAGCGCCGGGATGGCCACCCGGGCGCGGAATTGAGTTAAAAAAAATGTTTTCATAATTTACTAATTTGCTTGGTTAACTTTTATTTGGTTTAAACTGTTACGACGGTTGGACCGATTTCAGGATGACGGCAGGATGTCTGGAACATTACAGGTTGGTAAGGAAGCCATTCCCATTTTCGGAGCGCGGCGCTATGAGCCGCAGCGACGTCCACACTTCAAGACGCATCCCTTTGTTCGAAAACGCGTCCTGACCGGTCAAGTTGCTGCGGGTCACAGACCCGTGCTCCGTCCGCGATTTGACAACACGCCCGAAATTTCCTTGAACAAATGCGACAACAATCAGTCGAAACTGCAATGAATGTTGCCGCCGTCCGTTCCCGCCTCCGCCGCTGGTGGCGGCAGGAGATCCGCCCGGTCCTGATTCTGGCGCTCGTGCTGTTTTCCCTCCGCTCCTCACTGGCGGATTGGAATGATGTGCCGAGCGGGTCCATGCAGCCAACCATACTGGTGGGTGATCGCATCCTCGTGAACAAGCTGGCGTATGATCTCAAGGTGCCGTTCACCACCTGGCATTTGGCGGAATGGTCGAATCCACGGCGGGGTGACATTGTGGTGTTTTACTCACCGCACGACGGCACGCGACTGGTCAAGCGTGTGGTGGGATTGCCGGGAGACACGGTGGAATTGCGCAACGAACAATTGATCATCAACGGAAACCCGATTGATTACGCTCCGCTGCGCAACGCGCTGGCGGAACAACTACCTGCGGTGGAGCGCCCTGGCAGCCAGTTTGCGACGGAGAAATTGCCCGGACACGAACACGTCGTCATGGCCATGCCCAAGCTGCCAGCCAAACGCACTTTCGGCCCCATTCAGGTGCCCGAGGGCAGTTATTTCATGATGGGCGACAATCGGGACAACAGTTTTGATTCCCGTTATTTCGGTGTCGTGGAGCGGAAACAAATCCTCGGTCAGGCGACCGCGGTGGTGCTGTCCCTTGATCACGAGAATTATTGGCTGCCGCGCTTGGAACGGTGCTTTGGGTCGCTGGATGCGGCGGAAATACGCTGAATTTGGAACCCAAATCAAAAAGTTCCTTGCGGTTGGTGATGGGTAACAAATTACCAGCCCTTCCGGTGGTCGCGAAGCGACATCGGAAATTAACCAGACACGCCAGTGTCTGGGGATGTGGATGAAAATAATTCGTCCTAGAGGGACGATGGAATGGGCGGGCAATTTCCCTCCCCCGTCCTTTCAGGACGGTCGACTGTTTGGGTAGCTGCCAGCCACTTCGTAGCTGGCTAATATCCGCAGTCGCTCCGCGACGCAACCTTGCGGAGGAGGTTTCCCGATGCGCATCTGTCGCTGGCAACGGCGCCATTATTATTGTCCCTGCAAGATGGCCGGCAGGTAGTAACTGGTGAGGGTATTGATGTTAACGGCGGGATTGGCGCCGCTGCCCAATAAGATTTTGGCGAAGACGGCGGGGGACGGCTTGCCAAAAACCACCGAGCCATCGGTCATATTGACCTCCCAGCCTTTGGATTTGTAATGGGCAAAAAAAGTGGGGTCAGTCATTTGACTGTCAAAGTAATCCATGATAAAGCCGCTCCGCTGCTTGGCATCGGACGATTTATTGAACAGCCGGTAGCCCGTGTCGCTGGCGCTGGTGGTTCGATTCGTATCCACAATGAAATTGTACGTATAGCTGCAACGGACGCCGCCAGAGCCATTGACAGCCCCATAGCTCAAGTTCCCCGCGCTGGAATAGTCATCGATGGACAGGGGCGAGCCGGTCGGGTAGGCCGGATCAAAGAACAGCCTGCCATCACCCGCCAGTTTCGCGCCGTATAAATAGCCCAAATTCTCAAACTGCGCGTTTTGCGCGTTGATGGCGCCTTCATCCTGGGCAATGCGCCCGCCACTGATGGGACCACCAAACACCACCCAGCGGATATAGTTTGACAAATCCACCTCGTTTTTTGTGCGTGAATTGATCTTATTTCCACCCCAAGTGGGATACCAATCCAAGTTATCGCCCGCATAGATCGTGCAGCCGACGTACAATTGCCTGAGGTCATTGACACATTGGGTCCGCTTGGCTCGGTCCTTGGCCGAGGCCAGCGCGGGGAGCAACATGGCAGCCAAAATCGCGATGATGGCAATGACCACCAGCAATTCAATCAAGGTAAAGGCATTGGGTTTGGTTCGATTCATACGTTTTGCATTAAGCATGTTGTTTGTTAAGACCAGCTTCGCACAATCCTCGAAAACGGGGTATCGCCAATACTGATGATGCGGGGCCAGTCAGGAGCCGGCACGGGAAGCAGGAGGTGGAAGAAGAGGCTGCTTACCCAGGCGCCCGCCCCAGGGCGGGGGAGGCTATGCTTGGCAAACAATTCGATGCCCCTGGGTTTGGCGCGAGGTTTTTCCGCCAGTCTGGGCTGCCGTCGCGCCGCGAAGCCGGATAGTCCGGCTCCACGGCAGGCGCGGATGCCCGCCGCCACGAATCAAAGCTCAATGGAGCTGTTTGAGGGCCTTCTCTGCATCTTTGATGACCCGGAACCAATAGTTGCGGAAGCCGTAACCGCCAGCCCGTGAAACGAGACGCTCGGAGAAGACCACTTCGCGGGTGGCCAGGTCAAACGCGACAACATATACGGCGCCCTCGCCTTGCTTGCCTACGTGGACGAACCGGTCAGCGATAAAGACCACCGCCAGGCCGCTTTTTTCCTTCAAATCATACGCTCTGACAAATGCGGCGATTTTTGCCGCCGTGAGGTGGGAACTGGAGATGGTATCGTCCGAGCCAGGGGAACTGATGATTTGCTTGCTGTCCGGATGTTTGTTCGCCGCCGTTACGGCGTCAATATCCACGACGACCTCCTTCCGGGATTCTTTCTGGATCAGCTTGATGCGCTCCTTCAGGAAGAGGTTATTCCACGATTCAAATTCGCCGGCAAAGATGGCCTCGGGGTCTTTGAATGCGTCCGCACCGCCGATCATACGGACATGGGAATAATCCAGCCCGGCCCAAACCATCTGGGGGGAGGCGAGCAGGGGATTTTTTTCAGCGGCGGCCGCGCCGGCGAGAACGCCGTAAATCAAGGCTGCGAGGGCAAGTGATTTCTTCATGGTTTGTTTCATAAGGTTTTTGGTTGACAATCAAGCGATCGGGAAAAAATCTAATCAGGCGTGCGGATGCTGGTCAAGATTAATTCATTGACCGATTTCGACCTTATGTCGAGCGCGAATATCAGCGGAAGATGCGCCGACCATCACGTCCATCGAAACGAGCCGTGGCAGGAGGCCGGCGCTCCGACCCACGCCTCACGCCATCATTAGCCCCCGCTTCCTTATTGATTTCCGGCCGGATTTTTGCTGTCTTATGCGCCAAGGCTTATGGATTCTATAACCAGTTCCGATCGAACACGCAAATTGCTCGTGGCCAACCGCAGCGAGATTGCCATCCGCGTTTTCCGCGCCGCCACCGAACTCGGACTCCGCACCGTCGCCATTTATGCGGCGGAAGACCGCCTGGCCATCCACCGATTCAAGGCGGATGAGGCCTACGTGGTGGGCGAAGGCAAGGGGCCCGTGGGCGCGTATCTGGATATCCCCGGCATCGTGGCGCTGGCGAAGGAAAAGGGGGTGGATTTCATCCATCCCGGCTACGGCTTTCTGTCGGAAAACGCGGATTTTGCCGAGGCGTGCGGCAAGGCGGGCATCACCTTCGTGGGACCGCGCGTGGAACTGCTGCGCATGATGGGCGACAAAACGGCCGCCCGCGCGCTGGCGCAAAAAGTCGGCGTGCCAGTGCTGCCGGGAACGGAGAACGCCATTGAGGATCGCGCCGAGGCTCTGAAAGTGGCCAAACAGATCGGTTTTCCGCTGATCATCAAGGCGGCCTTCGGCGGTGGCGGGCGCGGGATGCGCGTGGTGACCAAGCCGGGCGATTTGTCGGCGCTGTTGGACGAGGCGCAGGGCGAGGCTGGACGCGCCTTTGGCAATCCGGCGGTGTTTCTGGAGCGCTACATTCCCCGCGCCAAGCACATCGAGGTGCAGATTCTGGGGGACAAACACGGGCGCGTGGTCCATTTGCACGAGCGCGATTGCTCGGTGCAGCGCCGGCATCAGAAGGTCATTGAAATCGCGCCCAGCGTGGATTTGGCGAAGCGCGTGCGCACGGAGTTATGCGAGGCGGCGGTGCGGTTGTGCCACGAAATCAAGTACGACAACGCGGGTACGGTGGAGTTCCTCTACGATCTCGACACCCAGGAATGGTTCTTCATCGAGATGAATCCGCGCATCCAAGTCGAGCACACGGTCACGGAAGTGATCACCGGCCTTGATCTGGTGCGGTCGCAGATTTTGATCGCCGATGGCAAGCCGATGCACAGTCCGGAAGTGGGCATTCCGGAGCAGGAAGACATGCCGCGCAACGGTTATGCCGTGCAAGGCCGCATCACCACGGAGGACCCGGAAAACAAGTTTCAGCCGGACTATGGCCGCATTCTCACCTATCGCTCGGCCGGCGGCTTCGGCGTCCGGCTGGACGGCGGCATGGGCTACGGCGGCGCGGTGGTGACGCCGTTTTACGATTCGCTGCTGGTGAAGCTCACGGTGTCGGCGCAGACGTTTCCCGGCGCATTGCAGCGCATGGACCGGGCGCTGCGGGAATTCCGCATCCGCGGCGTGAAGACGAACATACCGTTCCTGGAAAACGTCATCCACAACGACACCTTCAAACAGGGCCTGGCCACGACGACGCTGATTGACACGTCGCCGGAGCTGTTTCAGTTCAAACCCCGTCGCGACCGCGCGACCAAGTTGTTGAAATATTTGGGCGACATCACGGTGAACGGCCATCCGCTGGTCAAAGGGTTCCAACCCAAGGAAAGCTTCACCGCCGGGCGAGTGCCAGCCTGCGACCACAAACAAGCGCCGCCGCCGGGCACACGCCAGCTGCTGCTGCAACTCGGCCCGAAGAAATTCGCCGAATGGACGCTCCAGCAAAAGCAATTGCTCATCACGGACACAACCTTGCGCGACGCGCATCAATCGCTGTTCGCCACGCGGCTGCGCACGTATGACATGCTGGCGGTGGCAGACGCCCTCGCGCGCCGCACGCCGAAGTTGTTCAGCCTGGAAATGTGGGGCGGGGCGACGTTTGACACGGCGCTGCGTTTTCTGCACGAGGACCCGTGGCTGCGATTGCGCCGGTTGCGCGAGCGGATTCCGAACATCTGTTTCCAGATGCTGTTCCGCGGCTCCAACGCGGTGGGCTACTCCAATTATCCGGACAACGCGGTAGCCGGATTCGTAAAGCACGCCGCCGGCGCGGGCATGGATATTTTCCGCGTGTTCGACTCGCTGAATTACCTGCCGAATTTGCGGGTGGCCATGGAAGCGGTGCAGGAGACGCACGCGATTTGCGAAGGCGCGATTTGCTACACGGGCAATATTCTGGACCCGGCGCGCGCGAAGTATTCGCTCAAGTACTATCTCAAGCTGGCGCGGGAACTGGAAAGAATGGGCGCGCATTTTCTGGCCATCAAAGACATGGCGGGGTTGTGTCGGCCGGCCGCCGCGAGCGTGCTGGTAAAGGCGCTGAAGTCGGAGCTAGGCATCCCCGTGCATTTCCACACGCACGACAGCAGTGGCATCGCGGCGGCTTCGGTGCTGAGCGCGGCGGATGCGGGTGTGGACGTGGCCGATCTGGCGGTGGCCCCGATGTCCGGTTCGACCAGCCAGCCAAACCTGAATTCCGTCGTGGCCGCGCTGCAGTTCACCAAGCGTGACACGGGGCTGGATTTGGACGCCTGGAACGAATTCGCGGATTATTGGGAGCAGGTACGAACGTTTTACGCGCCGTTCGATTCCGCGCCGCGCGCGGGCAGCGCGGAAGTCTATATGCACGAGATGCCCGGCGGACAATTCACAAATCTCAAGGAGCAGGCGGCGGCGATGGGGCTGGCGCATCGCTGGCCGGAAATCGCGCGCACCTATGCCGAGGTCAACCAATTGTTCGGCGACATCGTGAAAGTAACGCCCAGCAGCAAGGTGGTGGGCGACATGACCATGTTTCTCATCACGCGCGGCATCAAGCCGGCGGATGTCTTGAACCTGGACCCCGGCAGCACGCCGTTCCCGGAATCGGTCATTGACATGCTGGCTGGCGGACTCGGCCAACCGCTGGGCGGCTGGCCCAGAAAGCTCCAGCACATTGTCCTCGGCCAGCGCAAACCCTCGATCGACCGCCCCGGCGCTACCCTAAAACCGTTGAATTTCGACAAAATAGCGGAAGACATTGCCGCCAAGCTAAAACCGGACGTGACGTTGGACGACGTATTCAGCCAGATCATGTATCCCGAAGTATTCGCCGGTTACGCCAAATTCACGCGGGAAAACGGCGACCTTGCGCCGCTGCCCACACCGGCGTTTTTCTATGGGATGAAGGTGGGCCAGGAAATTTCGGTGGAAATTGAGCCGGGCAAGACGCTGTTCATCCGGCTGGTGAACATCGGCGCGGTGGATGCGGAAGGCAAACGCGCGGTGAATTTCGAGTTAAACGGCATGGCGCGGCAGTTGGCCATTGTGGATCGCGCGGCCAAGCCCACGGTGAAGCCGCGCGTAAAGGCCGACCCGGCCAAGCCCGCGGAGATCGGCGCGCCGATTCCGGGCCTGGTCACCGCGCTGGCGGTGAGCGTGGGCGCCAAGGTGGAAAAAGGCGGCAAGCTGCTGACGCTCGAAGCCATGAAAATGCAAACGACCATTTACGCGCCGCTCCAAGGGGTGGTGCACGAGATCTTCGTGCAAAACGGCGACGCCGTGGAGAGCAAGGATCTGCTGCTGAAAATCCGCCCGGCGTGAGGCGGTGGGAGCGCGGTCGGTCTCATCCAGCAGCGTGCGGTTAGCGCACCAGCAAATCCGCCACGGCGCAGCCAGGGGCGGTTGATCAATCCTTCGCGGGGAGCACATGCGCCCCGCAGGCGCCTGCTGACACCACGCAGACGGAGGGAAAGACGCCATCGCCTGTGGCGTCCACGCGCGGGGGCGCGCGGGGGCGCGGTTGACGGGGCGTCAACCGCGGCACGCGAGGCGCGTGCGCTCCCCGGGGAGCGGATCAGGGCACCAGCAGGAGGCGGTAGAACCGCATTAAGGAACCAGGAGTGTCGGCGGCTGTGATGGAAGAGTTGGTGGTGGAGAGGACGCCGCCCAAATTGACCCACGAGTTCAGGCTCAAATTGGTCGAGTATTGCACTTGATAAAGCTGGCCCGACTGCGCACTCCAGCTAAAGTTGATCGTGCCGTTGCTCGCGGTCACCGGCCCAAGCTGCGGGGCCGGGTAAACCGCGATATCGTCCAGGCCAAAGTAACTGGGGTCATTGATGAATCCAAAGGTCAGCACAGCACTGGCAGTGGTGGCGCCGGCTTGGAAAATCAGGTTGGTCCAGAGGGTGGCGCCAATATTCTGCTGATCGAAGAGCCTGACATCATTCCAGAAAACGGCGAACTCATTGGGGGTGGCGCCGTCGCAATAGAGCCAGCAAGAAACCACGTAATTCTGCCCCGCGGTGGTGGCGAAGGTTTGGGAAAGGTAACCGGGCGAGCCCGCCGGCCCGAGCTCCGCCCCACAGAGACCGGAATGCACATAGGGAGAGCCGGTGGTGACATAGCAGCCCAAGAAATTTCCGGCGGTGTTCCAGTCGGCGAAGGAGCCCAATTCAAAGCCGCCATTCTGCAACAACACGGTCAGCGCGGTCAGCAACGCATTGGAGCTGGTGGCGGAACCCAGGGAATTGGTGACCACCACTTTGTAGCTGCCCGCTTGATTAACGGTCAGATTGCTCACGGTGAGCGTCGCATTGGTGGCATTGGCAAGGTTGGTTGCGGCAAACTGCCATTGGTAGGACAGCGGCAGCCGCCCGGAGGAGAGCACGCTGAAAGTGGCGGTGCCTCCCAATAGCACTCCCTGGTTGGCGGGTTGCGTAATGATGATGGGCGGCCCATCGGCGCTGATCACCGGCGTGAGTTGAATGTCGTCCAAACCCAGAAAACTTTCATCATCTTGGGAGCCAAATTGCAGGTCAGTATTTGTGCCGGTGGCGGTGACATAGAACTGGAGGTTGGTCCAGCCGATGGCCCCAAGATTGGTTTGATCAAAGACCGGGGTTCCATTCCAGTCCACCATGAATTCATTGGGCGAGATGCCATCCGGACTGTTCAACCACAGGGAGAGCAAATAAACCTGTCCTGCGACCGTCGGCAACGATTGCGAGAGATAGCCGAGTGAGCCAGCCGGCCCCAGCAAGGCGCCGTAATTTCCAGAGTGCACGGCGGTGGAACCGATGGTGACCGTGCAATCTTCAAAATTGCCCGATCCACCCCAGGCAGAGAAGTTGCCGGTTTCAAAGCCACCATTCTGCACCAATTGTATGCCCGGCACCACTGCCACCACGGACAGGACCGCCCCGGTGCTGGTGGCACCGCCGAGGACGTTGCTAACGACGACGGAGTAGGTGCCGATGTTGACTGAGGATGCGGCATTGATCGTCAAGGTGGGGGTGGTCGCCCCGGAAATCGCGCCGCCATCCATCAAATTGGTTTGATTGATCTTCCATTGATAACTGAACGGGGCGGTGCCTTCCGCCACCACCGCCAATTGCACCGAGGCACCGACCGGCACAGTCTGACTGGCCGGTTGCTGGACAATCACCGGCACCGAAGGTGTGATGGTCAAAACCGCGTTCGAACTGACGGCGATGCCTGCGGCATTGCTGGCCACCAGGGTGTAGTTTCCATCATCTGCGGCAACCAGGTTGCTGATGGTCAAAGTGCTGGCGGTGGAGCCATAGATGTTTCCCGCTCCAGTCAGCGTGCTTTGCGCTCCGGCCACCCTCCCGCCACTGGTCAAATTGGTCCCGTTGCACTGCCACTGGCAGAACAATGGCAATCCGCCAGCAGCGGCCGCGGTGAAGGTTGCCGTGGTCTCTCCGATCGCCGACAATCCCGCTGGTTGAACCGTGATGACCGGCGGCTTGATAATGGTTAATGCGATGGGACGGCTTTGGGCGGCGCCGTCCGTCAGGTTGGTGAACCAGAGAGTCGCGGCATAGGTACCCAGGAACAAGTTGCTGCTGGCGGCATTCAAACTCACGACGACCGTCGTTGCCGCCCCGCCGGGAGTCAGGGTGCCGCCGTATAGCGAGACGTTAAGCCAGGGTGCGGTGGTGGCGGCAGCCCAGTTGATGACCGCACTTCCAACATTGGTCAAAACATAAGTTTGAGATGCCGGAGCCAGCGGCCCACCCACTCTGCCACCGGGACTCCAACCGGCCAGGGGCGAAACTTGCAATGCATCCGGGGGCGCCAGCAAGTTGATCAAATTGGTGCCCGTCGGGGTACCCAAACCGGTGCAAAGGTCGTAACCCGGCACGGCTTGGAAGTTCGTCAGGCTTCCGCTCCACGTGTTACTGCCAGTAGTAATGTCGTGAAAACAGTTGGTGTAGTTGGCGCCGCAGCCGATGGCATAGAGGGCTGGATTGAGGAAGCCCAGCGTCGGGTGTCCGCCGGTCACGGCTTGCTCGTTGGCCAGAGCGGTGAAGGCCGCCCACAACGGCGTCGCGCAACTGGTGCCGCCAAAGTTCCCCAGTTGACCGTTACCGTAAACCACGAAAATATTATCCGCCGTGAGCGCCACATCCGGAAGATTGCGAAAGGTGGTGGAGGCGTGATTGGCGTTCGTATTCTGGATGGCGCACACCTGCCAGGAAGGAATCGCGTTGTTAACGCTGATCCCGCCGCTGCCGCCCACCCCATCATAACTGGATCCATATTCAACACCCCAATTCCAAACCGTTTCCGATACCCACGCGCCGCCTGGACCGCTGGTAGTCAGGGTGGTGCCGCCCACACAGGTCAGGTTCGGGTCGTCGGTTGGCGGGGCTGGCGGGTCATAGCTCCCCGCATCCACGTAAGCATCGCCGTCCCCGGAGGCATTGAAAAACGACTGCCCCTGCGCCGCGAATTGCAGGAAGATTTGATCCGATTCCGCATCGATGCCATACGTCCACGAGGCGCTGAGTTGTTTGGCCAGGTCATCCGTCGCCATCTGGTTCAAAATGTCATCCGTGGCCGAGCCTTCATAGACGATCACGCTTGCCAGTCCAGGTGCCATGGAGATGGCCATTTCGATGTCCAGGGACACCTCGTCATTGCCATTGCCGGGTCCGCCGTTGTATCCGTCCAACAGCTCCGCTTTGACGGGCACGTTAGGCAAACCCGCCAGGGCTTCGTAATTCGTGATATCGCTCTGGTAGTAACCGGAATCAAACTCCAAAAGTCCGACCGATTGTCCGCTGCCGGTCAGGGCCAGGCCCGGAACGTAGGCCGCGCGAAAGTCGTTGCCCATGTAGGTGCCGCTGGGCCCCGAACCAGTCGCGGGAACCGCCCCCGCGCGACCAGCTGGCGGCCCCTTTTTCAAATTCATCGGATGCGGCAGGTGGTAATTGTCCAAGCCGCTGATATGCAATACCGGCGTTGTCAAATCCAGCGCCGGCTCCGCGTCGGGCGCAAAGAAGACGCGTTTTTCCCGCGGATGCGCATAGGTCCGCAACCGGACATGAAAAGCCTTTTCAATATCCGACGCCGACCCGGCGACATCGAGCAACACGCGGTTGGAATGGGTTGCGGTCACCTTCAGCCCGTGCGCGATGGCAAACGCCGTAACGGCTTGATAATCCTCCTTCGTCGGACCAAACGCTTCCGCAAACTGTGCCGGCGTCAAATAATGATGGTAGGCAGGATTGGCCGGGTCATAAAGCCCCTGTAGCAGATTGGTGAGCATTTCCCGGTTTCGCAAGGGCAAGCCAATGGCCAGCGCCAATCGATTCGTGCCGGGCAGGCGGTCGGTCGGCGGCAACCGCAGGCGCGAAACCGCCTTGGGCACATGGCCAGGCAAGATCTGCTGTGCGAACGCCGCAGGCAGCGCCAGGAAAGTGCCGACGCCGGTCAGGAGGGTGCCAAGGAGAATTCTGGTTTTCATGCTTCGCCGGAGTGTGGAATGATTGATTATTAATGTTGAATTTCAGCCCTGCTAAGTCAGCTTTGCGCCATGTCCGTAATCTGTCAATCATAATAATATTAGCGCCGTCGAATTCTGCCATGGATGGCAGAAATAACTCGCCCCGTCCGCCCGGATGGCGGACGATTCCGGCCCATGAGTTTGGATGCACCGCCGCCGGCCCACATTCGGGATAAGTCCGCCGAAGAATATGAATTGCCGCTGGCCGGTTTTCCGGGTGCGCCGGAGGAAAAAGACCGCCAATGGTTCGAGCAGTGTTATCGCGGGGACACGCAGCGGCAGTTGACGGTTCGCGCCGTGATCATGGGCGGCATTCTCGGGATGTTCACCGCGGTTTCCAACCTGTACATCACGCTCAAGATCGGGTGGAGCTTCGGAGTGTCCATCACCGCCTGCGTCATTTCGTTCGTAGTCTGGAATTCCATCTGCAAGCTTTTTGCCGGCCGGGTTTCGCGGATGAGCGTGCTGGAAAACAACTGCATGCAGTCCACGGCCACCGCCGCGGGTTCCTCGACCGGCTCCACCCTGGCCACCGCGCTGGGCGCACTGTTGCTGATTGAGGGCGTGCATCAATCCTGGCAGGTGGCCACAGCTTTTTGTTTCTTTACCGCCGCGCTCGGCGTGTTTCTGGCCATTCCGATGAAACGGCAGATGATCAATCATGATCAGCTCCGGTTTCCCTCCGGCATTGCCACGGCGGAAACGCTCCGCAGCCTCTATTCCAAAAGCGGCGAATCGTTGAAACAGGCTTACTCGCTGCTCATTGCCCTGGGCGCTGGTGCGGTCGTGGGCATTCTGCATAATTATAGCGGCCTGGCGGACCAATTGAAGGACAAGGCACATTTCGCGCCGAAACTCACGGCGCTGCTGGGAAAAATCAGCCCCGGCTTTTGCGGCTGGCTGGAAAAGTGCCTCCGGCACGGTTCGGCATGGCTCGAGCGCATCTCCGATAAATGCAACCTGCCCGATCTGATCGGCTTTACCGGCTGGCTGAATCCGGTGGCCCGCACAAAGATAAGCATGGACGGCCTCGGTTTCGAGCCGAGCGTGCTGCTCGTCGGTGCGGGAATGATCACTGGGATGCGCGTGTCGCTGTCCATGTTTGCCGGCTCCGTGCTGCTGTACTACTGGGTTGCGCCCGGCCTGTTCGCCCAGGACCTCACCAACGCTGGCGTGGCCGGTTATATCCCGTCGTTCCAGGTCGAGGACGGCGTCTTCATTCCCACGCGTTGGGCGCTGTGGGGCGGCACGTCGATCATGATTTTTTCCAGCCTCACCCAGGTGGCGTTGAACTGGCGCACGGTCATCCGCGCCTTCTTGATCTTCAAAAAGGAAGAGCGCAACGCCGCGCACAATGCCGCTGAAGCCGTCGAGGTTCCGAATTCCTGGCTGGTGATCGGACTCATCCCCATCACGATCGGAATTCTCGCCGTGCAATATTTCGCGTTTCACATCGCCATCTGGCTGGGCCTGGTTTCCGTGGCGTTTTCCTTCGTGGTTTCACTGGTGTGCTGCCGCGCCACCGGCGAGACGGATACCGCCCCGATTGGTGCGATGGGCAAGGTCACCCAGCTCCTCTATGCCGTGCTGCCCGGAGCCAGAGGCATTGCCGCCACCAACCTCATGGCCGCCGGCACCACGGCTGCCGCGGCCGGCGCGGCGGCGGATTTGCTGACCGACCTGAAAAGCGGCTACCTGCTCGGCGCCAACCCGCGCCGCCAGTTTCTGGCGCAATTTTACGGGGTGTTTTTTGGGGTCGCCGCCGTCGTGCCCGCTTGGTATCTCATGGTGCCGGACAAAAAGGCGCTCGAAGCTTTCAAGCCACCTGCGACGAACATGTGGAAGGCCGTCGCCGACCTGCTCACGCAAGGCGTCAACCACCTGCCGCACACCGCGCTCCTGGCCATCGTCATTGGCGCGCTCGTGGGGATGGCCTTGCCGGTGCTGGAGAAATTATGGCCCAAGGCGCAGCCGTTCCTGCCGTCGGCGATGGGACTGGGATTGGCGTGGGTGGTGCCGTTCCAGAACTCCCTCTCGTTTCTCATCGGCGCGCTGATCGTGGCTGGCTGGCAAAAATTGCACCGTAAGAATTGCGACGCCTACGCCATTCCGGTGGCCTCCGGATTGGTGGCGGGAGAGTCTTTGGTGGCGGCGTTCATTGCCATCGCTTGCACGCTTGTGGGGTTCTTGACGATGAAATGAGGTCGGAGTCGCGCCTGTCCAGGAGCAGCAACCTTCGGCAACAACGCGGCGTGGATCTTTCGAGGCATCGTCCCGCCAGGACGAATGGACCATATTCCGCAGTTTCAAACGCGCCGCTGGCGCTACGGGACTTGAAGGTTGAATGGTACTAAACGCCCAAGTGTCGGCGCAGCACCTGAAACACGTCGGTGCTTTCAATCTGCGGTGCAGCCAATAATTCCGCCTGGCCAGTAATAAGCACCGGCCAGTCCTTTTTGTCCGCCGGTCGCCGGCCATGCGAGCCTTTCACCAGGGTGGCGTCCAGCGGCACTACGTCCATCAGCATCCGGAACCCCAGTTTCTTTTGCAGCAACCGCCAGGCGATTTTCAATTGCGGCAGCGATATTTTGGGGTCAAGAAACAACTCGACGGGATCATAACCGGGTTTGCGATGGATGTCCACGGTGCGCGCGAAATCCGGCGCGCGCGCGTCCTCCAGCCAATAATAATAGGTGAACCAGGCATTTTCCGCGGCGACCGCGAGCAGTTCCCCGGTGCGAGGATGGGCGATGCCGGCGGCGGATTGTTCGGCCGCGCCCAAGACTTGGTCCACGCCGGGCGTTTGCTCCAGCAGCTCGCGCACCGGCTGTTCGAGCGCGCGGTCATTCAAATAAACGTGCGCCACTTGATGATCCGCCACGGCAAACACCCGGCTGGCGCCGGCGTCTAAAACCTCCAGGCCCAGTTCGTCTTTGACCGTCAGCCAGCCTTGGGTGCGAAAGATCCGGTTGAGATGCACCGGCGTATCCACATTCGTGAGGCCGTATTCGGATAGCAATATTACCCGCACGCCGCGCGCTTCAAAGAACTGGATGAGGTCGCCCGCAAGGTCATCTATGGCGCGCAGATCGGGGATGATGGCGGGATTGATTTCGCCGCCGTTGAAGTGCGGAGGCGCCGATTTGGATTCCGCACTACGCACCCCGAACTCCGCATTTGCTTTGCGCTTCGTTGTCTTGTCCGCTGCTTGAAACGGCCCCAGCCGCTGCAAATTATAGTCCAAGTGCGGCAGGTAAACGAGATGCAGCACGGGGCCGAATTTGGTCTCCAGCCACTTGGCCGCTTCGGCAATCCACCGCGAGGCGCAATCGGCGGCGCCTGGCGGCGTTTTGATGCCCGCCGCCGGCCCCCAGAAGCCGAAGAATGGAAACTCGCCCAAATCCTGCTTGATCTCGGGGCGCAGGGCGTGCGGCCAGGAATAAACGTCAAAAACCTTCCCGCCATTGGCGCGGTAAATCGGGCGCGGAGTGAGGGCGTAATCCACGCTGGAATACATATTGAACCACCAAAAACAACTGGCGAATGACGAATGACGAACGTCCCATACCGGCTGGGCGCGGAGCGCCTCCCAAATTTTTGGCGCTTGCACCAAATGATTGGATTGCTTCCAAAAATGCACTTCGGCGAGATCGCGATGGTACCAGCCGTTGCCTACGATGCCGTGCTGCGCCGGCGTCTTGCCCGTGAGATAGTTGGCTTGCGCGGTGCAGGTTACGGCGGGGAAGGCGGGCGCAATCCGGGCGAGCGCGCCGCGCCGGCGAAACTCCGCGAGGCGCGGGGTGTGCCCCCCCAAGAGGGTTTCGGTGAGGCCGACGACATTGATGACGGCGAGCCGGTTCATGCTGGAAGCAATTTAGCCTCCTCTTCGCTCCCTCAGCTCTTGAATGGCGGCGGCGATGACCTGCGGTTCCATCGCATGGACTTCCAGGCTGCGGCCAATTTCCGCCAGCAGAGTGATGGAAAGTTCGCCGCCCAGGTGTTCGCGGAATTCCTCCAAGCCGGAGAGAATCGCCGGCAGTTCGGCATTATTGGCATTGAGCAGCTCGCTGGCAAACAGCGTGAAACCGAGTTTTTCCAGCAGGCTCAGCACGCGCTCCGCCGAACCGGGGTCCAGCAGGCCGGTGTTGCGGGAATACAGCACGTCCAGCGCCATGCCGACGGCGACAGCCTCGCCGTGGGAAATCGCGAAATGGGAGAGCTGTTCGAGCTTGTGCGCCGCCCAATGGCCGAAGTCCAGCGGCCGCGCGGAGCCGGTTTCAAAGGGATCGCCGCCGGCGGCAATGTGTTCGAGATGCAGCTCCGCGCAGCGGCGGATGAGCCGCTTCATGGGCTCGGGCGCAAACTCCGCCAGCGCGCCGGCATCGCGTTCGAGCTGGTCAAAAAATGCCGCGTCGCGAATGCAGGCGACTTTCACGGCCTCCACGTAGCCGGACCGCTTGTCGCGCGGTGGCAGCGGCGCCAGCAGTTGAAAATCGTTGATGACCGCGAAGGGCGGCGTGAACGTGCCGATGAAATTCTTCTGGCCGAAGGCGTTCAGGCCGTTCTTCACCCCCACGCCGGAATCGGCCTGGCTCAAGGTGGTGGTGGGCAGTCGGACCAGGCGCACGCCGCGATGCGCCGTGGCGGCGGCAAAGCCAGCCACATCGAGCAGCGCGCCGCCACCGACGGCAATCAGGTACGAGTGCCGGTCCACGTGATGGCGGTGAAGCTGGGAATAAATGTCGCCGACCAGCGCGGAGGAATTCTTGGCCCGTTCGCCGCCGCAGGCATACAACGGCGGACGGACGAGCCGCAACTGGGACGCGTGGGCGGCAAAATATCGTTCGATCTGCGGTTCCAATTCCGGCAGCGCTTGGGCAAGTGAATCCTCCAGCACCACGAGCGCTTTGCGCGGGCCGGTATCCGCGAGCGCGTCCCGCAGCACCGGGTTGTCCGGCGCGAACACGTTTTCGCTGAAGAAAACGCGCAGTTGCCAGCCAGCCTGGATAAAGCGTTGCATGACGTCCATGGTGTGTTGGGACTGGAAACCGGGGCGGCTTCTCAGGCCGCCTAGAGTCTGTGCGCAAAATCAAGGTTGGGAAAGCCTGAATATTTGGAACCCGGACGGCAGGCCCCGGACCGCGACCGGTCCGTGCCGCACGTTACTTGGCCGCCTTGTTGTAGTAATCCTTGTAGCGGTAGTAATAATAATAATCGCCGGCACGCTGATGAACGGAGTTGAAGACAATGCCCAGCACGCTGGCTTTGCGCTGGTACAGCATGTTGAGCGCCGCGTGGGCCACGCGGGCGGAGGTTTTTTCGGCGCGCACCACAAAGAGCACCCCATCCACGCGCGGAGCGAGGCTGGTGACATCATCCGCCGCCATCACCGGCGCGGTGTCAATCACCACATACTCATATTCCGCCGCGATTTCTTTCAGAAATTTATCCATGACCGGCCCGATGAAAAACTCGCTGGACCGCTGGGTGGTGGCGCCGCGCGGCAGTAGGAAGAGGTTTTCCACCGGGGTGGCCTTCACTGCCTGCCGCCAATCTGTGTCGTTTAACAGCACTTCCGTCAGTCCGGTATCGGCCTGCACCTCCAAGCGTTTTTGCAAATTCCCCTTGCGCAAGTCGGCATCCACCAACAGCACGCGCGAGCGGCCCATTGCCATGGTAATGGCAAGGTTGGTCGCCGTGAGGGATTTGCCGTCGCCCGGGACGGAGCTGGTGACCAACAGCGTGCGCGGCCGCGGTTCCTGGGTCATGTAAAGCAGCGAGGAACGCAAATTGCGGTAAGCTTCAACAAACGGATGCCGCTGGTCGTTCGGCTGCAAGGCAGGAACCAGACGGCTGCCCCTTCCCGGCACCCGCTCGCGCGGAATCTGGCCCAGCACATCCTCGTCGAACATCTCTTCGAGCTCCGAGAAGGAGTTCATCCGGTCGTCCAAGCGGTCCAGCAATAGCAGGATGATCAGCACCAAGCCCGCCCCCAGAAAACCGGCAATCGTCATGCCCTTTTTAAAATTGGTTTGGTCGAGGAACGCGTCGCTGGCCGGTTCGTAAATGGTGACACTTTCCGGGCTGATCTCCTTATTGACATCCAAGGTTTCCAATTCGGCCAGCAATTGGTCGTAGAGCGATTGGACGCGCTCTGCCCGCGCTTTCAAGCGCTGGTATTTGGTAGCCTTGAGAGAGAGGTCCAGATTTTCCTTGCCGCGTTCCCGGAGCTGGCTTTCCAAATTGGTGATTTGCAACGCCAGGGCGCTCTTGCGGGCCTCCAATTGATCCACGCTTTGCTGCCGGTAAATCTCGAGCATCCGCCCCAGCTTCTCGATTTCCAAATCCAAGGCCACCATCTGCGGGTGTTTGGGCTTCAAAAACTCCGCGTAGCGGTCGCGATCCGCTTTCACCAGCAAAGTCTGCTGCTTGAGGGTCAAATAATCGCCGCCGACGGTGCTCTGCAAAACCATGCCCGCTTGACCTTCAAATCCGCCGCCTGCGGCCATCCCGTTGCCAGCCGTGTTACCCAGCGGGCTGTTCATCAGGCTGAGCGGGTTGCCCAGTGTTGAGCCCTGGCTTTGCTCCAGCAACAGGTTTTGGTCCAGCGACATGGTTTGGAGCAGGTCGGATTCGGTCTCGGCGGAGGCGAGCTGCTGGTAAATGGCGGTCAGATATCCGCCCAATCCGCTGATCTCCTGCAGCAACGCCACGTCGTTGGTGCTCAAGAACGACTGCATCTCGTTGTCACACTTTTGAATTTCCGGCTCCAGCCGCAACAACTGTTCGGTCAAACCGGCCGTGGTCATATCCGACGTCCGAGCCACCATGTGCTTCTTCAAATTGACATATTCCTCCATGCAGGCTTGCAGATAGGCTTTGGTGTATTCGGGATTCTTGCCGGAGGCGTGCAGGACGAAGATGGTCGTCTTGGGCAGAACGTTGACGGTCAGCGCAACGGGTTCGGGCGTCAAGCCGGGGTTTTGATTTGCCACGCGGTCGCGCGCTTGTTGTTGCACCTCGGTCCCCTGCATCAAAGCCGCCTGAGTGCCGATAAAATTACCCAGTTCTTCAGTGTACAGCGAACCCTGCTGGACGTTGAGTTTGATGCTGACGATCATTTGCCCCACCGAGGCATATACGGGCGGCAAGTGACGAAGGCAAAAGTCCTCCACGCCAAGCGCCACGCCGACGCCAATGAAAAATAGCCACCAACGTTTTAAAATCAGGTTTCGGTAACGATATACCCGCGCGAAAAACTTACCCGTGCGGACGTGCCGGTCTTCCGTGGTCGAGACTGGTGTTGTGTTCATGAAAAATTAGAAATTAACCAGCCGCGTAGGCACGATGATCACATCGCCAGGTTGCAGCACGATGTCTTTCTCCGTTTTTCCCTTTTCAAGGATTTGTTCCAAGTCCAGATCGAACGTCTGTTTTTGTCCTTTGGCGTCCATCGAGCCGCGCACCACCTTGACTTTGGTTTTGTTGGCGAAGTCGGCAAACCCGCCGGCGCGCGATATGGCTTGACCGACCGTGAGATTTTCATTCATCTGCATGTCGAGCGGGCCTTGGCTGTGGACCTGGCCCCAGAGGTAAACCCGGCCCACAATCCGGTTCGCTTCGTTTAACGACAAAGCCACGGTTGCCTTGTTGTAATAATCTTTTTCGAGCGCGGCTTTGATGTCATCTCCCAGTTGCTTGCAGGTTTTGTCCACTGCCATCATCCGGCCGATGTACGGAACGTCCACTTCGCCCGAATCGGTCACCACCAGCGGCTTGGGCACATCCAGCGAATTCCAAATGCGATCTTCTTCGATTTGAAAACTGATGGTGTCGCCGACGCGCAATTTGTAGGTGGCATCGGGGATATAACCGGTGAACAGGCCGGACGCGGGGATGGCGGTGTTCACGGTTGCCGCGCCGGTCGGAAGCGTGGATCTTGCGGCGGGACTGGCGGCGGCAGAATTTCTCGGCACCGGCATGGGGATTTGCGCCAGGACCACCTGGGTCGCAAGGACCGTCACAAAAAGCAGGATCAATCTTAACATAAAGCCGGCAGAGTATTCAGAATTGGTAGGTGAAATTCAAGTCCACAATGTTCACCGTATAGGCCAGGCCATTTTGGTTGGAGGTTTCGTCCACGAATTGATAGCCCAGGCTGGCCGAAAGCTTCTTGGTCAAACTGCGGCTGACGGTGATGCCCAGCCCGATTTGTTGATAATCCGCGGCGCCGCCGGCCGTGTAATTGTAAACCCTGGTGCCTTGCTGCCACCAGATCGGCGTGCTAAAGGTGTATTTTTGAAACAGGCTGTAACTGGGGTTCAGCCGCGTGAAATAATAACTTTGCGCCTGGCCGTAAGCGGCCAGATCCGTGCTGCGCCCGGCGGTCAGCGTGTAGCTTAAAAACCGGTTCACGCGATGCGTCAGCGTCAGCGAAAAATAAAGCCCCGAAGTGTCGCTCGTGGTCAGATTGGTGGAGGTGCTGTCACTCTGGTAATCCGTGTAGCCCGCATCCAGCCGCACGTCCATGTAGTCGCTGATTTTGGCGCTGCCAAAGGCCCCGACGCTCTCCTGTAGCGCATTGGGTGACGTCGTCGTTTTGGCCGCTGCATTTTGGCTGTACGTGATCACCGTTCCGCCCGCTTCCAGGCCGAGCAGGAGTTCCGGGCGGACGCGGATGCCGGCATTCACAAATATATTCTCCGAGGAGGTGTCAGGCTGTTGGCCTTGGGAGCCGGACGCGAGCGAAACGTAATCGGCGTGGTCGTAACCGAGATTCGCGACCCCGGTGTCCAAATCCCACAGCGCGCTGGTGCCGGCAGTATTTTGCAGACTTTCCAGATTTCGATTATTCCCGCTGGCGCCGGCGTTTTCGTAGGTGCTTTCAGTGATGGCAATGCGGTCATGCAAGTTGATTTTGAAATCGCCTGCATAAACATCAAAGGAAAGGCCGGAGCCAGGATTGATGAAGAACTGGCTCAAATCGGGATGTTGCAGATATTCCGAATACCCCGCGCCCAGCGTAACATCCAGGCTGTTCTTGAGCGTGACCGGCCAATGCATCATCGTATTGACGCTGGGACGAATGATGATGTCGCCGGGATCGCCGGAACCACTGGATTCCAATTGGACGTTGCTGTTGTATTCCAGCCCCAGGCCGGAGGAAAAGCGCCACGCCGTGGGGCCCAGGAGTAGATTGTAGTAGCCGAGCGAAGCGTTGGCCTGCTGAAAGGACGCCGCCGCGGTGTCGCCCGCCATGGACAGACGCAATGCCTCCTGCGCACGACCGACTCCGGCCAGCGCCAGCAAACTGGCGCCGCCCAGAAATATGCCACTCCAGCGGCGGCCAAACGACAATTGAATCAATTCTGGTTTTGTCACCGCGTCATTTCTCCCGCTACCCGAAAAAGATTGCTCAATGTGTCATAAGATAGCGGAAGAGGCGGTGGCAAGGGAAGAAAAAAGAACCTCCGAGCCCGGCGCCATTCGGGATGCCCTCCCCCATTCTGGGAATTGAATTGCACCCAGCGAGTCATTACCGCATACTGTTTGGGCTGGAAGTTTGAAAAATTCAGAGAAATACTAATGCCGGAAGCGCCTGAAAGCGAAGAGCATGACGAGCCGTCGCCTCGAAGGTCGCACTCCCGGCGCCGGTCGCGGCGCCGATCTGAGAGCGCCTTCTGGCTGATCAATGTTTTGCAATGGTTTCGGGAGCGTTTTTCCAGTTGGTGGTATCCGCCCTCGGAATATCAGGAGCAAGGATATGGTTATGGCCACTCGCGCAAAGGCCGCGCCGCCCGGGCGTGGCAGCGCTTCCGGCGCTGGATCAGATTTTCCGCCGTTGGCCGGGGATATCGCAAGGGCTTCGCCATGTTTTTGAATTGGTGGTATCCGTCATCGGAGCATCACCAAGGGAGCTATGGGTACGGCTATGGACACTCGCCCAAAAGCCGTCCCGCCCGGGTTTGGCAACGCTTCCAGCGCTGGATTAAATTTTCCGCCGTTGGCCGCGGATATCGCAAGCTGTTCGCCAAGTGGTTGAATTGGTGGTATCCGCCCTCGGAACATCACAGCGAGGGCTATGGCTATGGCTACGGACACTCACCCAAAAGCCGTCCCGCCCGGGCTTGGCAGCGTTTGCGGCGCTGGCTTAAGCATTCGACTCTTGGCCGCTGGTATGGAGTCCTTTACACCAAATTTCTGAACTGGTGGTATGTCCCCTCGGATCGTCACTCGCATGAAGTCGAAAACCGCTTGGAACGTTCCCTGCGGCGCGGGAATCGCTGGGTTCGGAAAACGTGGGTTGGCCGCAAGCTGGAGTGGGTACTGGATGACGCCGTGGAATTATACCGGGCACTCCGGCGTCAGTTTCGCAAGTACTTTTTTTCCAGCCGCTTCCAAAGAAGACTGTACGGCGGGCAAACGGTGGCTTGGGGCGTCTTTTGGCTGACCCTGTTTGCGGTGGGTTATGCCTATGGCTGGCCGCGATTCCGATTATTGCAAGAAACGCATTATGCCCGTCAGGCCGAGCAACTGCTGACCGAAGGCGACGTCAACCGGGCGTTGATCCGCTCCCGGCAAGTGTTGAGTGTCAATGTCAGCAATGCCATCGCCACCCGCGTTTTCGCTGAAGTGGCGGACAGCGCCGGATGGCCGGCCGCGCTCTATTGGCGTCAGCGCGCCCTGTTGCTGGATCCTGGCGTAACCAATCAAATTTCACTGGCTGCCACGGCTGTCCGGGTGGAGCAGTTCCCCTTTCCGACGGCCGCGAAAGTGTTGCACGAGATTGCGCCGGTCTGGCAACACACCCCGGAATACCAGCGGGTGGCAGGCGCACTGGCGCTCAAGCTCTCCCAAGCCAAGGAGGCGGAACAACACTTCCTCGAGGCCTACAAGCTGGATCCCGACAACCCGGTGAACCGCATGTCGCTCGCGGTGATCCACCTGCAATCCAAGGATCCGAACCTCATCAAGGACTCCCGCACCACCTTGGAATTGTTGATGAACAACGGCCAGGTGGGTTTGCTGGCCACCCGCTCGCTCATTGCGGAAAGTATGGACCGGGGCGACTTCAGCCACGCTCGCGAACTGTCCCTCCAATTGCTCAAAAATGCGCGCTCCACGTTCAACGACCGCATTCTTCATCTGGTCATTCTCAAAGCCAGCCATAGCACGAATTTCGCGTCGGTGCTCAAGGAAACCGAGGAACATGCCAGGGACCGCCTTGCCGAGGTCGGCGCGCTGGCCACTTGGCTGAATGCCTCGGGTTACTCGCACGAAGCACTCGACTGGCTCTTGCGCTTGCCGCCGGAGTTCACCCGGCAGGGGTTGGTCCCCATCGCCATCGCCGAAGCGTATGCCGGACTTGGCCAATGGAAGGAGCTTGAGGGTTATTTGCGCGGCCGGTCTTGGCCCAGCCTGGACCACATCCGCTTTGCGATGATGGCGCTGGCGGATGCCAAGCAGTCCAAGGACCAGCATGACTCCGTGGCCTGGCGAAGCGCCATCCAGCTTGCCGCCAGTTCGCCGGACGCCTTGAATACACTCGCGAGACTGGCTTCCACCTGGGGTTGGCAGGAGCGGACGGTGGATCTTTTGTGGTTCGCTGCCCAGCGTTATCCCGACCAGCTTTGGCCCATCACGTCGCTGAGTGATGTTTATGCCGGACAGGGAAACACGGCTGGGATGCGCCGGGTGGCCAAGGCCGCCTACGATAGAAATCCAAATGACAAGCTGGCGTGCAATAATTACGCCATCCTTTCGCTGTTGCTCGATGCGGACACTGTCCCGGCTGGCAAATACGCTGCTGAACTCTTCACTGCCGACCCCCAAAACCCGGTTTTCGCGTCAACCTATGCCTTCTCCCTCTATAAGCAGGGCCGCGCCAAAGACGGGGTGAAAATCTTGAACGATTTGCCGCCGGCAACCTTGGATGCGCCCGCGATGGCAACCTATTACGGCATCCTGCTGGCGGCCTCGGGCGACCCGGCCGCAGCCAAACATTACCTTGACCAGTCAGCCAAAGCCTTTTTGTTGCCAGAGGAAAAGGCGCTGGTTGCCAGGGCAAAGACCGGCTCGGACCATTGATGACGGGATGATGTCAATCCGGATGACGGGACACCGGACGCAGCAAGCAAGTCCATGTCGCTTATCGCAGTTGCAAGCGATAATACCGTGGTTGCGAATCGGAGGGGATGGCGTGGGTGAGCGTCTGGGAAAAATTGCCGCTGGCGTCGAATTGATTTGTGGTGATGGATGTCCAAATTGAAACGGTCAGCAGGATTTGAATCCGTCCACGTCTTTAAAATCCACCACGTATCGTGCGCCGTTGGCCAGCGTGAGGTCAGCCCCGAGGACGGAACCTGACGGCATGATCTCCAATATCTGAATGTCTTTCAAAGGCGACAAATCATCCTTCGTCCAGACGGTGTCGTCAGTTTTGTGCAATAGCACCGAGATCATCAGTTCCATGGCCGGGTTCTTGGCCGTTCGCTTGCGATAGGCTCCGAGCACGGTGCTCTCATCCGACTCCGCGTTGCAACCAGTATGCACTTGGGCCTTCACGTGGTCCCAGCCGCGGTACGTGATGAGGGCCACTTGCCGGTTGGGAATGGACGCCGTGAGCACTTTGCGCTGGCCGTCTTCAAAGTTTTTCACTACCGCGCTTTTTCCGCCCAGGTGCGGCAAGCCAAAATGGCCCAGCGTCAGTTCATGTTCAAACGCGAGTCGGCAGCGGTCAATCCGGATGACGCCGCCCGGCACGGTGATTTCCGCCAGATCAATGATGTAGCCGACCCCGTTGTTCGGCGGTTTGCGCATCAGCAATTGCCGATAGAGGACGCCGTCGCGCACGCCGTTGAAGAGGATGCTTTGCGAGGTCGTATAGCCGGTGTTCCTGGCCGCCGGGTTGTCCACCGCGCGTCCGGTGAGATAGAAGTTGATGTCCAGGCCCCCCAAATCCCGCGGATCAAGACTGCGGAAGCAGTACTCCTGGGAGGTGCCGCCCTGCGGGTGGTGATCTTCCCAGGGGAAATGCGTGTTGAAGACCAGCTTCGAATAGTTGTGGTCATCATCATAGACTTTGCCGGAGATGATCTCCGAAGCGCCGCTGCTGCCGTGGTTGACCAGCACCAAGCCGGGTTTTTCCAGCACCGTTCTTTGGGAGTTTTTCCCCAGTGCGTCCCAGCTTCCGTTATTCTCCTTTGCCGTCCAGAAGGGCGAATCTTCCGGCAAGGCCAGGGCGATAAAGGGCAGGAACATGATGAACGGACTCGCGGGGCAACTGTAGTTCTGGATCACGTATTCCCGATGGCCGAAGAAGCCGAGACTCGGAATGTCGTTCTCGTAAAAATCCTCCCGCGTCGTGAATTGCAACAGGGAGCCGGAACACAGCCGTCTGGCCCAGCCGGCGTCCATCACCGGCCCCGATTTGAGCATGAAGGACACCGGAAAACCTCCGGAAATCCAGAGCCGGTAACAGATGCTGCGTGCCCACATGTTGATCTGACCTTCGCGGCCGAAGAAGTTGGCATAGGTTTGCATCAGCTCCGCGAAACTTCTCTCCAGCACGGCGGCGATTTCTGGATAATGCTGATCCCCAAAAGCCCGGTTCCAGATCGTGCCATACACCACGAACAGGCTGATCGTATAGTAATTGTAGCTCTGTTCCAGGTACCAGCCGTTGCCCGCGTGATAGGAGGCAATCCACAGCAGATGACTTTTCAGCAGTTCGTCGTCAATCGGGTATCCGTTCTTCTTTAGGAACGAAAGCGCGCAGATGTTGAACAGCCGCCAGTTGTTCTGCGTGGTCCGGTGGTGGGCCCACTTGGAAATGGCCGCGGCCACCGCGTCCTGCTGTGGCTTCGTCCAGTGGGGCCAAAGCACGTTTGGCAGCAACAGCATCGTTTTGGTCCAGCCGCCAAATTCGCAAGTGAATTGATACGTCGCATCCGGCAGGTCCTCCGGCATCGGCAGGCTGTTGGGGTGGCCTGGTGTCAGGGCGTTGTAAAAATGATGCCGGTAATACTCGCCCAGCCGGATCCCGTTGATGCTGGTTTCCGCGTCAACGTGCAGCAAGGGCGCCGCCAGATTAAACGTCCGCTCCAGCGCCTCAAATTCGTGCGCGCGGCTGCGCCACGGCGGATCGTTGGGCTGCGGATAAGATTTGCCGGGAATCCGCGGGAACACGATCGGCGAATCGAACGATCTTACGTGCTTGAAGGCGCGCTCCAAAACATATTTGGCGCAGTCAATATAGTGTTTTCGGGTCATCCCGGTCTGTGGGCTCAGCCGGAAATCGGGAGCGGCCACTTCAAAGGCTCGTTTCCGTTCATCCGCGGCCGGCCGGCCTTGCTTCATGGTATTCATGCTCTGCAAATGGTGCGTTGGTCGAAAAGTTAGTTGAAATTAGATTGCGCACAATCGAAAATAAACGCAAAATGTGTAAAGAAATGCGCAAATCAAAAACGCGCCGCGTTGCCATCCTATATCCCGCTTCGGTTCCCTGGTTTGCTCGCTGTCTGGATGGCATCCGCCGTTACGCCCAACAGGACGGGAACTGGCATCTGGTCAGCAGTCCCCCCACCTTGAGTGGCGCACAGGAGTCCGAACTGACGCTGCGCTCGATGCGCGGCTGGAAAGGTGATGCCATGATTATCGCGCGCAATTGCTCCTCGAAGCGTGTGCCGAGGCATCGCTGCGGGTTCCCGAGGACATCGCCTTGATCGGCATGGACAATGATGAAACCATCTGCGAGCACTCGGTTCCCACCATCAGCAGCGTTTCGCGCAACTCCGAACAGGTGGGTTGGGAAGCCATGGCGCTGCTGGATCGCTTGCTGCAAGGGATCTCGCCTCCGGCCCGGGACTTGTTGCTGGCTCCCGAAAAAGTCGTCGCGCGACAATCGACCGACATGTTATATTGCACTGATCCTCTGGTGCGGAAGGCCGTGGATTATGTTCGGGAGTATCCCACAGTGCGGATTAACATCGCCGTTTTGGCGGAGCGGCTTGGGGTATCCAAAAGAACGCTGGAAATGCGGTTTCGTCAATTCGCCGGCAGTTCTCCGCATCTATTTATCAATCGGTTGCGGGTGCAACGGGCCCAGGCAATGTTGCAAATGCCGCATGAATATTCCCTCGGGCAAATCGCCACCGAATGCGGTTTTGGAACGGTTGCGACTGTCTATGCTGCCTTCCGGCGGTTTGTCGGCCAAACCCCCGCCCAGTATCGTCGGCGCAGTCTTGCCAAGGTTCTTGGGCATTGATGATGGCGGAGTGCGCCGGGGGGCGACGAACGGCGGAAAGCCCGAGATCTGACGGGCGATCACACTGGAGGAACATCAGAAAATCACCACGGCGGAAAAGAATCCAGAGCGGAAGACGCTTTACCAGCTGTGCTGGCACTTGGGCGGAAGCCAGGGGGACATCGCGAACTTGAGGGGGAGGACGTGGACTGGAAATGAAACACGGTGAGTTTTCGGCGGAAGAAAACGGGGGTGCCGGTGGTGGCACATTTGGGCGGGGAGGCGTTGGGACACAACAGCTAGGCCGTGCATTGGACCTATGCAAAACGGGCGCTGATGAAAATTCCGTCGCTGGAACAATACGAACGCGAGGCGGCAGCCAAGGTGGAACGGCTAGCCAGAAGGTGCGCAGATTTAATCTGTAGCACTGGCGGCGCTGTTTATCATGTTATTAGACCGCATCATCCGCAAGAAAAGGACAATAAATACAATGCTTAGCAAGCTAAAAGTGCTCGGTTCGGGAATTGGACTTGAGGAAAATTGAATATCATCAAAATACAACCACTGCCCCGTGTATGCCGTGCTATCGGTGGTTGAGAACGTCAGTTGTGCAATTGTGCCAGCAAACGCTAACACATCCCCCGCCATCTCATCAGCAGAAATCGAAATCAGGGGAATGTTCACGCCGTTCATGGTAACAACCGCAGCATTCTCGCCGTTGCCGACCAAAAAATCTATGGACTCAGTGCCAACTGGAACCAAACCTGTCTGGCTCAAAGATGGCGGCGGCCCAAAGAAACCGAAATATTGCAACAAAACGGAGTATGAACCCTGAATTGGTGCGTATCCTACGAAATTCGGGAAATCCGGCCCCATCAGTGACACCATGGGTCCTCCTGTGCTCACATCGTTGTATGCTACGGTAGTGTTCGAACCACCAACGGTCCATCCTGGAAAACAACGCCCCGGGTCAGCAGGATAGACACCAGCCGGTGTGGGCGGTATGGTCGCCTGCTCAAAATTCAGATTGACGAAACCCTGCCCCGCGGCAAGCCGAAAGAACACCACCACGATTGTTAGAAATAAGCTGATGCGTCGAATTCTCATAGATCATGCAACAATGGCTTCAACTGGTAAGGGACGGCTGGTTTTGCAACTCGTTCTCTTTCATTAAAAAACAATAAGCCACGTGAAAGTGTTTGTCCACAATCAATTGGAACTGCTCATGCCATTGAAAGCGTTTATTGCGAACGCTGCAACACGGGTTGCAAACGTGCCGCATCTCGCTTGGCAGCATTCTTTGTTTGCCAATGCTGATTTAGTGCGTTGGTGATTTTGGCCAGCCATGCCGGGTTTTTGACCAGTTCCATCAGTTGCACCGTGGCAAAGAATTTGACGCTGTTGGCCGGTGGGTTGCCCAGCGGCTTGAGCAGACGCGCCGCCACCAGAATCCGCACATCCGAGGGCTGGCAGTTCAACACTGCCGCCGCTTGCTCGGCAGTGAGCCGGGCCGGTGCCTGTCCCAGTTGCCGCATGAATTGATTCAAATCCTCTCTCATGGCACCTCCTCCTGGAGCGTGCGCTCAATACATGACGCCCATTGCGGCGGAGA
>Ga0316231_1001151_pt1 | contig 31111 bp, 34 predicted proteins | sample TBH18027metaG_FD_206002 | JGI IMG/M metagenome (GOLD analysis project Ga0316231, IMG submission 206002) | Freshwater microbial communities from Trout Bog Lake, Wisconsin, USA - TBH18027 | ecosystem: Environmental > Aquatic > Freshwater > Lake > Hypolimnion/Profundal zone | place: USA: Wisconsin... | reverse complement strand
TGCAATGGCCACCAATTCGTCCTGATGGAATACCCGGGAATCCAAATCCTGCTCTTCAATGATGCCTTCAGTCATCCCTACCTCAATCACACCGTCGGTTAAACACCGCTGGATGTCCCGCGTATTGCAAGCCGGACATTGCAGCACCCGGAGCGGCCGGATGCTTGGCGACAGCTTCGGCGATTTGGCGATCCGGCACGTCCTCGCATCGCTGCCGATGGAGGAATCCGAGCGGCGAGCGATTTCGGGCAGCTTGGCGGCCGGATTGGGCGCGAGGCTTCCTTCGGCGATGGACGCCGGGGTTCGGCCGTCAGAGCGACGGGTTGACCGTGGCGTCCACGGTATTGGGATGTGAGTTGGAGAACCTCCTGAACCATGCTCGCGAACTGACCGGGTAGCCGAAGCGGCAGCTTCAGAACGCGGCGCTCGCCCGGTTCCTTTTGTCGGCCGGGCAGGTGGTTGCCGAGCGATGTTCGGCGGCCAGCACACTCACCTGGCGGTCGCCTGTGCGCGTGGAGGCAGGCCGAGGTTATATTCCGGGTCATGGGTCTGGCCAAGCCACCGGAGTGCCGTCGCGTTGGAGGAGGTGGGCAGCTCAATAAATGAGGCCTTTCGGAAGCGGTTTGCCAACCTTCATGTTATACCAATCCGTTATACCTGGCGTACCTGACCAAGCCTGGTGAGCAGCAACCACTTGATGGTGAGCAACTTGTGAAGAATGGAGCGGGTGATGGGAATCGAACCCACGTTTCGATCCCGGCAGCTTCCACTGCAAAAACCCCAATAAAATGGCCTCCTATGAACACCTTTGACACCAGCATCCGCTAGCAGTATGCTAGCAGGTGATATGGCCAGCGTATTCAAACGCCCAGGTTCAAAGTATTGGCACGCGGGATGGCGAAGTGCCGACGGTGCCTTTCATCTCAGGTCCACCAAACGCGAAGACCGATCGGCGGCTCTCCTCCTTGCGTTGGAATGGGAGCGGTTGGATGGAAAGCTGTCCCGTGGAGAAATGGTTGAGGCCCAGGTTCGTGACGTCATCAACGACATTCTTGAGAGGGTCGGTCAGCCTGCTATCTCGGTTCCCTGCACGCGGGAGTGGATGGAGGAATGGGTAGCCGACAAGAAGGTCGGCAAGTCCGAAAGGACGGTGAAAAGATACAAGAAGGTGATTGACGATTTTCTCAGCCATCTGGGGGACCAAGCATCAAAGCCTCTCACCGCAGTAACGCCCCGCGAAGTTCAGTCGTTCGTCGCCAAGCGACAGAAACTGCGCCTGTCCGGGACAACCGTGAATATCGACGTCAAGATCCTCCGGGCTGCATTGAACCGGGCAAGACGGCAGGGCATCATCCAGACCAACCCCGCTGACGCCGTGGACCTGCCCGAGAGGCAAAGCGTCGAGCGGGGTACTTTCACGCCGGCCGAGGTGAAAATGCTGCTGGTTCAGGCGGCCGGCACCGAATGGGAGACCGTCATCATGTTCGCCTATTTCACCGGGGCAAGGCTGGGCGATTGCACCAAAATGGAGTGGGAGAATGTGGACCTGATGGGCGGCACCCTGAAATTCCTCGAAACCAAGAACAAGAAGTGGGTGACGGTTCCCCTCCACCCCGACCTCCAGGAGCACCTCTGCAAACTGGCCGGCAGCGACAAGGCCCAGAAGTACATCACCCTCCACATGGCTGACCTCGGGCCCGGCGGTCGGCACGGGCTCTCGGAGGGGTTTAAGCGAATCGTCACCAAAGCGGGTTTGGACCTTCAAACCGTCCAGGGCACCGGGGTTCGCAAGATCTCCCGGCGAACCTTCCATGCCCTACGCCATTCATTCACCAGTGCCCTCGCCAACGCAGGGGTATCCCCGGAGTTGCGCATGAAACTGACCGGCCACAAGTCGGCCGAGATCCACCGCGGCTACACGCACTTGGAGTTGGACACGCTGAAGGACGCAATCAAGAAGTTGCCGGGACTCAATGCTGAGAACGACCACACCTAATTCCTCACGCCGCTCAAATGCCACGTTCCAAGCACGAATAACTGCAACTGCACCTCAGGGCTCACGTCGTAGTCGAAAACACCTGCTCTTATGCCCATACCACCGTCTTGTTTATTCACAGAATCCGACGTTGTTGACCTCGACCTATTGGCCTCGCACCTGTCGGAGTGCAGGCTACCTCAGGGCATTTCCCATTACGTTCGTGGGCAATTGTCGCCCGAAACAACAAAGCTGCTGGCTGCCCATAAAAAGGGCCCGGATACGCCTTTGCTGGCAGCTCTTGTACATGACCTGAATCGAATAATATCGAGCGACACCGATGCACCTCCACCCTCGATCATCGCACGTCTTAGACCCGCGCTGGTTGATCTGGAGCTAATCGCCAAGACATATGCTGACAATCCAGGGCCTTATGCCGAGTGGTCTGCTACGCACCTCAAGACTTTGACTTGGCTGCAGTTGTGGAAAGCCCAGCCGCCCGGCGAAAGAAATCCTGACTCGGCGGTTCGCATCAATCGCATTATCCTCGAACAAGAATACCCGGCGGCGCTCTCGCACACGCCGCTCACAATTCCTGAAATCGCCGTGGTTTGCCGAGTTGAGGTTGAGATGATCTCGAAAGCGTTGAAAGAGATCCCCGCTTCGTTGTGTCCGATCTCGCCCGACCATGCTGCTGGACAGAGGTTTCCGGTCCGATTGGTAAACGATTCCTACTTTTCTTGGCTTTTGATGGGCGCCCCCCGCAGGCCGATCCACCATTTGTATGACACCCCCCGTCCCAATGAGGGGGAGACTGTGACCACCTCATCGGGCACGCCGGAAGAGCTCGCTGCGAAGCGCGCCGAAGAAACACGTTTTCTGATGCAGACCCTCGACTCGATGAGAAACTCCGGCCTTATCTCAGATACAATCGAAGCCAGCCTTGGAACATTCTACGCTAAGGTGTGGGGGCCTTTTTGGGAGTTGAAGCGAACCGCCGGGAAATGGTCGACCGAACAATGCGACTGGGTTCGACAGCAGGCTAGACACCTCGGAGATCACGGGTACGATCTGGTGGAGTTGATGGCGGCATTCGACCAAGGAGTAAATGACGACCTGAATAATACAATTGAGAAATGTGTTGGAGTAATGAGTAGTCACTGCCGGAGTGGCCCCAGAGGAAATGAGAGAGCGGCCAGGCGGCTAATCACTTTAGCGGTCCAAGCGGCCAGGGAGGTTGAGCGTTTGCAGGATAGCCACCCTGATCTCGTTGAGAAGATCGCTAGGGACTACGGTTCATGGCCTGTGATGAGATCGCATCATGCCAAGTTTTCGCGGCCAGATTCGGAGTTGCCCCGCAATTTGGGAGTCGATTATGGATTTGGCATTTACAGGGGTGCTCAGTGGGATCCCACTAGGAGGGCAAGTGCAGTCGCTGCAGAATTGCAGAGGGACCTGGCTTACTTGCTGGAGGTTCTTCCAAAACGGGAGTTGCTGTGTCGTTTTGCAGTGGGACCAGATCCGATTTTGATGCGTGTCCGTGAACTCGCCCCGCTATCAGGGGATACGGCGAAGGCCTGGTGGAGCGTTGCGGAGGCATTATTCCTCCGATTTCATCCCCAGCCCGAAACGAAAAATGACCTGCGCGGCCTGTCCGCGGCGGCGCGGAAGCGCAGCTATACCGAATTTGGGGTTCAGCGACGGCAGGAGGGCAGGATTCGGCAGGAGATCATCGACAGCATCCGCAAGTCTTTCTTGTATGCAGCGGGCATGAAGCGGAAGGACCCGGACAGGTCCAGAAGACGGAAGCGCCCATCCAAAGGATAGCGGTCCACGCGTTTCACAAGTGATTGATGCGTCGGGGGTTGCTCTGTACATGAGCAGAGCCCTTTGGGTGCTGTACCGGGTCCACGCTAATTTCGTCACCAAGTATGACGAAATTGTCTATCCAGTCGGCACAACGTCTTCAGCCTCACGGGGGCTCAGCAAATGGTGCGGTCGCGCGAGGCATTCTCCATTCCTCGTCCGAGGACAAGCTAGGTCTGTTGGTCGGCAACCTCAAGGGCCATGCAGAACTTACGATTACGCATCGGCAGCGTGTCGAGGAAGCCGCTGCCAGTGCCGGCCTTACGACCAGGGATCCCGCCGCAGGTGCCATAGCCGGCCTTGAGCCCGAGTTCGTCAGGGTGGGCGATCTTCGCACCCTTGCTGGCCTGAAACGCGGCTACGCATACCTCAAGATTAAGGACGGAACCTTCCGGTCGATTACACTCCGGGAGCCTGGTAAGAAGTTCGGGGTGCGCCTCGTCTTCTGGCCCTCGGTAAAGGCGTGGCTCCATGGGCTGCTGGAGGCCCAGAATCCGTCCACCCCATCCCAAAACGCCTAACGCTTTCCGATATGGATCCTCATCCGACATGCCGTCCATTCGGCGAATTCCGTGGGCAGGTCGGCCGGTTAAACAACGCGGTGCCGGTAAACGCCGCACGAGAAAGAGTGAATATGGTTATCAAAACCACAAAACAACAAACCGACCTGGCCCCGGAGGGGGAGTATCCCGCCACGCTGAGGCAGGTCGCATACAAGAACGAGAACAAGAAGGCCGTCCTGACCTTCGAAGTGGAGTACGCCGCGAACACCCGGCTGGTTCCCAGGGAGGTTCCGGCCTCGGTGGACTCGGGACCGCTGCGTAAGGACCTCGAAATCCTCCACGGGCGTGAGTTTACCCGGAAGGAAGTCGAGGAGGGCATCGACCCCGAGAAGTACGTCGGCGTCAAGTGCCGTGGCGTCGTCAGCCACAAACGGGCCTCTGGCGGGCGCGTCGTCGCCGTTGTGAACCTCCTGCTGCCGCTGGCTGCGCCGCCTGCCAGCACGACCACGCCTCCGGAAACGCCCGCGCCGGTCGAGAAGCCGACAGCCGAGTGATGAATTTCGTGGGGGTGGGCCCGGGTAACAGCCGGGTCTGCCCCCGCGAGGACAAGAACACCAGTAAATACAAAGGAAGCAAATGGAAACTCATGAAGTTGTAGCTAATCAAGGCAGCCGGTTGATTGTAACTTTCGGCCAAGTCTCACCTGCCACCCCGCACATCACTGTGGCCAATCCGCCCACGGTGGTCCCGGCGGGCATGTTGGTCCAGGCCGGTAGCTGCTGCGGACGCGGCACTCTGTGCCCCTGCCGGCAGAGCGGTGGAGCCAATGGCACCTGCTTGGGGTGCCCTGGCTGCCCGTTTCGTAACCAGCGCCGCTTGGTCTCAACATCCCCAACGATGGAAGGCAAGTGATTTCACCCGGGAGCCGCCATTCCGCGAGGGGTGGCGGCAACCTCCAACCTCATCTCAACAAGGATACAAAATGAAAGAAAACGGAGATGCGACACCGATAGAGAGGAGCCCCGAAGCCCTGCGTCGAGTTCTGGACTCCTTGATCCCAATTGGAACTGAAGAAATCGTGGCGGCACATGTCCGCTCCAGCTTCGCCGACCCAGGCGTTGCCATGCTGGCCGCTCGCTCGTTTCGTGAAGGCCAACCGGGAATCTACTCATATATCCCTTACACAGCGCCAACGCCAAAGGCCGAGGCAGATGAGAACACGTTTCTATGCGCCTACGTCCGTCAAATCTGCCTGACCCTCTCGGATCGGTTCGGCTGGGTTCCAGTGCTTCAACGGCAGGACCTCTCAGCCGGCGACGCGCTGGCCCGGGCCATCCTGAAGGAGGCCCCGTTGCGTGCGCGCGTGGAAACCCTGCCGGTCATGAGATTCCTCACACGACGGCTGGCGTCAGGCGCTTGCGACCAAGCTGCGCCACAGTTGGTCAAAGACCGGTGGGTGCCGAAGTTGTTGGCCATACTGCTCTGCTTCGCCAGCGCGTATCGACCGGCTCCTGCAGAAGCGCCTGGTGACACCCAGAGCCACGCCTGACCGCACGTCATTTTGAGCCCTCGCAAATCAGCGAGAACCTGCATGAAGACGTCCAGGGGAACTTACACGAAGACCAAGGACCCGCAGGCCACTATCAGCGCCGATATCGCCGATTGCAGCCTGGACAGCCTGATTCCTCTTACATCGAAAGAGGTAAAGGCAGCTCATTATCAATCGACTTTCGCCACGTCAGAGGAGGCGGCTCGGGTGGCCAGGGAGTTTCGCACCAGCCAGCCAGAAATATACAAATACCTGCCTTGTACCCGGCCCACCACCCGCACCGAGGCGTATGAGAACTGGATGGTGCTCGCATTTGCCAGGAGACTTTGCGTCGCCCTGAACACACGGTATGGGAGGGTGCCGGCTCTGGGAGAAGCTCAACTCAAGCAGGCCGAAATCAAGGCCACTAAGCTGCTGAAGAACCGAAAAATGTCCCTGAAAGTAAAGCTGCTGCCGGCGGTACGATTTGCTGAGCGCGGCATCCTCGGTTTGGAATACGTCGGCGGCATCGGGGTTATCCCTGACCGCCACCGGGTGCTGTTGAAGGTGCTGACGTTGTTGGTGGCATTCAGCGCCAGCGCTCCTTCAACCCAGCCGGAATCTATTCATCCTCCAGCCAGGATTACACCGGTATGACGATTACAATAACCTCCGACGGACAGAAAGAGGGGTGGCAGCTACGCCCCATCGCGTGACGGGAAAGCCCGGGTATGGAGATCGCAACACACTTCTACGGAGACCACCAACAGAAACGGCCCGGTTAATGAGCCGGGCAGTTGGGTCCATCAATGGCGAGCTTAAGCTGCCGGTTTATGCTTTGCAGAAGTCACCAATCTGCCGGGACCAAGATGGGCGCGGGCTGGCGTCCAGAAGGCGGACAGGTTTCCCGGCACGAGGCTGGCGCCAGTCATCGCCAGCTTTCCAATAAGCTGTCCGCCACCCAGCCCATAACAAAACAGACCACATGAAGACTGAAAAACAGATAAAGAAAGGAACCCCACCGCAGAGCGATGGGCACCCCAAGAAGTCCGAGAGCGACCAGCCAAACAAAGAAGAAATCGGGCGCGGTGCCAGTGCCGATACGGTCAAGGCTCCGGTTCGGCGGGCCAAACCACCCGCTCCGACCAGGGAATGGTTATACTTCACCGCCGAGGCCCTTATGATCAGCGTCGGCGTGGACCTCTTTGCCCCCGATATGGACCTGGTCGGGTACGCAATCATGCTTCAAAACGCCCTCCCCATCAGAATACAGCATGCCACGGATTATGATGTGCAGGAGGCGTCATACGACACCATAGTCATGATGCGACTCCAGATAAAGTTCAGGATGCAAAAGGTTCACGCGGACGGCATATCAAATGCCGAGTTGGAACAAACGCTCCAGGGAGAACTCCGCCGGCTGTCTCGAAATCTGGCAGGGCTGCCGGCCAAGGAGGGCGTGCCCCTCCACACAGAGGTGCTTCGCAAGGTACAGGCGGTGTCGATCAGCAAGATCAGTCGAGCCGCAAACCCTGACGAGGATTACGCCGAAATGCTGAATTTGGGGGCAAAGACCCGCCCCTGAACGCCGACACGGGACAACTGCGGACCGAATCACGCGCCCGCATGCCCGCCAATTCCACGTCACGCTGGCCCAGTTGGCCCTCACGCCTTCTCCCTCTGACGACCATGAGAATTTATGAAACACTCCAAGCCAAATACGGACATGCACAGTTATCTAACGCGAAACAACAAGCGGGATTCGATAAGCCCATGGTGCAGTCGTTCCTCAAGCGCCTGGATAACCGGCGAGAAAAGCAAATTAAGCGAATGGTCCAGGCCGACATCCGGTATGGGCAGGGCAGGCAGGGTGGAACCAGGCGCACGGGACAACCGCCAATTCCCACGGGTTTTCCCTTCAGTTACTTCGCCCAGTTTAAGAACGCTGGCGGCACGGAGTTGATTCGCCGCCCGTAGCGGCCGTGGTTTCAGCGATTCGTCCTGCATCCGATATTTCTGGCGTGGCACTCCCGGATGCTGCGACAATTCCGCAGGATATTCGCCCGGATCTGCCCGTCTTGACGCTCGCCCCTAAAAACGACTCGCCCTGAAGGCCGCGGTGCGCCCCCGCGAGGGATCGGCGCCCTGGCGATGGTGTTCCGAGCGCCGATTCAGCTTACAGCAGGAGGGAACGGCGCGTGACTAAACGCCCTCTCTTCGTTTAAGAATCGCCAAGCCTTCCTCGCCCGTCGGCGATGGCCAGCATGCTCTACAAGCGATCCTGTGCGCTGTGATCGGTGTCGCCAGGGGCGGGCCACATGAAACAATCATTTACCTTTCTACAACAATCCACCTTCCCCTTTAACTTATACCCTCCGTTTCGACATTACTGTCATATACAGTTCACAGCAGACGAGGCCACTGAAACAATCTTCGACGCGTCCTCGAACATTAAAGCCACCTGGAGCCTTCGACATTTTCTGTGTATATCACTGCGAATGCACTTCCTTCTGTAACTTGTGCCCGGCCGATTCGCATGTGCAGGAGTGCTGCTCACATTGAAGAAAAGCAAAAAAAGACGCATGAGCCCTTGACAACGCTATAAGTCTGTACTATATTAATGCTAGGTTCATCAACCCAACGAATCCTGCCGCGAAGGAACTTCAAATCCGGCAGCGGGCCAGAAACTCCACGGCCCTGACTTAAACACCTCAAATCTAAAACGCGTGTTCTGCGCTGAATCGGAGCGTCGTGCTCCATTTCTGCGCCAGACCAAGCCTGTTTGCTTGGGTGCGCTGGGCACGAGATTCCCGGCAGAGAGCCCGAGAATGGGCTTTAATAGAAACACTAACAGTATGAACAATAATAGTAACAGTGACAGTGAACCGAAAGCCACCCCGATCGTTGGGCTGGCATTCGAACACTACGAGAAGGATGATGAAGTTAAGACAAGACTTCTGGTCGATGAGGCTGATGTTGAAGTTGAAATCAGTCCTTTGTCAGCTAAGGAACAGAAGCTCCGTGAAGAATGTGAGGAGCAGATCCGCGAGGGACTCCTGACGGTCAACCTCGTGGGTTGGCGTCTCCATCAGATCAAGAGCCAGAAGCTGTTCCGATCCACGCATCGGTCCTTCGAACAATACTGCTTGGACGTCTGGGGTATCTCCCGAGTCCATGCCAATCGAAAAACCGAGGCTTACCGGACCCAAGAACTCCTAAAACTCGAACCGAAAGGTACGGTCGCAGTCCCCCAGAAGGAGACCCACAGCCGGGCTATGGCTGGCTGCACCGACGAGGAAAAGAAAAAGATCGCTCGGAAGGTGAAAGAAAACGTTGGTGATGGAAAACCTACCGCACAGGATTGGGCGGATGCCAAGGCGGAAGTCGCTCCGGACAAGGCTAAACCTGCCTCCAAGGGCAAGGGCAAGAAATCCAAGGCCCCGGCAGTAGAGCCTGATGACGAAACCGAAGACGCCACGGAATACGATTCAGCGGATGAACCGGCCGCTGAGTTCTTGTCCCTGACAGAACTGAGCGAGATGTTCGGCACACTCCACGACCTGATCCTCAAGGAAACCAAGAACAAGGAGATCAAGAAGCTCGCTGGCACTATCCGGCTCGAACTTTCCAGATACGCAGAAGCTGAAGAACCTGCCCTGGATATGGCCGCTTAACGGCAACATCCATTTACGGCCAGGGGAATAACCTCCTGGCCTTAAACGAAAGGTATCATATGATTGAAATCAACATTCCCAAGGAGACGCTGTTCGACCTGCCCGAGGGCTGCTACAAGGCCCAGGTATCGGACATTCGTCAGTTCATCAAGCAGACATCCCGTGGCGCTCAGGACTGGGTACGGCTGCTCTTCGACGTTCAAGTTCCTGGCTTGTCGGACCGGTGGGATACAATGGCCGGTCGGAGCTTTAAGCTTGAAGTCCAGCCCGGCACTGACCTCCGGAATTTCCTCAGCGGTCTGCTCGGCCAGCGATTCTTCACGGATCGCTCCGGCCAGAAGATCGACCTGGATTCCCTGCGTGGTCAGGAGTGCGAAGTGAAACTGGAGCATTATTGGGGCCGTGACTATGAAAAACCGCTGGTCGTGGTTGTGCAGGTCGCGCCGCCAGGAAGCCTGAAGCTCACTTCGGCCGAACCCAAGGAAGGCAATCACTGACAATGACCTTGATCTTGGGTGCCGCAACTAAAAGGCACCCAAGATCAGGGCCCTTGTTTCTGCTGGCAGGTCATCGGTACTACGCGCAGCGTCGTGCCGTTGCTTGTGCTGGCAGCTTACTCAAGGCGTCCCATGATTACCTCCGATACCGTAACGCCCCAGGCGTCGGCTCCTATCGTCCAGTTCGTGACCGCGCTAGGCCACGCCATGTTGAAGTCGAAAGTCCCTGACTGGCTGGATATGGACGCAGCCGCCACGTTCTGCCGCCAACAGGACCTGCAACTGTACGGCCACCCCATCACCTCACCGGAACTCGAAAAGGCGTTGAGAGAGGCTTTCCATCCGACCGGCGAGTTTTACGCTCTTGGCCTGTGCCTGGACGGTTATGAGCGTCCCAGATTGTGGGAGCGCCCGTTCATGATCCGCGCATACCCCCATTGGACTGCCACCCAGACCCCAGCGGTCAAGGTTGCGGGCACCCAGAACCAGGTTTTGGACCTGCCAGAACCCGAGGTCGCCAATATAGGTAATAACGTATTCATCCTCCCCTGTTCTCATTCTCATCTCCCATGATCACATCTCCCTTCCCAGAAATCAGATGTCCCATGATAGATCCGAATGGTCATGTGCTGGCTCCTTGTTCTGTTCCTTTGCCATCCCTATCACCCATTCCTGCCTCTGTCACTGGTCCTGCTACTGGTGATGGTCCTGCTACTGGTGATGGTCCTGCTACTGATACTGCTCCTGTTCTGCCCATGCTCCAGATTTCCATGACGACTCCGGGAGTGACCATCGTAAATCGGAGCGAGGCGGACACAGGTACAGGCTCAGCTTCAGGTCATGGGGCGGTTGATGGGACCTGGACGACATCGAACCCATTACTGAACACGGCATTGGTTGGTATAGGCGAGGTGCAGGGATCCAATGGAGGAATGCTGGAAGCTCGTCGGTTTCTTTCCAATCCGTCTCCTTCTACTACGGTCAATCTGGATGGTGAGATGGTTCAGCATGGTCCAGTTGATAATCCTGCTCCCACTTCAATCATACCAATACCCAATCAGCAGGAGACCACGGTTTCTGCTTCTGTCATCGTTTCATCGGCCAAGGCGTCTCTTTGGCACGTCTCGAAAGTAAACCGATCTGACTGGCAGGAGGTGGTCCGTCATCAATCACGCATCGATCCCTGTGACTGGCGGCGTTTGAAAGCGGTGGAAAAGAAACCAGAATATTACCCGAAGCGATTCTGCCAGCCGAAGTACCTGGCTCATTCATCGGTCCTCTTGCTGTCTCCGGGATGGGCGTCGGCGGAAAGGTATGCCTGCTGTGGTATGCGGAGTCAGAACAATCCAACGGGTCAATGCAGGCTACACAAGTTCTGTCCGGCTTGCTGCTGGCTCGAGAAACGCACCCGGCAGCTCATGTTCGTTCCAGCCTTCAACAACGGAAATTGGTTCTGGCTCACGGGCAGCCTCAACGGCGACCTGGCGATGGACCCAGACCTGCCAGGGGTCTCCACGGAAGAATGGCTGCACTACTGGGACGCTTTCAAGGTCGCATTGTTACAGTTGGTGGAGGAGAAGTTCGTTCGTGGCGTCTTCTGGACCGAGGAGCTGGCGGTGAACTCGATTCTGCCAACACGAGTTCTGCCACACGTCCACTGCATCATCGAGGCTGACGCGGTGGGAGTTGACGAGTTGCGGAAACTTACAGAAACCGTCGAGGCGCAGCTAACCAGGCATTTCGGGCCTGACTACCTGAAGCCTGACCTCGCGGCTGAACCGATTGAGACGGCGCGAAGCCTGATGGACCGGATAGCGTACATGGTCAAGCCCTTCAACATGCTCACGGCCTACGAGCGGGGGTGGGTGAGAGCTTGCCCAAATGGCAGGCGGTCGGCTGTGCGGTTCAACTCCCAGGCTACCGACCTGCTTCTCGGCTACACCCAGGCCACCACGCGCAGGCAGAAAATCAGCTTCAAGGGAAACCTGGACTCGAAGGCCAAGGGCTACATCGGCGTGCCAATGGACGAACTGGCAGACCATCGGGACGAGTTGAAGGAACTCAGAGCCAACACCCAGGGCCCATACATCGAGGACGGAGCTGACGACGACGAACCAGATTTACAGGAGAACTAACCATGAAACACACCAGACACGAACCAGCCACACGAACCACCCCCAACGACGACGCGAACTGGTTGATGCAGTCGATTCGGGAGTTCGTACAGGACGCCCGGTTTATCATCGGGAAGGTGGACGAGTTTGAATTGTCGCTGAAGCTCGCACGCCAACGTCGCCAGCCCTCAGCGCCCGATTCTTCCTCAGCGCCCAACCCAGCAGCAGATTTGAAAGAAAGGAACCATTGATTATGACAACGATCACCGTGAAGAACCGCCCAGAGCGAGACCCCAGCACCTGTGACTATGTGCTCAACTACACCAGTGACGACAAACCCTGGGATCGTGACGTAGGCCAGTTGCTCATCAAGCTCGGCCAGAAATTGATTGAACTCAACCACCACGAGGAGTGGCTCAGCATGGCCCAGGTCGCCGCATACGCCAGGCGATACCGGCTGCGCTGGAGAGAAAACACGCTGAAGGCGAAGGCTCTGAAGCAGTACATCCTCGATTACCTTAACCGGAACGCTGACATCAGAGGCAGCGGGGTGAAGGTCGAATTCAGGACCGAGAAGCCAGACCCCAAGCGCGTGGAGGACCTCTACTTCAAGTTCCGGCGCATGCATCCTGACGGGACCTGCCACTAACCGAAGAACCCAGACAACGACTACTATTATGATCACATCGACAACAAATGACCCATTAAGCACCGGCCCCATCAACGGCGAGGCCCAAATCGACCAACCAAAGTCCGCGAATGAAGCGGCGGCCCTGGTGTACCCGGACATTGCCAAGGTCACCCCTGCATTCATTGAAAAGCAGGCCTCAGTGACCGAGGCGCCAACCATCACCATCCTCGACCTGGAAGACAAGTTCTGGGCCTCGACCATTGGACCTATGGGGAACAAGAAAACGCCCACGGTCTTCGACACGCAGGCCAACAAGTTCCTCCGGTACAACCCCAGCACCGGCATCTACGAGCCCATCACGGAGCATGCAGTTACAACCAGCATCATCGAAAACCTGCACATGGTGGCGGAGTTTTTCCCTCCACGCGTCAAGCTCGGCAGTTTCCTGGCGCTGAAGAATCCGCACCGAATCAAGGCGGTGGTGTTGCGGGCCAAAGATCTCCTGGCAGTTAACGAGGACTTCTTTCATGACAGGGTACCAGTTCAAGTATCGCTGGCAAATGGCATCCTCCAACTCGACGGCCTGAATTTCCTGCCTTCGACTCCCGGCCGCCCAGTTCGTGAAGCCCTGCCAATCATCTACGACCCGAATGCCAAGTGCCCGTTGTTCCTGGAAGCGTTTCTGCGGCACATCCTCGAACCGGACGACATCGACGTGCTCCAACGCGGCCTGTCACAAGTTCTCGAAGGCATCAACCACAGCCAGACAATCCTCGTCCTGACCGGCGATAGTGGTTGGGGAAAAACCACCCTGATAAAGATCCTCGGAACGTTGCTTGGGTGGAATCGCATTGGTATCATCCGTGAGCATCTCTTCCGGGATGAACTTGAACTTGGCCATTACCATAACAAACACCTTTTGGTTCACCCGGATTTACCCACGGAGTTTTTGGCGAGACCCGAAGCCTCCATCTTCAAGCAACTCGTCGGCGGTGATCCATTGTGGGCCAATATTAAAGGCGGAGATGGCAGGATGGTGCTCGAAGGCCATTATCCCGTCATCCTCGCCTGCAATGGTCGGCCAAGAATTCATTTGGACCAGGACACCGATGCTTGGCTCCGGAGATTGGTCGTACTGTCGTTCAAAACGCCTACTCACGAACATCACCTGGGCAAGATGGCGGAGAACATCATCACCCGGGAGGCATCTGGAATCCTGAATTGGCTGGTTGAGGGCCGGGCCAAGCTCCTCAAGGATCGACTGCAACTGGTCCAAACCCCGGAGCAGAAAGCCCGTGCTGCAACCCTTCTCCTGGCGTCCGATTCACCGGCAGCCTTTGTCCGATCCTGCATTGTGAAGAAGAAGGATGGCGTGCTGGGAGTCATGGACCTGTATTGCCATTATCAGCAGTGGTGCCGGGACAGCCACATCAGGCCTTTCACCGCCAGAACTTTCACCGCCACGGCCAGGGAGGAGATTGAAATCGGGTTTGGCATGAAGCTGAGGCACGATTTGGAGGGCGGAAATGGAAAAGCTAAACGAGGTTGGCGTGGGTTGGGGCTGGTGGGTAATCCTGAAGCCTGAAACTTACAAAAACCGTCATTGGGGTCCGCCGGATGATTTCGAGGATCCATCATGGCGCGCTTTGGTACCTGGGATGCGTTTGGAAGGGGTTGACCACCTCAGAGTACCGGGACGTGCCCCAAATCGATCCTGGGGCATTTGGCGATCACGGACGGCAAAGTTACAGTAACTCGCGTTTCTGTAACCATTTCCAGCACCGGTCCACAAACCAGGATTGGGGAATTCTGCCTTGGCGAGATCTAACTCGTAGCCGCCTGATGATCGCCGAGAATCATAGCCTGCATCGCTCGGTTTTACATGGAGCCACCCCCGACTGCTCCCAGAGGCCAGGTCTTGATGGTCAAAACGCCGCCCAATATGTCAGCGCAATTCTTGGCCTCCGAGACTTCCGTACCCGCTGCTATCCCCTGGTTCAAGATGGCTGATCCCCGCACCGGTTTGTAGGCGGCAAGTCGTTGTCGCCAGTCGCCATTACTTCCAGGCGTCTTATTGGATTCGTCGGGCAATTGCGGGTCGGCAATCACGCCAAGTAGTTTCCCGCCTAGCGATTCCTGGCCGGTAGCCTGCCGCCAGCCTGAGAGTTCCGTGTAGATCTGGTCGCCCCAGTGAATCTTGAACGCCGCGCCGCCACCCCAGTAGAGATTGTTCAGGAACTGGAGCTTTCCTTGCGGGTGCTCCACCATCAAAGGGACTGCGCCACCACAACCAACCAAAATGTTGTTCCGGAATTCGGCCTCGACCCCATTCCCGTCAATATAAGCGGCCTGGTTGCTCCACGGCCCCATCCGAACCGTGTTGTTGTAAACCTTCAGGCCGGTTATCCCGTTGCCATCACTTCGCACCCACAGGCCAGCGTAGTTCCGGCTCCTGCGTGAATCGTTATCCGAGACGTTGAACCGGACGATGCACCCTTTGTCGGCATGAGAAGCGTAGGGATAGGTGTAAACCATCAACCCGGGGCCGTCGTTGTCGTGGCTGTAATTGTATTGGAGCACGCAGTCAATGCTGCCCCCATCCAAATCGAAGCCGCCGCCATCGCCGCCATGGGTCCGATTGCCGAAGCTCTCACAATGCTGGATCACGACTCCCCGGCAAGCACAACTCCAGATGCCTACTCCGCCATTGCCGTGCTGACACAACTGGCCATTTGCCCAAGCGCTGCATTCCTCAAAACGTCCGCCATCCACTTGATAGAGAACCATTCCACTGCCGGAATGGTTCTTCTCATAATGTGGATCGCCGGAATTGTGATGCGCCCGGCAACGGGTCACCTCGACGTCGGTATGCGCGTAAAGGGGCGAGTCCCAGTCCAAGCAACCGGCGATCTCCATTCCGCCTCGGAGGTTGTCGTGGAGTTCGCAATCAACCACCCGGACATGGTTAAAACCGGCCTGCTTGCCGTTGATGAGGACGCCGAAGATTCCGAAGCCGCGAACCTCCACATTCTCAATGCGCACATGGTCCAGCCTCCGAAAGTCATCCAGGCGATTGCTGAAAAGGATACCGTAACCGACGTTGTTCGTGGGGCCGTCTCCGAGCACGGTCAGGTTGCTGATGGTGACCCAACCGGCGGTCTCGATGGTGATGCCGTTCTCACGACCGGCCAACAACCTGGCATGGCCGTCCCCAAAGGATGAGATGATCACCGGCGCGTTGCTCTGGCCCGCGCTATGCTGGTCCAAGCGCAGATTTCCGGGGAAGCCTTGGTTCGCTTGGAAGAGAATATGGTCGCCCGGCAGAAAGGAGGTCGTATTCACCCGAGCGATCGTCCGCCAGGCAGTTCCCGGAGAAGTGCCCGCAGCATGATCGTCCCCGGAAGGCGTAATGAAATAATCCGCCGCCAGCAACACTTGGGGGACGATACCCCCAAGAAGGCACAACACGATGCGTAGAGGCATGCGGTTCGTCATGGGGAGAATTCTAACTTGTGGTCTTGGGTCACGCAATCCAAGCCGCCCCCTAAAGTCGCATGATGTCCTTCGGCGGCGTTGCCGAGCCTCCACATGCACGCACCGGCCTCTTTATTCCTGATTTGCAGATATTGCCCGTTGCTGTGCCCCACACCACGAGCTTGCCTGCCTCAGTTCTGCTGTTCCGAGCTAAACCGTAGATCTCGACCCGTGCTTGACTGCGCTAAGGCCCCACCCGCCGCACCATGAAAAGATCGCCCTCGGGTGCCTTGGCGCATTCCTGGCACAACCCTTCCAGCTTCTCCACCGGCTGGCCCATGATGGATTTCAGGTATTGCTCGTGGGGTCGGAACTCCAAGACACCTCCTTTTCCATCCTTCCGCCGCACTGCCACAAACGACTCCTGCCAGGTCAACACCTCCGCCAACCGCAGGTCCAACCGCCCCTGGCTGTTCCCTGTTCCCACTGATATTCCATCCACCAGGCAGGTAAACGGCGTCTGGGGCGGCACGTAGCACACCACCTCCAGTTCGTGCTTGCCCCAATCTGAATTCAACCCCTTCAGGGCGGCTTGGCCGATGCGCCAGCCGAGAACGTTCCATGGCCCAACATGCCCGTGGTAACGCTGAATTTCCCCATACCAATCTGCCGGTGCTTTCCCCACGTTCCAGGCGTTGGTGCCCGACTCCGAATGCACCAACTTTCCGTCCGCTGGCTCCTCGTGGGCAACACCTACGATGGGCAGTCCCACCAGCAGCATCAATCCCGTCGCTACCGCCATTTGCATCGTCATACGATTTGGATGTTGCGTCATACGTGTTCGGCGTATTAATATTCTCTACATTCGTAATACCGCAAGGCGGCCACGTCAAGCCTGCTCAAGGCTTCGGCGGCTGTCGCATTTGAGCATGAACTGAACAACTATGAAAATGAAGCTTTGCCTCCTCGCACTTGGTGCCCTGCTTGTCGGCGGCGCTGCACGGGCTCAAACCTTCCAATCCTTCGAAGGCGTGGACACCAACGGCGTCAGCACCTGGGCTGGCTCGTACCCTGTCATCCTCACCGGCGTCGTGCTGAACGACCCGACCGAAATGCTGGACTCGACCCCCGACTTCATCCCTTGGGACAACGGCGCAAGCGCATTCCAACTCGGAGGTCAGTGGCAGATCTTCATCCAATGCGTCTGGCCAGGTGACCGAGGGGGCGTCGAATGCTGGATGGCCCAGAATTACGGCAACCTGCCCTGGGAACCGCATGACGGCAGCGTCAGCTACTCGGATGCAGCCTGGTCAACGGAAGTCGCTCGTGTGAGCCATGACCCGGCGACCGGCTACGCCTTTCACAAAGGCGATTTGGTCACCGTTACGGCCAACGGTTCTCTCTTTTACGGCGGTATGCAGAACATCAACGAAGAGCACAGCACCGACCCGGCGTACAACTTCACCATCTCGCTGGTTTGCTCGAACTATGGTCTGCCGACCCCGGAGGTCATCTCCCTTTCATCTGTCGTTGGCACGAATTTGAGCGCCGCTGGCCATTACGACCTGTTCGACCCAACCCGAGCAACCGGTGGTGAGCACTGGCAGGGGATGCGGGTGCGACTCAATGGCCTGACGCTCGTCACGACAAATGGCTGGACCACGAATTCCGATTGGTCCACCCGCTACTGCACCGCCACTGATGGTGAAGGCCGACAATTTCCCCTCATCCACCCGCTTTACGATCTCGGCCCAGCCCCCACCAACCGCTTCGACGCCACGGGCATTTTCGTTCAGGAATCCGGTTCTGCCAGCGACGGCACCTTCGGATATGAACTTTTCGTCCAGGAAATCGATCCGTCCTCCCGTGCCGACCTGACCATCGCCATGAAGCCGGTCATGACCTGGCCCGCCTCACTCTCGAACTACGAGTTGCAGTCCCGAGATTCGCTCACCTCAACGAACTGGGCGGCAGTCACCAACGCCCCTGTGCTGGTTAATGGCCAGAACACCGTCATACTCGACCCAACGGCACCTCAAAGATTCTACCGCCTCCAGCGCATTCGGTGAGGGCACGACCATGCGTTCCTTTGCTCCAGGACCTTGCGCCAACCGCCCTTCATGCTGGGGGCGGCAGGCCTTCACCTTGATTGAATTGCTGGTGGTCATTGCCATCATCGCCATTCTGGTGGCGATGCTCCTGCCAGCACTTGGCCGCTCCAAGGAAAAAGCCAAGGTGACCAAAGTTCATGTCGAACTTCAAGCCGTCGGCCTCGCACTCGAAATGTATGCTGACGACAACGCTTCCAAACTCCCCCCGGTCCGAGTCAGTTGCAACACGGACCTGGCCACGCACTGGTGCGAGTTCCCCGTTGAACTGGTGCAGCAGCATTACCTTGGGGCTTGGGACAAACCCGGCATGGCAGCCAACATGGAGGACGCATTTAACCTCAACCACACGTATAAGTATGCGGCACCCGGCCCCGAGTTGCTCAACGGCAGTCCGGCTCCCGATTATCAGCTCTGGGTTCCCGATGATCTGCCCAACTGCGCCAGCACCAACGGCCAATACTACTCCAGCCCCAAAGACTCACCCGTGCGCTGGGTCATTTGGAGCATGGGGCCGAAGCCCAACGGCCCCGAAGCGAACAACGACCATGCGCCGATGGCTGGCCAAAGCTGGTATCGGCGCACTGGTGGTGGAGGTGTCATCGCTCGCTTTCAAACCCGCAATGGCGTCCAGTTCAAAAGCCCATGACCCTCATGCCGCGTTCTATTGACGACCCTGTTGCCTTTGTTAAGGTCACCCGGATGAAAACTGCTAAAACCGATGCCATTGTGCGTTTAACAGTGTCCGTCCCCAGCAACTTGGGCAAACAGCTCGACCAGATGGCCCGAGACAAGGGCTACGATAACCGCTCCCTGGCTGTAGCCGACCTGATTCGTGCTGGCCTCGTCGAACACCGACAAAACCTGGGCAGCCAGGAAATCGCTGGCACCATCACCCTCGTTTACGATCACCACAAGCAACACGTGCAGGCCACCCTCACGGACATCCAGCACGACCATCACGAGGTCATCATTTCTACCCTGCACGTCCACCTCGACCATAACAACTGCCTGGAGGTGCTTGTCGTCCGTGGCCAGGCCGGTACCATCAAGAAGATCGCCGATGAGCTAATCGCCGCAAAAGGCGTGAAGCATGGCAAGCTCACGGTCACTTCCTGCGGCAGCGATCTTCCATCTTGAAAGCAGATCTGCCAAGCGCACCCTCCCTGTCGGAACTGGTGACAAGTTTTACGAAAAAGTGGAGTCATCATACCATGGTAAAACCAGGCCCCGACCTTCGACAGGCCCGTTCCACAGCGGGCTTCACCCTGATTGAGCTTCTGGTCGTCATTGCCATTATTGCTATCCTGGCGGCGATGCTGCTGCCCGCGCTGTCACGGGCGAAGCTGAAAGGCCAGCAAGCCGCCTGCTTCTCGAACATGCGCCAGATTGGCTTGGCCGCCCGCCTTTATATGGACGATTACAATGGTGGCCTGTTTCACCACCATGAGGGTTGGGTTCTGGACGACGGCACACAGGTCGATACCCTACCATCTGACATTGGCGGGGTTGCTGGCGGGGGGATGGGGAACAGCCAAGCGGAGAAGCCGTGGGTCATCTTCTTCCAGCCCTACCTGCGCAGCCGACCAGTTGGCTTCTGCCCTGCCGACCGCACGCCGCACTCCCAATCGCTGGCAACTGACCTCATGGGCTACAACGGTTCCATCACGACCACCAGTCAAACCCCGCCACCGAATTCAGAACAGGCCATCGCCCAGAATCAACACCTCGGTATTGAAAGTTACCTTCTCGATTCCATTTTCACGCACAAATCAGCCCGCTACGCGTTGGAGGGAGCCCTGAGCGGTTTTGCAACTGACCAGGCCCTCAACCAGTTACCCAACCCAAACATCATCATGTTCTCAGAGCGTAACTGCGAAGCCCTGGATGCACCAGACAATGGCGATTACGGCAGCGTTAACCAGGATGATTATGATACGTGGGTTGGCGAGGCAGCGCTGGTGCAGTGGGGCAGCGGGCCCTATGCCAACCAGGGCTGGATCCGTTACAACCGGCACGGGGGCCGCGCGAACTACATCTACACGGATGCCCATGTGGAGAATCTTCGGTGGACCAAAGCCCGACTAGACCAGTTTCCAGATCACCGTGTCCGCAAGCCGCTCCCCAATCCGCCGCAATGATGAGATGTTGGATGCGCGATGCGGTCACGGCGAAAACGGTTCAGGATGGTGTGGACGAAAAGTAGGGCGTCGCTCCCGTAATCCCGTGCTCCTGCTTCACCTTGGCCAACCGCGCCTGCCACTCCTGATTACACCGGTTGCCCATGTCCATCCGTGTCAGGCCATTCACGACGGACCAGAACCCGATCTTGCCGACGCCGCAGACCCTCAATAATGGCGGGCTCATCCAATCCCGTCCTTCCACCGGCGCATCCAGGCACATGTCCATCAACTCCCGTAGGCTAATCTGCTGTTTCGCCACGGCCACGAAATGATCCATGAGCCGTTTCTTCGTAACCACAACCAGGTCAAGCGCGTCAACCAGGTCCTCCACCGGCCACATTCTGTCCAGGTCATCAGCAGCACGAATCGCCTCCCGCAATTTGGCCCGTCGCTCTGCCATGGCTCGATCCGCGGCGTCTCGCTTTTCAAGAAGGTAGATTCTGCTGGGCGACAAGTCGAACTTCCGGGCGACATCAACACGCGGCACCCCTTCCTTCCGCATCTGGAGGATCTGCCGGTTGCGCTCTCGAATGGAAATCATGGGCACATGGTCGGCCTTACAATTGGCGCTTCGGATCGGCGTGCGGCAAGGAGGCAGGATCGTCTGGAACGCCTGTGATCCTGATCATGTTGCCGGTATGGTCTGCGTAGGCCTGGGAGATAAACTCCAACCAGTAGCCCAGCCATTTGCCGTTTTTCAAATACTCCTGTAGTGAACGGCCAGGAGCAGCTTCCGATCCCTGATGGCGCTGAAAAAACTCCTCCCAGATGAGGCGAAAGCTGTCCGTGAGAACGTAAGGCGTGTTCATCGTCACCGAGCGCGTGAGCCCCTGGACAAACGGAGGCAATACGCGGACATACCAGATCTCGCCCTTCCGCCCCCGGTATCCACTGCTGCACCAACACGGAAGTTCCTGTTTGGCGGCGGTGTCCCAAAGCGTGAGCCCCTCGGCATCAACATCGATCACCTCGTAAAATGAGCAAAAGGAGACGTTCAGCGCCGCCATCGCCTTCTGGACATAGTCGAACTCGTCCTGGCGCTTGAGGTAGTGGACCAGCACCTCGCCCAGCGTTATTCCGGTAGCATCATCTCGTGCATCCAAGACCACCCAGCCAGCGAAGAAAGCCGAGGTAACGGGGCTCATGGGAGGGTAGCTCGGCATATGCTCCTCCTGTACGTCCGCCAGTTGATCGTTGAACCTGAGCAGATCTTGCATATCGAGAACCTGAGCGGCGAACTCGTTGGCCACATTGATGGCGGCAGCGTACGCGTGAAAGCTCGGGTCTCCCGGCTTCATGTCTGCGTACGACCCGTCGTGAATGGACCTCAGCAACTCCAGGTCGCCTTGGCTTTCCTGGAAGGTGAATCGCCTGTGGAGGACTTGCTTCAAAAGCCTCTCCGTGCTCCGGTTCGGTGTGGTCTTTGGCTCGGGCATAAAGCTGAGTTGGATGGGGTTTGGAGTGGTGTGGCAAGTGTCGTGGCCTCTGGTTCCTTCAACAGCCAGTCAGGATGGTCACAGGGTTTTGACCAGGAATACCGTTGTCCTCCATGAAGGCGTGAGGCTTGCCGTAACCGTTCGAGTCGTCTCCTCCATTCCTGATTGCAACGGTCTCCAAGGTCCAGTTCGGCCAACCTCTTGACTGCCGCCCAGAAGCTCTTGAGCCTCACGTTTCGAAAATCCACCAGTGGCGTCAGGAGGAACCCTGGTTTGGCATGGGGTTTGTCGGAAATGAGCAACTCCATAAACTCCCGCAGGGTCAACTCGGTGACATTCCTCCATTCGCACACATTTTCTATTGCAGTCCGCGTCCTGGTTGTCAGGAGCAGGCCATCCAGCAACCGCCCCACCTTCCACTTTCGGTCCAGGTCATCAATCGACCGAAATTCTTGAAGGAGCTTGATGGTCTGTTCATTCGCCTCTGCCTCGGCCTGGAATTTCTTGAAAACCAGGCGGAGAGCGCCGCTTGAAATGCCTACCGCCAGGGCGATCTCCTGATTGGACACGCCAGCCTCGTGCATCTGCCGAATTCGCGCATCCCGCTCCTGATAATCCTGCGGGCTTTGCTTGGCTGGTCTGATGCGGAAAGAAACCGGCGGGAACACCCCGTCCGGAGAATCGCGTTTGGTAGAAGCCACGACTCAGAACGGCACGTCGTCTTTAGCCGCCTTTGCCTTCGCGCTCCTTGCCGCTCGGGCCTTTGCCAACGCCTTCAGCAGTGCCCCGCTCGCCTTCTTCTTCTTGGGCGTGCCCTTGCTGGCGGCTCCGGGTTGAACCGCTGCCTCCTTCGCGGCCCTGACCTTCGCCCATCGCGCTTCTCGGGCCTTGGCCAGCGCCTTCAGCTTCGCATCGGTCACCGGCTTCTTCGCGGGCGTTGGGGCTGGTTCGGTTGGTGGAATCACTGCCGGTTCAACTTCCCCTCGCTTCGCCGCCCACCTTGCCTTTTGCGCCGCCGCCATTTTCGCCCGGGTCTTGGCGCTGAACTGCCTGCTGCCGTTAGGTGGTACAGGCGCTTCCGTTGCCGAGGCAGACAAAACTGGCTCAGCACCCAAAACCAGATCGAGTTCCTTCCTCAGCGATTCGATCCGTTCCTGGATGTCGGCTGCCTGGCGTAATTGTGCTGGCGTTAACCGCGTGATGTCGTTCATTGCCGGAATGTGAATAAAGCGTCCAGCCAGGTCAAGCGGAACCCAGGCTCGAAGGCCCGCGATCTGATTTGGAATGCTTCCAGCTTACCGCAGGGTGACTTTGAAGACATTGGCATACGAATTGGGACGGTTATGGGTGGCCATTCGGAGATTGTCGCTTCACACTTTCCACAGAGGAGGCAGAATCAGTCTTGGGGTTTTCGACCACAATTGACGTCGTGCTTGAACTGCCGCTTCATTAGCTTTTGCATCCAGGTCCGGTGCTTCTTGAGATAAGAATCAAACTGCTCTGGATGCGAAGGGTCGAACTGGGGGCCTGGCCAATCATCAAATCCAATCGGCGCGGGACTGCATGGGCGGCTGTCATCCTCCGGCTTATTCCGATGTTCTCCGTCATATCGATTTCCGCTGAAGCGAACGCCTTTAGCGGGCCCCCATCCCGGCCCGATGATATAGGAACCATCGTCACTGCCACCGATTTCATGACCGTAAGCAGCCGTCCCTTCTACATGAAACAGGTTGTTTGCAAACTGGAGATCTTGCGCCCAGCCCGACCAGTTTGATAACAGCACCAGTTGCAGGTCGGCACCTTTTTCCACATAGATCGCATTGCTGCAGACCAACGTGTTTTCGGCGGCGCTTACGTGAAAGGTGCGCGCATGGTCATCTTTGCTGATGTTATAGCGGACTATCGTGCCGATGTTCCCTACATTTTCTTCCCGTTTTCTATCGCCCGGAGAGCAGACCAGCATGAAACCGCCGTCGTTGTCATGGCTGAGGTTATACTCAAAGCACGTGTTGCGGGAGTTGTAATCCGAGTCAAATCCTTCCCCATCTTTGGTTGTTTTAACTCCCGAGGCTTCGTTCAAACGGAACGTGGAGTTATCGGTGGACCAGGGCCAGATCCCGGCATTGGCGCATCCCGCTCGTTCGTTCGCCCCTTGAACAATGTTATGCTCGATCAAGGCTCCGTCGGTAGCCCAAGGGACGATTCCATCCCCGCCGACATCCCCAACCCAATTATCACTAATGACGACATTAACCGAAGGAAACCAATGGGTGCGCTTCCAATGATAACTTCTCGAGGTGATGCCGGTGCGATCCACCTTCCATATGATATTGCGCGTGATCTGGAGCCCGTCGAAGTTCGAGGGAACAAGGTCGCCGTGGGTTTCGAATATAATCCCGCCGTTGTCCGTTTCCTTTTCCGTTCCATTAACATCGTGGATATACAATCCTGATACGGTGACACGTTTCAGCGTGCCGATGTTGTCGGCAACAAGATGCAGACCGCGCCGGGTGGCTTGGCCATCCCCGTGATTGGTCAGCTCGAAGTCTCTGAGTTCGACAAACTGCGCATTCCTCACGAGGAGCGCATCCTGGTACCCTCCGGCAGCATCGATCCTTGGCCTCGGGCCTTTTCCATATGCGCCGAACAAAAGTGGCTTTTGAGCGTTTCCCGAGCATGTGACCCTAAGTTGTCCCCGCCACACATTTCCCGCGCGGAAAAGAACCCGGTCGCCAGGCGCAAAAGGCGCGCTATTGACCTTATCGAGGCTCTCCCAGGCTTTCTCTGGAGATTTTCCCGAGTTCGCATCACTGCCTCGCAGAGCGTCAACATAGTAACTAACGGCGAAAATGTTTAGCGGCAAGGCTGCGAGGGCAAACAGCAAGAGCTTTATCTTGCACAGAGGCATAGGTTGATCTACTTCCGCTTTTCGCCGGCTAACTTAGCGAACAACGCGGCGCTCTGCCGCTCCAGCTCGTCCGGCGTTGGCTCGGGGCCTTCGTCCCTGCCAAAAGCCACTAGCGGCTTGTCAGCTCGCACTTCAACAACGACCACGTCGTGGGGATTGATTTCCAAGCGCAATGCCTCGCCGGGGGTGATCTTGCCGTCGGTCATCCAGTTGGAGCCGGAAGCAATGCGCGCTCCTTTCAGGCGCACGGCTCCTTTCCAGGGAAACGGCGCGCTGTTGCACAACGTGATGACAAACTTGTCTGGGGAATCCGTCAAATTGGTCAGGAACTGCACGGGCGGACCATCGACCTCGATCAGGTTCCATCGCGCCATCCATGGCATCAAGATCGATTTGACATGCTGCAGCATGAGATGAGAGGGCACAATCGGGACATTCTCGACCGCATACTCCGGGCGATCCGCCACTTTGTCGCTCAGTCCAAAGTCCGCCGCGAACACGATCATATCCGCCCCTTCTTTCATGCTTCGGCGAAACGCAAGAGGTTCACCTTTATGATTGACAGCTAGGATTTCGGTGCCTTCCAGCGGCTCCAAGACATGGCGCGTAAACTCCGGTTCGCTGAACCCTAAACCCGAGGCCAGTTTCGCATACTTGTCCTTGACCATCTTCCTGGTCAACCGCACGCCGAACACGGCCGCCGAATCCGGCGTCAGTTGCGCCGCGGTGGTGGCCACCGAGCCGCCGCGACCCGCGAAGTCCTCGACGGTCTGGAGCAACTGGCCTTCGATTTTCGTGGGACCGATAATCACGGCGGCGTTGTACCGGTTGACCACAAATCGCGGCGTGTTCGACATGAGCACGTCGTAACTGTCGCCCCAGGGCGTTGCGGTTAGAAAGCCGCGCTCGTCCCGATAGTAGGAGGAGTCCTCGTAACCGGGATAGAGTTCGCGAAATAGGGCGTCGATTTGGTAATCGCCCTTTTCGTAGGGCATGATACCCCACGTGTGGAAGGGGCGGTCGTCCGCCGGGGTGCGGCGCGGCGGAACCCAACCGGCGTAAAAGTCCCAGATGATGGCCACTGGCGTATGCATCACACCGCGCGCGGGATGTTTGCGAATCCAGTCGGTTATTTTCAGGTGCTGTTGAGCCGAGGGGTCTGGCTCCGGCACCTGGTGTTCAACTCCATCAACTTTCACTGCCACCGTCTTGTGCCAGTTGAAGCTGGCGGCCTCGCTCATGATAATGGCCACCCCGTACATGTAGGAAACATGCCAGAGGCGATGGAGCAGCGAGACGCTGGCACCCCCAACCTCGGTGGAACGTTCACCTGACTCTCTCCAGCCCCAACGATTGAAGAGGCTGGGCGAAACCCAGTAGAGCAATCCGTGTTGTTTGGCTGCACCCCGCAATAGCGCACTCCACATGGGAACGTTCGGTTTGCTCTGGGCGATCTGGCACCCGATCATCCGGGTGTCTCCGATGTCCGCCATGTAGGGTTGCCACGTGTTGTTTGAGAGAGCGGTGAAGTTATGTTGCAGTTCCTCAGCGATTGAAAACTCAAACTCCATGAAGTGTTCCCATCCCTCCTGGCGGTTGTTGGGCTTGGGATATTTATTCACCGCCCCGAGTGTGTAGCCACAATCATGCTCTCCATTGTCAAATCCAGTAAAACGACGCCCCATCACCTTCAGCATATACTCGTTTGCTTCGGGTGGAACTCCCTTGGGATCGTTGTCGGACCGGTTGCTCCAGGGCTCGTAACCCCACACATGGTGCAAGAGCAAACCGCGCGCCTTGATCTCGTCAATGACCTCCTTGTAATTCACGGTGAAGAGCAACTCCCAATGAGGAGCGACGGCATGGCCGAAATCGAAGTACTTCGTGTACAGATCCAGCGTTTTCTGATAATTGACTGCCCGCCTTGATCCGTTATCGCCCCACTTAATCTCAAATCTCCTCAAAGCGATGGTATGGCAAGTATTCTCGCCACCTAGGTCCTCCCAGGTCACCGCCGGGTGGGGGCGCAGTTTCGCGCCCGGATGGTTGGCGGGGTCCACCGGCCGGTTCCAGACGCGCGGCAACCGCCGCGCCCCTTCGCCCGGGCGACTTGCTTCTCCGGCCGGCTTAGGCTCGGCATCTTTGCCGTCGGCTGCCAGGCCGAGCGGCGCCCCGGTGAGGGCCGCCACACTTGCGGCAGCCGTCAAGAATGTCCTGCGGTTAATCCCCGCTTCAGGGCCGTTTGCTTTGAGGCTTTCAGATTTTACCATTGCTGTTGTTTCGTTTGAAGGAGACGGCTCGGTTACTTCGAATCAAATCACGCCTTCTTGCATGGTGAGGCTATTTCGCCAGCGGCTACTCCCGAGGCAGCGCGTGGGTCATGACGTCCATGTCAAATCGCACCCCAACGATGGTGTCCGGCGGGCTAATCGTGCGATCAATCCCGGAGATCGTAACGGCACGATTGGGGGCCTGAGAAAAGGACAAAGTCCTGCCGCTCACGACTTCCCAGCATTTGATGGGAGTCAGAGGCCCAACCGGGGGCAACGTGAAGGTGTCGCCGGGCTGGTCTTTGAATATGTGAATATAAATGGTGTCGCCCTTGCGGCTGTATCCGTGCTTGCCATCTTCAGGATCCCACGGGCCGCCGCGAGTGTTGTAAATCGCCTCGCCCGCCTTCTCGAGCCAGGCGCCAACCTCCCGCAAACGCCCTTGAACCAAAGGCGGAATCTCACCATGACGATCCGGGCCGACATTCAGCAGCATGGTCATGTTTCGGATTGTGCAATCCGCCAACATGCGAATGACCTCGTCGCGGGTCATACATTGGCCGTGTTGGATGGCGTCCTTGGCGTAACCCCAGCCTGGGTGTATGCTCAGGTTCTTGTCGCAGAGCTGAACCGTCCGTAACGGTCCGACAATCGGGTCGCCGCCTTCTTCTTCCCCAATATCTCCCATCCATCCGTAGCGGGGATTGGTGATGGCGTCCGGTTGGTAATGCCTCACCATTCCCATGATACCCCAGGCCTTCCCGGTAACGGGATCAATGTCTTGATACTCTTCGGATATAGGCCATGAATTCTCTGGATCGAGGTAGCGCCCAGGTTCATGGAAATACGCCGCATCCGCGTCGCTTCCCCGGAGGCTGAGCCAGCCGCCATCCCAGTAGATATGATCGATGTGGCCGTATTTCGTCATGAGTTGCTTCACCGCAACATAGTTCTCCTCTTTCATGATTCGCGCGTTCTCGTGATGCGCGGGGTCGTTCTTGTAACCCCATCTATTGCGTTTGCAGTCAGTACCAGTCGGATCGAAGTAGCCTGGATAGCGCCAACTCAGCGGCGAGTAGTAAATGCCCACTCCCAAACCGGCCTCTCGCACCGCGGCCACATATTCGGCAACGAAATCGCGCTTGTGGGTCTGCACGCTGGTAAATGCGTTGGGATGCGGCACATCGAAGAGGCTATACCCGTCGTGATGGCGAGCGGTCAGGCAAAGCCAGCGCATGCCCGCGTCCTTCGCCAATTTTGCCCAGGCTTTGGGGTCGAAGCGGTCGGCGGCAAAGTATTCGTCGCCGCTCTCGGGTGTGGCGAACTTCCGGTATTTGTCGGGCGGAATGGCCTCATTCTCCATCACCCATTCACCTCGACCGGGACCGGCATATAATCCCCAGTGAATGAACATGCCGAATTTCTGGTCAAGCAACCAATCCATGCGCTGATTCGGAAGTTGACTGATGCCGAACTCGGTGGCCGGGACCCGCGCTTGGGGTTGTTCGATCGTGTTGGTGCTTGAAGCCATCGATCGCACAGTAGCAGGCCCCACATACTCGACCGCGAAATCGTCACCCCACGCCTGAGCATGAGCCTGCACGAACACGGTAGCCTCGGTGGCCGTCGGACCGGTCGCGAACGGCACTTCGAGCATGGTCCAGACGACTCGCGGAGTCGCCAGCGAGCGCAACGGAACGTCATGCCCCTTGACTCCCATGCTGACGGTTAAAGCCCCGGAATTGGTCCGTAACCAGGCGCGAAGGCGATAAAGTGAGTTGGGCCTGACGTGCACTGTCTGCTCGACCGAGCCTGGAGAGTCGCCAAAATGCAAACAGGATGCGCCGCCGTGGGCTTGCTGTTTGCTCACCTCCGCGGAACCAGAGTGTTTCCAGGGTTCCAGGTTGCCGTCTTCAAACCCAGGATTCATGAGAGAAGCGTCCTCCGCCGGCTGCGCCAGCGCGGATGGCGGGGTCCCCCGTTCGAAAAAGGAAAGGTTCCATGCCGTCATCCACTCGACGACACACTTGTCGTCCCGGAATTGAATCGGCAACCAAAGGTACCGCGACTCGGGGAGGTTGGTCTTATTCCAGCGATCGGCCATGAGGATGAACGCGTCCTTTCTGCCAGCCACTGGAAACACAAACGCGCTCTGGCCGCCGAAGGATCGGTCCGCATCCGGGCCGCGACACGGGTTGCCCAACTCCGTCCAGGGGCCCCAGATCGATTGCGCCACCGCCGAACGCGCCGGGTTGGGATCCCAGCCCGTGCAGTCCGACGCGATAAGCCAGTATTTGCCGGCGTGCTTGAACACCGCCTGGGCCTCCATCCTCCGCTTTACGAAAACGCGGACAAACTTCCCGCTGTGCTTCAAATAATCGTCCGTAAGCAACGAAATGTATGTGGTATCATCCCTCTCCGAGGCGTAGATGCGATAGGCTTTTCCATCATCGTCCTGGAACACGGTTTGGTCCTGGCTGCCCTGGCCCTCGGGGCGGACGCTTGCTAGGTAAGTAAACGGCCCTGTGGGTTCGTCGGCGATGGCAACTCCGGCGCGGGCCGCCTCGTAGTCCTCGCTATCGATATGCATCCACATGACGAATTTCTTGGTCAGCGCATTGAAAACCACCTTCGGTCGTTCGCAAACCTTCGAGGGATGCAGGTCGTGAGCCGGATTGTCCGGCACAGCTTTGAGCACCAACCCCCTGTCCTGCCAATCGAGAAGATTGGTGGATGAGTAACAGCGAATGCCCGTGACATCCACGCGATACCCGTCCCAACTTTTTGTGGATTCAGGCAGCCAGGTGCGTCCTTCCTTGTTCTCCCCGTACCAGTAGTAAACGCCATTGTGGAACAACATGCCGCCACCATGGGCGTTGATGGGGTGGCCGGCTGTATCCATCCAGATTTCCCCTGGTCTGAAGTCGGTCACGGGGGCGGTTTGAGCCGTGGCTGCCAACGCCTGGGCTAGTGGCAGGGTGCCCTGAGCCAGGACAAAGAACGTGAGAGCCGACAGGCTGCTTTTGCAAGAACGCCAAGAAACGCTGAATATAACAGGAATGTGCTTCATTGTTGTCCTTTCGTCATTGTGCGCATCTGATATAGGCTTTGCCCCATTTCACGGCTGGCGGCGATAGTTTCGGCATACGGAGTGTCGCAGGTGTCCAGAAACCCGATCTGGTAGTTTTCGCCATCCGCTCGGCCGGTAGTCGATTGGTCACAGTATTGGAACCAGTGAGCGCCCACGACAGCCGGGTTTCGCAGGGCGGTGCGGAGAAACAGGCGGTACGCCTCGCCCCGCCGAGATCATAGAGCGCGCACTGAAGGATCCCAGGGATGTTGGCCGGTCCGCTCCCGTGGACCTCGTCAGAGAACGCTTTGCCCTTGTAGTCGGAGGGCAAGGCGCCAAAGGCGGCACCCGCGATGGCGAAGGGAAATAGCGCCACAATGAGGCGGGCGATGGTAATGGACGGTGATTTTACCACCAATGCCGCTCTTGACCGGGTGATGTCGTTCATGGCCGGAAATGTGAGAAAGACGTGCAGCGAGGTCAAGCGGAACCCAGGTACGAAGGCCCGCCACTCCGCCCAGTGGAAGGCTTCTCGTCCATGCGGGATTGAGATATTGACGTTCTGCCAAAACCCGATTAAACACCCTGCCGATGCAAATGACCGTTCAGCAGTGGATGAACTCGCCCGAAAACCCGGACGTCCACAAACCATTTCTGCCGCAAGGCGATATTGTCGTGGGCCTCGTGCGATTCGATGAAAAGGAGCAGGTCTTTCGAATCTACATGGGGGCGGAGTACCTGGGCACCTACGACATGGACGCGGATAGGATTCTTTCCGGCGGTGGGTTCCTCGATTTTCTCCTCCAGGTCCATTCAAAGGAGTGGGTGTCGGGCCAACACCTGAAGGACCTGATGGATTGCGTCACTTGCTGGG
>Ga0316231_1001150_pt1 | contig 31112 bp, 25 predicted proteins | sample TBH18027metaG_FD_206002 | JGI IMG/M metagenome (GOLD analysis project Ga0316231, IMG submission 206002) | Freshwater microbial communities from Trout Bog Lake, Wisconsin, USA - TBH18027 | ecosystem: Environmental > Aquatic > Freshwater > Lake > Hypolimnion/Profundal zone | place: USA: Wisconsin... | reverse complement strand
TGGCCCAGTAGCGTCCTATGATCGTGGCGACTTGGCCCACGCCGATCTGTCGCATTTTAGCCTCTATCTGGCGCAGATACTCCAGCCCGGAGTTGGGCGGGGAATCTCGGCCATCGGTGAAAGCGTGCAGGAAGACCCTGGTCAGCCCGCGCCGGCGACACAATTCCAGGCAGCCGTAGAGATGCTCCAGCAGCCCATGCACGCCTATATCGCTGGCGATGCCAAACAGATGAACATTGGTCTTGTTCTCCAAGGCATTGGTGACTGCAGAGTTCAACTCGACATTATCGAAGAATTCTCCATTGCGGATAGCCTTGGTGATACGAACGGATTCCTGGTCGACGATACGGCCGGCGCCGATGTTCTGGTGCCCCACCTCACTGTTGCCCATGGTCCCTTCGGGCAAACCGACCTCGAAACCGCTGGTGTGAATGAGAGTGTTGGGATACTCGGCAAGCAGTTTGTCATCCGCCGGATGCTTGGCCAGATATATGGCGTTGGCGTTGTTCCACTTGGGATAGGGGTTCTTCCCCCATCCGTCGCGGATGATGAGAACTACGGGGCGATGCTTGAGTCTGGTCGCGGAAGCCATGAGTCCTTTCGTAAGGGCAGGGAATCATAGCGGGGAAAGAGGGAAGGTGAAAGCGGAAAAAGAAACACTAAAGGCCAAAGGAGGAGAAACTGAAAGACACTACCTACTTCTGACTTCCGCCAATCGACTGGGATATCCTGACGGCACAGAGCCGGGAGGATACCGACGTTCCGGGCTAACTGCTGATGCGGCGGCAACGAAGGCGGGCGCGTTCCCAGAGGCTGCGGGTGTCGGCGTCGAGTTCGGATTCGTGGGCGTCGAACCAATGCAATGCGTCAACCAAACGCACGGACTGCTGGAAAGCTAGTTGGTCGCCTAGCTGGAAGAGAAGGAAGGCGGAAAGATACGGGTCTTCGGGCATGCGGCGCAGGGGGATGTTGGGCCAGATGCCTTCGGCTTTCTGGAGGTTGGCCAGATACTGCAAACCACGTTCTATCGATTCGCCCTGCCCTTTACCGCACATCAGGGCGCGGATACACAGGGCAGTAGTGGTGAGGTCGCCCCAGCCGCCGTCGGCTTCCTGGCTGACGATGACGGCGGCGACGAGCTTCGAATAAAAAGGTAGGTGGGCCTGACAAAGTTCGTCCATGCGGATCATGGCCATGGCGGACGCCGCAGCGATAGTGCGGCCGACGTCCAGTTCCATACGCAACGATCCCTCAGAGCGACAAGCCATAAGATCGTGAAACAGCCGGTCGTATTGCTGAGAACTCCAGGTCCGTTCGATTTGTCTGATTGTGGTCATAGTAACCATCCTTGCGGTAGTTGTATGTTAGGAGTAATTATTACCTAACATCGGCCGAATGTCAAGGCGAAAGTTAGGATAAAATAAGGGATTAGAATAAAGACGAAAACAACCGCTTAACGATGGATTATGGCCCCAAAATCTCAGCAAACGCGACAATAACCTGTGGAATTTCAGTAAGTTACGTTCCGTGTTGCGCCTAGCCACGGTCCTGATGCCACACTTCCGCATCGCCTATTGCGATAGGCCGAGCTTAAATCGATTCTAAGTCGCGGAGGCTGGTCCAGGCGCAGGAGGGCAAGAACCAGCCGAGGAGGATCAAGAGAAATTGGGAAAGCACGAAGCCTATGAGCCAAGGCTGGCCGGATTCCATGTGGCCGTAACTGTGGAGGCCGACGCCGTACATGTTGGTGCCGAACCAAGACCAGGCGGTGACGATGTTGCCGAATATAGCCAGGAGAGCCATGCCCCGATTGCGGACCAAGCCGCCCCACCGTGCGTGCAGCAACAGAACATTGGTCAGGACCACCAGCAGTGCGCCGTTCTCCTTCGGGTCCCAGCCCCAGAAACGGCCCCAGGACTGATCGGCCCAGATGCCGCCTAGCACGGTGCCCACGAAACTCATGATCGCCGCGAAGACCACGGTTCCGTAGATCATGTCGGCCAGTGGCTTGCCCCTGGCGCCGGCGAGGCGTTTGGTTCCAAGCCCCATCACCAAGTACGCGATACCCATGAAGCCGGCCAGGAAGGAGGCGGCGTAGCCAAAGGAAATGCACAGGACATGCGTGGCCAGCCAGAAGTTGGTGTCGAGGACTGCCATCAGAACTTGAAACGCGTCCTCGCCGCGCAACGACAGACGGTAGGCGATATGCAGGGAGCAGAAGCCCAGAATGGCGGCGATGACGATGCCGATGCCATTGCGGAATATGCGTTCGAGGATAAGGCACACCAGGCCTATTCCCCAAGCGATGAAAATGGCCGAGGAGGTCAAATCCGTCACCGGCGGGCGTCCGGAGATACTGATTTCCCCTGCCAAACCCAGAGTGTGCAAAATCAGAGTGAGAATTAAAACCGTAAGGGCGGCCCGGCCCAGAGGCTTGGTCCAGGCGAGCCACGACACCACCACCATAACAAAGATAAGGACATAGAGTAGTTGGCAGAAAAAGAACGGGTCCGCCCGATTGAAGAAGGCCTCGAACTCGACGGCTTGGGAATCCGCGGGCGCCTGTCGGCGCACCTGGCCGCGGTAATCGGCCAGAAGCCGGTTGAACTCAGCCGGCTGGCCCTCCACACAGGCGTCCAGCATCGAGTTGAACAGACGCAGATATTCAATGCCTTGGCCGGCGGCGGAACCGGGCCCCATGGGCTCTAAGGGCCGCCATTCGGCGCCAGGAGTGGCCGGAGGCGCAAGATAAAGCCCCCCGAAACGGTTCAGGGCTGCGAAAAGGCCGATTTTGCCGCGCAGTTCCGCCAGCGCCATCTGAAATTGATCGAAACGCGCTGGATCAGTCTTTTCCAGACGGCGAAGCTGCGGCTCAAGCTTTGCGGAACTGTCGCGAAGTTCCCGCCAGGAAAAAAGTTTCTGGCTGGAATCCGGGCCGAGCATGTCCACCAGATCGGGATAATCGATGCGGAAGACCTTATAGTCCTCCGCGGCCTCGCGACCGGCGAAAAGATCAAGCAGCCATGCGATCGCCGGTCGCCGGCGGCCATCCCGACCTTTGATGGTGTCATGCCCGCTGAGGAGTTTGAGCGAATTGCGGGCGGCGCTGTCAAGCGGCTGCACACGGCCTTCGTAGCAGATGGGAATCTTGCCAAACTCCGCCGTGTCAACACCTTTTACCGACGGGGGAACAAGCCAGGCAATGAAACAACCGCCACAAAGAATAACGCCGGCGGCAGCAGTGAGAACCGAAGGACGATCCCATGCCGCGCGCGGCGCTGGCTTGGCCATATAACGGGAGAGACGGGGAAGGAAATGGATGAGCATTCCCGCGCTCCCGACCAGGCAAGCCAGATAAGGAATCCACCAGGCGGGATTGCGAACAACCTGCAACACCGTGCCGCGATCCTCTGCGCCGGCGGACAACTGGTAGATGGTTTCCCCCGCTGGATCGCGCCAGGAAGGATATCGCAGGGGGTGATTCATCCATATGTTCACCTCACGGTCTTCGCCGTGGGAGGGATCGATAAGGCGAATGAGACTGGAGAAGTTTTTGGGGCGATCCGTACCGGTGTAACGATCGTGTGTGAACTTCAGCAGCGTGATGGCATATGGCTTGTAGTAGCGTTTGGCGCGGAGCTGAAGCAGATACCGCGCCGAACCAATGTGGATATCCTCGGCGTCCATCAGCCACTGGGAAAGTCCCAGCACGCCCAATTCTCTCCCCTGGTAACGGACAACCACAATAGCCGCCGCCCGATCGGCATTGGCATCGGCGCCGGTATCACGGGGCCGTTCGACAATCACCGCCCCGGGGTTGCTGCCAGAGATCGCCGGTACAGGGGCTGTCTGGCCAGCCGTCTGGGCTCTTTCCGGTTCAAGTATCTGCGAATTGGCATAATACTCCCGCACTTCGATATCGAAAGGCAGACGCGGATCATGGATGGTCCCCTTCTGCCGCAGCCGTGCGGCGGAAATAACCGTCACTTCATCGTGGTCGTCGGGACTAGTGTCCGTCACCGCCAGTTCCGGCTCCTGCTCGTCTTCGGCGTAGTTCTTGGATTGGCCCTCGTCCAGGGCGATCACGCTCCTGATGGTGTACTGGCTGGCCAGAAGATCTCCGGCCAGTAATGCCAACAGGCCGCCGTGGATCAGCCAGACGCCGATGCGACTCCCAGGCGATTTAGGCCGGCGGGTGTGGGCGGCCGCCAGATTGACGATGATCAGTATCCCCAGGGCAATGCCCCCGGGCATGGGCAGACATGGCGACCGGCCCCCAGGCCAACGGAAATGTGTCCCGTACAGCAGCAGCGCGTTGATATCCACCCAGACGAATAGACTGTGAAAAAACGTCCTCTGAACCTGGAAAACACTGGTGGTCTTTTGGACTCCGCTGGCCGCGTACACCAGCACCATCGCCAGGGCCATAAGGACGACCGCCAGCTTCGACGATGCCAGGAAACAATGGATTCGCCCCAGCAACGCGGGACGTTCGGATGCTTGTGGCATGCTATTTACCGGCCGGGGCCAGTTCCACCGATTTCAAGAATCCTTCGAAGGCGGCCTTTTGCTGACACACCAGGTCGGCGGGACCGACGAGCTTGAAAAACCAGTCGTCACTGCCATCGCTGACGATGGCCAGGATCATCCGCAGCGGCTTGGTCCCGGCGGCCTCAGGGCCAGCCAAATCCACCAGCATCCCCTTCTTTCCCGAGACCTCTACGGACGGTAGATCCGTTGGTTTTACCTGGGTCACTGCCGCCAGGCCCACCTGTTGACGCCAGCGGTTGTAGTTATCCAGAAGCGAGCCGGAGTTGAGGGCCAGTTTCAGCACCGAGACTTCCGCATGACCTTCGCCCTGGACTATCTGGAAGGAGGCTATCCGCAAAGGCTTGAGTTGGGCATCCGCCTGCCAACCGGTTGGGGTGGCGAATTTCGCCAGGATCATCCCCTGCCCCGCCGTCGGTGGCGTAAGTGGCACCAGCGGACCGCCGGGACCATCGTTGCCGGGTAAGGCCGGATGGCCGGCCGGAAGGTTGGTCCCGCCGGCGTTCTGGCCGGGCAGGGCCGGATGACCCGCGGGCAGTTGCGGCATGCCGACCACCGGAGCAGCGGGCAGGACATTAAAATGCACGCTCTTAAGGAAGGCGTCGAAATTGGCCTTCTGGGCGGCGACGGTCTGAGCGGGGCCGGCCAGTTTGAAGAACCAAGTAACACCATCGTGGGCGACAATGGCCGCCAGCATCCGCGCCTGGCCGTTGTTCAAATCCACAGTTGCCGCCTTCTCCCCACCGATGTCCACCTGTTTGACCAGGGTGGCCATACTGGCTTCAGGGGTGGGATCAAGCCCAAGCTGGCCTTCCCAGCGGTTGACGTTCGCGGTGACGCGCGGTTCGTGACCCAGAGGCGTGACCGTCAAGATCGCCATAGCCTCATCGGCACCGATCGCGAAACGGGCGTAATCCATCTCGCCCTGCGGCGTCGGCTTCCAGTCGGCCGGAAGTTGAAAATCCACCGGCACTAAATCAGCCTTGCCGCCGGCTTGGGGCCCCGGCACCGTGGCCGGAGCGGCCGCTGGCGCAGCGGCTTGTTTGGGAACCGAGTAGTGGTTGACGCCATCATCGGCGTACCCCAACGAGACCACACCCAGCATGGACAAACCAGCTGCAAACGCCTTGAGGCTATATGTTTTATAATTCACAATCGTTAAGTGTAGGTCGATAATCGTTGTCTGTCACGCTGGCCGAACCTGGTCCATGGAGATGGGCCCTATGTTCAGGGTTGTAAAAGTGAGGAGCTTGGCCTGAGGATGTTGCCAGGCATCCGGGGGCAGGCCCATCTTTTCCGAGCACAGGCGGGCCAGTAGTTGTTCTTTAGTCCAGCCGGTTTCCCGGGCCACCTGGGGAAGAAAGCACCCGGCGCGATTGCCGAGGATCAGGTAGATACCGTTGCTCAATAGATCAAACTCCATAGGCGAGGCGGCGGGCTGTAGCGGCGAGAGGATGCTTATATCCAGATCGAGCCTCGGCAACTCGACCAGCGTAATCGGATTGGCGACGAAGCGCGGATCGCGCAGTACCCCGATGGCCATCTCGCGAACCATTAGCAGAAGCGCCTGTTGCGAATCCAACCGCCCGATGCAGCCGCGCAAACCGTGCGTGGCGCAGTCGTGGAGCGTGACAAAGCACCCAGCCGGCTGCATGAGGGCGGGGTCGTTTTCCGGCGTGTGCCCGCCGCAAGCGCATTGGGCCCCAGGAACACCGGCGAGTGCCGGACCACCGAGGGCAACGCTGATCGTGCTCCATGCTTCGCGCAAAAGAGTCAATTGTTGTTCGCTGGCGAGAGTCATAGGAATTGCCTTTAGGCGGGGATTATAACAGAAATGGGGCCAAGGATGAACGCCGGCCACCCTTTGGCGCTGCTCCCTACCGCGGCTGGCGATTCCCGATCACCGGCGATCATACTGCTCCGAGAATCGCCTTCACGCCGATGCCCAGATAGTCCAGAACATCCTGTGGCTCCCGGCCGGACTTGGGAATCTGACCGACGCGCAAGCTCTTGAGCTTCAGGCCCGTCCCCGCCGCCGCCAGAGCCAACTCGGCATCCAGACCGCCGGTGTAGTTGTCCTCGACCGTCACCAGCCGGCCGCCACTACGGGCCGCCAGTTCGATGATTCCGTGGGACTTGAGCGGCAGGGCGTAGGCATCGACGACGGAGGCTTTCTTGCCGTTCTTGGCCAATTCGTCGGCGGCCTTGAGGCATTCGTGCAGCATGTACCCGGCGCTGACTAACAGCATATCCTTGCCTTCGCGCAACACCTTGTAGCCGTCGGCCTCGAAAGTCTCGTCAGCTTTGTACAAGGCCTTGGTATCGGCCCGCAAGGTGCGCTGATAGCAGCAGCCGTCGAGATTAGCCATCAACTCGGTCAGGCGGTAACAACTGACGGCGTCGGACGGGAAGAAATAACGCACCGCCGTCTGACCGTTGTAGTTCTTCACGTGGCAGTAACTGCGGAAAAAGGCGACATCCGACAGCGACATCTGGCTGGGGCCGTCGGCCGCCAGGGTCACGCCGGCGTGCGAGCCGGTGATCTTGATGTTCGCGCCGCCGTTGATGGCCATCTCCACCTGGTCGTAAGCACGCATCACAAACTTGGCAAAAGTAGAACAGAACGGGATTTTGCCCGCCGCCGCCGCCCCCGCCGCAGCGCTGATCATGTTCTGCTCGGCGATCCGGCATTCCAGGAAGCGAGCCGGGAACTTCTTGGCGAACCATTCGGCGAACGTCGAATTCTTCACGTCGCAGTCCAGGGCCACAATGCGTTCGTCGGCGGCGCCCAGGGCCACCAGGGCGGCGCCGTAGGCCCGCCGCGTGGCAATCGGCTTGCCGGCGGCCAGTTCCTTGTCCAGGCCCACCAGGGCCAGGCCTTCGGCCAGCGGGGCGATTTTGATCGGCTTCTGGGCGGTACTGATGTGCGCCGGCGCCTTAGTGGTAATGGCGGCGATCTGCAAGTCGCTGCCGGCGGCATCCCCCATATTCACGCCCAAGTCTCTGGCGGTCTGCTCCAGTTCCTGATCGATCTGGGCCAGTTTGTCCTTCTTAACCGGCGTGCCGTGCTTACCCATTCCCTGTTCGGCGGCGGCACCCCATCCCTTGATCGTGCGGGCCACGATGGCCAACGGACGCGGGCCGTTCTGAACCACCTTCAGTTCATCCAGGGCCAGGCGTATTTCCGCGGGATCATGGCCGTCGATATCCGACACGATGAATCCGAAAGCCTCGAGTTTCTTGACCAGAGTGCGATGGCTTTGCTGCGGGCTGACCCAATCGCTCTGGGCCAGTTCGTTGGCATTGAAGATGGGGATCACGTTGGTCAGTTCCTGGTCGACGATGAAGTCCAAGGCTTCCCAGATCTGTCCTTCGCGCGATTCGCCATCGCCGATGATGCAATAGAAGTTGCGATCCAGGCCTTGCGTCCTGGCTATGGCGGCCATCCCCGCCGCCACCGACAGGCCCTGGCCCAGTGATCCGGTCGCCGCATCGAAGAAGGGGAATCCCACCTTCGGATTCGGGTGCCCATCTATGATGCTGCCGATTTCGCGCAGCGACATGGCATCTTCGCGGGTCATGGCCCGGCCCTCGGCCTTGCTCTTGCCGATGACGCCGCCCAGGTCTGCGTAGGCCGCGTAAATGATGGGTACGGCGTGTCCTTCGGACAGGATCAGCCGGTCGCAAGACGGGTTCCATGGATCCTTAGGGTCCCAGCGCATCTGGTGGTACATGAGTACCGTGACCAGATGGGCCAGGGACATGGCCGTGGACGGGTGTCCGCTTCCGGCGGCGGTGGTCATCTCGATCGACAATTTGGCGATTTGCAGGGCCTTCCTGTTGACGGCGGCTTCAAAACTCATCATGGCTCCAAAAACAATACGACAAATAACACAACGTCTCTTTGATGCGGGTGTTCTTACAGCCGAGCCACCCACGCCGGGCGGGAAGAATAACGCAGCACGGTCAATTTCGCAATTGCCTTGAAGCCTGGGTCGCCATCGTTTGAAGCGTCACTACGGAGGAACCCTTGACTAACTGCCATCCTCCGGAGCATAGCCAAGCTACCAGCGGCAGCCATGCATCCTCCTGTTTCTGGGCATCCAGAGGGGCCGGGAAAGGCAACCCGATCTTGGTAAAGGAGCCTGGATTAGGTTCAGTTACAGCCTCATGGACGGGGACGCGTCAACTTCTCCCATCGCTTAGCGGACCGCCTCCAACACCTGCTGGGCCGCATACTTGACCTGTTCTTCGGTCAATTCCGGATAGATCGGCAGCGCCAACACTTCGCGGCAGGCGCGTTCGCTTTCCGGGAAGTCGCCGACCTTGTACTTCAGGTAGCTGAAGCATTCCTGAACGTGCAGAGGCATAGGGTAGTAAATCGCTGAGCCCACACCGCGCTCGGCCAACTGAGCCTTGACTTTGTCGCGATCGGGGACGCGGACGCAGTATTGGTTGTAGATGCTGTAATTGCCGCTGAGGATGCGGGGAAGGCGGACTTGGGTGCCCTCGAAGGCCGCGTTGTAGATCGCCGCATTGCGACGGCGGATTTCGTGCCATCTTTCCAGATGCTTGAGCTTCACATCCAACACTGCGGCCTGGAGGGCGTCCAGACGAAACATGCCACCGATGTACTTGTGATAGTACTGATGGCCGGAACCGTGGACGCGGAGCAGTTTGCAACGCTCGATAAAGGCCTCGTCGCTGGCGCAGATGGCCCCGGCGTCACCGAAAGCGCCAAGATTCTTGGTGGGGTAGAAGCTCAGGCAACCGGCCAGGCCCGCCGAGCAGGCGACTTTGCCGTTCTGGCGGGCGCCGATAGCCTGGGCGGCATCTTCGATGACCGGTATCCCGTGACTGGCGGCGATGGCATTGATGGCTTCCATGTCGGCCAGTTGACCGAACAGATGGACGGGCATGATGGCCTTGGTCTTGCCGGTGATAACGCTTTGGAGTTTGCGCGGATCCAGATTAAATGTGTCGGGCTCGATGTCTATGAAGACCACCTTGGCCCCCAGGCGGGCGATACACCCGGCGGTGGCAAAGAAGGTGAAGGCCGGGCAGACGACTTCATCGCCGGCGTTGACTCCGATGGCCATCAAAGCGCACAGCAAGGCATCGGTGCCGCTGGAGACGCCAACGGCGTACTTGGTGCCGCAATAGGCCGCCAGGTTCTTCTCGAAGCGTTCGACGGTCGGTCCCAGACTGAATGCCTGGGCATCGCAGACATCGTCAATGGCCCGCCGAATCTCGGCGCGGATTTCCAGATACTGCCCCTTGAGGTCGAACATTGGTACTTTCATGGCAAATGTGATACGCAAAAAGAGCACCGGACGCAAGAATGGGGATATGCCGCGTCCACCGATTGCGGCGTGGCGAGTTTCTTACCGTTGCCGTTCGTGCCGTTGCGTACCCATATTCACCGGACCTTTCGCAACGTGTGAGTGGGGATTTGCCCAGCGCCTTCAAGCCACTTCCACCATGGGGTGGGTTCTGGGCGCCGGCAGTGGCTTGCCGATCGATTGGAAGTGAGCGATGACCTCTTCGACAACCTTGCACAGTTCACGGTGCAGTTTCACCGGATCATCGCCATGGATGCCGGTGATCAGGTCCGGGCACTTGCCGATGTACACCTGATCCTCTTCACTCCATTCAACCCATTTATGGTACTGGTCCGGCTGCTTTCATTTTCGCACCTCATCGACGGCATTACGTACCTGTTATTCCTGGTAGTGATTGGCATCGTTCCCATCCTGCCCGCTGATTGTAACAACTCCCCGAAAACGCGGATGGACGAAATTTCGATGCGAGCCCTTTCCGCCGCCCGCAACAAGCTCGAAGCCGGCGTTGCACAGATCGTGAACAAGCTGCCGAACCTTACGCGGTATTGCCTTATGTTAAGCCCGTCTCAGGGGACGTGCAAGCAAGGCTCCAACGATTCCCAGCATCTGCCAGGCCACTAACCATCCCTGCCTCCCATTCGCCAAGCCCCCCCCGCCGCGACCGCCCAATACAACAGAACCAAGGCAATCACAACCACCGCCCAGCCAATATCCGGATGCAGGCCGTTAAGGATGGTCAACAGACCGGGGGCGTAAGAGGGATTATTCTCGCGCAGCAGTGTGTGCATGATCTGGCCGAAGGCCAGGGCGACCAAGGCTACGTGCAGGATGATCCCTGCGACATCGACGCCGATCAGCAGCACCGAGGCACAGGCGGCCCAGAGTAAATAACGCTGGTGCATCTGCGGCATGAAGGCGAAGAACAATGTCCAGGCGGCCACGAATGCGACCAGCAGACGCTTGTCGCGACGGCTGGCGCTCAAGGCGGCACCGGCTCCGCAGAGTACCACCATGACAAGGAAGACCGTACGCAGCAGTTGCTTGATCGTGGGAATACAATCGATATCCCAGCGGTTCCAGTGCCAGTGAAAACCAGCGAAGGAAACCGGGTCGCTAAGGCGCCAGCCGTATCTCCGGCTCAGAATCTGCGGCAGGTTGTTCACATCCGGGCGTGCCAGATCCTTGAAGTGTTCGGTGCCGTATTCAATCCCCAGACGGGCCCAGGAGTCGGAGCCATGGAAGAAGCGCACGCAGAGGAATAACGCGACGCCGGCACAAAACGCAGCCAGGAAAAACTGCCGCCGGGGGGTTATGAAGGGGATCGCCACAACAAAAAGGCTTGCCAGACATATTGACGGTCCAAGGAATTCTCGCCCGGCTTTGGCGTGGAATGGCCAGGTGATAAGGGCCAAAGCCAGGACGACGCCGCCGAAGATACGCAGAGCGGACATGAAAGTTTTCGGCGCCATGAGCCGCTGCTGGAGCGAAGGCCAGGACCACGCCAGCGGCGCGTTTCTTGGTTGTTCCATAGCCAGATGAGCCGCGCCAGGCCGCCAGCGCCGCCACAATTGCCGCCAGATCATTCCGCGACAGATCAGCGGCGTCAGCACCGCCGCCGTCACTACGCTGATCACCCAGGCAAAGGCCCTGGCGTCCCACAGGCGTGGCAGCGCGGTTCGGTTAGGGTCCAGGACGCCAGGAACCAATGATTTCCGGGGCGTCAGAGAGCCCGGTGGCAAGTAGGTCAAGAGCCACGGCGCCACGATTACCGCCGCACCAAGCAGCAATCCCGTCAGCAACCTCAAGGCGGCGGAAGGCCGGCCGGCGAAAATCGGCCATAGCAGAAAGACCGGGCAAACCAGTAGCAGTTGGGCTTTGAGCATGGCCCCGATGGCCAGGAGCAGCCCGGCGGAGAACCACCAGTCAACACTGACCAGAAACAACGCCCAGAAGAAAAATGGCACCAGCCAGATGTCCCATTGCGGCCAGACGTGGGCCTCGGCAATCACGGCCGGATTGAACCAGAGGAGCAGACCGCCGGCGACCGCCCCCAAGGTCCTGGCGTGATCCTTCCATGACCACCGGTCCAGGGGATTGCTCATCAGGGCGACGAAGACCAGACCGGCCAGAGTAACGTGCGAACAACGCGACGCATGCCCGCCAACCCATGCCTCCATGGGGCGCAGCATGCGTAGAAGCAGAATATTGGCGTCTTGAAGGACGGCATGCGCCCCGGCGGCCTGGCAGGCCCAACCGGCGACGATGATCCCGGCGGTGATGCCGCAAACCAGCCGCAGAATTCTCCAGAAACGCCCAAGGACTGGCGCAGCGCCGCCTGGACCGCCGGAAATGGCGGCGGCTGCGGCACACCCATCCAAGTCGCCGGCTCGCCGACGTCTTCCCGTCCACAATTTTAGCAGGCAAAAAACTGCCACAGCAGCGGCCAGTTCGCAAGCGTTATTGAAGTTCAACAGCGGCTCGATTTCTTCGTAGCGGCCATTCCAGGCGTCGTTCAGGGCAACCCCGCGACTGGGCCGCTTGTTGAACTGGCTATGCCAATCCGCCCAGCGTGTCATCACCAGCAGGCGCAGTGGCGCGTAATCAAACTGGTACTGGGCATCATCGCCGTGATCGGCCACGCAAAAATCGTAGGTGTTCACTATTCCCAGGCGCTGGGCCTGCGCTCCCTTGCTAAGGCCATTGCAGATGTCGAACGCATAGCGAAGCGTCTCGGTCCGTTCCCACCAGGTACGGCGGACCCGCAGACCCAGGCCGATCGCCCCCCACAAAAACTGAGCCAACAGCAGAATCAGAAGGAGGTTGTGGCAGGTCCGGGCGGCCAGCGACAAACGCGGGCAACTGGCCAGAGCTTCCCGGATGGCGTGCGACGCCAGGGACTGCGGCGTCCTGGGAACAGATCGCTGCCGGAACTCGTCACTCACGTGGGCCCTCTCCGCGGCATTACCGCATTAAACAGCCAGATCGCCGTCAGCAGCATCACCAACCAGGCAATCCCCGGTTGCGTTCCCGCCATAAAGACCACCAACTGCGGATGATCGCTACCGGATAGCATCGAGGATGCCATGGCCATCCAGGCGACGCCGGTGATCAGCATGTGGACAAGGGTCATTCCCACCCCAACGCCGCCGGCCATGGCGCTCAGCGCCGCCGCCCAGATCAAGTAGCGTTCGTGCATCTGCGGCAATACGCAGGCGAATATGAGCCACGGCGCCGCCATGGCTATCAACACGCGCACATCGCCACGAACCCCATGGATCGCCGTGCCGGCGCCGCACAAGAGCAGGCCGACAAGGTAAACCACGATCAACAGGCTGCGGATGGATACCGAAGCAGCGCTCGTCGCCGGCAACGCTGTGGCCTTGCCGATGCGCCGGCTTTCTGCGGCGGGAATCAGCGCCGCCTCATCATCCAGGCGCCGCCACTCGAAGCGGCGTTCCAGCAGGGCCGGAAGGTTGCTCAGTTGCCCGATGGTCATCTGTCGATAACGCCTGATCCCAGTCTCAACGCCGGCCTGCGTCCATGCATAGCCTTCGCTCGACTGCTGAACCACCGGCGTGGTCTTGGCCACAGGCGGGGATTCAGTAGTGAATAAGACGCCCGACAACAATACGCAGGCGGCGGCGCCACTGGCGAGTATCCCCGGGAACTTCCGCACCGGCAGCGAGCGGATGAAAAATATGCCTGCCAGCGCCAGGCCGATGCCCCCCCAGAGCCAGGCGAAGTGTGGAGCATGCAGTGCCGGCCACAGTATCAGCAGCGGAGCGATCGCCAACCCCATCCCCGCCCGCCAACCCCACTCGATACGGCGGTATAGGGGCCAAGGATAGGCCAGGACCAGTCCCATGATAACGCAGGCCAGCCAGGGAATGGCCTCCGCCGGCCTGGTCAGCCATGGCCAGGCCGCCAGCATAACTCCAACGCCAACGCCAAACAGGCCCCGCAGAAACGCACCGGGCCTCCCGGCCAGCAGCGGCCACAGCAGCAGCACCGGCGCTGCCAGCAGCATTTGGCCTTTGAGCATCGCTCCCAGTGCTAAAAGTATCCCACAGGGCAGAAAATAGTCCTGCGACGCCAGGAGAGCCGCGAACAAAAAAAACGGCAGCGGCCACACATCCCATTGCGGCCAACAATGGGCTTCCCAGATCACCGCAGGATTAAACCAGAAAAGCAGCGCCGCCATCATGGCGCAGGCGGCAGGCCGATACGTCCGCCACGGTCCGGCGGCCAGTGGCTGGCGTAAACAGGCGGCGACAATCAACATCATGGCGGCGACAATTTCCCATCGCCTCCACGCTGCCGGGCTCCACATGACATCCAGATTTAGCAGCAGGAGCAAGGCCGCCAGCAACCCGCAGGCCCAACGGACACAACACCACAAGCGACCGAAGTCCGTCGCATATTCCTTTTCCAGTTTTCTGGTCCACAGGGGCGTGATCGCCGCCGCTTCCAGCTTAAGTTCCGGGTCGTGAAAGCGTCTGACCCACCAGCGCACCAGCAGGAACATGCCCACTGCCCCGGCCAGTTCACAGCAGGTGTTGAACGTCAACAGCGGTTCGGTTTCATCATAGCGTCCCGACCATTCCTTAAGAGTTGGAAAATGCTCGCGATGCCACTCGAACCAGCGCGTCATGATCAGCAAACGCAGCGGAGGATAATCCAAGCCATAGTTGCCGTCCGGATGCGTGGTATCCAGGGAGTCGTAGAGCTGTGAATATCGCCCTCTTGAGGCGTTATGACCCCAACTGAAGCCATTGGCGATCTCCGGCGTGAAACGGCATTTCTGGGTATCGTCCCAGGCCCAGCGTCGCAATTCCATGCCGCCGTGCATGGCCACCCAGGCTGCGCTGATGATTGCCGCGCCAATGGCATAGTGGCGAAAAAACGTCCAAAATCGTCGGGCGCCAGCCAGGCGGAGAACCGCGGCCGGCATCCAGCCCCTGCTCCCAGTCTCTGTGGGCTGGCTGGGCGCCGACGACGAAACTGTCCCGAGGCCGCCGGATGCGTCAATAGCAGAGCCGTGAATGCCTCCAGAATTGTCGATCGCCAACTCCGCCATTGTCAACAATTTACCACTTGGTAGCATTTTGTATACTGCCAACGGCGCCTCGGAAAATATCTTATTTGCAACCGTTCTCCCTTAATGGCGCATTTCGCCCAAGATGGGGATCTCCGCCCACGCCCCACCCGCCTCGGCCTTCATCCTCGCGGCATGCCAATCCTCAACAGCTCTGCCGCCGCTTCCAACCCCGGTGTTAAATGGGCGGCGATAGGTCGATAGAGAATGAGGACGGCAGCGGTAGCCAAGGACAAATACGGGCCATAGGGAATTTCGCGGCGTTTGGAGAAGATAAACATATAAAGGGCGATGGCCAGGCCAAAAATGGGGGCCATGAAGAAAGCAATGGTAGAGGCGGCGGACCCAATAACGGCGCCGACGCCAAACATCAGATGCACATCGCCCAGCCCCATCGCCACGCGACCGAAGCCCATCGTGCCCAGAATGCGCGTCAGCCAAACGACCCATCCCGCCACCAAGGCGCCCAGCAAGGCACCCAGAAGCCCGCGCAGCCATGTGTGGGCCAATAGCGTCTGCCAGGCATGGCCCAGCAATCCGGTCGGCATGGTGAGCAGGACCGCAACCGTCCCTAGAACCATGGGAGGCATCAGAAACAGCATCTCCTTGCGCATCTCGGCGCGCACTTGGGCGCTGGTATAGGAAGGCGGCGCCTCGGGAAAATCGGCGGCATTTTTGCCACGGGCCTTGAGCTGCTCGATTTCTTCGAGAAGAGCCGCGCGGTCAACTTCCAGGAGCGGCTCGCCATGGGGAAAACTCGTCGGCATCAAGCCCGCCAGCCAGAGAATGATGCTGATCAGCAAACCGATGCCGCCGCCGGCGGCCAGGGCCGCCGGAGCTGAGGCCAGGGCACTGAGCGAAGCTGGCATGCCGTCATGATCGGCAAGGGCATGAACCATGATCGCCACCAGGGCCATGAGCCAGGGAATCTCCAGGGGAATCACGAATAACTCGGCATCGATCAGGCTGACGGCCAGCAGAGCGCAAATCATGAACATGTGCAGGGCGTACATCGGCCACTGACCGGCCAAGGTCGCATCGGCCAGGCGCCCAACCCCACCGTGCGCCGCCGGCAAATGGATCTGCCACAGGCCATAGACAAAGAACGCCAGATAGTAGAAGACGAAAAGAGCGCCGGTAACGGCTTCGACGATCGGATAGCGCGGAGAAATCGGCCGCCGGCAATACCGGCAATGACCGCGCAGAAATATCCAGGCCAGCACGGGAATGTTGTCATACCAGCGTAACTCCGTGCCGCACTTGGGGCAATGCGACGGCGGGCTTAGCAACGATTCGCCGCGAGGCAGCCGCCAGACGACTACGTTGAGGAAGCTGCCGATGCAGGCGCCCAGAGCAAAGAGGAAAATCAGGTAAAAAGCGTGGGGCATAAATTTCCGGATTCTCGCTGCTTGACGGTTTGATGGTTGGCGCGAACAGTCGACCAGCCAAACGGACAAACAACCATCTTCTACAGCATTTTCACTATCTCCATGACAGCCTGGTCGATGGCAAGTTTAGTCACATCCAGTTCGGCATCCATCGCCAGGCGATAGAGCGGCTGGCGCTGGGCCAGGAGCAGGCGGATTTCTTCGATGCCGCCGCCCAACGCCGTAAGATTAGGGCGGGTAAGGACGGTGCGCGGGTCGGCCTCAATTCGGCGCAGCAATTCTTCCGGCTGGCAGCGCAGGTAGATGACCTTGCCGCCGGCATCTTTGAGCAGACGGCGGTTCTCCTCGCGGACGACGGCGCCGCCGCCGAGAGCGATGACCGCATCGGAAATTTGCAGTGCTTGCCGGAGAGCCTTGGTTTCCAGGTCACGGAAGCATTCTTCGCCATCCCGGGCGAAAATGTCGCGGATGTCCTGGCCGGCCTGGCGGACAATAAGCTCGTCCAGATCGATGAAGGTCGCGGACAATCGTCCGGCGACAGCACAGCCAATACTGCTCTTGCCGCTGCCGCGATACCCAATAAGAACGAGGGCCATGGGTGGCGATTATGGGCTAAGTTTGCCCCACGGGCAAATCAGGGGTATATTCACGGGCATGCCACAAGCCCAACATAATGCCAAAAAGAATGACGCGCCCCGCGCTGCCGGAAGCGGCAAACCGATTTACCGAAGGGTGCTGTTGAAAATAAGCGGAGAAGGCTTGTGCGAGGAAACCGGCTTTGGGATCATGCGGCCGGAACTGGAGGCGATTGCCCAACAATGCGCTCAGGTGGCGCAGATGGGTGTGCAACTGGCGGTGGTGGTGGGCGGCGGCAATTTCATTCGCGGCGAGAAATTTGCTGACCAGGTGAACATTCCCCACGCCACAGCCCACTACATGGGCATGCTGGCGACGGTCATCAACGCCGTGGCTTTGCAGGAAACCCTGGAGAAGCTGGGGCAGCCGACACGCGTGCAGTCGGCAATCAACATCCAGGCCGTCTGCGAGCCCTTCATCCGCCGTCGGGCCGTACGGCACCTGGAGAAGGGGCGCGTCCTGATCCTCGCCGCGGGTACGGGCAATCCATTTTTCACCACTGATACCTGCGCCGCCCTGCGGGCCACCGAAGTAGGCGCCGACGTGCTGCTCAAAGGGACGAAGGTCGATGGCATCTACAGCGCCGACCCCAAGAAAGATCCCAAAGCCGTGCTCTATCGCGACATAAGCTACCAGAGGGTGCTGGATGAAAAACTGGGGGTCATGGATCTGACGGCCATAACCATGTGCATGGAGCGCAAGGTTCCCCTGGTGGTATTCAATCTCAAGGAAGAAGGGAATCTCGTGCGTGTGCTGATGGGGGAGAACGTCGGAACGAAGATCGCACCCCAATAATGGCATTGCCATCGGGGTCCAGACAGGCGAAAATCATGGATAGAGTTTGAGTTTCATAGCGGAGAAATATATGCCCCTGGATGACATTCTGTTGGACTGCGAAGAGCAGATGGAAAAGGCGTTGGAACACCTCAAACACGAGTTGCGCGGAATACGCACCGGTCGGGCCACGCCGGCGCTGGTGGAGAACCTGCGGATAGAAGCCTGGGGAGAAATGATGGAATTGCGGGCCATAGCCGCCATCGGAGTGCCCGAGGCCACGCAATTGCTCATCAAACCGTTCGACGCCCACAACATCAAGGCCATCGAAAAAGCCATAGGCGACAGCAAACTGGGTTTGACAGCCCACAGCGATGGCAAGCAAATTCGGCTCATAATGCCGGCCCTGTCGCAGGAAAGGCGCTTGCAACTGGTCGGCCAGTGCAAAGCTCTGGCCGAAACCGCCAAAATCAGCATCCGCAATTCCCGCCGTGACGCCAACAAACTGGTGGACACCGAAGAAAAAGGTAAGGTTCTCACGGAAGACGAGGCCAAGGAAGGCAAGGAGAAGGTACAGGAACTGACCAAAACTTACGAAACCAAAGTCGAGCAACTCATCGAACACAAGCGTCAGGAAGTGATGGCGGTCTGAACCGCGGCTTCGCCGCCAGGCTAACGCTTTCGAAACGGGGATGCAGAAACTCTGCTATCTGACGTGACAAGATCAACAAAGTTTCCCTGGTATCATTTTGTCATACGGCCCCACCGGCATAACGGAGGAAGGCATGTAGGTAAGAGTTTAGACGTTGGCATTATGGGCCAACTGCATGGCCTGCTCATCTTGTTGCAACATCTCTTTACGAGCCAGTTCGCCAAGTCGGCCGGCTTCTGCTTTCTCCAATAGCTTCTCGATCAACTTCCGGTCGCGGGCAGCCAAAGCCAGCGCCGTCCGCGCAATCTCAACATTGCGCCTGGCTACGGACAGTTCCTGGGTGATCTGGGCAGCCTTGGCCTGCATCGCCACCAGGTAGCGCCGATGCTCGGCAAGAAAATTCATATCCAGCTTGCCCGTAAGATGATTATCGCGCACATCCGCGGTGACGACGCGCACCTGCTGGTGCAGGAACTGAAGCGCGGCTTCCATATCCGCAAGCCGCAGCAGAATCCGAGCCAGTTCGCCCTGGCACTGCTTCTCCCGGCTCTTGCGGGCTCGGAGGACGCCGTCGAGATGGAGGCTGGAGGACATGGGACAAGTGGTTAGCAACTAAAGGACCAGGAAATGTTGACGTCCAGACAAGCATCGGGAGTCGCGTGTATGCCTTCCGACTTCCGCCTTGCAATTTTAACCTTTCACCTTTCTTCCTATCTGTCGCTCCTGTTCGTCAATCCAGGCGACCAGATCAAACAATTCTTTGCGGGATTGTTCCATGGTCCGGGAATCGGCGATATCCTGCCGCAGAAAGGCCGTAATCCGGCCGTGACAGCGGATGGCCAAATCGTTCTCGAGGTTCTGCCCGGGCACGTAAGCGTTGATGTTGACCAGATCCTCAATGTCCTGATAGACCGCCGTCAACGCCGTCAAACGGCGCGCCGCCCCAAGCTGCCCGGGTGGACAAACATCGGAGCGTACGCGGCTTATGCTCTGGAGAATATCCAGGGCGGGATAATGGCCGCGATTGGCCAGGGAGCGACTGAGCCACAGGTGCCCGTCAATGATGCCTTTCACCGCGTCGGGAATGGGCTCGTTGAAGTCATCGCCTTCGACCAGGACCGTATAGAAGCCGGTGATGGATCCCCGTGCGTTCCTGCCGGCGCGTTCCAATATTTCAGGAAGCATGGCAAAGACGCTCGGAGGGAAGCCTTTGGTGGCCGGCGGCTCGCGTGCGGCCAGCCCGATCTGCCGCTGGGCATGACACAGGCGCGTGATACTATCCAACAGAAAAAGGACGTTCTTGCCGGTGTCACGGAAATACTCGGCGATGGTCGCCCCTACGCGGGCAGCTCGAACCAGCAGAGGCGGCTGCTCCTCGGCGCCGGCGACGATCACCACTGACCGCGCTAAACCATCTTCACCCAATCCGTGCCGCAGAAATTCCTGCACTTCCCGCCCACGCTCCCCCACCAGGACCACCACCGATACATCTGTTACCGCATGCCTGGCAATGGCCGCCAGAAGCATGCTCTTGCCCACCCCCGGACCCGAGAAGATGCCCATGCGCTGGCCCATGCCGCAGGTATGCAGTCCGTCGATCGCGCGAATGCCCGTGGATATTGGAGTATCTATGGGTACGCGAGCCAAGGGCTCCACGCCTCTGCCGTCAATACGGCGGGATCCGCATAAACGCAGCGGGCCTTGACCGTCGATGGGCGAACCGAAAGCGTCGAGTACGCGGCCAAGCAGTTGCTCGGAACACCAGATGCGCGGCGCCGAGGCGATGTTCTCGATGGCATCGCCGCGGCACACGCCGCTGAGGTCTGACATGGACATCAACAGCGTCCGGTCGCCTGCCAGACCGATCACCTCGGCCAGAGAGGTCTTGCCGCCATAACTGCGAATGCGGCACATCGACCCGATAGCCAGAGGCAACCCGGACGCCTCTATGGCCAGACCGCTGATACCCTGCACCTGCCCGATCACGCCTAACGGCATCGAGCAACGCACCGCATCGAGTTGGGCCGCCAGGTAGCTCACGCCTTCGCCTCCAGCCCGCCCGGCACCAGGTCGGCGGCAATACGCTGGAGTTGCGAATCCATATCCGCGTCAACTTGCCCTTGGGCGGTAAAAATACGGCAGCCGCCGGGGGCCAGAGAGACATCTTCGACGATTTCCACATGCCGCAGCGATGGCCATTGCATTTTCAGTTTCGGCAGCGCCTCATTGAGCAGCATTTTTTGGGCCGGGTTGACGGCAATGCGGACGTCGGCAGAATGCAGGGCCAGTTTCATGGCTTCGGCGACATTGGCCATAACCACTTGACCATCGAGCCGGCCCTGCAACTTGGTGATGCGTTGGGCGATGGCCAGGGAAAGATCGACAACCTCGCGCACGGCGTCCGCTTCCAACGCCTGACGCCGCCGATCAAACTCGGCGGCCGCGGAGGCCAGAGTCTCGGTCAACTGGGAAAGAATCACGCAGTACTCGTTAAAAGCCTCCACCATCCCGCTGGCTCGCCCCTCCTGCCGGCCCTGGATAACTCCCTCCGCATGTCCCTGGGCCAACCCCAACTCACGCCCATGGACCATCAAGGCCGCCGCCTCATCGCGGGCCTTGTCGAGAAACTCGCCAGCCTGCTTGCTGGCCTGCTCGATGATCGCCTGCGCCTGGCGTTCGATATCGGCCAGTGAAAAAGGCATGAGGGGGGAGGGAAGTTGGTTGGATTTGAGAAGGGACATGAGGTTAGTGGTTAGTTTGTGGCTTGTTCACTGTGGTCTGTGGTCAGGCGTAACAATCGTGGATCGCGAGGCGCGGGTTGTCGCATTGGCCTGGCTCCTTTCACTTTTCTTTACGCCACTTCTTTGCGTCCCCGACGGACGATGATGCCTATGCGGCCGGCGTCCTCAAGACGGCGGATGACGTCGGCGACCTGCTGCTGCGCCTGCTCCACGGCACTGATGCGCACCGAGCCCAGGCATTGCATTTCCTCCTGAATAAGCTGGGCGGCACGATGGGACATGTTCCGAAATATTTTGTCCTGCAGAGTCTGTCCGGCGGTCTTGAGGGCCATGGCCAGAACGTCGTGATCCAACTCTTTGAGCACCGTCTGCATGGCCATGTCATTGACAAGAACAATATCCTCGAAAGCAAACAGTCCGCGACGGAGTTGTTCAACCAAGGCCGGGGCCTGGATCGCCGGGCCGTCCACGATGCCGGGCTCAGCGACATGGCCAGCCACGTTGTTGATCCCGGCGGCCGCATTCACGCCGCCAGGCTTGGCGTTGTTCTGGCCAATGAAATGAGCCATCCGCTGCGCCAGGGCTCGTGCAACTTCCAGAATGGCCTGGGGGTCGGTCTGTTCCATGGCCGCTACGCGCTTGACGACCTCGACCTGTCTGGAGGCGGGCAGTCCAGCGAGAATTTCGCCGGCCCTCTGGAAAGACAGGTGAGCCAGAATAAGGGCTATGGTTTGAGGGTGCTCGTCACGAATGAAGGTCAGCACATCGTGGCTGGATACATCCTGAAGAAAGGCAAATGGAGCGGCTTGGTCCGGTATGGCGGCGGCTGTGGAAGTTTTCCTGGCCGGGGACGCCTGCCTCTGCGATACCGGAGGCGTCAGAACGGTCTGGTCGTTAAGATCGATGTCATCGGGCAGACGGCTGCGTTGGGGCAAACGCCCGGCAGCCCGGTGGCCAGCGTACACCTGGAAGGGCATCGGCGTCCTCCGGGCCACAAGCAAAATCAGAACCAGACTGATCGCGGCCAAGCTGCCCAGGGCGATCTCGCGGGCATGATTGTCAACGATGAACCACACGCCCCCCGCCGCCGTCTGCGGCAGCGATGGGGAAACCGGGAGCAGATCGGTGTAATCACCAACGACAATCGCCTCATTGTTCTTTATCCCGGTGCAGGCCTTGACCTGGTCGCGAATGCCGGAGAGTTGATCGTCAATGAACGGCCGCAAGGCTATATCTTCGGGGTCCTTCTGGGCGTGATTGTTCTGCCTGTAGGTCTGGACGAACCAGCTCCGGGGAACGCGCACGGTGGCGGCGGTAGGCGTGGCGAGGACGACGGACGGAGGGTTGGCATGCCTGGCAACGCCCGCCTCGACATCGGCGCCTTCCTGGCGCGGAGAATTGCCGTTGGGATCAACGGTAACGGAAACCACGATTTTATCTATGTAGCAGAAGTGGGCGCGGATCTTGGTGGCGTACCAGCTTTCAGACTGGCGGATCTGGTCCAGCAGGTCCTGGGCGCCGTTGGCGTTGGAGTCCAATGCGCCGTCGGAAAGCCGGTATCCCGCACCGTCGATTACCACCGCGATCTGGCTGCGTGACAAGCCGGCAACAGCGCCGGCGACAAAGTCGGCGGCGGCGGCGGCCAACTTCTCATCGCCCTTTTCCCCGGTCTTGAGGGTGAGGTTGATGCTGGCGGTCGGACGGATGTCGCCGGAGCCGAAACCACGCTCACGCTGGGGATCGATCATGATGTTGGCATCGCGCACACGCGGCCAACGGCGAAGAATGTCCGCCAAAGTCATCTCGCGATAGCGGCGGCGCAACTCGGCCTGCGTATCGGGACTCTCCCATGGGCTCATGTCGCTGATCAGCTTGTCTATGCCCGTCTGGGTATTATTTGGTATCATGTGCTCGTAGGTGATGACGGCAAGCACCTCCATCTTGCGGTCGGCGGGAACCAGTACCCGGCTGCCACTGGTCTTGAAGGGAATCGAACGCGCGTCAAGGAGGCCGGTAATCCTGACGATTTCATCGGGCCCCATATCCTGATCGAGGACACTCTCCATCTCGGCTTGGCCAGAGTAACGCCCCCACAAGATCAAAGCCATTACCAGCAACACGGCCAGCGAGGCCGCCAGCATCCTTTGGCCTGGACTCAGAGCCCCCAGACGCACCCGCATCTTCGCATACTGCGATTTTAAAAAATCCATGATTTCGCCTTCCGTGGCAAATACAGCCGGCTCCGCCGACACTAAAAGACAAAGCACCCGTCCGCTCCATCCTAGAGCGGCAGATTCCTTATTTCGTCATAAGCATCCATCAACTTGGCGCGGATAGCAAGCAGGGTCTTATAGGCCAGGTCCGATTTCTCCACCGCGCTCATAACACCGCTGAGGTTATGGGGCTTGGCTCCGGTTAATTCTTCGACAGCCCGGCTGGCATCCTGTTGCAACCGGGCTGCCTCGTCGATGCTGTTCTTCAGTGCATCGGCAACACTGGTCCGGTTGACGCAGGGGGCGGACGCAGGCGGCACGGCGTTCCCGATGTTGCTGCTGCCCAGATTGTTTATGGGATTGATCATATTCAGACAACAAGACTCATACCGTCGTCGATCAACACGGCAACTTCTATTTTGCTTGTCATCACGTTGAGATTCATTCACTCACCTCGCATCACAAAACCTGTGCCAACATCTGCATTGGCAGCCATCTTTCAGCACGGCCGTGTTTCTAGGACGTTACACGCCGACGACAGCGTGATTTGCGCCCGGAGCGCAAATCACGCTCATACGGCAATCTCCATCGGCTCAGCGACTTCCTGACGCCATTTTTTCAGTTTCATGCCTAGAGTACGCACGCCTATGCCCAAAGCGCTGGCCGTCCTGATGCGATGGCCCTTGAAACGCTCCAGAGCACTCATAATCACCTGCTTTTCAATGTCCGCCATGGTACGGCCGGCGAGGGCATCGCTTGGAAGGCGGTCGCGCATCCTCAGCCACGGCTCGATGGTCGCGGCCCGGATCACCCCGGCATCGTTTTCCAACACACAGGCGCGTTCGATGATGTTCTGCAACTCGCGCACGTTGCCCGGCCAATGATACTTCTGGAGCAGACGGATGGCCTCCGGCTCGATGTGGCGGAAGGCAATGTTCTGACGCCTGGCTATGGCGTGGAGAAAACCGCGGCACAGTTCGGGGATATCCTCGCCGCGGTCGCGCAGGGGTGGCAGTTCGATAGGCACGACATTCAGCCGATAGTAAAGATCCTGGCGGAATTTGCCGGCCTGAACAGCGGAGTGCAAATCGCGGTTGGTCGTGGCGATGACTCGCACATCCACCTGCTGTGTGAAACTGCTGCCAACGCGCTCGAATTGATTCTCTTGGAGAACCCGCAATAGTTTAGCCTGGAGTCCGGCGGCTATTTCGGATATTTCGTCCAGAAGCATCGTGCCGCCGTCGGCCAATTCAAAACGACCACGGCGAAGGCGGTCGGCCCCGGTGAACGACCCCTTTTCGTGCCCGAACAGTTCCGATTCCAGCAGATTCTCCGACAAAGCGGCGCAGTTGACAGCCAGGAAAGGCCGTTCACGTCTAGGGGATGCCAAGTGCAGAGCCCGGGCCACCATCTCCTTGCCAGTGCCACTTTCGCCAAAAACCAGCACCGTTGCATTGCTCCGCCCCACCAACTCGATCTTCTTCATAACATCCTGCATGGCCGGACCCGTGCCAAGGAGAGGCCGGGGCGCTGGGCTCTCGGTCATACGGCGAAGGGCCTGGTTTTCCTTCACTAGGCGGCTGTGTTCCAGGGTCCGGTCCACAAGCAATCTGATCTGATCACCATCAAAAGGTTTTTGGATATAGTCATACGCCCCAAGTTTCATGGCCTCGACCGCAGTGCCGACCGTGGCGAATGCGGTCATCACCACCACGCTCAGATCCGGCCGTAGACGCTTGCTTTCCTGAAGCAATTCGATGCCGGTCAGACGAGGCATTTTCAGATCGGTGATTACCAGGTCGAATCGACCACTGCCGGCAAGGGAGGCGAGGGCTGTGGCAGCATCAGTGGCGGCGATGACTTCATGACCCTCGCGGACGAGGGTCGCCTGCAGCGAATCCCGCATCATTTCCTGGTCGTCAACTATGAGAATGCGTGCCATGATTCTCAGATCCTTATCTCGAACTGGGCGCCGCCATCTTGGTGGTTGCCGGCGACTATCGTGCCATCGTGGGCATCGATGATGCGGTGGACGATTGCCAGGCCAAGCCCGGTGCCATTGTCCTTGGTCGTGAAAAACGGATTGAAAATACGGTCGAGGACGCACGGATCAATGCCAGGCCCGGTATCGCGAACGAGCAGGCTGAACTGCCGGAAGCATGCGTGGCTCTGGCCACCGGCAAGACGGACAAGCAGTTCGCCGCCGTCGGGCATGGCCTCGGCGGCGTTGATCACAAGGTTCAGTATGGCCTGGACCATCAGCGAACCATCCACATTCACTACCAGCGGCCTGGGGCCCTCGACGGCCAGGCGCAATTTCCCGGACTGCAGGCGCGGCGCGGCCAGAGCGATAGCATTATCCACCAGAGCTGCCACATCGGTCGCGGCGCAATGGATGGTGATTTCGCGCGAGAACTGAAGCGTCTGGCTAACCAGCCAATCCAGCCGTTGTATGCCGGCGGCGATCTTGGCGACGACCTGAAGATTGGCCGGGGAATCGGCCAGATCCTTGCCGAGCATGGAGACATAGAGCCGGATGGCGCCCAGGGGATTGCGGATCTCGTGGGCCATGCCGGCGGCCATCTCGCCGATGGCGGCCAGACGGTTGCGGCGTTCCAGGAGACGATTCTTCTCGCCCAGTTCATCACGCAGCGAGCTTACCGTCTCCTGAAGGCTCGCGTGGGCCTGCTGGAGTTTCTCGGTCACTTCGCTGTAGGCCAGAACCATGCACCCCAGTTCCTCGATCCGCTGGGCGGGACTGGCCGCCGCTGCCAGGGCCGGGCGATCCATCTGTCGGAAAACCGGAGTGAACGAGCGCGAAGATGACTGGGCTATGGTCATGACAAATGTGGCCGGCTATTGGCCAATCCGCGAACTATAAGCCGCCGTGGCATAGGCGCGATTCACCCGCGTGACGATGGCGGCCTGATTGATGCGGCAACCCACCGGTATTTTCCGCTGCTGCAGCGTGATGCTGTCGCTGCGATCGGCGGCGGTGATCTGCTCCAGAAGCCTTCGTTCCATCGCCATGAGAGATTGGGCCATAGCTCTCCGGACGGCATCGAGGCCGCCAAGAAACGACTCCCATCGCTTCCTGGCAGGGGCGATCGTTTCATCAAGGAAGGAAATATTCTCCATGGCCTCCTGCCGTTGGCGGAGCACTTCCAGCAACTGCTCGGTCTGGTTTTCCTGGATATGCCAGCGCTGAAGTTGACAAAGTTTCAACAGCCGCTCATAGACAAGGGACTGTTGCTCAAGGGCGGATAAGACCTTGCAATCGTCGCCGGAAAATGAGCGCAATGGAAGGAGAGTAGATTGGAGGCGTCCCGACGCCATGGCTTCCATGCCTTTCCCGCAAATGTCGCCGCTGCTTCAGAAGCGGCGTCTTCCGCCATCGGCGATCCATCGCTTTGGCGGATAATTCGAGTAGGTAACATAACTTCCGATTCAAAAAAGGCAAGATGAAAGTAGCGAATTCTCAAGTTTTTTTGCAGGATCCGCAGACCGGACAATTGACCATCTCGACGACACCAACGCACCTGGCACCCAGCATGCGCACCATGCAGTTACGGCCTATGTCGCCGCAACCCAACTCTACCAACGCCTTGATATAGTACAACCACGATACTATATTCACATGTGCCCAACCGCAGGCCACGCCCTTCCGCTTGGGCACTAGATGCTTAGGATATCAGGATTACAGGAGTCAGGCCATGATCAGTTTGTCCGAGACAGCAGCCAGGGAAATCAAAAAAATCCTTGTGGAACAGAGCCTGCCCCAAGAGCAAACCCGGCTGCGCGTGGCCGTTAAAGGTGGGGGATGCTCGGGATTCACCTATATGCTCGACCTGACGGAGGAACCAACTGGCGCGGCTGATGAGGAACTTGAGTCCAACGGAATCAAACTACTCGTGGACAACAAGAGCTTGCTCTACTTGGAGGGCACGGAGATCGATTTCAAGGAAGAACTGATGCAACGCGGGTTCGTCTTCAAGAACCCAAATGCCACTACAACCTGTGGGTGCGGAAGCAGTTTTAGTGGGTAGATGCTTGACTTGCTTGAACACCGCCAGTGGTATTCTACTGGTCAGCAATTTTAGGGGTGCCGCCTGCATGACTCTAAAGCATAAAATAGACATTTGCCATAGCTGAACTGGCCTTTATGTCGCGCCCCAAAGGAATGACCTTTTTCACTAATTAAGGAAGAATTGCGCCCATTTTTTCATGACCCCGCCTATAATGGCCAGGTAGTTGAGACACAATCTCATCGTCGTAGCAGGCTCAACCTGTATACGGCGGAGTTGGAGAAGCACTGATGCCGACCGCCAACCAGGAAATCCAGAAGGTAGCCGACCGCGAATACCAGTGGGGCTTCGTCACTGATATCGACGCTGACGCAGCGCCCATGGGACTAAATGAAGAGATCGTGCGCTTCATCTCCCACAAAAAGAGCGAACCGGACTGGATGCTCCAATGGAGACTCAAAGCCTATCGCCATTGGCTGACCATGGAAGAGCCACACAACTGGCCCAACATCACCTATCCCAAAATAGACTACCAAAACTCGGTCTACTACTCCGCTCCCAAGCCAAAAAAACAAAGTCTGGATGAGGTGGATCCGCAGTTGCTGGCCACCTACGAGAAACTGGGCATTCCCCTGGAGGAACGCGCCATACTGGCCGGCGTGGCCGTTGACGCCGTTTTTGACAGCGTTTCCGTGGCCACCACCTTCAAGGAAAAACTCTCGTCGCTGGGCATCATCTTCTGCTCCTTTGGCGAAGCCGTCAGGGAACATCCCGAGCTGGTACAGAAATACATGGGATCAGTAGTCCCCTACTCCGACAATTATTTCGCCACGCTCAACTCCGCCGTATTCACTGATGGATCGTTCGTCTACATCCCCAAGGGCGTGCGCTGCCCGATGGAACTTTCGACATACTTCCGCATCAACGCCCGCAACACCGGACAGTTCGAGCGGACGCTGCTGATCGCCGATGAAGGGGCTTACGTGAGTTACCTTGAGGGATGCACCGCCCCAATGCGCGATGAGAACCAGTTGCATGCGGCGGTGGTGGAACTGGTGACCATGGACAAGGCTACTATCAAGTATTCCACAGTGCAAAACTGGTATCCTGGAGACAAGGAAGGCAAAGGCGGAATCTATAACTTCGTGACCAAGCGCGGTGCCTGCCGGGGAGTGGAATCGAAGATCACCTGGACGCAAGTGGAAACCGGTTCGGCGATCACCTGGAAATATCCCGGTTGCATCCTCCAGGGGGATCGGAGCATAGGCGAATTTTACAGCGTGGCCTTGACCAATAATCGCCAACAGGCCGACACCGGCACCAAGATGATTCACATCGGCAAAGACACGCGGAGCACCATCGTCTCCAAGGGCATCAGCGCCGGGCATGGACAGAACACTTATCGCGGGCTGGTGAAGATTCTCAAGGCCGCCACGAACAGCCGGAATTACACCCAATGCGATTCACTGCTGCTGGGAGAGAGCTGCGGGGCGCATACGTTCCCCTATATAGATGTGCGCAATACCTCCAGCCGGGCCGAGCACGAGGCCTCGACCAGCAAGATAGGCGAAGACCAACTCTTCTACTGCAAGACCCGCGGCATATCGCTGGAGGATTCGGTGAACCTGATCGTCAACGGCTTTTGCAAGGAAGTCTTCCGCGAGTTGCCCATGGAGTTCGCGGTGGAAGCACAGAAACTGCTGGGCGTGAGCCTGGAAGGAAGCGTCGGATAATGGCCATGCTGGAAATAAGCAATCTTCATGCCCGTGTCGCCGTCCCAGGCGGCAAAGACATCCTCAAGGGAGTGAACCTTTCCGTCAATGCCGGCGAGATTCATGCCATAATGGGCCGCAACGGCTCGGGCAAGAGCACGCTTTGCCAGGTATTGGCCGGCCGCGACACCTACGAGGTTACCTCCGGACAAGTGTTCTACGAGGGCAAGGAGCTCCTGGCCCTCTCGGCCGAGGAACGGGCCAGGGAGGGAATCTTCCTGGCGTTTCAATACCCAGTGGAAATCCCCGGCGTCAGCACGGCCTACTTTCTGAAGGCCGCAGTGAACGCCTGCCGCAAGCACCGCGGGCAGGAGGAACTGGATGCCATGAGTTTCCTCAAGCTCATAAAAGAGAAGCAGGCCATGCTGGAGATCGACCAGAGTTTCATGAACCGCGCCGTCAACGAAGGTTTCTCCGGCGGCGAGAAGAAGCGCAACGAGGTCTTCCAGATGGCGGTGATGAATCCGCGTCTGGGTCTGCTGGATGAGACCGACTCCGGGCTGGATATCGACGCCTTGAAGACGGTGGCCGGCGGCGTGAACAAACTGCATCGACAGGACCAGCAACGAGCCCTGGTGGTGGTGACGCACTACCAACGACTGCTGGACTACATCGTTCCGGATTTCGTCCACGTCATGATCGACGGGAGGATCGTGGAATCGGGAGGCAAAGAACTGGCCCTGGAACTGGAAAGCAAGGGCTACGGCTCATTTGAAGAAGAGGGGATGATCGCTCGGAATGCCGAGGCGGCGGCAAAAGGAGTGCAGGTACGATGACTTACGTGGCTCCGCAAAAGCCGGCCCAGTTGGCAAACTTTGCCTTCGCCGGCAGCGACAACAATGCCGCGCCGTGGCTCTCGGAGCTGCGCTTTAAGGCCCGGGAGGAAGCCCGGCGGAGGGGATATCCATCCAACAAGGAAGAGGCCTGGCGGTTCACCAACATCGGCCCGATAGCCAAGGCGAGCTTCCGCATCGCCAAAGGCAACAACCAGACCGATGTGTCGCCCTACTCCCTCGGCTCCGATGCCGCGATCGAACTGGTCTTTGTAAACGGCCACTTCTCGTCGCGCCTTTCCAAGATTGACAGACTACCGCCTGAAGTAACCATCGGCAGCCTGCGCGACGCCATCGAAGCCGAGCACCCGATTGTCCAGGACACACTGGCGCATTATGCTCGCTTCACGGTTTCTCCATCATCCGGCACTCCGGGGGATGGCAGGGGCCTGTCTGCCAAATTTGAGGCCAACCCCTTCGTTGCCTTCAACACCGCTTTCATCCACGATGGCGCCTTCATCCATCTTCCCAGCCACACCGAAATCGACGGGCCAATTCACCTGCTGTTTGTCTCCACAACCACCAACGGCGCCGGCGAGCTGATCGCCTGCTCCCATCCGCGCGTCCTGGTCGTCGCCGAAAACCACGTAACGGCAACATTGGTCGAGAGTTACGTTGGAGCTGAAGGTCAGACATATTTCACTAATGCCGTGACGGAAATGGTGATCGGCGATGAGTGCCATATCGATCACTGCAAGCTCAATCAGGAAAGCCGATCCGCCTTTCACGTGGCCACGATGCAGGTCGAGGTGGGTCGGCAAACGCAGTTCATCTCCCAGTCGGCGACCACTGGCGGCAAGATCACCCGCAATGATCTCAACGTCAGTCTGAACGGCGAATACGCCGAAGCCACCCTCAACGGCCTGGTGGTGATATCCGGCGATCAGCACTGTGACAACCACACGCTACTGGCCCACGAGAAAGCCCACTGCCCCAGCCATGAACTGTACAAACACGTTCTGGACAGTCACGCCAGCGGCGTATTCAAGGGCAAGATATACGTGCGGCAGGACGCCCAGAAGACCGACTCCAAACAGACCAGCAAATCGCTGCTGCTGTCGGATGATGCCTCGATGAATTCCCAGCCGGCTCT